>Ga0247843_1001207_pt1 | contig 54557 bp, 53 predicted proteins | sample LaCruzMarch2017__FD_192420 | JGI IMG/M metagenome (GOLD analysis project Ga0247843, IMG submission 192420) | Freshwater microbial communities from meromictic Lake La Cruz, Castile-La Mancha, Spain - LaCruzMarch2017_8m | ecosystem: Environmental > Aquatic > Freshwater > Lake | place: Spain...
AAAAGCTACGCAGATTCTCCTTTTGTAAAAAAGAAAATGGAAAAAGCCGTAGAGATTCTCAAAAATCTCAAGAATCCTATAGGTAAGCCCCTTTAGAAATCTTCCAAGCCTAAGTAGTTAGTAGCGAACATAGTTAAAAATCACTACTGACTACCCACTCCTCGCTCCTGATTTTCACATTCCCACCAACGAACTGCCGCGCAATACGGGTACTACGTCGTAGAGGTCGCGTTGGAGGCAGTATGAAATATCTTTTTGAATACCAAGTCGTTGTAAACGTCGTACGTGCGACGAATTGGAAACGTAGCTTAGCAAATCATTTTGGGCCTGTTGATACATTCGCATCGACATCAGGGCGCTGTCTTCGGCAATCATGTATTCTTCTTTGAGCGCATCCACCAAGGCCCCGGCAAACAACGTATCTTCCAGATTAACGCGCCCTTTCCAACCGGCGCACAACACCAACACATCGTACGATTGAGATTGAAGGTGATTCACAATCGCTCCCAAATTCAAAAACGCTCCTACCAATACTTTCACTGCCGCCGTTTTAGCTTTGGTGATGGAGAGCGTGCCGTTAGTGGTCGTCATCGCAATATGGGCTCCCACCAAATCTTCATCCATGTAGCTGAAAGGGGAATTGTCCAAATCAAACCCTTCTACTTTCATGGCATTTCGTTCAGCGGCGGCAATGTACCCTTTTTGTTGCAGTGCATAGCATTCCTCTACCGTTGCTACGGGGGTAATACTACCCACCCCATACGCTAAGCCCGTTACCATACATGACGTTGCCCGAAAAATATCCGTTACGACGACGATTGTGTTGTCAATAGTATGAAGAGGAAGTAATTCAGGGGTTAGGCACACATCAATTGATTTCATAAAAACTATTTTCTATTTTGAATTTAGACCCCGGGTTTGACAAACGGCGGTTTTACTACTTGGGCTTTCAATAATTTTTCGCGCACTTTTACAAAAATTTCACTTCCCGTTTTGCTATAAGCGGTGGGAACATAACCAAGGCCAATGCCTTTGGATAAAGTAGGAGATTGAGTCCCGGAAGTAACGTGTCCAATTATATTTCCTTCGGCGTCACAAAGGTCATAATGACCCCGAGGAATGCCCCGATCAATCATTTCAAAACCTACTAATTTGCGAGAAATCCCTGCCTGTTTTTGTTGAAGAAGTGCCTCAGAATTAATGAATGGCTTGGTAAATTTCGTTACCCAGCCCAATCCTGCTTCGAGCGGAGAAGTAGTATCGTCAATGTCATTGCCGTAGAGACAATAGCCCATTTCAAGGCGCAGGGTATCTCTTGCCCCCAATCCAATGGGTTTGATGCCGAAATCCTTACCCGCTTCAAAAATATGGTGCCAAACGTGAAGAGCCATCGCTTTAGGAATGTACAATTCAAAACCGCCCGCACCGGTATAGCCCGTTGCCGAAATAATGATGTCGGGCAAGCCGGCAAACGTTGCTTTTTTGAAAGTGTAATAATCCATGGCAGATAAGTCTACGGCTGTCAGTTTTTGCAGGGCTTCGGCGGCTTTGGGGCCTTGTACGGCAAAAAGACAAATATCGTCCGAAGCGTTAATCATGCGAACTCCTTCGGTGTTATGACTCTGAATCCAATTCCAGTCTTTTTCAATATTAGAGGCATTGACCACTAAAAAATATTCTTCTGCATCAATCCGATACACCAGCAAATCATCTACGGCACCGCCTTGTTCGTTGGGAAAGTAGCTATATTGAATTTTACCGTCAAACAATACCGATGCGTCATTGGCAGATACCCGTTGAATAAGGTCAAGTGCTTTGGGGCCTTTGACGATAAACTCGCCCATGTGCGATACGTCAAACACTCCTACGCCATTACGAACGCAGTGATGTTCTTCGAGATCTGACGAGTAACGCACGGGCATCATAAAACCCGCGAATGGTACCATTTTTGCTCCCAATTTCTGATGGAGGTCATTGAGCGGAACAGTTTTTATGTGGTCAGTCATGATTTTGGCTTGTTGAAATTTGGACGCAAAGCTACCTTTCTAATTTGAAAATTTTGTAATTGAGTGAGTTGTAAATTAAGTTATTTATAAAAAAGAGCCTTTTTTACTTTTGAACATCTTTAAAATTACTTTACTTTTGTCTAATACTCAACCGCATCGGCGGTCCGACTTTTAAGAGGAAAATGAGCAAGAAAAAGCATCCTGTTAATCAAGTTGCGATTGACTTCAAATTGCAAAACCGTACGTTACTTCATCTGGGGCAAATTGCTGCTCAGCGCGAAGGAGAGCGGTTATTTCAAGGACTTTTGGAAGGAGAATGGTTGCTCGAACCGGCAGGCGAAGCGGCTGATGTGTCTTCGGGGCAGGAGATTATTCGACAATTGGGAAGAAGACTTGCCTACCCTGAAACGGTCAAGGTAGCTCAATTGCACAACATAGAATCAGACTTTATCGGATTTTCGGCCCTGTACCAAGACAAAGGCTGGGTGTTTATCAATGCCCGTGTCGAGGAATACGAACGCCATTATTATACATGTTTACTCACGGCATCATTGGGGCTGTACATGGGTTATTCTCAATCGGAAACCTTGTGTCAACGCTCAGAAAAGTTAGTGAATGATGCTTTTCTTCACGAAACCGAAGTGAAAAGTTTTTTTTACAGAGGCATTACCAAAATTTCGCCCTCTTTGGCAATGGATATTGCCGATTTTTTCCGAATGCCTTTTACCGTTATTCTCAAACGGGCACTTGCTCTGGAAGTGATTTCGGACGAGCAATACCGCAGTTTTATGACCGTTAAACCCGAGCATCCCGTCAAATCTCGTCCTTTATTTGTCTCTAAATCAGGCCAATTGGAAGGGGATTTTGATGATGAGCAATGGATTGGGGGTGGGTTTTAATAAAGCAGGAATTGTTAATTGATATATTAAAACAATAAAATCAAAGGGCGTCAATCGGCGCCCTTTGATTCATTCGCTTTTTAACCTAACCTCCTTGTTTTCCCTTTTAATTGCCGACGCGGGAGGCACACGCCAAGCAAAGGCCTTATTTATCACCACTTAGTGCCGATTCGTGGATCTGATTTTGCGTAAACTCCTGATACCTTTTGCTTCATCTTTCACCGAAAATTTCGGGATGGAGGTCGTTCCGTTTTTCATTCCCGTTTTTCTACTTCCGTTGCAATGGGCAGACGAATCCCTGTCACTTCATTACAGGCAATAATTTCACCTTTCGACGAGCCAAAGGCAGCTTTGTGCCGTCGACCAGGTGAAGTGTTCGTCCTCTGCGGTGGCGTAGATAATGCATATTGAGTAAACAGCCTTTATGCACCCTCACAAAACAGTCGGGTAATTCGGTCTCATAGCCACCTAAATGTTTTGAGGTCATTAGTCGACGCCCATTCCTCATAATGATACAAGTATAATTGCGGTCTCCTTCGAGCCGGACAATGTCGGCGATGAGCAGATGAACATTTCCGCGAAAGAGGCTTAAAACAGGAGTCTGGGGAAGAATAAGAGAGGTAGGTAATGAGTTCATATTGAGGATTCTTAAACGGGACGAATCGAAAAAAAGCATGGTTTCCAATGAGTTTCATTCATGAGAAACCATGATAATTGAGCTGGTTAATTCAGGCAAATGATTTGATTAGACAAAATCGGTTTGGCTAGAATCGCTTGCTCTTTGACGAGGATTTTTGTAACTATAGGTTGTTTCCCATCCGATAAGTTAATGAAGTATTTTCCATTGGCTAACTCATTTAGATTCAAATCAAAGCGGTGTTGGGTCATTTTTTTGTCATTTGACCGAAATAGAGCACATTTTGCTTTTCATCCAGAACTGACAGGGAGAATTTCTTGCCATATTCCTTGCTGACTACCACCCGAACTTTGAAAGAGTTGGGTACTGGATAAACCGAGGCGATAAATGAAGGTGTTTCTACGGTCGACTGCGCCTTAGTCTCTCCGCTGATTCCTATCCCGAAAAGGGTAAGGCACGTTAAAAAGAGCGTTTTCATGTTTTTGTTGTTTAAAAGGTAATTAATAAAGTTGGATAAATGTGTTCTGCCCCTTAGTCGCAGTACCCCAAAAAGCACGAACAGCTTCTTTTGATTATTTTTCAAAAACTTGCGAAACGAGTAAAAAAAACGGCCTTAAATTTGTTTTTCGGGAAGAAATACCCGTACTTTTTTTTGGATTTTTACCCAACCCTGCTACCTGTGACTATCTTCGGCACCCAACCTTCTGATCAGGATATTGTGGACGGCATCCGTACGGGAGGAAGCCAACGAACCCATTTTGAAAACCGGCTCTACTATAAATACCGCTATTTGATTCGCAACGGAAGCCGCAAGCATAAAATTGAAGAGGACGATGCCTCAATCGCCTATTCTGACACGATTTTAACCGTAATTGAACATATTGCTGCCGGGCGATTTGAAGGTCGTTCTGAATTGAAAACCTATGTTCATCAAATTTTTTTGAATAAGTGTGTTGATGTAATTCGAAAACGCACGACTAATACCGCACAGGGATTTCAGCGAGTATCACTGGACGACTTGCTGATACCTGTGCCGGATACCCAACGTACTGCCTTAGCGGATTTGATTCGGCAACAGGACCATCAGCGTATTCGGCAATTATTGACCCGAATAGGAGAACGATGTCAGGAAATACTGACCCTGTGGAGTGAAGGTTTTTCTGACCGGGAAATTGCCCTGCAATATCATTATAACACGGATGGAGTGGCCCAGACTACCCGTTTACGATGTTTAGAAAAGTTGAGAGTCATGTACAAGGGAAGCCAATGATGAAATTATGTACGAAACCATAGACAACTATTTTGAGGGGCGACTTTCAGCCACCGAGCGGGCGGCTTTCGAAAGAAAACTGGAGCAGGATAAGGCTCTGGCCGATGAGGCAGCGTTTTATCTAAGCACCAAAGCCGCACTTAAAGAACAATCTTTTCAGAAACGCCATGCCGAATGGACGAAAGCCCGCCCAGTTCAACCGTTGCGTTGGCAGTGGACCTCAGGGGTTGCAGCGGCTATGGTGTTATTGATAGCTGTTTGGTATGTTGTTATTCCTTCAAATCACACTCTTCAAGAATATGCAGAAGTCTATATCGAAGAGAACTTAATGCAGTTGAATACTCACTTGGATACCACTGCCGACAGCCTTCAAACCGCCATTGACTACTATAATCATCAAAAATACCGGGAAGCTTTGTCCATCTTTACCCGATTGGCTCGGGCCAATCCACGGATACGTGCTTATGAGTATGAGGGCCTGACTCAACTGCAACTCAAAAACTATGATGCTGCCCTTGTTATTTTTGAGCGAATGGCGGCTGATACCGAGCTGCTGGAAAACAGGGGGAAATTTTACGCTGCTCTAACATATCTCAAAAAAGGGAATAATTCCACGGCCCAACGGCTTTTGGAAGAGGTAATTACCCAAGATTTAGCAGGAAAATCTGAAGCCGAGCGATGGCTTACTACCGTTCGATAACTATTTGCGAGAAAATTTTGAATTTCTTTAAAAATTTCTCAATATTATTGTTCGTGTAGCATCCACTATCGCGACTAAACCTACTAAACCTTTTGATACCGCTATGCGCCCCTACTATTATTTAATCGTATTGTTTCAGGGAATACTACTGGTTGGATGTCAAGAACCATGCCCCAATTCCAATAATGATACAAAGTCAGTCATCATTTACAAAGAGAATCTATCGCAGGCTAATGTAAAATTGCTTGGATCGTTAGGATTGAAAAAAGCTTTAACCTGTCCCTGCGACTCTAACTTGCAACTTTGGGGTGATACCACAGGAGTTCCCATTTATGGGAATGACGGTCTGGCAAATAACGGCGATAGCAAACCGGGCGGTGCAAGCGGCTCTAGGATTCGAGCAAATATACTGCCGACTCTGGGCTTTCAGGTTTCGCCCAATTATATTGTAGGTTAAAGGCACTTAAAACTGGCCTATAAAGGCAAAAGTAGGTCAAAAAGGTTGTAGTGACTATTTTTGTGAATGAAATGGAAAGAAACCTTTAAAGAAGTGCCTGATTTTAGACGAGAACACGTCTTCAAGAAGCATCTGTTAAGCGACATTTTGCTTATGAGTTTATGTGCTGTACTATGTGGTGCTGAGACGGACGAAGAAATTGAGACTTATGGCCAAGAGAAAGAAGTTTTTCTACGAACGATTTTGGATTTACCTAATGGCATACCCTCTCACGATACGATTACGCGAGTGTTTAGGCACTTGGATAAGGATAAATCTAGTTCTTGTTTATACAAATACTCAGAGTCCTTAAAGACTTTTATAGCTGAACAGCATATCTGTATAGATGGGAAGGTTTGTAGGGCGACGAATCCAAGCGGGAAAAGAAAAGGTGGAATTTGTATCATTACGGCTTGGGCCAGCGAACAAAATTTATGTCTGGGACAGTTAAAGACAGAAGAAAAGTCCAATGAAAAAACAGCAATACCTGCTTTAATTGAGGATTTAGAGGTAAAAGATAGCATAGTAAGTATAGATGCTATTGGTAATAGCCCAGCTATCGCAGGCCAAATTTTGGATAAAGGAGGAGATTATATCTTATCACTCAAAAAAAATCAACCAGCTACTTTTGAACAAGTTTCTGATTACATGAAAGCCAACTCACCGGAGTTAGAAAAGGATACTGATGTTGATTTTGGGAGTGGCCGTATCGAAACCCGAGTTTGTTATCTACTTAAAGACTTGCGATGTATTGAAAATGTTCAAGAGTGGCAAGGAATCAAAACCGTGATTATGATTCATGCCAAAAGGGAGCTTGCCCATAAAACAGAAGAAGAATATAGATTCTATTTGAGTAGCAAGAACCAAAATGCCAAGTACTTCAACAAACGAATTAGGCAGCACTGGAGTATCGAGAATCAGTTGCATTGGCATTTAGATGTTAGTTTCGATGAAGATAGATGCCGAACCAAAATGGGAAATGGATGTGAAAACCATAATACACTCAGAAAAATGGCCTTGCAGGCATTATAACAGCAAAAAGATAAGCACAGTGTTAAGGAGAGAAGGAAAAAGGCGGGATGGAATGACCAATATCTTCTCAGCATCATAAAAAACACCCAAAACAAGTGCGTTTAACCTAATTATATTGTACGAAGTCCGGATGCTACCGATGGTTCGATTAAAGGAAATGTAAATCTTTTGCCTGAAAACCCACCAAGAGGAGATTTAATAGGAATAATGGATACTGGCCTGTATTCGAATAATTATTGGAATAATGAAAATGACCCTAAGTCAAGCGACGGGGTAGACAATGATCGTAATGGTTTGGTCGATGACTATCAAGGCTGGAATTTTGTGAAACGAAGTAATATAATTACGGATATAACTCACCCCCATGGCACCATGGTAACATATTTACTTGAACGCGAGCTACGGGGTAAGAATTATGGAATTGTGCCTATGGTCGTTTTGGATACAATGAAAAAAGGAGAACTGTTCAATCTGATTTGTACGATGGCGTATTCTACTAAGATTCCTGCTCTGAAAACACTCAACGCCAGCTTAGGTTATTATGGTCCTAAAAGCGTTGTTTTAGAAAAATTCATTGGTAAACTTCAAGCCAAAGGAATTATGTTAGTCGCTGCGGCAGGCAATGCTGACGCTTTTGATTCCTGTGAGAACTGCTTCGTAAACCCACGCGATTTAGGGGCAAGAAAGTATAAATTCTATCCAGCCTCGTTTGCCGAAGACTTTAGTAACCTCATTACGGCTACAACCGTTTATACAGTCGATAAAGTTATTAACATTGCTCCCAATCAGAACTTCTCAAAGCAATATGTAGATGTAGGAGTGGTGGGAGATCAAAAGCAGTATTTTGAATTTAAAACTCAGTCCTCTGGTAATCAACTTGATTGGGGGTCATCTTACGCTGCGCCAATTGCTGCCGCTTTTAGTTTTAGTGGACAAACCTCTCCGCTTTTATTACCGAATCAGAAAGCTCGTATTTTGTCAACCACCCCTGTTATTATCACTAATAAATATAAATATCAAGCAGTAATGACTCCAATTGATGCCTCTATCAAGAGTGGTATACTGGTTCATCGGCTGTGATTATTTGTTTTTCATTTGAAGCTATCAGATACTATTGGCTATTTTTCGTTTCAAAATCGATGAAAAAAATAATCTTTTTTTCGTTTTTATAATCTTTGCTGGCAGCTTATCGGCTCAAAATTCTTCTATAGTAAAAGTTGTTAAGGAAGTAGAAGCAACTGCCGGTTTGGAAGACGAAGCAGCGATCCAAGTACTTGAAAAAGTACAATTCTCTTGGGAAAAATCTAAATGGCCAAAAGATTCATCGTATGCCAAAATCTTTCACTATTTAGGCCGTCGATATCGATCTTTGGGATGGGACAAAAAAGACCAGAACTACGTCAGAAAAGCGATAGTATATACAGAAAAAGCGGTATCCGTCAACTCGTTGAAGCGTACTGACATCAGTAAGGCCAATCTGGCTAATAGCCACCTAAATCTCGGACTGTTGTATGAAAATGAGCTACTGCCGCAGGATATTGCAAAAGGGATGTGGCATTATGAGCAAAGTTTCAATATTGGCCAAAAATACCCGCAGAAATATAGTGTTGCCGCCGATGCAGGAAGTAATATGGCTAAAGTGTTTAATGTGACAGGTGATTATGAGCAAGCGCTAAAAGTAGCTTCTGTTGCAGAAAATCTAGCCCGAAAAAGCAATAATCCCGAAAAACTCTCAAGTTGTCTCGAAAAAAAATCAAATGCGTTGCGGGCTTTAGGTAGGTTGAATGAAGCCGAAATAGTTATGAAGGAGATTATTCAATTGGCTGAATCTTCTCCTAAACAAATCTATCATGGAAATGCATTGGCAAATCTTGCAGCACTCTATTACGAAAAAAAGGATTACCGAAATATGGATATTTATTTCGATAAGTCTTTTGAAGTATTCCGTAAGGCTGATTTTAGTTATGGCATGGCTATGGTCAAGACCAATTTAGGGTATTTAAAAAGTTCTGACAATCAGTTAATCGAAGCTGAAAAATTGTACAGGGAAGGATTAATCCTCGCCGACAATACAGCCCTCAAAACGCGCCTGATGGATAATTTAGCCATGCTTTATTTCAAACAAAAAAAGTATAGGCAAGCTATTTCCTATTTACAACAAGCTATTCATACATACCTCCCGGCATTTGCCGAATACCCTAATATCAACAGCAACCCGTCTCCCAAAACGATAAAATATTGTGCCGAAAAAAACTACCTGCTTGATTTGATTGAAAATAAAGGAAAGGTCTGGTTGGCGCAATATAAACAGGCTAAAAATAAAACCTATTTAATCAATGCTGAAAAAACGTTTTTGGTGGCCGACCAAATGATTGATTTCATGCGATAGGAGCATAAAGGTACTCAATCAAAACTCTTTTGGCGGAACAAAACCCGCTCCATTTACGAGCAGGCCATCGAGATCTGCTACCTGCTCAACGATTACGACAGAGCTTTTTATTTCTTTGAAAAAAGCCGGGCCGTATTGCTCAACGACAAACTCAATGAACTGGGGGCAAAACAGGTCCTTTCAGAAGCCGACCGCGCCAAAGAAATTCAGCTGCAAAGTCGCATAGACGAACTCCGAAAAAAATCAGAAACCGATAAAACCAAAAGTGACCAAACCGAACGGGAATTGTTGATGGCGGAAAATGCCCAAAGTGATTTTATCAAAAACCTTGAAAAAACAAATCCCGCTTATTTTCGATTTAAATATGATACCACAACGATTAATTTAAAGCAAGTACAACAGTATTTGACGTCAAAAGCGAGTACACTGGTTGAGTATTTTGTAGGCGATAGCCTCACCTACGCGATGGTGGTTTCACCAACGGCGGTGAAGATTCAAACGCTTCGATTTGAGCCCAATGATCCGGACGCCTACCTTCGATTCTGCGCGAAAGACATTTCGACCAAGACCGAACTAAATGAGTTTTTGGTAGTGAGCCATAAACTGTACCAGAACCTGATTGCGCCCCTTAAGCTATCCAAAGGCCATTTGATTATTTCCCAAAACGGGGCTTTTTTGCCGTTTGAGGCGTTTAGCCTTTCAGCCTCGAATCCGAGCTATTTGCTCAATGAACATTCGGTTTCGTATACGTATTCAGCACAATTTTTGCTCAAAAATCAACCTTCTTCCGATTTTTGGCCGCAAAAATCATTTTTGGGGGCGGCTCCCGTTCAATTCTCTCAAAAACTCAATACCCTCACTGGTTCGGCTGAATCCATTGAGCGCATTGGCGGCTCGTATTTATGGAAAAGCGAGTTGGTTCATCAAAAAGCCACCAAAAATTCCTTCTTAAATCAGGCGTCCGGGCACCGCATTGTGCAGGTATATACCCATGCTTTTGCCGACAGCACCCAAACCGAGCCACACATTTACTTCGCGGACTCTACGCTTAAAGTTTCCGATTTAGGTAATGCTTCTTTTAAAATCAACCTTTTGGTATTATCTGCCTGCAAAACGGGTGTGGGCAAAGTAGCCAAGGGGGAGGGTGTATTGAGTTTAGCAAGAGGCTTTTCGATGGCGGGTATTCCTTCTACGATTACTACGCTTTGGAGCGTGGAAGATCAAACGACTTATTCGCTTACGGAGTTGTTTTATACGTATTTGAATGAAGGATTATCCAAAGATGAAGCCTTGTAAAAGGCCAAACTTCACTATATCACCATCCATCCCAACGCCGCTCCGGCCGCTTGGGCAGGGTTGGTATTGATTGGCGATGCTTCTGCTTTACCTTCCAATGCCTCTTGGTGGTGGGGATTGGGAGGATTGGCAGCACTGTTTTTCCTTGGGGGCGTTCGGATGAGACGCAATTTTTCTGCAAAGCATTAATTAAGACTTTTGGGCAGCATTATCAGACCATTTTCTTTTTTTAAAACGTGTGAATGATGCAAGTCTTTGATAAAGTTGTGTAACAACAACTGTCTTTAAGGTACTCACCTTTGAGGAAAAATTAAAGCTTCAAAGGGTACATCATGAGTTACACACCGGAAGAACAACCTACAATAGAAGACACAGCCTATCTAATAGCTCCCCAATGGGCAAAGTTTCGTTTGGATATGCTTCGCTCTTTTCCCTCTCCTTACAAAAACGAAAGAGATTCTTTGGCTGACGGAATCGAAGATGCTATTCGGCAATTGGATCAACTTAAACCCGAAAAGAACGGCGGTCCTGCCTATTTAGGAACAAACCCGGCACTGACCATTGATTTTGAAGATATAAAAGACTCATATTTAAGCCCTAAGATGAATACTTCGACAGAGGTAATCAGGCAAGTAATCAAACTTTTTGAAGGCTTGCCCAATTGGGGTCATCCGCTTACGATGTGTAATGTAAACCCACAGGGAAATACGGCGGCAATTGTGGCAGCAGTCTTATCTGAAATATTTGCACCCAATATTCTGGAGGGCGAATATGCTTGGAATACCCATCAGGCAGAATTGGAGTCGGGGGGGATATTGGCAAACCTTGCAGGATGGGAACCCAAAAAATCAGGCTGCGTCTATACCTATGGTGGCTCAGGTTGTTGGACGTATCATTTAAAATATGCCCTTACCCGAGTTCTTCCCGATTCAAGAAAGAAAGGCATCAGAACTGAAGCAAAAGTAATCTGTTCGCAACAGGCACATTATACGATGCTCAACAGCACCGACTGGATGGGTTTAGGTATGGATAATATTATCCGAATAAAAACGGATGTTAATACCAATGCAATGGATACGCAGCATTTGGAAGAAGTGTTGAGAGATTGCCGGGATAAGAAAATTCCGGTTGCTTCCATCGTTTGTACCATGGCCACCACCGATGCCAATGCATTTGACCCCGTACAGGAAGTCCGCAGGCTACTGGACAACTATCCAAACCCGGAGGAATACGGCAAAGTATTGCTGTATTGTGATTCTGTCATTGGTTGGTCTTGGATAGCTTTTAAGAACTATGATTTCAAAGCCAATCCTCTTGGCTTTTCCGATGCCGTACTGCCTTATCTTGAAAAAAATTACAATGCCGTTAAAGGTATTTTTTATGCCGACGCTTTCGGCGTTGATTTTCATAAAACAGGATTTTCCCCCTATATCAGCAGTGTTTTTGTTTACAAAAATGCAGAAGAGTTTGAGTCACTTCTTTCAAGAGAAGTTCAAGCTTACTTACAGCCCCGTTCGCCCTATAATCCAATGAACTATACTTTAGAAGTTTCAAGAGCCGCAACGGGCTCAATGGTAGGATGGGCTACTCTCAAATTCTTTGGCCATGAAGGCTTCCAGTCAGTTTTGGGAGGCATACTTGAAAATAAAGTTTACCTGCAAAGTCAAATTGCCAAAAAGCTTGAAATGGTGTGTGTTAATTCTTCTGATTACGGATTGGTAACCCTTTTAAGAATATACCCGGCCGGAGTGGATGCTCCTTCTCAATTTGACCTTGAATTGACAAACCCGGATTTTCGAGAAGAGTTGATTAAACACAATAAACTGACGCATGCAATAGGGGACAAACTATTTGAATGGTTTCGTTCGGGTAAAAAAATAAACGGACAGCACACTCCTTATCTCAGCTTTAGTACGGGATTTCGTATGGCTGAATATAACAGGGACTTGAAAGATGCAAAAGCTGTAATCTATGCCATTAAAATGTTTCCGATGAATGTCTACATCACTCCTGAAGTGATGAGTCATGCTTTGAACTGTATCATTGCTGCTCGAGATGAAGTGGTTTTAAGTATAGATAAACAAAGTGTGTTAACTGTTTGAAAATTAACACATTAATCTGGTTGTTGAATAAGATTTAATCTCCCCGCTTTGGATTTCTATTTGATTCAGTTGGGAAAAGATTTAGTGGCTTTTCCTGAGCTACGGCTTGCAGAAGTACGGTAAAAATCAATCCCCATGTCCATGCTACAATCGTGGTTTTATTCATGGTTCCGAAAAAATGCAAAAGGGTTAGAGTTATGCTAACGCAAAATAGAATTTTTGGGTAACTTTATCGGAACATTTTCTTTTTCTTTTATGGAAAAGCTACTCAAAGAACTTCAACAGGCCGATTTGGAACGGCAAACGCGGCGTTATTTTCTACGAACACTCGGCACGGGGCTCGGAACGCTCGGTTTAGGGTCTATGCTTGGTAGTTGTGGGTATTTTGGTAAAGAAGAAACGTTAGCTTCTGCTCCCCTCCAATCTGCTGATCCTATGAGTGTGAGGATGCCGCAATTTGCGCCCAAAGCCAAACAAGTGATATACATCCACATGGCGGGTGCGCCTTCGCAATTGGAATTGTTTGACTATAAACCTGAACTCGAAAAATACCACGGCAAAGATTGTCCGGCAGAGTTTTTGGAAGGGAAAAAATTTGCCTTCATCAAAGGCGTCCCTAAAATGTTGGGACCCAAAGGGAAATTTGCCCAATACGGCCAATCGGGCGCGTGGCTTTCTGATTATTTGCCCTATTTACAGACCGTTGCCGACGAAGTGACTTTTGTGAAGGCAATGCACACCGATCAATTTAACCATGCTCCTGCGCAATTGCTGATGCACACGGGCAGTGCGCGTTTGGGACGGCCAAGTATGGGAGCGTGGACCGTGTATGGGTTGGGCTCAGAAAATAGAAACCTACCGGGTTTTATCGTTTTGGCTTCCGGAGGAAAACAGCCCGACGCCGGTAAATCGGTTTGGGGAAGTGGGTTTTTACCCAGTGTATATCAGGGAGTTCAGTGTCGTATGGGCGGCGACCCGGTTTTGTACGTGTCTGACCCGCAGGGAATGAACCGTGATATTCGGAAGCAGACCATAGAAGCCATCAACGAAATCAATAAGCAAGCCTATGAAGAAGTCAAAGACCCCGAAATCCTGACTCGGATCAGTCAATACGAAATGGCGTTTCGGATGCAGATGTCGGTGCCAGAAGTGATGGATGTGAGCAAAGAGCCGCAATACATTTTGGATATGTACGGCGTAAAACCCGGTGAAGGTTCGTTTGCGATGAATTGTCTGTTGGCCAGAAAATTGGTCGAAAACGGAGTTCGATTCGTTCAATTGTTTGATTGGGGTTGGGATACGCACGGCACAAGTGAAGATGGCTCGGTAGAAGTCGGTCTTCATAAAAAATGCAAAGCCTCAGATCAAAGCGTTACGGCGTTGTTGAAAGACCTTAAAATGAGGGGCTTATTGGATGAAACGCTGGTGGTGTGGGGTGGGGAATTTGGACGTACACCGATGCAGGAAAACCGCGATGGACAGGTTTTGCCTTACTCAGGTCGCGACCACCACTTAGATGCCTTTACCGTTTGGATGGCGGGTGGTGGCGTCAAAAAAGGGTTTTCTTTTGGCGAAACCGATCCCTTGGGCTATGCCGGGGTCAAAGACCGAACTCATGTTCACGATTTACAGGCGACGATTCTGCATTTAATGGGTTTCAATCACGAAAAATTTACTTATCCTTTCCAAGGTCGCAATTTCCGTTTGACCGATGTGGCAGGGAAAGTAATTCGGCCGATTTTGGCTTAAACCAAGGATACTTTCATTAAGTTTTGGGCAAAAGCATGAATGGCAGATTCTATTTTTTGAACCTGTTGGGCAGAAGGATGCTTAACGCCCGACACATATTGCCTCAGTAAGGCTTTGTTGATACCTGCCTTTTCTGCGATAGAATTGATCTTTAGAGGAGAAAATAAATCGAAGAACGCTGTTAAATCGTAGCGATAATCAAATTCTATACTTTCAAGGGTAACACCCTTCCAGTACTCGTCTTCTTTTCCTTCGTTTTCTAAAAAGTCTTCTATTAGTTCAAGCATATTTTGAGTAATTTCTGCTTCAGAATTACCCATTGTGACGTTGAGAAATCCGGGAGCTTCTACTCGTCCCCAGATTTCGCCGTCTCCTTTTTCTATAATTATCGTTAATCGCATTTTTATTTAATGCCTGCTTTTTTCAGTGTAGCTTTCAATGTGCTTATCGGAATATCTTTAGTTCCGTGATCTGCTACGGGAATATTGTCGGTAATCGTTGGATGTTTGAAAATTCGGTGACTGCCTTTTTGTCTTACTTCAATCCATCCGTTTTCTTCTAAAAGTCTGATGACTTGTTTGGCGTTCATAAAAAATGTTGGGGGGGGAAATGTTTGTTTCTTTCATAGATTTAATTGGTTTCATTTGGATTTGTTTATTAATACAAAAGTAGCAAAAAGGCTACCTGTTTGCAAATTTTAGGTAACTTTTTTGCTACTTATTCAAAACTTTCCAAGTCTGGCATATGCTAAATCCCGTACTTATCCAACAGATAAATCATAGCAGCCATAGAAGCAGCACCGAGGTCAAGCTCACGCTTGTTTACGTTCTCAAAATTATCATTGGAAGCGTGGTGAACATCAAAATACCGCTGAGAATCAGGTTTAAAACCAAAAAGGACAGTACCTGTTTGTGCCAGAGGGCCAATGTCAGCGCCACCACCGCCCGGGCCTATTTCTGCCAAGCCATAAGGTGCCAATAAATCTTTCCACAGCAATGCTTTGGCTCGTTGGGCCGGTTTACCCACAATGCCAAAACCGCGAGGTGTAAAACCGCCATTGTCGGATTCGACGGCAGCAATGTGATTTTCTTTATTTTGTTTGGCCAAATCAGCGTATTTCACTCCGCCGCGCAAGCCGTTTTCTTCGTTCATAAACATCACGGCCCGAATCGTCCGCTTGGGTTTGTAGCCCAAGGCCTTCAAAATGCGCAGTACCTCCATGGATTGTACACAACCCGCACCGTCGTCGTGGGCACCTTCGGCCAAATCCCAAGAATCCAAGTGACCCCCTACGACGATAATTTCGTCAGGATTTTCGCTGCCTTTCAATTCTCCCACTACATTATGCGAGTCGGCATCGGGCATAGTTTCGCAGTTTTGGCGGAAATAAAAAGTAAGGTTTGGGTTTGCTTTCAACTGCTGACTCAGCAAATTGGCACCGTTGGTACTGATACCTGCGGTAGGAATAAGTGGAACTCCCGTGCCATAACGCATACTGCCCGTGTGTGGAAAATCGTCTTGAGAAGTACTCATCGAACGAACAATTGCACCTACAGCTCCTAAATTAGCGGCTTCGGTGGCACCGTTGGCGCGTTGTTCTACTGCTCTGCCATACGCCTCAAACGTATTGAGTTTGGTAGGGTCCATGGGGCGATTGAAAAACACAATTTTGCCCTTTACTTTCTCTTTTCCCAAGTCACGCAGCTCTTGAAAACTCTTTACTTCAATCACTTCGGCTTCTACGCCTTTGGGTGCAGTGGCTACGGAACCTCCCAAAGCGGCTATTGGAACTTTGGTTTTTTGTTTACCGACTTTGATATACGCTTCTTCTTTGGCACCGCGTACCCAATACGGCACTTTTATATCCTGCAAAAATACGCGGTCAAACTGTTGTTGTTCCATGACCTGTTTGGTCCAGGTCACGGCTTTTTGTGCACCCGTTGAGCCGCTGAGACGCGGGCCGATTTGCTTGCACAAATACCGCAGCCATTCATATCCCTGACCGTTGCTCAGGGCTTCGTCATAAATCTTACCAATCATTACCGAGTCTTCGCGGGTTTGGGCAAAAGAGGCGGTTGTGATAAAGAGGAGGAGGAAAATTGATTTTTTCAAGGTTGTTGATGTTTGGGTGATTGGCGAATATAGAAATTACCAATGAAATTACTCCAAAACATCTCCTAAAGCAGTCAAAAAGATTCCGGTTGAAGTAGTATCTTGGTCTGCAAAACGATGATAATTGCCTTTGAACCATTGTTTTACAATTGGGCTGATTCGCAACAAACGATTGTTGGGCAGAGAGGCTCGTGTGGAAAGAAAATGAATTTTTTCAGCCACAATTTTTAGATTTTTATTGTCTTTGGGAATCACCCTTTGAAGGTGTTGGTAAAGCCTGTTCAGTTCCTGTTGCTGTTTTTGAAAGGGAGCTAATTTTTCCTCGTGAGGGCGACTCAATCGCTGACGTAAAGTCAAGGCTGTTAAATTCTTCGGACGAGTGCCTACCTGTTGCGATGAATGCTGCCTGTATTTGACAAGCGGTATCGAAATGAACTGGATTTGACCTAAAACCGATGCTACAAATGCAATCCAAGTATCGTGTAAAAACTCGGGGATGTCGGTAGGAAAAGGTAGAATTTTTTGTAAAAAAGACCTGCGGAGTGCCATGGTACAACCCGCTACCCGGTTGCCAACGAGCATAAGACCAATGCTTTCTCCTTTACTCCATTTCTCTAATTGAGGTGGGTGAAGCCTTACTAACTCCCAGAGTCGCTGCTGAAGAGAAACTGCCTTTTCGTTGACCAACAAAGCATCGGAAAAAACTACATTAACGGAAGGATTTTGCTCGAAAAAAGAAATCATTCCGTTAATTTTTTCAGCTTCCCAAATATCGTCCTGATCACATAAAAACAAAAAGTCTCCTTCGCATTGCGTCAATGCCTTCTCGAAGTTTTTGGTTACCCCCAAGGTAGTTTTATTGACCGAAATACGAACTTTGAAAGGAGCGGTTTGGGCGAATTTCTCTATTAATGCCAATGTCCCATCCGTGGAGCCATCGTCAACTATGATTAATTCATTAGGTAGCCTTGTCTGACCCGCTAAACTTTCTAACTGCTCCCACAAAAACCGCGTGCCATTGTAGGTACACAAGGCTATGGAAATCAGGGTTTTTTTTGACATTTATACTGAACTATTTTATACAGTTTTCTACGTTGAAATGGAGTGAAATTCTCTATTTAAAAACAAATCACGCATTTAATAATCGTAATAAACGATAACATCCTGCTACTAATATACGCCTTAAAGCGCGACTTTTTTGATAAAAATACTTTGGGCGATGGTAGGCATTTGGTAAGAGGCGAAAAGACGCATCACCGTTGGCTACCAAAGCCTGATGATACATTTCAAAAAGCGGTTTTACGTCTGACCTACTATCAAAATTATAACGATTTTGATGCACAGAAATATGATTGGGTTCGGATAACTGATAGCCGCTGAAATGAAAAAAGACCAGCGGATACGTCTGATTAACCCAAAATAAATTTTCTTTTTGGGTTACCCAACGCTCGTGCATATTCCAATACCCCATGTTATACCCGGGTTTTTTACTGATGAGCGCATTAGGATAAAACAAAGGAACGTAGTTTAGCCACAATTGGTCTACAAACATTCCCTGAGAGAAATTGAGATAGCCTTCGTGCCACACACGGTCTTGCCACCAAGCCAAGAAGTCGTACGTTTCTTTGCCGCGTTTGAGGGCAAAAAAACCTCCGTTATACAGTCCTGCATTCAAAAAATTGCGCAAACGAGGGCTTTTTTCATCCTTAATAGGCTGCGTCACGTGAGGAGTAAGTACAATGCTGTGATTGTCTAAGTCTGACTCAATAGAAGTAACCTGACCAAAAAACAGAATATCAGAATCGAAATAAAGCAGTTTTTCGACCTCAGGATACTTTTTAAATAAATAGCTTGCCAAATAGGGTTTTGCCAGACAACTCAGCTCAAAAGGAGTATATCGGTCAAACAATCCCTCAAAATCAGGAATTTGTTCGCCGTTTATTTCAATCAAGGTATAGTTCTTTACTGAGGAAATATCCCGTTCATTTACTTTGTCAAATAAACCAATAACAATTTGGTAATCAGGGTTTTGCTTGATTAAACTGTCGGCCATGGTTTTGGCCTGTGCTAAATGACTGAGGGTACAAATGGTAAATGCAAGACGCATTAGGTAAATAGTAGATTTGCGACAAAAATAAATGCTTATTTCGAGTTTCAGACGTTCGGGAGAAATTTTTGATTATTCGGTACAACCCGATAAAAGTTTTGTACCTACATTACGGCTAAGAATTTTACTGAGATGACAAATACACATTTGCAGGATTTTGTTTCTAAACCTCTTTTCAAACCTTCGGTTATTTTATCTCATGACTCGCTATATCCTAAAATATCGGTAATTACTCCATCCTACAACCAAGAGGCATTTATTGAGCGCACTATTTTGAGTGTTCTTAATCAAAATTATCCCAATGTGGAGTACATTATCGTGGATGACCGTACACCCGATAACAGTAATGAAATTATCAGGAAGTACGGAGAATTTGTAAAATTGGCAGGGGACGGTACAAATCGCGGGCAAACAGCGGCGATTAATTTCGGTCTTCGACAAACGACGGGCGAAATTGTGACTTTTCAAAATGCCGATGATTTATATGCTCCCAATGCTTTTTATGAACTGGCGAAATCTTACGCTCAAAATCCAACTGCGTCCGTTTTTTTTGGAAACTTATACATCATTGACGAAAACGACCTTATTCAAAATGAGATGAGAATGACTCCTTTTTCGTTGGAAGAACATTTGGTATTGGGAATGCAGGCTCATAATCAAGCCTTGTTTTTTAAAAGAGAGTTGCTAAATACAGTAGGGTATTTAGATGAAAAATACAATTATTCGTTTGATTATGAACTAATTATGCGATTTGGGACTGCTCCGGGAGTTTTGCTGAAATACGTGGAAAACCTTTGGGGCGCTTTTCGTATTCATTCGCAGTCAAAGACCACTAATATTACGTCTTCCTACAAAAACGAGAGAACTGAAATTAGTCAGCAGTATCAAAAACAGTTGGGAACCAAACCAAATTATACGTGGGTACGGGCAAAATCATATCTCCGAAAACTTATTTACTGGTTTGGACAAGGCCAATGGAATTACTTAATTCGCAAATTAACCTCCAACTAAACCCCTTATGAGGATTCTTGCCATTCACAATATTTTATGGTCACATTACAAAGCACGAATATTCAAGGGCATACAGGAGATTGCAGATGCTGAACAATTTGATTTTTATGTCATACAATTGGCTTATACGGAACACAGCCGGGCAGCCTTAAGGACTGATTTAGGAACTCATCAATACAATTACAGGGTACTTTTTCCTGACGATGTGCTCGAAAATATAAAAACGTTGCCCAAGGCCCAAAAACTGTTGGCACAAGTCCAAGCTTACCGACCTACCCTTGTCTATCTCAATGGCTATTATGACCTGGCCTATTGGTTAGTGATGCTGTATTGCAGGTTGAAAAATATCAAAATAGTGCTTGATTTTGAGAGTACCGAGACCAGCCGTAAACGAGTTTGGTGGAAAGAAAACCTCAAAAAATATTTTTTGAATAACTGTGATGGTATTGTATGCTTGGGTACCAAGGCTGCCGAATACCTGAGAAGATTAAATATTCCGGAATATAAAATACTGAGTACCAAGAACGTGGGCATTGACAACGATGCGCTGTTTCAACTGCATCAGGCAGCTTTGGGAAATCGGGAAAGTAATAAGAAGAAATTTGGGCTGCCGCCCTACAATTTTATATACGCTGGGCGATTTGTGGGTCGAAAAAACTTGCTCTTATTGATGAAAATGTTTGATTCTGCTCAAAAAAAGAGCGCGAATAAGGATGAATGGGGACTGATTTTGAGTGGAAGCGGGGAGGACTATGGAGCAATGAAAGAGTTGCAAAAGCAACTTTCCAATGACTCGATCACTTTTTTTGAACCTTGTGAGTGGTATGAGGTACCGGGAAGGTACGCTTTGGCAGATGTGGCTGTTTTGCCGAGTACTTTTGAGCCGTTTGGATTTGTCACCAACGAGGCTTTGGTGTATGGGATGCCGGTCATTGTTTCGGAGCGGTGCGGCAGCGCGGCGGACTTGGTCGTAAATGGACAAAATGGATTTACGTTTGACCCGTTTAATGCCGCTGATTTGGAAGATAAGTTGATAGCAATCATGAAAATGCCCGAACGATTTAAAGAGTTTGGGGAAGTTGGTCAGAAAAAAATAGCCGAATGGCACCCCGATATTATTGTCAATGAATTGATGCAAGCCTTTAAAACGGTACAAAAACGGTAGTATTTATGCAAAAAGAAAAAGTATTGGTCACGGGAGGGGCTGGATATATTGGGTCGGTACTGACACGGATTTTATTGAATGAAGGTTTCAAAGTGAGGGTGATAGACAACCTTATGTTTGGGGGAGAAGCGCTCATTGATGTATGGACACACCCTGATTTTGAGTTTTTTAAGGGAGATTTACGCCACACACAAGACATCAAAGAAGCCTTGAAAGGTATTGACCACGTATGTCATTTGGCGGCTATTGTGGGTGAGCCACCCTGTAAAAAATATCCGCAGGAAACGCAGGAAATAAATTGGTTGGCGTCGGTCAAACTGTATGAACAATGCGAAGAGGCCCATATAAAACGGTTTGTGTTTGCTTCTACTTGTAGCAATTACGGCAAGATGCCCGACCCTGATTTGTACTTGGATGAGACTTCACCGCTTAATCCGATTTCATTGTATGCCGAAACCAAAGTCAATTTTGAAAGTTATTTATTAAGCCAACAAAATTCGTCGGTTTACAAAACCATTTTACGCTTTTCGACGGTTTACGGCATTTCCCCGAGGATGCGATTTGACCTGACCGTCAATGAGTTTACCCGGGATGCGACCTTAGGTAAGGAGTTGTTGATTTACGGAGAAAACTTCTGGCGACCTTACTGCCACGTCTATGATTTGGCCAATGCGATGAATTTAACGCTCAAAACGGACGCCAAATTGGTAGCTAATGAGTGTTTTAATGTAGGAAATACGGACCAGAACTACACCAAAAAAATGCTTATGGACGAAATACAGAAGTGGGTGCCTAACCTCCAAGTAACTTATAAATCCATGGGGGAAGACCCGCGTGATTACTGCGTCAATTCGGATAAAATTCGGGACAAAATAGGATTTACTATTACAAGAACCGTCCCTATGGGCGTGAAAGAGGTAAATTACCTTATTAAAAGCGGGATTTTGACGGATACCTACACCGCTCGTTATCGTAACATCTAAAAAATGCAACTGATGCTACCTATTCCTTTATGTGAACCTAATTTGTCGGGCAACGAGTGGCAGTATGTCAAAGAAAGTTTAGATTCTAACTGGCTTTCGGGAGGGAGTTTTTTGAAAAAATTTGAGGAAAGCGTAGTGGAATATACAGGGGCAACCTATGCCGTAGGTATAAGCAGCGGCACTACGGCGCTCCACATTGCGCTTTTGCTGGCAGGAGTTCAACGGGATGATTTGGTGATTACCACTAATCTGAGTTTTGTGGCTACGGCCAACGCCATCAAATATACCGGGGCTGACCCTATTTTTCTGGATATTGAGCCTGAAACATGGTTATTGGACATCAAACTGCTCGCAGAATTTCTGGAAAAACAATGTTATGTAGAAGGTCAAAGTTGTTTCCATAAAGCAACAAATCGACGAATAAGCGCAGTTGTTCCCGTTCATATTTTGGGTAATATGCCCGATATGACTGAGTTAGGCGCATTAGCTGATTTATATTATCTCGCCTTGGTAGAAGATGCTGCGGAGTCGTTGGGTTCTTTTTATAAAGGACAACATTCCGGCACATTTGGGGAAGCGGGAACTCTTAGTTTTAACAGCAATAAAATCATTACTACGGCAGGAGGAGGGATGCTGTTGGCCAACAATGAACAAGCGGCCAAACGCGCCAAACACCTCATTACGCAGGCCAAGAGCTCAACTTTAGAGTATTTACATGATGAAGTAGGGTATAATTATAGATTGGTTAATCCATTGGCAGCCATAGGTTTAGCTCAAATGGAGCAATTGCCGCGTTTTGTAGAAAAAAAGAAAGAGATAGCCGGACTGTACACGCAGCAATTGTCAATTTTACCTGAAATTAAATTTCAGAAAATCACGTCTGATGTCAATTCCAATTATTGGCATTTTGTCATTTTAGTAAAAAACAGTCGAGAACTTATTCAATTTTTAGCGACTCATTCAATTGAGACTCGCCCATTATGGATTCCGTTGAATGAGCTTCCGCCTTATCGGAATGATTTGTATATTAGCAATGAAAACCACACCCAACAAGTGGCGTATCAGGGCATAATGCTGCCTTGCTCTACTTCCATTACTCTTGAACAAATAGCTTTTGTAGGTGAAAAAATAATTGAATACTATCCCTAACCCTTTCTGATATGCTTCCTGTTTACGACAATAGGCTGCCATTGAACGTAGTCATTATGGCCGGAGGACAAGGAAAACGCCTGAGACCCTTGACCAACGATACCCCCAAAGCTTTATTGGAAGTAGGAAATAAGCCGATTGCCGAACGGCTTGTTGGACATCTGAATTCATTTGGATTGAAAAATCTCTGCTTTTCAGTAGGGCACCTGGGCGAAAAAATCAAAACGTATTTTGGAGATGGAACCGTGCTGGGAGTAAACATAAGGTATTTGAATGAATATCAACCTTTGGGAAGTATTGGCATTATAGGCCATCAAAGCGAATGGACGCACGAGCAATTTTTGGTTATCAACGGCGATTTATTAACCAATTTTGACGTAGAGCGATTTTACAATCAGTTCAAACAAAGCAATGCCGATTTGGCAGTTGCTACTTATAACTACAGCCTCGAAATACCTTGGGGGATTTTAGAAGTGAGTGAAACGGGCAATGTGAAAAGAATTAGAGAAAAGCCCACCATTTCACGACAGATAAATGCCGGTATTTATCTTTTCAAGCAGAAAATGCTCAATTTGTTTCCACCCAATGAGCCCTACGAAGGATGGCAAATGCTGAAAGATGCGATTGAGCAAAATTACCACGTGATAGCTTTGCCTATAGAAGGGTATTGGGTGGACATTGGTAATTTGAGTGATTTTGAGCGAGCCCAACAAATGATTTTTGGAAGTGTGAAGGCATAAAGCCTTTATTGCCTAATTTTGGGATTCCAAAATAAAAACCTAATGATGAAAAAAGGATGGGCAATCGGAATAGCAGTCGTGCTGTTTTTAAGTAATTGTCAGTCAAACTCTACACTTTTTGAACGTCTTGATGCTTCTAAAACAGGAATTTCCTTCGAAAATCGCCTTACTGAGACTGAATCGTCCAATATTTTAGCCTACGAATATTTCTACAACGGTGGCGGGGTGGCCGTGGGAGATTTTAACAATGATGGACTGCCTGATGTGTATTTTACGGGGAATCAAGTCCCTAATAAACTGTACATAAATACGACAAAATCATCGGAGGAAGGAGTAACTTTTGAAGATATTACCGATAATGCCGGCGTAGCAGGTCGAGCCAATGGCTGGAAAACGGGCGTGACCCTTGCTGATGTGAACGCCGATGGTTGGTTGGATATTTATGTTTGTTATTCTGGTAATCTCCCTGTCGAAAAACGTAAAAACCAATTGTTTATAAATCTTGGTGTATCAAATAAAGCACAAAAGGAAGTAAAATTTACCGAACAGGCGGAAGCCTACGGCATTGCCGATGCTGGTTATTCTACACAAGGCTTATTCTTCGATTATGATACCGACGGAGATTTAGATTTGTTTGTGCTGAATCACAATCTGCGCGGCTATCAACGCAAGGAAGCTGCCTACCTTAAAAAAGAATTTGACCTAAATGCAGGAGATAGGCTATACAGGAATGAAAGCCCGCGCGGCGGCGGTGCGCCACTGCGACCGTCCCTAACCCCCAATGGGGGAATAATGGTTCCCCCATTGGGGGTTAGGGGGCTGTTTACCGACGTCACTCGCGAAGCAGCTATTATCAGTAATGCACTTGGTTTTGGATTGGGCATTGCTACGGGCGACTTCAACGGGGATAATAAACCTGATCTGTACGTCTGTAATGATTATGTAGAAGAAGATTATGCCTATCTCAACAACGGCGACGGCACGTTTTCGGAACGGGGAAAAGAGATGATGGGGCATTTTTCGTTTTCTACGATGGGCGTTGATATTGCCGATGTCAATAATGATGCTTTGCCCGATATTTTTACGACGGACATGTTGCCCGAAGACAATCGTCGTCAGAAATCACTTTCGTGGCCCGACAACTGGAATGTGCAGCAAGCCATGCTCGAAAATGGCTTTCACTGGCAAAATATGCGGAATATGCTGCAGTTGAACCAAGGAGTCAGGAGTCAGAAGCAGCCGCCGCTGCGGTCAGAAATCGGGAAGAATAAAGTAATGAGGTTTTCCGAAATCGGTCAATTGGCTGGTGTTCAGGCTACAGATTGGAGTTGGGCGGGCTTGTTAGCTGATTTTGATAATGATGGCCTGAAAGATTTGTTTGTTTCCAACGGTTTTGTACGTGATTATACCGATTTGGATTTTGTGAAATACTACGCCGATGAGCAGATGAACGGAGAAGGCCAAAAATCCACTAAATCATTGTTGGAACACCTCAAAAAAATGCCCGCCACGCCTACGCATCATTATATTTTTAAAAATGAAACTCTCCTCCCTCAGAGGGGAGGAGTTCAGTTTTCCAATAAAGTCAAAGAATGGGGTTTTGAGGAAAGTACGATTGCCTGCGGAGCCGCTTATGCCGACTTTGATAGAGACGGTGACCTTGACCTCATTACCTCCAATACCAACGAGCCGGCGAGTCTATACTTAAATCATCAACAGGAACGTAATCCGCAAAACTTTGTCAAAATCAAGTTGAAAGGGGAGGGAGGAAACCTGTTTGGCGTGGGTGCCAAAGTGTACGTGTATGCCAATGGTCAGGTGCAATACCAGGAATTTACCCCTACGCGCGGTTTTCAGGCTTGCATGTACGATGACCTTCATTTTGGGCTGGGCAAAACGACTGTGATAGATTCTGTTCGAGTGCTTTGGCCAAGTAATAAAAGTCAATTGTTGCCGAAAGTGACACTAAACAAAACACAGGTAGCCGAAGAAAAAAATGCCTTTCCTTTCAATCCTGCCTTGTTATTGCCCCAACCTAAACCCATTTTTGAAGAAACGGAGGCTATTGATTTTGTTCACCATGAGAATCCGTTGATTGACTTCAATACCCAAATTCTACTGCTCTATCTTTATTCCTACGGCGGGCCTCGCATGGCAAAAGGAGATGTGAACGGAGACGGATTGGAAGATATCTACATCGGTGGTGCAGCCAATCAAGCAGGACAATTGTTTTTGCAGACAAAAGACAAGCGTTTTGTAACCAATTCTCAACCTGCTTTTGAAGCGGATAAAGCTTTTGAAGACCGAGATGCCGTTTTGTTTGATGCGGATGGAGACAAAGATGTAGACTTATATGTAATAACGGGTGAATATAACACCGAGTTTGCGCTGCTGCAAGACCGCCTGTATCTTAACAATGGCAAAGGCCAATTTAGTCGATGTCCAATGGGACAGATTCCTGAAATCACGCTTAACAAAACGTGTGTAGAAGCTTTTGATGCCGATCAGGACGGGGACTTGGACTTGTTTTTGGGAGGTGGTGTTCAGTCGGGCAATTTTCCCTACGCCAGCGAAAGCTTTTTGTTGCGTAACGATGGAAAAGGACACTTTGAGATAGCCGAAAAATGGGAGTTGGGTTTAGTTACCGATGTTGTAACTACAGATTTAAACAATGATAAACACCCCGAAATAATTATTACCGCCGAATGGAAACCCATTCAGGTATTAGAAAGTAAAAACAAAGAATCAACTGTAAACTATCAACTGCAAACTGTAAACTCTTTTTCCGGCCTTTGGAACCGCATCGCTTCCGCCGACTTGGACAACGACGGCGACTTGGATTTTATAGTAGGAAACTTAGGATTAAATACCCCGCTAAAAGCAACCGCCGAGCAACCCATTACGCTTTATTACGACGATTTTGACCAAAATGGCCGTTTTGACCCGTTTATTTCTTATTACATTCAGGGGAAAGCCTTTCCTTTGGCGGGACGAGATGAGGCATTGGAGCAATTAGCGCCACTGCGCAAACTTTTCATTGATTATAAATCCTACGCCGCTGCTACTGCCGAAGAAGTGTTGGGAAAGGAGTGGGCAACGCGTTCCACCAAATTAACGGTTACTGAAACCCAATCGGGCATTTTGTGGAATGATAAAGGAAAATTGACGTTTAAACCGTTGCCTTTAGCTGCTCAAATTTCGCCCGTTTACGCTATTTCCACAGGCGATTTTGATGGAGATGGTAAAACGGATATTCTATTAGCAGGAAATCAATCCAAATTCCGCATCCGAATTGGTAAAACCGACGCCAATTATGGAATGATATTGAGAGGAAACGGAAAAGGCGATTTCGAGTATTTGCCTCAATATCAATCCGGTTTGCATCTGACAGGCGACATTCGTGATGTACAACAGGTAGGAAATCAGTTGATTTTTACTGCAAATGACGGGAAGGCACAATCGTATCAAATAAAGTCTCCTGACTTATTTTGAAATGTAAAACTAAGTTGCCATCCGAGTAGTTTAATTATTCCCCTTTTTGATTAATTCCTTTACAAACTCTAATTGTACATCCTTATGTTGGAGAAGGCTTTCAAGGGTAATAGGTACCGTGTAATCGGGTAGTGTACCGCGTCCTTTTTGTTTGGGCTGATGAACAGCATTTTGATAATAGACCAGCGGCGTTCCTACCTGAATTTTGGAATTCGGTAACTCTAAATGAATAAAACTGCTGCCATTCCCACCTTCATAAGCGCCGCCGGTTTCTTCGCCTACAAACGTACCTACTTTATTGCTGTGGGCTACCGCAGTAAATTCGGTAGTGGTAGAAAAGCTTCGACCATCTATCAAAATATACACCTTCCCTCTAAAACGATTAGGTTTAGGAGATTGCAGTTGTAAATCAGGGTTTTCGTTTTCTTTTAATGTAAAAGTCCCGTCTTTCTCGCTTTGGAGTTCCTTTTTGATATTTTTCAGATCATCAGATGATAGGTCTGAGTACTTGAAAAACTCAGAGCTATCGGTAATACTGTGCAGGCGTTGATAATATCGAACCGCACTATCGGATTTCATCAGGTAAGTAAAAAGCTCCACGCCTTGTGTATCCCAACCACCATAGTTGCTCCGAACATCAACGATAAGATAGTGCGTCTTTTTTTGCTGAATTTTCGCCATAGAAACATCCATAAATCGGCGAAATCGTTCGCGTGCTTCCTCTCCGGTTTTAGCTCCTTCACCCGAGAAACTGTCAAATCGAAGATAAGCAGTAGAAAGGTCTTTTATAAATGACAGTCGCCACGGTTTTTTGGGCCGTTTGGTATTGTACCATTTCAACATTTGTTTGTTAACCGGATTTTTAATGTAGGCTTTTTGATGGTTAACAAATGTTTGGGCAGGAGTTGTAAGGTGTACAGTATCTCCCTGTAAATCTCGAAAGGCAAGTTGAAAAGTATCAGGACGATCTATGCATGTATAATAAAACAAACCGAACAGCTGTCCCTGAAGCGCAACACTTTTGGAGCTTTCAATAAAGCCATCATCCCAATGATATCTATAGATCTCTTTACGGATACTTTCCATACTTTTCCCATTGATACTTATCAGCTCAAAACCCGGTTGAATACGTTGGTCGTAAGTACCGTTAAATAAAACATAAGACCGATTTTGGATAGGAAAGAAAAAAAAAGGAAGAGTTTTCATGCGGTTGGAATAATAGCTCACCCAGTTTTTGAAGGGCAAGGAATGAGTATGAGCACATCGAATATCTGCAATAAACCCTTCGATGGTGCGATAAAAATCGTAAAAACCCATGTGCTGTTGGATCAACTGATAGATACTGTCCATTTTAGCCTGCATTTGCATTTTGGACGTATAGCGATAAAGGCCCGGGTGAGTTTCTTCCAACAATCTGCGTAAGTACTTAAAGTCTGTTTGCATCTCAGTAGGGGTGAGTACTTTAGTAAGGAGAGAATCGCCGGTTTGAGCAGAAGTCCTGAAAAAAATAAGCAATAATAAGAGGGGTAAATACTTTTTCATGGCGTTTTTTCAGGCAAAACACCGTAGAAAAGTCTATTCAATCTTCTCAAAACCGGTTTTGAGAAGTAATTTTTATAGAATTTAAAAAATCTTTGGGAGTAAGTTGAGTCTTGTTTTTGAAAACTCGCTGAAAAGTTGCCTGTGAATTAAAGCCCGATTCGAGAGCAATTCCTAACAGAGTAAGGCGTTGCCCGTTGGGTTCAAGCAATCGTTTTTTTACCTCCTCAACGCGGTATTCATTTACAAAATCATTGAAACTTTTGTGCAAACGTTGATTCAATACCGCTGAAATTAACTTAGGGGTAAAACCGATGTGTTTGGCTAAATCGCTCACAGAAAGGGTAGGGTTGAGGTAAAGTTGTTCCTTTTCCATAGCTTTAAGCAGCACTTCCAAACAAGTTGTTATTATTTCTTCCGAAAAGTCATTTAGGAAAGCTCCTGACTTGGAAGGCTCTACTGCGACAAATTTTAATCGGTGATAACTCCCAAAACCTATCCAATAAATCATGACAACTATCGCTACTTCAATGGGATAATAAACAGACGAGTCATAGGATTCGGAAAGGTGTTTTTGGCTTACCGTAACTACCCAAAATATCCAAAATAGGGTAAAAACGGCAATAAAACTTCGCAGCCATTTTTTTAACAAAAGCCATTCTTTAGTCGAAAGCGTCGTTGGAGGCTGACTGAACCATTGAAATTTCTGCCATGCTAACAGCGCATAAGTCCCCGTCAAACCTACGGCCAACCATTCTGAATAATCAAGAATTTGAAACCATAAATTATCGAATGAGTTTGTCCCGATTTTGGATAAAGCAGGATACATCAATGCCCATGCTACTACTGAAAAATTGAATAAAATCTTAATTAAAACGGGAGTATAGTGCCAAAGCTGTTTTCGAGAAATGGAAGCAGGGCTAAATGATCCGATATATAGATATAAACTTGGCCCCAGCCCCATGATCCAAGTATAGGTAAACAGATCAAAAATTTTGTAGTTAAAGTCGGCACTCCAATTAAGGGTTTCAAGGCCGTTATAGACCAATATCAACAGGAAGACAGCCAGAGAGTATCGTGTAGGTTTTGACGTATTTTTGGAAAAAAGCACAATTCCGGATAAAATGCTGCCTTGCAGCACTCCTAATAAAATCAGGATATTGGCGATGGTGGGGGGCAGCATATAAAGGCTCTTTATATCATTGCCAAATTACGCAAAAATTTAAAGCCCTTGAGAAAGTTGTTAAATTGACTGAGACTTTCCAAGTTTCAGGCTCAATCTATGATAATAAACTTGGAAAGTCTTAAGCTTTATCAAAACTACTTCACCTTTGCCCGTCGTTCACGCATTTCGCGCCAGGTAGTGAGAATAATACCTTCTTTTTCGATGAATTTCTTGAGTTCCGGGTCTTGCATCGCGTAGAGATCTCCATAACGAGTCGGCCATGAATCGGTAAGTTCCTTAAAATTATCGCTTGGAGCAGCGCAGTGCATAATGACCATCGTAATGCCCGGTTTGGCTTCTTTCAAAAGCTCCATATATTTCTGCGTTTTCATTTTACGCAGGTTTTCTTCGGTATTAGGCGTTTCGGCAGAAAGTTTCCAGCCGTATGTATCGGCAAACAAATCATCCAACACAGGCAAGCCCGCGTTCCACAGCAGTTGACCTATTTGTTGAAATTGCTTAATTTCCTGAGCGGGACTATTGCGTTCTTTGGCAATCAGCGTGGCATGTCCGCCGGGCAACATCACGGGAATTTTTTCCTGCATTCCCACTTTGATATAACGTTCGGTAAAAGCAGGTGACCCAAACAACGTGCCCATGTGCGAATCAATGTGCGATGGCTCGACACCGAACGAACGAAAGCGTGCAATCTGGGCACGGATTTCAGTTTCTACTTCATCCGCAGTGGCGTGTTTGACTACGTCAGGAACGTTTGACCACATGGCCCCTTCTTTGTCCAGAAGCCCCGGTACTTTTTCCCGTCCCGAAAGCGGAAACCAACGGTAGCCTTTCCATTCAGACGTAAGAGTAAGATGAACGCCCGCGTCGGTGGTGGGATGTTGTTGAAGATACTTCATATAGGCTGGTACCCATCCGCAGGGCATCATCACGCTGGTAGAATTGGCAACGCCTTTGTCCATGGCCAGAATCGTTCCTTGGTTGGCCTCATAAGACATTCCCGCATCATCAATGTGCAGAATGATTACTTTTTTGCCCTTGGGGTAGCGCAGTTTTTCGGCGTACGTTTCCTGCGCCCTACATTTATTGGTAAACAGAATGGATAACGCAGCGAAGAAAAAATATTTCATAAACAACAGTGGTTATATATATTTGCCTTGATAAAGTCTTGCACTTTTAAACCTTACCCACTCAATCAGGGAATCGGCCCTTTTACTTACTCTTAGCCTGCATGAAAAGACTACTTCGTAATTCACTTTTTGGTTTTGTAGGAATCATTCTGTTAGGTACCGGCCTAACCTATACGCCGCCGTTTATCCACATTCGCAATTATGTACAGTGGGGAGAGGTGGATGTGTTAGATTATAAATTTCATCCTACGCGTCAGGTGTTGGCCTCTACACGTCCTGAGCCTTGGCCATTGGATTCTAATTTTAATAAAACTACGATTCCTCAGAATCTGATTGATACCATGGAAAAATACCATACAACGGCGTTTTTGGTATTTCAGGATGGAAAACTCAAGTACGAGCGTTATTGGGAAAATTACGATACCAAAACCCTTAGCCAATCCTTTTCAGCTTCCAAAAGCATCATTTCGATGTTAGTAGGAATCGCTCTTAATGAAAATAAAATCAAAGGATTGGACGAGCCGGTTGCACATTACATCGGTTCATTTTCAGAAGGCGGGAAAAATAAAATTACGGTTCGTAATTGCTTGACAATGAGTTCTGGCTTGAATTGGCACGAGAAAGACCGAGGGGTTTTCAGCAACAATGCCTATGGGTATTACGGGGAAAACATTGCAGACGTAATTGATGAACTCAAAATTGAAAAACCGGTAGGGAAAGAATTTGAATATCGGAGCGGTGATACGGAAGTGTTGGGATTGATTTTGGAAAAAGCCTACAACAAAAAAATTGCTGACTTGGCTTCCGAAAAAATCTTCCAACTCATTGGCAGCGAAACCGACGCGATTTGGATGCTGGACAAACCCAAAGGGCGTGAGAAAGCATTTTGCTGTTTTGCTCCCACTGCCCGCGATTATGCTCGATTTGGACATTTGATGCTTTGGAAAGGCAATTGGAAAGGACGTCAAATCATCCCTGAAAAATACATGACTCAGGCATTGAGTCCGGCTTCTTATCTCAAAGACCCCAAAACCGATAAAGCCCTTCAAGTGTATGGGTTTCAGTTTTGGGTGCAACCTTACAAAGAACTTCAGACCGTCAGTATGAGAGGACTGTTGGGGCAATTGATTTGGGCAATCCCTTCCAAAAATGCGGTTGTTGTACGATTAGGGCATAAAGAAGCACCGCAGAAAGTAGGTCCTTATTTCAAACAGGATTCGGAAATGTATTTAGAAGCGGCATTGAAGGTATTAAAGTAAATGTACTAAGATAACAAAAGCGGCTCTAAATCAGTATTTGGAGCCGCTTTAGCTAAAATTAAGCGCCAAATGCCACTAAAAGTGCCGCTACAAACAATACACCAAGTATAAGTAAAAGCAATTCAATAAAACCAAGTATTAAGCCTCCAAGCGCCCAGCCTCGTCCCCCGAGTTCGCCATTGCTGTGTCTGATTCTGCTGAGACCGACGAAGCCTAAGACAATTGCCGCCACCATTCCTATCAGAAATAACCATCCTGTTGTGAATAGGCCGACAATTCCTAAAATGGCCGCTAAAAAGGAAGTTACTGCAATTCCGTCTGACCGTTTTGCTGTAGGATTACTATTTTGCTGAACGCTCATTTTACTTATTTTTCGTTCAACAAAACGTTTTATCATTCGCTGTTTCAGGGGCGTTTTTGTGCTGTGGCTTGTTACTTTTGAGGTCGAAGTCACCACATTTATCTTCGTTTCATTAGTGGAACCAGAAATACTTTCTGAAATTGAAAAAGCAAAAGCAGGAGTAGAGGGTGCTATGATTTCGGCAGATAAGGCAGTAGGTGCATTCGCTTCAAAGTTAGATTCTATGATTGGTTTCGAAACCGACCCCGAAGTGTAATGATTAAATGTAGGTGCAGGAATGGACGAGACATAATTTTGCTTTTGGCAAGCAGTGAACAAAAGTGCGATTACAGGTAAATAAGCGAGCTTTTTCATAGTTTTTCGTTTTAGAGTAGATATAAAGAATAATAACAAGTTTGGCAAATCTTATTTAAAATCAACTTAGTACCGATTTTCTACTTTGCATTAAACCAAGAACAGCACGTTAATTTTTTAAATCATAATTATGAAATCATAATCTCAGCATTTCAACGAAGACCATGAATTGTTTCGGCAAAGTGTGCGGCAGTTTATGGAAAAGGAAATCGTGCTTCATACGGAAGAATGGGAAACTGGGCGCCGCATTCCGCTTTCAATCTTCAAACGTATGGGGGATTTGGGCTTTTTAGGGCTGCTTTATTCTGAAGAGTATGGGGGAGTAAATGCTGATTTTTGGTTTTCGGTCGTGTTTTTAGAAGAATTGGCGCGTTGCGGAATGGGTGGTTTTGCCACGGCGGTAAGTGTACATCAATTTATGGCCATCAATCATATTTCCAAAGCGGGCAGTGTCGAGCTCAAACACAACTACCTGATGCCAGCCATTTTGGGAGAAAAAGTAGCGGCTTTGGGTATTACTGAACCCAATACCAGTTCTGATGTATCGGCTATTCACACAACTGCCGTGCGGGAAGGCGATGAATTTATTGTTAACGGTTCCAAAACGTTCATCAGTAATGGTACCTACGGTGATTTTATCACATTGGCAGTTAAAACCAAACCGGATGCCGGCCCAGCTCAAAACGGGATTAGTTTACTGGTAGTAGATTTAGAAGCAGAAGGTGTCTCGCGGACCAAACTCAACAAAATGGGTTGGCACAGTTCGGATACCGCCGAAATAAACTTTGATGAGGTACGCGTACCCGTTGAAAACCTGATTGGGATGGAAAATTTTGGATTCTATTACCTCATGGAAAGCCTTCATTTGGAACGTTTGGTCGCATCAATCATGGCCGTTTCGGGCGCACAGTGGGCGCTCGATCAAACGTTACACTATCTGAATGAACGAGAAGCCTTTGGAAGAAAAATTGGTAAGTTTCAGGCCATCCGACACAAAATTGCTGACATTGCCACTGAAATTGAGGTGGCAAGGGAGTTTGTGTACAGCACCTGTTGGAAATTTACGCAGGGAGAAGTGGCCGTGAAAGAATGTTCAATGGCGAAGCTTTTTACAAGCGAGATGCAGAAAAGGGTAGTGGATAGCTGTTTACAATTTTTTGGTGGATATGGCTACATGGAAGATTACCCGATATGCCGTGCTTATCGCGATGTACGTGTGGGTACTATCGCTGGAGGAACGTCTGAAATTATGTGGGAAATCATCTCGAAAATTGTGGTTGATGCAGTGGGATATAAGTCGGTTTATTAAAAATAATGCAATGCAATTATTAAAAAATTGTTGTTTTTATCTCATTTGGAGCATTAAATGAGTTAGAAATAGTATTTTTTCAAGAAACAATTTTACTTTTAATGATTTTTTAATTTTTTTTTAAGAAAACCATTGCGAATATTAAAAAAGGCATTACCTTTGTAGAGGAAACCTTAAAAACATCACAAAAAATGAAAAAGACATTTGCATTCTTATTCGTTGCCGGTATGGTAACTTTGGCAGCTTGTGGCGGTAAAACTGAAGAAGCGGCTACCACTGATTCTACTGTTGTCGCTGTTGATACTACTGCTGCTGTTGACACAGCTGCTGTTGATACTACTGCTGCTGTTGATACTTCAGCTGCGAAATAATTCGCTTCTAAAAACGACAAAAGCCCTGCGAACCTTCGCAGGGCTTTTGTCGTTTTTAAGTCATTATGAAAACTATCGCCGAAAAAATACGCTTGTTGCGCACACAGCACGGTTTATCTCAAGAGAATATGGCCGACTCATTGGGCATATCCACTACCTCGTATGGGGATATTGAACGGGGAAAAACCGACCTAACCCTTTCAAGATTGCATCAAATAGCCGAAGTGTTTGAAATAAGTATCACCACTTTGTTGGGAGAAACCACATCTCTTCAGCAGGAATTGCAGCAGTTGGAATTGGAAAAATTGAGAATTGAAAATGATAAACTCCGCCTTGAAAATCAATACTTACGGGAAAAATTAGCGGGAAGAATGATTATTGATTTGGTTCGCGAAAAGGTAGATTTGCCTTCCGAACGGAAAAGAATCGGTTTTTAGATAAAGAAATTGTAAAAGCTATGCCCTGACGTTTGTTCACGTCGGGGTATTTTTTTAGGTTTAAGGCTCGAAACTAAACAACCTTATGATGAATCTTGCAAAAATACCGGGCAGAAACCGCGTAATCGTGGAAAGCGTAGTACCGGAATTAGAAGGTGGGCGCTTTTTTATCAAGGCTGTTCTACAGGAAGTTATTCAGGTAGAAGCGGATATTTTCTGTGACGGTCACGATAAAACGGCTGCTCGACTGCTTTACAAACATGAATTAGAAAAGAAATGGAGCGAAGTTCCGATGCGGTTTGTCGATAATGACCGTTGGGGGGGAGAGTTTGCGGCAGACAAAGAAGGGTTTTACAGCTATACCATCGAAGCATGGGTTGATCATTTGGCTTCTTGGGAACACGAAATAAAACTTAAAATCCGCGATGCCCAGCACGTAAACAGTGAACTTTTGGTAGGAGCAACTTTGCTGGAAAAAATAGTAAACCATACTTCAAAAGAAGACAAAGAAGCAGTTCAGGAGGCTATCAAAACGTTTCGTGACGAAAGCAGGTACGAAGAAGCAGTGCTTCTATCTATCAGTGAGCAGTTTGTGAGTTGGATTGATAAGTATCCTCACCGTGAAAACGTAACCCGATACCACGAGTTGCAACTTTGGGTGGATCGCCCCAAAGCAGGGTTTTCCAGTTGGTATTCAATGTTTCCGCGTTCGGCAGCCAAAGAACACGGAGTGCACGGGATGTTTAATGATGTAGTTGATTTGCTCCCCCGGATTCAGCGTATGGGTTTTGATGTCTTGTATCTGCCGCCGATACACCCCATTGGAATGCAGTTCCGAAAAGGCAAAAACAACAACGTACTTTGCATGCCCGGCGAGCCTGGCGTACCGTACGGAATAGGTTCTGAATTGGGCGGTCATGATGCCATTCATCCGGATTTGGGCACCTTAGACGAATTTAAAGCCCTTGTGGCTGCCTGCAAGGCACATAACATGGAAATTGCCATGGATTTAGCCATTCAATGTTCGCCTGACCACCCTTGGGCAAAAAACCATCCTGAATGGTTTAAAATTCGCCCGGATGGCACCATTCAATACGCCGAAAACCCTCCTAAAAAATACCAGGATATTTACCCTATTAATTTTGAGACGGAAGCATGGCAGAGCCTTTGGGAAGAATTGCGTCGCGTCATTTTTGTATGGGCAGAATGGGGTGTTCGCATCATTCGGGTGGATAATCCGCACACTAAATCGTTTTCGTTTTGGGAATGGGTCATTGCCGAAACCAAGAAAAAGTACCCTGATATGCTTTTTCTGGCGGAGGCGTTCACGCGCCCGAAAGTAATGCAGCAATTGGCAAAAGGAGGGTATACTCAATCTTACACCTACTACACGTGGCGTAATACGAAGTATGAACTCATGGAGTACATGACAGAGTTGACGCAGACTGAAATGAAGTACTATTTCCGTCCGAATTTTTGGCCTAATACTCACGATATAAATCCGCCGTTGCTCCAAAGTGGGCATGAGCCTAACTTCCTGATTCGCTATTTTCTGGCCGCTACTTTATCTTCCAATTACGGAATCTTCGGACCGACGTATGAGTACATGGTGAACGAAGCTTTTCCGGGGAAAGAAGAATATTGGAATTCGGAAAAATACGAAATCAAGTACTGGGATTGGGAACATACCAATAAGCTTACTTACGTAATTACGCTGGTAAACCGCGCCCGCAGAGAAAATGCGGCTTTACAACAAACCAATAACATTACTTTTTGCGATATCAACGACGATCAGCTATTAGCCTATCTTAAGACTCATCCTGACGGGAATCGAATCCTGTGTGTTGTCAATTTAGATGGATACAATCGTCGAGGCAATATGGTAAAAATACCTCTCCAAAAAATTAAGAAAGCAGGATGGGAGGAATATGTTGTACATGACTTGATCACGGGCTCAAAATACGTTTGGAAAGGGGAGTACAACTACATAGAGCTTGACCCTTATTTGTTGCCGTTCCATTTGTTTTTGATTGAGGATTTGTAGTTTTTTACTATATAAGGCATATAAGTTCATATAAGGTTGCCGTACAACTTCTTGTATTTTCTTATGTGCCTTGTATGGTTCATCAAATTACTTCCAAAATTCTTCTCCTATCAAACGCTTCAATTCCAATCGGTTCATAAACAATTGGAATTGATAATTGAGTTGGGACAAAAGAGCTTCTTCGATTCCTGTTTGAGCGCCTTCCAATTCTACGTTGGTGATGGTTCCGTTAGCCAAGCGGTTTTTGGCAATCGTCAGTGCTCGTTCAGCTTGGGTTACTTGGAGACCCACATTTTCCAGGCGTTGTTGATTGCTTTTGATATCAATCTTCACACTTTCAATGTCTTTTTGTAAATTCTCATTAACGGCAGTGAGATTGTATTTGGTGGCTTCCAAATTTACCTGAGCAGCCCTGCGCTGTATGTCATAACGCTTGCCGGCATACAAGGGAATATTTACACTGAGTCCGGCAGCAACGTTGAAACGAAGCTGATTAACATTGGGCATATAGCCATTTTTTTCGCCAATATTTCCGTTGAGCATAACAGTAGGCAGGTGTGCTTTTTGAGCAATTTCAATTTCAGTTTCGGCACTGCGGATTCGGTCTTTGGCCAGTAAGATTTCCTTACTGTTGCCATCCGCCAGTGTTAACAAAGATTCAGTCGAGACAGCAGGTGACGAACCTTCAATTGCCAGTTCGGGTACAGTAATATTTGCGGCCGGGGTGCCGGTCAAATAACTCAACATGACTTTTTGTTTTTCAATTTGGTTCTCAAAATCAATTTTACGGTTTTGAGTCATTTTGAGTTTTACCTGTTGAGATACTACATCAAATTCCAAGGCGTCACCGTTTTTGAACCGTTGTTCCACTTGTTTGAGTACCTCTTCACTGCCTTGAATGACTTCCTGTTGTACTTTCAGGCTTTTTTGTAAAAAGGCAATAGTATAGTACAACTGCGCAATCTGATACGCCAGATTATGGCGATTCAATTCTAAATTATGGCGAGACGTCAATACATTTTTCCGCGCCTGACGAATGGTTAAATCCGTTTTGCCAAAATCATACAATCCATAACTTCCGTTGACTCCTAAATTGATATTATGATTGGGAATAAACTGAATTTCGCGGGCTCCTTCGGGAAGCGGTAACGTGGCTTTAGCCGTGGGTGTAATGTAATTGTACGAGCCGGCTGCGCTTACGTAAGGTAATAAAGCGGTTTTTGCTACATCTACGCGTAATTCACCTACTCTTATCAGCTGCTCGGCTTCTTTGAGTTTGGTGAAATTTTGGAAAGATTGCTGCACTAAATTTTGGAGTGGGGCAGGAATTTGAGCCATGGTTGCATGGGTAATGCCTGCCAATAAAGAGCCGAGTATGAGTATTTTGAGTGAAGTTTTCATCGTAATGTATGAGGATGACTGTAATGTGAAAAGAGTTCAAAGTCATGAATTAATGCGCTGAATCGGATGCCGCTTTGACGACAGTTAAATCTGTTTTTTTGCGCTCTAAGAGAAACAGCAACGGGAACGTGAAGATGAAAAACCAAGTGGCCATTTGGAAAACGTCCAGATAAGAAAGCATCAGGGCCTGTTTTTGAATAATTATGTTCATGTTTCCGTAAGCTAATTGCAGGGCGTCGAGTGGATTAATGCCGCGACTTATCAGACTCTGAGACATCGTTGTGATGCGTTCTTGGGTAAGCATATCACCTGGCTGCAAGTGAGAGGACAGATTCACGGCGTTGAATGGAAGGCGCTGAGCGATATAAGTGTTGACTAAGGCTACACCCACGGCACCCCCAATTTGTCGAATCATGTTTGTGATGGCAATTCCCATCGGCATTTCCTTGGGAGTCAACGTAGAAATGGATTGGTTGATAAGCGGCACATTGGACATTGCCAATCCCACCCCACGAATGATCAAAGCAACCAAGAAAATCCCCGTCGAAGTGTTTAAATCAAACGTGGACATCATATAACAAAAGGTCGCAAAGGCGATATAACCCGCTGTGGCAATGTACCTTGGTGGTACCCCCTTTGAAATAAGACGTCCTACAATAGGAAAAACCAATAGAGTAACGGCTCCTCCGGGAATGAGTAAAAGCCCCGTTTGGGAAGCGGTGAAGCCAAGAATTCGCTGGACAAACAGCGGATACATGAACACGGAGGTAAACAACCCAATTCCAATGACGAAAATTAAGATAGACCCAATTGCCAGATTGCGGTTTTTGAGTACCCTTAAATTAACTACAGGATTATCTATTTTAAGCTCCCACCAGATAAAAGTGGTAAGAGAGATAAAAAGCAAAATTGTACAAATTAGAATGCTTTGATCTTCAAACCAATCGTTGGCTTCGCCGCGTTCAAGTACAAATTGCAAACAGCCAACGCCAACGGCCAATAAGACAATTCCCAAGTAATCGATTCTTATTTTGCTGCGGTCAATTTTGTACTCTTCCGGCTTCTTATCGATGTATAAATAACTCAATATGAGCGCCACAATCCCAACCGGAATGTTGATGTAAAACATCCAACTCCAGTGATAATTGTCAATAATCATTCCTCCGAGCGTTGGCCCGAAAGTTGGCCCCATCACAATCCCCATCCCAAAAACTGCCGAAGCAATGGGGCGTTGATTCACGGGGAATGAATCAAAAAGCAGACCTTGAGAAACAGACAGCAGAGCTCCTCCGCCAATTCCTTGGAGAAAACGTGCAATGACCAGCAACGGCAAGGTATCGGCTACTCCGCAGAGGTAAGACGCAAACGTAAACAGGGCAATGGAAGCAATAAAGTAATTTTTTCGTCCAAAGTAGCTTTGCAAAAATCCCGTCATGGGAATAACAATCACATTGGCAATGGCGTAGGCGGTAATGACCCACGAAATATCTTCGATGGTTACGCCCAGATTCCCCGCCATTTGATACAGCCCGACGTTAACAATGGAGGTGTCTATCAGCTCCATCACCGCCGCCGTAATCACTGTAATGACCACAATCCATCTTTTCATAACACAGGCTTTTTTAGTACAACTATTTCACTTTTACGGCTACTTCGGTACTGAGTCCAGCGCGCAGGAGGTCTTTGTATTGTTGTGGATTGTCAATCTCAATTTTAACGGGAATGCGTTGCACCAATTTAACGAAGTTGCCCGAAGCATTATCGGCGGGTAGCAGCGAGAACTTAGCACCCGTCGCGTCTGAAATCGTAGTGATTTTTCCCGTGATTTTTAAGTTTGGAAACGCATCAATTTTGATTTCAACGGGTTGTCCAACGCGCATTTTTTCCAATTGTGTTTCTTTAAAATTGGCCGTTATCCAAAAATTAGAATCGTTGATAATCGTGAAAAGATTCTGACCGGGCTGCACATATTGTCCTTTGGCTACGTTGATTTTACCCGTTTTACCCGATACCGGAGCGTCAATATGGGTGTATGACAAACGTAATTTGGCTTGGTCCAATACCGTTTGTTTTACTTTCAGAATAGCTTCCATTTTTTTGATGTTAGCCAAAGCCGACCCTTCCGATACTTTTGCCTGATTGACTTGCGCCAAAGTGGCATCGTATTGACGATCCTGAATTTCTACGTTCGATTGACTTTCTTCAAATACCTTTTTAGTAGCCGAGCCTCCCTCGTAAAGATTTTTGTCACGTTGCAGGTCGGTGGCAGCTTTGGTCTTGCGGCTTAGCTGTACGTTGGCGTTGGCTTGGGCAACTTTGTAATTTTCCTGAATGTTGCGGAGCGATGCTTTCGCCGTTTCTAAGTCGGCCAAAGATTGCTGATAATCAGCTTCGGCTTGGCTAACGGCAATCGCATATTCCTGCGGGTCAATTTCAATCAGTCGTTCGTTGGCATTGACCGATTTATAATCTTCTACGTTTGACACTTGAATATAGCCGGCTACCCGAGCCAATACGGGAGCACTTTTAGATTCAATTTGAGCGTTATCGGTGGTTTCGTAGGTTTGGTTATGACGATACGATTGAAACCCATAAAATCCCGCACTGCCCAGCACAATAAGGCCGATGACAGGAGGAAGTAACTTTCTAATGATGCTTTTTTGCTCAGTTGCCATGGTTGTTTTGCGTCTGAATGGTGAAAAACAAATTTTTAATTGAAATTTATTAATAAGTAAACTTAGTTGACTACTTTTGTGTCCGTAAAGGTAAACTAAGTTGACTATTAAAGTCAAATAAGTTGACTATTATTTAGATTAAAATTTAATTGAATTTTTTTAATAAGCTGTCTTTCAGTAGATTTGTAATATGGAAACGGTAGAAAACAAAATGGGTAATTTTGATTTTGAAAAATTTCACGCCATTCGAAGTCGCTCGTTGGGGAGATTAATTTGGCGCTTAAAACGTCATATACATCAACACGTAGAGCCGATATTGCTGGCTAAAGGTCATGTTGACTTTAAATTGAGCTCATTGGCTTTTATCGCCAATATTGATGAAAATGGGACAACAAACAATGAGTTGGCCAAAAAGGCGTGTGTGACCAAACAGGCGATGAGTAAGGTGGTAAAAGAATTGGAAGAGCACAAATATGTCTATATACGGCCTAATGAAGCGGACGCTCGTTCGAGTGTGATTTTTTTGGATGAGCGTGGAAAACAATTGTTTGTAGACCTCAATGAAGCGATGATGGAGGTCCGAACTCGTTTTGATAAAGCTATCGGTGCAAAAAAATGCCAGCAAATGATGGATACAATGTATGATTTGCTGGCAGTTTTGGATGAAGAGGAAGAGCGCCAAAAATAGTTACATCAGTCGGCGGATGATGAGGCTTTTGACCAATTCGTAAAAAGGTTGCGGTTGCATTGTCCGCCAATTATCCAAGTGCAGTGTTCCGCCAAAATTGAGGTAATAATCCAGTCGGTAGCGTTTCCATTCCTGCTCAGTATGTTCGCGGGAGCCAATCACTGCAATCCACCCGTCTTCAACTTCGTCAAACCATTCGGCGTAATATTCATCATCAGAGCCGTGAAAATTCAGAATATTTTCGGCAATTAAGATGAATTGGTTGATACCTTCTGCCAACAAATGATCAATCACATTTCGTTTGAAATACATGATGTCGTTGTGAAGGGTATCGTTCCATTCACCAAACAGCTCAATGATTGCAAATTTCTTTTTGTAATCGGCAAAAAGGATTTTTACGTATAAAGTTTCGGAATCAATTTCGTCCCACAGAGGATGAATATAATAACCGTAAATATCGTGTTCGTACTGATTCATGTTGTAGTCGCGACCGTAAAAAGGGGATTTTCGGTCTTCAGCAGCTACATAATGCTTTTCCCAGTTATAAAAAGGCTCAATCTCGTGCATAGCTCACCACAGTCAAAGTCTCACGTTGGTATTCGACAAATATATAGACAAAGATAACAACTGATAAGGAAAAGTGGATGTTACAGAAAATTGTAAAAAACTGTACCCTAAAAATACAGGCTTCCAATGGGTATTTTTTTTCTCACTATGAAGGCCGGAAAGACAATAATGGGGTACATTCTCTGGTAAAATCTATTACTCCTTTTGCTTTATGCTCTTGAAAACCGTCTATTTTATGATTAACTTGTTTTATCTTTGAACAATCATAATAGCAGTCAGATGAAACTAAAAGTAGTAATTCACAAAGCGGAAGGAGGTGGCTTTTGGGCTGAGGTTCCCGCAATTGCAGGGTGTATGACACAAGGAGACAGCTTTGAAGAGCTCCTTTCAAATATTTATGAAGCTGTAGAAGGATGTTTATCAGTTAAAGAAGAATTGTAGATCTATTAGAATGTCCTCTAAAACAATTCAGTACGATTATAAACCCGAACACCTCAACATTTCAGAACCCAGTAAATACACTGCGGAGAATCTGAAATCGGAAGAAATGGTGATTAATCTGGGGCCGCAACATCCTTCTACGCATGGGGTGCTGCGACTTGAAGTAGTGTCTGACGGAGAAATTATTGTGGATGTAGTTCCGCACATTGGTTATTTACACCGGTGTTTTGAGAAACATGCCGAATCATTGCCCTTCAATCAAATCATACCCTACGTAGACAGGATGGATTACGTAGCGGCGATGAATTCCGAGCACGCCTACGTGATGGGCGTAGAACGAATGCTGGGCATTGACAAAGACCTTCCCAAGCGCGTCGAATACATTCGGGTATTGGTAGCAGAGTTGAATAGATTAGCGTCTCATTTTGTGGCAATTGGTACTTACGCCATGGATATTGGCGCTTATACGCCTTTCCTGTGGATGATGCGCGACCGTGAACATATTTTGCGGATGCTCGAATGGCTGTCGGGCGCCCGTATGCTTTACAATTATATTTGGGTAGGAGGGCTGTTTTATGATTTGCCCGTCGGTTTTGAAGAGCGTTGTCAGGAATTGGTTACGTATTTAAAACCAAAATTGCAGGAACTCCAGCAATTGGTTATTGAGAATAAGATTTTTATACAACGTACTGCTAATGTGGGAGTTTTACCTTTACCAGTGGCGATAAACTATGGCTGTTCAGGGCCGGTATTGCGTGGTTCAGGCCTGCGTTGGGATTTACGAAAAGTAGATGGATATTCAGTTTATCCCGAATTGGATTTTGATATACCCATGGGGGAAGGCATTGTAGGGACAGTAGGTGATTGTTGGGACAGGAATTATGTGCGGGTGCAGGAATGCTGGGAATCAGTTAAAATCATTGAGCAATGCGTTGAAAAGCTATTGGGAGAACATCGTCGCACGCCTGATTTTGACCCCCAAGCTTTGGTGCCTAAGAAAATTCGTCCGCAGGCAATGGATTATTACGTGCGGGCCGAAAATCCAAAAGGCGAATTGGGTTTCTACTTCCGAACTGATGGTAAGTCAGATATTCCCGTTCGGTGCAAAGCCCGTGCCTGTTCGTTCAACAACCTTTCAGTCATTGCCGAAATTTCACGCGGTGCGATGCTCGCCGATTTAGTGGCGATTATCGGTTCGATTGATGTAGTGATGGGAGAAGTAGACAGGTAGAGACGCAAAATATTGCGTCTCCTTAATGCATAACGTAATGTTTGAAAATGAAACGCAAAATATTGCGTTCCTACAAATTATTCATCCGTAAACATATACCCAACCCCTTTCAGGGTCTTGATGTAGGTTTCCCCGATTTTTTCGCGAACTTTACGAATGTGTACATCTACTGTACGTTCCAAGACATAAATGTCGGCTCCCCAAATTTTCTGCAAAAGTTCATCGCGATTGAAAACCTTGTTGGGGTGTTGTGCCAAAAAGAAAAGCAATTCGAACTCTTTTTTAGGTAACACTACCGACTTATCTTCTTTCGTAACCGTATAATTTTTACGATTAATGGATAAACCCGCAATTTCAACTTGCTCTCCGGGATCCGCTTTTTGGGCTTCACGGCGAAAAAGCGCGTTGATGCGACTCATCAGCGCGCGGGGTTTGATAGGTTTGGTGAGGTAATCGTCCGCTCCGATTTCAAAAGCTGCTACTTCTGAATATTCTTCCGAGCGCGCCGTCAGGAACAGGATGTAGGTATTTTTAAAATCGGGAATGTCGCGCAGGAGGCGAGCTGTTTCGATGCCGTCCATTTGAGGCATCATAATGTCTAAAACAACAAGTTCGGGAATGAACGTACGTGCCGTTTCGATGGCATTTTTTCCATTGGAAGCAGTAGCTACGTCGTAGCCCTCTTTTTCCAGGTTATAAGCAAGAAGCTCTACAATATCCGGGTCGTCGTCAACGACTAAAACTTTGTGTGCAATTTGAGCCGATTTGGCAGCGCTCATAGCATAGGTGTTGGTTTCGGTGACGAAGTTACGAGACGTGTCAGGAATTTTAACACGACTTCCTCATTGTTAACACAAATTTAACAGCTGTTGTGTATAAATGGTCAATCTCAAAGGAGTTATAAAAGGTGATTATGACTCCTCTGGAGTGTTCTGTGCAGTTTTTGTTGCTTCTTTTTCCTGATTGACTTCTTTGCTCAATCGTACGATTAATTTTTTCATTGAGCGTTCAATGACTTCATACGCTACTTTTTCTTTGGCAATAAGTACAAAGGCAATGGAAGCAGGAGAATGACCTCCGGGGGATTCAAAGAATAAATGTTTGTTTTTACGATAGGCTTCCCGGCAGCGGCGGCGAAGAAGATTACGGTCAACGGCTCTCTTGAAATTTCGTTTAGAAATGGTGAACAGGACTTGGGGGAGTTGTTCGGGAGCTTGTGTGGAATCGAAAAGGTAAAATACCTTAAATGGAAAAAGGTAGGACGTTTCTGTTTCCGTGCTACCTTTTTCAAACAAACGCTCGATAGTTTTTTTACTACAAAGGCGTTCTGTTTTTTTGAATGTCTGATTAATCATTGTATCGAGTATCAGTCTAAAGTTTTGGAGAATAAACTCTAAACCCTAAACTTCAAACCCTAAACTAATGAATTATTGCTTATGACGCTTTTCGTCAGAAACAGTAAGTTTCCAACGGCCTTTTTTGCGACGAGCTGCCAATACCTTGCGGCCATTAGCCGATTCCATACGCTCACGGAATCCGTGCTTGTTGCGTCTTTTGCGGTTTGAAGGTTGATATGTACGTTTCATTTCTTATTACTTTTATACCTGTAAAATCCTTGGATTCAAAACGAGTCCGCAAAGGTACGGAAATATCTAAAAGTTTACAAACTATATTTGGAGGAAAAAACAGAATTTAAAGTCATAAACTTTTAATTGTCAGTTGTTATTGATTTATTGAGTAAAAATTTAATAGGCTGAAAACTTCTAAAATCAGTTTAAATCAAATGACTCTCTTTCAGGTTGACAAAGCAAAATGGATTCAGTGTGTTTTATTTTGTTTGTTGAGTGTATTGGCATATTGGCTGATTGGTTACCGATTTATCCGTACCCAATCGGGTGAATTGATCCTGAGTTTTGGAGTCTTGTTTTTAATATATGGGTTGATTATTAGCCAAAAATGGGATAAGTTGTGGGTCAGAAGATGGTTGTGGATAGCTTTAGGTTTTCGGTTGTTATTCTTGCTTGCCGTTCCTGTGTTGTCGGATGATTACTTCCGTTTCATTTGGGATGGGCGATTGTTGGCTGCCGGTTATAATCCGTACTTGTATTTGCCCTCTGCACTGATTGGTTCCTCCATAGCGGTTGATGCTCAGTTGGATACAGTGCTTTTTGAGGGAATGAATTCACCTCATTATTTTACTGTATATCCGCCGTTGAATCAAATGATGTTTGGAGTGGCCGCTTGGATCGCAGGAGGGAATACTTTAATAACAGTTATTTTGCTGCGCAGTTTTATAGTTTTGGCAGAAGCAGGTATTTTTTGGATGATGATGCATCCTGCCAAATCAGTAAATTCTGTCATTAATAAAAAAAAAGGAAGCCAATTTGCCTTGATTTATGCCCTCAATCCATTAATTATTGTGGAATTAACGGGGAATCTGCACTTTGAAGCGGTTACTTTATTCTTTGTTTTGTTGGCCGTGAGGTGGTTGAATACACCCTTTCAGGGTGATAAATACTACATTGCGTCGGCAGTGGCATTGGGGTTGGGAGTAGTGGTTAAGTTGTTGCCTTTGCTTTTTTTGCCGCTATTTATCAAACGTCTTGGAATCAAAAAGGGGCTGATTTACAGTGCAATAACCGGAAGTGTTTTGTTGGTTTTATTTCTTCCGTTTCTCAGCTTGGAGCTATTGCTCAACTTCGGTAAAAGCCTTGATTTGTACTTTCAGAAATTTGAGTTTAATGCAAGTTTCTACTACTTGTTAAGAGAGTTAGGGTATTGGGTGACAGGCTATAACCTTATTCAGGTGCTTGGGCCGTTGTTGTCACTGATTACATTTACTTTCTTGATTTGGATTGCATTTCAACGGCGTTCTTTTTTGGAGAAAATGCTGTTTTCATTGACAGTTTATTTTCTGCTGGCTACCACGATTCACCCTTGGTACATTACAACCTTGGTTGCCTTTGGGGCATGGACGGGGCGGTGGTATCCGGTAGTGTGGTCGGCGCTTTTGCCTCTTACGTACGTGGCGTATTCGTCCATCCCTTATCACGAAAACCTCCGTGTGGTAGGATTGGAGTACATTTTAGTACTGGGCTGTCTGTGCTACGAAGTATTTTTAAAAGGACTGGATTGGGAAGCTTCTTAAGGTTATTTTGCTTTGATTTTTTCCTGTAAAAACTTGAGTTTCATTGTTGTAGAATCGGCGGGAGATTCATAATTCAACAACAGATAAGAAGCTCTGGTGTCTTTGGGCAAAAACAAAAGCCCGCGTACCGATTCGCCCGCAGGCAAAGTAGTTTTGCGAAGAGCCAATTCCTGCCAATTGGCGCGTTCGTTCTCCAATCGATTTGTACGCACTTTTTGAAGATTAACGTCAGCTATTTGCTTCTGAATGATGAAGTTATAGGCTTGAGCGTGTGCATATTGACGGTTGGCACGTTGCTGCCACGAACGGTCATTTTTACTTGAATGAATATCGCTGGCAACGGTTGCTACTAAAAGTATACCATTAAAGATGGAAGAAGCTATTAAACGCTGCTTTTCACGTTTCACATCTAAAATGGCCTGTTGAATTTTTTCTTCGGGGTCAGCTGCTCGATAAAAAGAACCATAGACTGGATTTTGCTCGTTGCGAAGCGTATCGCTTTGATTATTGAAAGGAAGGAAGAAAAAGTCGTTGGGATCAACGAGCAGTGGGGTAGAAGTCCGATTTTTTATTTCTACATCCAATACCATGTGATGGGGGTCTTCAAACTCGTAAGAAGCCACCAATACCACGCCGTTTTGTTCCGTGCGGGTTACTTCGCGACCTTCCAGCCAAGCTACATCGCCTGATACGGGCCGTAATTGATAAAAATTAGTAGAGCAACTGGTTAGAAACCCAACGCAGGCAAGAAGAAGAAAATAAAATTTGTTTTTCATGGCAAAAGCGGCTTTTAGAATGCTGTCTAACAAAAATAGATAGTGGCAAATCGCTTTCCAACTAATTTTTGACGAACGGTTAAACATGTATATACGGCAATAGTAATTGATACACTTGGTGCAACGGCAATCCCATAATTGTGTAAAAAGACCCTTCAATGCGCTGAATACCAACCATGCCAATCCATTCCTGGATGCCGTAAGCGCCCGCTTTGTCGAAAGGGCGATAATGATGAATATAATAATTGACTTCGGTGTTGGTCAGTGCTTTAAATTCTACTTTAGCAATATCGCTGAGGGTATGAAAACCTTCGGAACTTAAGAGACAAATCCCAGTAATGACTTCGTGGGTTCGACCCGAAAGTTTTTGGAGCATTACCTGCGCTTCGGCTTCGTTGGCGGGTTTATTCAGAATTTCGTTTTCAACGACCACAATCGTATCGGCACACAAAACGAGTTGATTCTCCAAATCTGACTGAAATTGTTCGGCCTTGTGTTGTGCCAAAAAGCCCGCAACTTCCGCAGGAGGCATGTTGGCTGGAAAAATCTCGTCAGTCGGTCGTACCTGCACTGTAAAATCAAACCCCAATTCTCGCAATAGCTGCTGACGACGAGGAGAATTGGAAGCGAGAATGAGGGGGCGTGAGAGGGAAATCATATCTTTTCTTTGTGCATCAGCGTTGCCACCCCTTTAGTGGTGATTTTTCCCGTAGTTACGTCAAAGACTTCGCCTAAAATTTCTCCTGTATGTTTTTCAGAGTTTAGGCTGATGACGGTGAATTTCACTTTGTAATCGGTGTCCACAAACATGGGTCGTAAAAATTGAAAAGTTTGTCCGACGTAAATGGAACCATAACCCGGAAACTTCGTACCAATGACTTTGGTAAACACACTTGCTCCCAACATTCCATGAATAATAGGACGCTTGAAAGGAGTCGTAGCCGCGTATTCGGGGTCTAAATGCAAAGGATTATCATCGCCAGTAAGTTGTGCAAAGGCAATGACGTCATTTTGAGAAAAACTGAATTCGTATTCGTAGGTGTCACCGATAGAGAGTTGCATATTTTAATGAGTGATTTAGTGAATGAGCGATTTAGTGAATGTCAAGTCATTGTTGGTTTGCGTCTGCGACGCGAATCACTGTTCTGTGCGTTTGAAACGCATTTGTAAAACTTTGCAAGAGACAAAAATAGACTCCTTCGGAATGACAAAATGGTCTATAAGGAACCTGTTTTTCCGCCATCAACGGGCAAGTTGATGCCGTTGATAACGGCTGCCGCTGGACTGCATAAAAAAGCTACTGCGGCGGCTACTTCTTCAGGTTCTGCAAAACGTCCGATGGGAATTTCGGATTCTAATAGAGTTGCCACTTCGTCAACGGTTTTTCCCGTTGCTTCGGCTCGCGATTTATTGACAGTATCTAAACGCCCCGTTTTGGTGTAGCCCGGCAAAACATTATTGACTGTGATACCAAACTTGCCAATTTCGAGCGAAAGGGTTTTGGCCCAACTTGCCACCGCCCAACGGATGGTATTGGAAACCCCTAAACCTACAATCGGCTGTTTGACCGAAGTCGAAATGATGTTGACAATGCGCCCGAATCCTGCTTTTTTCATAGCAGGAACAATCGCCTGCACCAAAATTTGATTATTGATAAGGTGCATTTCAAACGTTGTCAAAAATTGTTCGGGTTTGGCGTCAATGATGGGGCCTCCCGCCGGTCCGCCGGTATTATTGACCAAAATATGAACCTCGGGAAATTTGGCTAAATAACCCTCAATTGCATTTTTTACGTTTTCTGTACTTGAAAAATCGGCAACAATGTAGCGGTGGATTTGCCCTCTGCTGACGTCCAACGCACTGACGGTTTGTTGAAGAGATTCTTCATTGCGTGCCATGAGCGTCACATTGGCACCCAATAGGGCCAATTCAACGGCAGAAGCACGGCCTATTCCCTGGGTGCTGCCGCAAACAATGGCAGTTTTTTGTGTTAAATCAAGATTCATGCGATTGGCACAATTATTTATTGCTAAATAGCAGGTTGAAAATCTCTTTTAGTCAGAATTAACGTTTGTATTGTAAAAACAACTTAAAATTATGCGCAGTTTCGCTTTCATTGTGTTATTTGTTGCGGCACTTTTTGGTAGCTGTACAGCCACTCCCACTTCCGATGCCGCACCCGTCGACCACTCTGCTTGGGACAAACTTCTGAAAAAACACGTAAACGACAAAGGTTTTGTGAATTACACTGCCTTTAAAAAAGATTACGACGAGCTGAAAAAGTACCTGGACATGCTCAGTACCAGTGCTCCCAATGAAAAAACGTGGAGTAAAGAAGAGCAGTTGACGTATTGGATCAACGCTTACAATGCATTTACCATTCAATTGATTTTGGATAATTATCCGGGCATCAGCAGCATTAAAGACATTGGGTCGAAGATTAAAATTCCCTTTGTCAACACGCCTTGGGATGTGAAGTTTATTAAGATTGGTAACACGAAAATGGATTTGAATAATATCGAACACGGTATCATTCGTAAAAAATTTGACGAGCCCCGTATTCACTTTGCCTTGGTTTGTGCCGCAAAATCGTGTCCTCCGCTTCGCAATGAGGCGTTTGTGGCAGAGCGTTTAGATAAGCAATTGGACAATCAGGCCCGTGATTTTATCAATGACAAATCCAAAAACAACGTGACCAAAGACAAGGCAGAGGTGTCGAAGATTTTATCTTGGTACGGGGGAGATTTTACCAAAAAAATGCCGATGGTGGATTGGCTCAATAAATATTCTGCGACGAAAATAGACAAGAATACGCCCATTTCATACAACGACTACAATTGGGAGTTGAACGGGAAATAGTTGGCAGTAAGTAGTTTACAGTTTACAATTTAGGGTTTACAGTTTTTAAGTTTCAACATTCTAACCTAAAAACTGTAAACCCCAAACTTATAAACTAAACCTTTACAGCTATCGGCTTCAAATCGGTGAGGTCGGCGATTTTTACGGGTAGGCCCGTTTGGATGCTCTTGCGAGCACCTATGCCTACCAAAATAGCCATAGCTCCGTCGCGGCTGCCGGCCAATTGACGGAATGTATCTGCCGAATTTGGATTACGGAAAATCTTGTCCCGTAAGCGAGCGTCACCGCCGCCGTGTCCTTCGGCTTGTTGCACTTTAATGTATTCCACTTCACCAAAGTTTTTGGAAAGCATCAATTCATCATACGGTTCAATCGTCATTTTTCCGGCTTCTTTTATCCACGCTTCCAAACGGCCTTTCGTACCGTTGAAGGCAATTCGGTACCCCTCGTAGGGTGAATACGTAGTAAGCGAATAACTCACATTGACACCGTTGGCGTAATGAATCGTAGCCGCCATTTTATCGTAAATGTTAATATCTTCTTTAAACACGCAACCGTCGCGCAGGTAGCCGTCGTGTTTTTCATTGTCAACGTAGAGCGCCGTCAGGCGCTTGTCTTTGTTAATATCCCAATAAAATTTACAATCAGTTTTGTGGTCGCAGGTACGGCAATTGTTCCCTCTTACCGCGCCGTTTTTACCATAATGTTCCAGTGAACCTTGAGCAAATACGCTTTCGGGTTCCGACTCCAACCACCAATTCAACAGATCAAAATGGTGACTGGCTTTGTGCACCCAAAGCGACCCGCTGTTTTCTTTGAGGCGATGCCAACGACGAAAATAATCAGCGCCGTGACGAGTGTCAAGGTACCAGTGAAAATCAACCGAAGTTATTTTACCAATGGCCCCTTCGCGCAAAAGTTCATATAATTTCTGGCGGTGAGGCGAATAGCGATAGTTGAACGTAACCGTTACTTTTTTGCCCGTACGTTTTTCAGCATCCAAAATCGCCTGACATTTAGCTTCATCCGTCGTCATGGGCTTTTCGGTAATGATGTCAGCGCCCATTTCCATGCCTTTGATGATGAATTGGTCGTGGGTAGCGTCTACCGTAGTCACAATAAGTAAATCGGGTTTGGCTTCGCGCATCATTTTCTCAAAGTCAGTGTATAGCGGGCAATTGACGTTGAGCATTTTGCGGGCCGTTTCAGCGCGTCCGGGGTTGATGTCGCAAAGACCTACAAACTCAATAATATCACCAAATTCTTTGACAACGGGTACGCCCCACATGCTTGTGCCACGGTGGCCTGTACCCACCATGGCCACTTTGCGTTTGGCGGTAGCAGTTGCATTGGCAAACAAAGGTGCTGATGCCAGTACCCCCGCCGTAGCCAACGAAGATTTCTGTAAAAACTCGCGACGGTTAAAGGTTTCCTGAGGGTTGTTCATAGTAGGAAGGAGTTGTGGTAAAAACCTCACAGGTTTATTGTACCGTAAAACCTGTGAGGTTTGATTTTATTAATCCATGTGAAAAACGCATTCTAACGACGTACTTACGGGCGAATTGTCGGGGTTGGTATCCATAATATCGGCCATGTAAGCCCACCATTTTTTTACAATCGGCAGTTGAGGTAATGCGTCAGCGGTATGATTTTTGGTACGTTTTTGGACAGCAAATAAGACTCCCGTGGCGCGTTCAAGGTAAATGGAATAGTCGCTTACTCCCGCAGCGGTCAATGCTTCGGAAAGCTCGGGCCAAATTTCGTCGTGGCGTTTTTTGTATTCTTCCTCAAAACCGGGTTTGAGTTTCATCAAAAAGGCGATTTCGTGCATGGTGATTTAGGAATTGGTCTAACAAATCAAAAAGAATCTAAAGGCGCAACCCTCCTGTACTTTTATGGAATTGTATTTTTTTGTTCTTTACAGTTTTACACAGAACTGATAATGGAACACAGATTGTACGGCTAAAACCGCAGCAGCGGACCGCGGTTTAGAACGGATTTAATCCGTGAGAATCTGTCCAATCTCTTTCATCCGTGGGCTATTTTTGACCAATTGCTTGTAAAAGATTATAAACGGGCCAAAGCATGTGTCAAATCTTCAATCAGATAATCGGCTTCTTCCAACCCGATGTAGAGTCGTATGAGGCGATGTTCTTGGTTAGAAGCATCAAATTCTTCGGGACAGAGCCCGGCGCATTTGGGCATAATGAGTGATTCGTGTCCTCCCCAACTCACGGCCAATAAGAAGTGTTTTAAGGATTTGGCAAAGGCTTCGATTTGCTCATAGCTTTCGGCTTTGAGGGCAATAGTAAGCAAACCGCAGGCACCCGTCATCTGTTTTTGAGCCAATTTGTATTGCGAAAAATCAGGGTCAAAAGGGAAATAGACCTTTTCGATGTTGGGATGAGATTTCAGAAAAGCAAGGACTTTTTGAGTGCTTTCCGAAATGTGTTTTAGGCGAATGGGCAGCGTACGCAATCCCCGCAGCAACAACCAACCGTTGAAAGGCGATATAAAAGCACCGGTATTCAAGGCTTCGCGGTCAAAAATCTGCTTTATCATGGCTTTGCTACCCGTCAATACACCACCGACCGTGTCCGAATGACCGCCAATGTATTTAGTGGCTGATTGCAAACACAAATCAATACCCAAACGATGAGGCTTTTGGAACAGTGGCGTGCAATAACTGTTGTCAATAATGGTAATAATGCCTTTCGATTTAGCCAATTGGGCCACGGCTTCTAAATCCTGTAACTCAAACGTCAGCGTATTGGGAGATTCCAGATAAATTACTTTGGTATTGGGCTGAATAGCGGCTTCAAAGTTTTCAATACAAGTACCATCTACGTAAGTGGTAGTGACGGCATAACGCGGCAAAATGTTGTCAAAAAGCTTCCAAGCCCACGTATAAGGTTTATGAACGCTGATGATGTGGTCGCCTGCCTGAACATTGGACATGACTGCGCAAAAAATAGCGGAGGCACCGCTATTGAGCACCAAACAATCTTCGGCTTCGTCCAAAGCCGCCAGTTTTTGTCGTAAAATATCTACTGTTGGGTTAATGCCCCGGGAATACAAATAGGTGGACATTTCGTCGTCAAACGCTCCCCGCAATGAGGCAAAATCTTTGAAAGCGAAATTACTGGTTTGGACAATGGGCGGGCTTACGGCGTTAAAATACAGTTCGCGGTCTTCGGCGAGTTCGTTGATAATTTGGGAAGGGTGCATTAAGAAAGTGATTATATTTTTTGTCGTTTGGAATGCTAAAATAGAACACTGATTTTTAAGATTGTTATGATTGGGAATGAATTATTAGGAGAAAGTGATTATTTACTCGCATAAGCGATAGTGATAAAATTATACCCTTGATGGGTATTTATGAGTTCTTTGAAAACAGATTGTGATTGTTTACGAGTCGAAGAGATGAAAGATTGGATACGTGCAAAGTG
>Ga0247843_1001214_pt1 | contig 54116 bp, 36 predicted proteins | sample LaCruzMarch2017__FD_192420 | JGI IMG/M metagenome (GOLD analysis project Ga0247843, IMG submission 192420) | Freshwater microbial communities from meromictic Lake La Cruz, Castile-La Mancha, Spain - LaCruzMarch2017_8m | ecosystem: Environmental > Aquatic > Freshwater > Lake | place: Spain...
CACTCGTGAAAGCCAATGCCGAGCACTCAGAGCCAAGGGTGATCCGATGCGATGAAAGCTCCGCCATCGTGAGATGAAAAAACTCTCCGCGACCTTGCATCTTGAAGGTTTTGCAAGAGGCTCAATTTAACAACAATTCTTTTTTTCCGATCAACGGTCTTGGCTTTGGTAATGAAGGTCGGAGTCAAAACTACCACTTCACACTGCAACACGGCGGACTTTTCAAATATCGCGGCGGCGAAGTTTTCAGATTCACTGGTGACGATGATCTCTGGGTATTTATTGATGGCAAACTGGTCATCGATCTTGGAGGTATTCATCAAAGCCTTTCACGCTCGGTGTCTCTAGACTCGCTAGGACTTACTGTGGGCAACCCATACCGCTTCGATCTTTTCTTTGCCGAACGCCAGACATCCCAATCAAACTTTCGAATGCAAACCTCCATTTTGCTCGGGCAAACGGTCTTCGTTTACCAAGCTCTTGCCGAGGACCCGGAGAATTTGGCGGTAAGCTATTTCATTGTCCCCAACTTAACAGCCAGTCCAACTCCAAGTGGAGCTTCTATCAACAGCACAACGGGGCTGCTCCGTTGGATTCCGGACACCGCTGGCAGCTACGAATTCACCATTGAGGCCCGTGACCCTGCTGGCAATGCAGGCCGCCAGAATTTCATCGTCAATGTGCTGGAGGCTGATCTGCCGCCTGCGGTTCAGATCAATGCTTCAACAGATCAGCCCAACATCGGCCAGCAGGTTTCCCTGCAAGTCTCTGCCATCGACGACATCGGCATCACTCAGCGCACCCTCGCCATTGATGGCACACCGGTCACGCTGAACGCCCAGGGCTACTACACGACTACCTACACCACGAAAGGCGTCCGTGAACTCCTGGCGACGGCAACCGACACCGCCGGGCAAACGACACAGACGAAGCTCCAACTCGTCGTGCGTGATCCTGCCGACCCCGATCCCCCCGGTGGCGGCAATGGCACCGGCATAGGCACCGGGCCTAACCCAAACGTCATCATCACCTCTCCCGCCACGGACAGCACCCTCACCTACCTTACGCAGATCCACGGCACGGTGGACCCGAATGGCGGCACCTTGCGCGACTGGGCGCTGGAATATGCCCCGGCGGAGCTGGTGGACATGCAGAGCCTCGGCACGGGCACTTTCTGGACTCGCATCGCCAGCGGCACCACGGCGCAGACAGATGCCGTGCTCGGCACGCTGGATACCACGATGCTGCGCAATGACTCCTATGTGGTCCGGCTTATCGCCTACAACACCAGCGGGCGCGGTTACGTCATCCCGGCCATCTACCATGTCTCTGGTGATGCCAAGCTCGGCAACTTCCGCCTCGACTTCACCGACCTGCAAATTCCGCTCGCAGGCATCCCCATCACCATCACCCGCAATTATGACACGCTGGAAGCTCGGCGTGCAGGATGGCGACATCCGCGAGACCACCCCCGGCGTGGGCGGCCTTTTCACGGCCAATCCCTACCGCCAAGGCACCCGCGTTTATGTCACTACGCCTGAGGGTCGGCGCATCGGCTTTACCTTCCAGCCGGAGTTCGCGGCGGGTTCGCTCTTCGGCTCTGTCTATCGCGCCAAGTTCGTGCCTGATCCCGGCGTGTATGAAAAGCTCTCCGTGCCGGAGGGCGATCAGGGCTTCCTCTCCGTCGGCAGCGATGGCACCGCGCGGCTCTTCATGTTCGGCTTCGGCTGGAATCCGGATGAGTTCATCGTCACCCGGCCGGATGGCACCCGCTTCACCTACACGCAGACCGACGGGCTCAAAAAAGCCGTCGATCCCGCCAGCAACCAGCTCACCTTCACCCGCGATGGCATCACCCACACCAGCGGCGTCTCCATCCAGTTCATCCGCGATGCCCAGGGCCGCATCACCGAGATCCGTGACCCCGACGGGCGCTCCATCCGCTATGCTTACAATGCCGCCGGCGATCTCATCAGCGTCACCGACCGCCTGACCAACGTCACCCAGTTCACCTACCGCGCCACGCCTGCGCATTACCTGGAGGATGTCATTGATCCCCTGGGTCGCCGCGCCCAGCGCACGGAATACGGCCCCGATGGCCGCGTCGTCGCCGTTATTGATGCCCAGGGTAACCGCATCGAGCAGAGCTTCGACCCCGCGAACTTCACCGGCACCCGCACCGATGCCCGTGGAAACATCACCACCCTCGTCTATGACGCCCGGGGGAATCTCCTGGAGGAACGCAAGCCCGAGGGCGGCATCACCCGCTACGAGTATGCCGACACCACCAATCCCGACAAGGAAACCGCCATCACCGACCCGCGTGGCAACCGCACCACCTTCAGCTACGACGCCCGTGGCAACAAACTCACCGAGACCGACTCGCTCGGCACCGTGACTACCTACGCCTACAACGCGCTGAACAAGATCACCTCCCTCCAGCGCCGCAATGCCACCGGCACCCTCCAGAGCAGCGAATCCGCCACGTACGATGCCGCAGGCAATCTCACCCGCATCACCAATGCCGCCGGGCACCACCGCGACTTCGTCTATGACCTCCAGAGCCGCCTCGTCTCCTCCACCGACTTCGAGGGGAACGTCACGACCTATGATTACACCGCCGGCTGCCCCTGCGGCAGTCCGTCCAAGATCACTTATGCCGATGGCAGCACGAAGCTGCTGGAGTACAACTCCCTCGGCCAGGTCACCAAGGTCACGGATGAGACCGGGGCCATCACCCGCTCTGCCTACGACGCCAACGGCCGCAAAATCAGCGAGACTGACCACGACGGCAAAGTCACCACCTTCGAGTACGACGCCAACAACAACCTCCTCAAGCGCACCGACCGTCTGGGCCGCATCGCCAAATTCATCTACGACGACAAAAACCGCCTCACCCGCGAGATCAAGCTGCTCACGAATGACAGCAACGACACCAACGACGTCCTCCTGAACTACGAGTACGACACCGACGGCCACCTTACCGCCCTCATTGACCCCGTGGGCAACCGCACCGAGTTCAGCTTTGATCGCGATGGCCGCATGACCACCCGACGCGATGCCGCCGGGGCCGCCACCACCGTCAGCTACGATCTGGCAGGCAACACCAGCGCCATCGTGGATCGCAACAGCCGCAAGCGCTCCTTCCTCTACAACGAGCGCAACCAGCCCACCGCCGAGCGCTGGCACGCCCCGGATGACAGCATCCTTCGCACCATCGCCATCACCTACGACGACCTCGGCCGCCGCTCCACCATCGCCGATCCAGACAGCGCCTACGCCTTGCAGTATGACAGCAGCAGCCGCATCACCCAGGTCTCCAATGCAGGAACCCCCCGGCCTGCCTGCCGTCACCCTCTTCCACAGCTACGACAAAGATGGCCGCCTCACCTCCGTGATCGACAATGCCGGCGTGCAGGTGCAGACCACCCACGATGTCCGGGGCCGCAGCGACCGCTTCATCTGGACCGGCGGCGGCATCAGCCCCGCCAGTGTGGACATTGATCGCAATGGCCGCGGCCAGATCACCAGCCTGAAGCGCTTCGCCGACAGCACCCTCACCAATCAGGTCAGCCGCACCACCTACGACCAAATCGCCCCTCAGGGCTGGGTAAAGCAGATCCAGCACAAAGACGGCACCGGCGCGCTCTACAACGCCGGGACCAACTTCACCTACAGCTACGATTTCGAGGGCCAGGTCACCGGCCAGAGCAGCCAGGGAAACAGCACCACCTACACCTACGACCCCACCGGCCAGCTCCTCACCGCCAACCACAGCGCTGTCGCCTACCCGGACGAATTCTACAACTACGACAAGTCCGGCAACCGCACCTCCTCCCACCTCCACGCTGCCTACACCACCGGCACCGCCAACCGCCTGCAAAGCGACGGCCAGTTCAACTACGGATACGACGCCGAAGGAAACATGACCACCCGCACCGAGATCACCACCGGCAAGGCCACCACTTTCACCTACGACCACCGCGGACGCACCACCTCCATCATCGAACGCGCCTCAGCCGGAGGGGCCGTGCTTGATTCACAAATCTTCGTCTATGATGCCCTGGACCGGCGCATCACCATCAACGCGAAGGGTAGTGTGACGAACATCCTGTATCACGGGGACAATGCTTGGGCGGATTATGCGGCGGGGGGGGCGGTGTCGGCGCGGTATTTGTTCGCGGATCGGATTGATGCAAATTTGGCGAAGTATTCAGCCGTTGATGGCACGACATGGTATCACACTGACAAGTTGGACTCAATGCGTGGGCTTTCTGCAGCTAACGGTAATTTGTTAGCAAATTTTGGATATGACTCATTCGGAAATAAAATCATTGGGAGTAGCATGGTTAGACCCGAACGATTTGGCTTTACGGGGCGAGAAATAATGATCGGAGATTTTATCTTTTATCGCTCACGGGAATATAGTTCTACAATTGGCCGATTCATCGTCGAGGATAGAATTGCATTTGAAGGGATGGACTCTAATCTCTTTCGCTATGTCGGCAATTCACCACAAAACTTTATCGACCCAGAAGGTAAACAAGCTGCTCTAGAGTACACAGTTGCCTCGGCGATCATTGGCGGAGGCATGGGCTTCACTCGAGCAGCCACCTGCGAAACTATTATGTATTTCAAGGGCGACAGCACTAATCAACTAGAAGCTGCTGGTCGCATAGTTGTTGGCACTGTGAAGGGAGCATTGGTTGGGGCGGCAATGGGGGCTGTTTTTTACAAGATTGGAATTTTTGTGACGCCGTCTGCTGACCTCGGAAAACGTTTTCTGGGTTCTTATCTTATCGGTGGTCCATTGGTAGGTTCGATAGATTGTACGGTGCTAAGGTGAAGCTCTGCTCGCGAAGTTTTTCTCACTCATCCAAACAGAGATGTCTTGGTAAATTGCGCCCACTTTCTCCACTCCATTTCAGATTTCAGATGCATGGCAAATAGTGCACAAAACCCACGATGAACGACACGCCCCAACCGCCTGACAAGCAAGAGCCTATCAAGCGCGACTATCAGCCGACGCTCCACCCTTCCAAAGAAAACTGGGCTGCGGCTCAGAATGAAATCACCGCTCTGGAGAAAGAGCAGCGCAGGCGTCTGGATGCTCAGGCACCGGTTCAGCGCTGGGTGACGGTCTTTGATGAGGATGTGGAAGATAACGAAACTCTCGACCTTGCTAAAGCCAGGCGATTTCAGGAACGGCTGACGGCGGCAGGGATCGCCTGGAAGGAGCGCTACACCTCCCGTGACTGCGAGCGAATGGTGGCCGATCCAAGCAGCCCAGGCGGATGGTCCTTGGAGTTCGGCAGTGTCACATCCCTGGTGATCGAGGTGGCTGACACGGACGCGCACCAGACCAAGCAAGTATTGGCCGAGAAGGAACCTCCACCCGCTGAACCGCCTGCGACCATCCAGCGAGAGTTCCAGCCACGGGTCATCCCCTCCAAAGAATCCTGGGTGGCAGCCCGCGAAGAAATCACGGCGCTGGAGCGGGAGATCGGGAAATCGACTCCTGCCAAGCCAGCGGGAGAAGCGCCCAAAGCCTGGCGGAACTATGCCGGAGAAGACGGCTGGGATACCGAGTAATCAGTCTCTCATGCAGCGCACCCATCCAAGGCTAGCACGTCATTTCCAAAACCCCAAACTGAGATGACAGTCAAATAGGGAATTCATCATCCAACCCAAGAACCAGAACACCACTCATGAAAACACACACGCCCACTACCACCACAAATCTAGTCGCTCTGCTCGCCGGATTTGCCTGCCTATCGTTTCTTGTCGGCGGCGCGTCTGCAGCGGACGGCCTCGCCATCCGGCTCAAAGCCAACGGCCAGCTCATCGAAACAGGGACGGTGATCCCCGTGCAGCCGGACTTTGAGCATCCTGATGGCAAAAACGGGTTGGCATTCGAGGTGAATGTGAAAGCTCTCAAAGACACTGCCGGGCAGTTGAGAATTTCTTTCCTGAGCAAGGCTCCGGTTATTCCACGCAAATCAGTCCCCTATCAAGGCCCGAAGCAGTGGACCTACCAGACCCAAGGAACTCTGACCAGCCGCGTGGACGTCAAAAAAGACACGGAGTTCACCCAGACTTTCACCTTGTGGCTCAAGGCGGATGTGACAGCGCCTTATGGCACCACCCAGCCGGTGGGATTGGTCCTCTCCGACGACAGCGGTGTCGTCTTCGAGGCCGAGGTGTCCTTCCAAGTGCCTGCCAAGCCCTGACTCCCCCGGTATGCCCAATGATGGATGAAACGCACCTACACCTCCCACGGCAGCCGGTATCGCCCTAGCTATGCCCGGCGGCAATACCGAAAGCTGCGCCATGTGGATGATGCCATCGCCGACCATTTCCAGGAAAATTGGGATGAAATGGAGTACGAGCAGTATATCTCGGATGCGAGCACCTACCGTTGTTCCTGCTGCTATCCTGACCCGTGGATCTACCTGGAAGATCGGCTGCTGCTGGCTCTGACCAGCGGTGAATGGGATTTTACGGAATTGAAATCGCGTTTGGAACCGAAGGTTTGGGGCCGTCTTGAGTCGAAGGTTGTCGTTCAAGACGAAGGCGATGAGGAGGAGCCAGAGGAGACGGGCATCCCTTCAGCGGAGGGGCTGGCGGAGGAGTTGTATGATTTTTTCAGTCAGCTCAAGGATCATAAACTCGACGTGCGTGCGATGCTGCGGCCGTCCGCAGCTGAGATGGTGGCTTTGAGCGAGTTTCGCCGACGCTGGAGGGTGAACCTGGTCACGGAGCGCCGTTCTGATGATATAGACCATGCGCTTTCGATGGTGCTGCTGATGGAGCGTTTCTGGCTGCGAGATTTGAGTGCCTGGCAGATGCCGGAAGTCAGCGGGGATGCGGAGTTTGGGAAGCTGCTGCGCTATCTTTTTGTGAGCTACCCGGTGCCGGATTGGCTAGTGGGCCGGTTTTGGCTCGACTGGGGTGGTCTGCCGCCCTGGAAGTGGGTGATGTGGCTGGTGGTGCTGGGTGCGGGCGGCAGCCTGCCCCGAGCGGGCCGCGTGCTGGGCTGGTGGGTGAACACGCAGTTGACCCAGGAACTGCTCACCTGCTGCGATGAGGTGCTGCCGAGTCGCGCCTGTCTCATCAGCGAGGTGCGGCGGCGGGGCGGGAGGCGCGGCCTTGCGGAGGCTTTAATCGAAAACCGTGCCTTCGACATAGACCCCACGGCGGTGGATGGCCGCGTTCCGGCGAACGAGTGGCGAGAGTCTGATCAAGGGGCGATGCGCGAATTTTGGGGGCAGACGGTGGACTGGCTCATTCGGAAACAAGAGGAACTGCCTGAAACGGCGCTGCCAGGCATCCTGGCCTGGGCGATGCATGAATACACGGAGCAGCGCGCCCAGGACCGGGCCTTCACCTGGAAGGGCCGCACCTCGGACGCGACGATGCGGGCCGCTGCGCTCTATGCCAATACAAGTCCCGATGAAATTCTACTGAGGGCGAGCTGGGCGGCGCATGGATGGGACTGGACCTGGACGGATGAAACCGGTGCCGAGTGGACCATCCGCGAGCTGACTGTGGGCAGAGAACTGCGTGATGAAGGCCAGGCCATGCATCACTGCGTAGGTGGCTACATCACCATCGCGAGAGAGGGTCGCCAGGCGATCTTCTCCATGCGCAGGAACGGGGAGAGAATCATCACCATCGCCGTGCTTCTCCCTGGGCGCACGATTGGGCAGGCGTACGGGGTGTGCAATCGCCCGACAACACGGGAGGAACAGGCTGTGGTAAACCGCTGGCAGGATGAGGTGATGAAGCGGGCAGGGTGATCTTGCGTCGCCCCCCAGCACTCTCGGCCGTCGCTCGGCGGTTGTTGCTGCGTGCCAACGCATCATTCCGGAAAACCGCCTTGCAGTGATCTTAATGCATCCGCCAAATGTACCACCGTGGATTGTCGTAGCTGGTAAGAGATCGTAGCCAGGGCGCAGCTACACCTGCTCATCTTCCTCTTCGAGACTGGGCGAGGGGAAAGGCAGCAGCTTCATGCGCGGTGCCACAGGCACGCCTTCATAAATTTCCGCCACGGGCAGATCAGCCTGCACTTCCGGCAGCGGGATGAGGCTTTCCAGCCCATCATAGACCTCCCGCACGACTCCGGCTTCGGTGCGGCGGAAGACACAGACGCTGGCGGCCTCTTGCTCAACGAGGAGGTAGGCGGCCAGGGAGGGGATAGAGAGGTAGGCGTCCTTCTTTTCCCCCTCGTCAAGGCGGCGAGTGCTTTTGGAGACGACCTCCACAATGATGACGGGATCGTCCTGGAAGGTATCGGTGAGAGGGTTGGGCTTGCAGATAACAGATGCATCTGGGTAGTAGAAGCGCGTGCTGAAGGGGCTGCGGACGCGTATCTTCGTGTCGGAGTTGAAGGGCTGGCAGGGCTTGCCACGGAGACGGGCGTAGAGTGTGCCGAGTACGTTGGAAGCGAGGCGATGGTGGGCATTGGTGCCGCCAGCCATGCTGTAGATGACTCCGGCCACATACTCATGCTTGTGGCGCGAGGTCAGCTCACCGGCCAGGTAGTTTTCGACCGACATCAGTTCATATTTTTCTGCGGCACCCATGCCCTGAGGTTAACGCCCGACGGGCCGCCTTCAAGCCGCGATCTTCACCGTGCTACGCTCTCACGGTTGGCGCTCCTGTTCGCGGAACTGGGTGGGGGTCAGTTTGGTCATTCTTTTGAAGTCCTTGCTGAAGAAAAACTGGTCCGTGTAACCTACCTGACGGGCGATCTCTTTGATGGCATCGTCGGACTCGATGAGGCGGCGTTTGGCCTGGTTGATGCGTTCCCGCCGCAGCCAGTCAATGGGGCTAGTGCCGATAGCAGCCTTAAATTGGCGGCTGAAGTGGCTCTCACTCATGCCCGCGAGCTGGGCCAGTTCCACCACGCGGATGGGCTGGTGGAAGTAGAGGCGCATCTTCTCCAGCGCCTTGAGCACCGGCTGTGGCAGCTCTGGGCGGATCATGTCCGCGTCCCCCAGACGTGAGTCAAAGGCGGTGGCGATGATGGAGGCGACGGAGGCATTCACATGCGCGGCGTCGCAAGGGCGATTGCCCTCCATGCGGCGAAAGATGCGCTCGAAGTCAAGGGCGACGGTGCGCGCGTCCAGCCCCACAAAAACCGGTAGGGCACGCACCTCCAGCAGGTGGGAGATACGGTCGAGCTGCCGCCCTTCCACCCGCAGCCAGTACAGCTCCCACGGCTCCCGCGTCACGGCACCATAGGCGTGCGGGTGGTGGCAGTTCACCCACACTAGCTGGTCAGCAGCGACCTCGTGGCGCTTTCCAGCCACCTGCACCCAACCACGACCGCTGAGGCACAAAATCAACTCGTGGCCCGGATAAGTCTCCCGCTGAATGCGGTGCTCAAAACCTGCCTTCAAGTGCCCAGCGCGCACCACAGAATAAAACAAGTCCCGCTGCCAGTCCGCCGGCGTCGCATAGATATTGGAGAGGAAGGCGGTTTCCTGGAACAGATTAGCCATAGCGGCATATTACAACCCGATGTCGCATCCGTGTCGAGACTGAATTGCACCTACCTCACGCGGGCGATGGCTCCACGCGCCAGTGTCTTGGCACTTCCCAGAGTGCTAGGGCGGCGCAGGCGCGGGACTTGAACTCCTGGGTCAACGCCGCTGCTGGCAGGTCCACGTAGGCCACCACATCCTCCACGCGCTCCGGGTCGCGGCTAGGCTGACCGTGGATGCGCACATGGCGCAGGCCAGTGGCGGTACGAATTTTTTCGGCAATGGCACCAGGGCTGAGCTTGCGGCTGGCGACATTGATCCCCTGCCCCGTGCAGCCACAGTAAGAGAGGGATGCCTGATCAAGACGGATGCGGTCCCAAGTGCGGTGGCGGCTGGTGCCAAAGACCTCGCCGGGCAAGGGCGAGTCGTAGCCGAGGCCTACCGAGTCACTCTGCACCCATAGCAGGCCGGTTTCATCCACCGTGGCCTGGATGCCGGGGAGCAGGGTGCCGAGGTCGGCGGCATCAGTGCGCGCAGTTTCGCTGGCGTCGTAGCTGATGGCACCGCACTCGCTAGTGCCGTAGAGATTGTGCAGCTTCAGGCCAAAGGTCTGCCGCACGCGGGCCTCTAGGTCCAGCGTCAGTGGCGATCCGGCGGAGACGGCGAGGGAGACACTTCCCAGATCGAGGCCAGAGATGCTCCAGGCACGCCACATGGCCGGGACACCGGGTAGGAAGACACGCTCATGCACAGCCAGGGCACCCTGTAGGCAGGTGGGGAAAGGTGTCATCAGCCAATGCGTAGGCAGTCCCTGCAGCAGCGTCTGCAAAACTGTTGTGGTAAGGCCGAAGCTGTGCGCCACGCTCAGCGCTGCAAGCGCCACGGCGCACTGGCCCAAACCCAACGCGCCGTGCAGGCGGTCCACATCCGCAGCGGTCTGCGCCATAGTAAAGAACTGGCACCTGCGCACGCCAGAGCTGCCCACCGTCTGCTTCACTAGCGCCGTCCCCTCTGGCGGGCAGCAGGTGGGGATGCGGCGGGTGCGGTCCTTTTCCACCACATGCACAGGCCGCTGGGTCAGAAAGCCCGCCAGCAGGGCGGTGATGACCTCCGCCCCGTCCCCCTGCGCCAGGTAATAGCGCCCCAGACGCGGGCAGCTCTGCGCGGGCAGGGCGCGCGCGGCAGCATCTAGCGCATGGAAACTAAGCGCACCTCCAGGATGCCACAGGGCGACTGAGTCGCCCTGGCGTCCCAGGATTTGCTGCCAGCGTTCACCAAACATTTGACACTCTCCGCCGCGCGCGACTAAAAACCAGACGGCATGGGGATCGAAGCCTGGAGTGTGCCTGCCCGCGTCAGTGAGTTCAAGCCTGGGAATCCATTCCAGCGCCGCCAGCGTTCCCATTGTCCAGTGTCAATCCCGTCACCTCAGCGCATCTTCATCACCGGTGCAGGCATCGTCTCCCCACTCGGACTGGATTGGCGTGAAAACGAAGCTTCCCTGCGCCTGGACCGTTGCGCCTTCCGCCCCGTGACGATGTTTGATGTGAGTCAGCGCATCGCCAAGACCGCCGCTCATGTGGACCTGCCAGAGGAGCGTCTGTTCATGAAGCTGCCGCGCAGGCGTGAGCATCTCATTGACCGGGGGACAAAGATGCTCCTGCTCGCCCTGCGGGAGGCCTTGGCCCAGGCACGACTGCCCGGACTTCAGGGCATTGATGCCCTCATCATTGGCACCTCCGCCGGGGCCATGGGCATCGGCCAGGAATACTTCCGCCACGCGGCAGGCAGTCCATCGAAGCAACCTGGGCAAGTCTCCCGGCTAGAGTTTTATCAGCCGCAGCGCCAGCTCAATGCAATCGCCACTGAGTATGATTGGCATGGGCCGATGATCCTGGTCTCCAATGCCTGTGCCAGCGGTGCAAACGCCATCGGCGATGGCATGGCCATGATCCAGACCGGCAAAGCGCGGCGCGTACTGGCCGGTGGTTACGATGCGCTGGCAGAGCTGGTTTTTGCTGGCTTCGACACCCTCCGCGCTCTGGCCCCCAGCGGCATCCCACGCCCCTTCGATGCCGCGCGCGATGGCCTCGCCCTCGGTGAAGGTGCCGCCATCGTCCTCCTGGAAAGTGAGTCCGCCGCCATAGAGCGCGGAGCTGAGGCGCTAGCCATCGCCGCCGGTTACGCCACCGCCACCGACCTACATCACCTCACCCAGCCTGACCCAGAGGGGAAAGCCGCCATCCGCACCATGACTGGTGCCTGCCAGATGGCCGGCATCACCCCGCATGAGGTCTGCTATATCAACTCCCACGGCACCGGCACCCCCTACAACGACGTGGCCGAGGCCAACGCCATCCACACCTGGGCTGGAGACGCTGCGGCACACATCGCCCTCAGTTCCACCAAGTCAGCCATGGGCCACCTCCTCGGAGGCGCAGGTGCCGTGGAGGCCGTTATCTGCCTCATGGCCCTGCGGGGTCAGTGGTTGCCCGGCAGCCTCAACGTCCGAGAGACCGACCCGGCCGTCTGCTTCGACCTCGTCCAAAGCTTCAGTGAAGCCAGTGTGCGCGTGGCACTGACAAACAGCTTCGGGTTTGGCGGCACGAATGCCACACTCGTTCTGACTACCTGCGAGCTATCCATCCCAAAGCGCGAAGTCTGCAATTCACGCCCCCTCCGCATCCTCGGCACCGGAGCTGTCTCCCCTGCTGGCTGGGACTGCCCTGCCCTTGTGGAGGCGGTTTCCCAAAAGACTCAACTGCCCACCACGGACACACCACGCAGCCTCGGCACACGGGACTGGCCCTGCCCCGTGCATCTCGTACCTGCTGCCCCTGCGGAGCACCTGCCGAAGTTCCCCCGCCTGCGGCGCGCCAGCCCCATCACCAAATTTGCCATGAGCGCCGCCCTGGAGGCGCTGGAGCAGGCCGGCTTCCCCCAGGGGCAGGGCGCAGGCCGCCTGGGCATCGTCCAGCACATGTTCAATGGCTGCGTGCAGTTCAGCGGCAAGTTTTACCACGAAGTCGTGGAAACACCCGCCCTGGCCAGTCCGCTGATCTTTCCAGAGACTGTCTATAATGCCCCGGCCTCCCACATCGCCGCCTTTCTGGGCGTGGATGGGCCGGTAACGACGCTGATCGGCGAATCCAGCGCCATCATGGAGGGCGTGGCGCTGGCCCACACCTGGCTCATGCAGAACCTCGTGGACCACGTCCTCGTCATCGGTGCCGAGGAGTGTGATTGGCTCGGTGCCGAGGCCACCAGCTACTACCACCCCAATCTCCACGCCAGCGAGGGCGCTGGGGCGCTGCTGCTGGGCCTCAATGGCGGCGGACTCAAGCTCACTTCTAGCCACGCGCACGCCTTTCTCAATGACCACCAACGCAGGGAGCGGCTACGTCAACTCGCGCAGAGTCCCAGCCAAGGCAGCACACGCATCACCGGCGAGTCCGGGATAGCCATACTCGACGAGGCCGAGCAAGATGCCTTTCCGGCAACGAAAATGACCACGCACCATCCGCGCGCAGTGTTGGGAGAAGGCATGGGCGCAGCAGGTGCCTGGCAGCTCGTGCTCGCCGTAGCCCTCGCCAAACAGAGCAGAGAGCCTGTGCAAATCACCCTGTCCGGGGCCATCTGCGCAGCCTACCTGGCCGTAGTAGAGGCTGACTAAAGTCTGGCATAAAGAGAATTCATTCGGTGGCGGAAATGGCGTCACATTTTGTGATTGCCGGGCTAATCCCAGCCAACGCACCACCGCATGTTCTCATTCCTCAAGTTTCTCACCGCCGTTGGCATCGCTGGGTTCGGCATTTGGTACACGCTGCAATATGACACGATCAACGAGGTCACGGGCGGTGTGGCCTTCATCTGCGTGCTGGCCGCAATGTGCTTGCTCAAATGGCAGCCAGATTTCTCCAAGAAGGACTACATCGTGCAGTACAAGAATCTCAAATGGCTACCGGGGGAGTTCACCCGCCACTGGCTGATCACGGGCGACACCGGCGTGGGCAAGACGACCTCCGGCTTCAATCCGCTGCTGCATCAAATCAGCGTCAGCCGACCGAACTGGGGTGGACTCATCCTCGGCGCGAAGGGGGACGAGCACTTCTTCGCCATGGAGCACTTCACGGGGCATGGTCGGCCCAATGATGTGTGTGTGCTCATGGTGCGGCCCGACCGTCTCGACCGCTCATGGAAGCCGAAGGAGCGCTACAACCTCGTCTCAGATCCCCGCCTGCCTTACACGACTCACGCGAAGAACCTTGTGGATACCGGTGCCTCCCTCACCGAAGGCGAGCAGTCCTCCTTCTTCAAACCCGCCGCCCAACAGGCTCTCACCAGCGCCTTTGAACTGCTCGAAACACTGGGCAAACCGGTCAATGTGCTGCGCGCCTACGAGTTCCTCACCGACAAGTCGAACATGGAAGCGCTCTTCAACGAGCTGCTGGATGCCGAGAGCACGCCAGAGCGCATCAAGTTGGCGAAGTACTTCGACCAGACCTTCCTCAACGCACAAGCTGCCGAACAAAAAGAAGGCCTCGTCGGCACGCTGAAGGTCATGCTCGGCTTCTTCACGCACCCGGACATCGCGGAAATCTTCTGCTCCGACGAGCCTAACACCATAGACATCACCGATGTGGACAAAGGCCGCGTCTTCTGCACCGCCATGCCGCAGACCTTTCAGACCGAGCGTCGCTACATCAACACCTACATCAAGCTGCTCTTTTACACCCATGCCATGATGCGCTTCGACAAACCGAAGTCTGAGCGCAAGAAGGAGAACCTGCTTATCGCCCTCATGGATGAGTTCCAAGCGCTCGCTACTGCCAGCGAGGATGGCATCTCCGACCACAACGTCATTGACCGTCTGCGCGCCGCGAACTGCTGCCTCATCCTCGGTATGCAGAGTGATGCCTCGCTCTTCCCCGTTCTGGGCAAAGAGACCGCACAGGTGCTCACACTGAACTGCCGCTCCCGCATCGCCTTCCGCCAGCCTGATCCCGAAGGGGCACAGGCCGTGGCCGAGTTCATCGCCAAGATCGAGAAGAAGAAAAAATCCGTCTCCTCCGGCTTCCTCGGCAAAGACCGCAGTACCACCATCAACAAGGAGTGGGACTACGAAGTGCAGCCTGGCGAACTCATGAAGATGCCCGACGCCACCGCCTGGATCGTCCATCCCAGCAAGAACAAGATCAAAATGCGCATCCCCGCCATGGATGGCGCCGGCAAGATCCCGGACTGGTGGAAATAGAAACTCCCGCCCAAGCAGATCACCCAATCCTTACCTCCTAACTTCCAATGCCACTCAACCCAGAACAGCAGCAACAGCTTAATGTCCTGCATAACCTCTCTAACGAGTTCAAGAATGAGGTTGATCAGTATCCAGAACACATCAGCAGGGCAGAAATGTTGAAAAAGTTTGATACTCGCGGCAAGCCCTTGGACCTGAGCCAGCTTAGCATGAAGGAGCTTCAGGACATGTTTGACGTCGGTCGCAACCTTTCTGCAACGAACGAGGTGGACACGGTCAACAATCAGTCTGTCGAAAATGGAAAAGAACGGCCGCTGAACTTCCAGTACGGGTCAGACTACCTGGTGGGGAAAGCAATCTCCTCCTCTCGTGGTCCTGATTCAAAGCCGGCCAATAAGGAAACCAAAGAGGCAGAAGTCGTCGTACCTGCCAGCCGTCAATACATGGAGGCAGCGGTGGGTGAGTGGATGAAATCATTGAACCATGCGGCCAACCCCCGTGAACTGATCCAGGCAGAGGCAACCTTGCGGGACAGTCCCGCCGGAAACATCGGCAACCGCCGTAATGCTCTGGCGGAGAAGTACGAGGCATTGCAAGAATCCATCAGGCAGGAAACTGGTGAGGAATTTCACGATGAGGCCATCGAGCAGAGCATCCGTGATCTGAAGGCGGCTGAGCATGCCTACGATGAGCAGGCAAAGGCATTCAAAGAAGATGCCTTGAAACGGGCACCCATCGCTGGTGTGGAATATGCAACAGAGATGAAGCTGAGCGCCAAGGAAGTCGCCTTTGAAATTCTTGAATCGTCATCCTTGGATAGAAACGCCAAAGCCGACCTTAGCGGTGCCAACATCAAGGGACTAGATTTGAGCAAGAGTGATCTGAGCAATGTACAGATTGATGCCGTGACTCTCAGCCGTGCCGATGGCCTCGACTCAGTGAAGGGGGTCGAACCCCGGCTCCTGGCAGAGTCGAAAGCCATCAAGCCGCATGTGGCACGGGTGGATGAACTCAAGGAGCGCCAGGCCAAGCTCGAAAACAAGGGAGGAAACCTCATCTCGAACCTGCGGAACATCCGCCACGGCGGCGTCGAGGGCGAGCTGAAGCATATTCAAAAGGAGCTCGACAAAGCGGAGCAGGAGTTCGCCAGCGCAAAAGCTGGTGTGCGGAGCACCTTTGCTGCGGAGGCGGACAATGAATTCGAGCAACGGAGCACCTACGGTATCGGCGCGGATCTGGTCGTTGCAGAGGAGTCCGAAGCAGAAATAAAAGCCAAAAAGAACCAGGCGAGCGAGACTTACAAAGCCAGTTCAGACAAGGTGCTCGATGGCCGAGGGACAAAGTCGGCAATCGGCAAAAAAGGTGCGGGTGAGAAAACGGCTGAACTCCAGGAGAAGGCCAACAGTCTGCGAGAAAACATCCCTGATGGCGAAGAGGAGAAGAAGGCGCGGCGCCTGGAGATCAATGCGAATGATACGGAGTTGGAGAACAGCGCGGCCAAGGACATGAATCTCTACGCCACTGCATCCCCGCTTTATGGCACTCAGGATGCCGTGGCCATGGCACCTGGAGGACGAAATATGGTGGATGAAGCCACCAACCGCAAGCAGGCTCTGGGGGGTGATCCTACCAGCCTGCTGACCCGCGCCGTTGCCACCTCCACGGTCAACAAGGCCCTGGAAATGGATGCTGTGGCTGAGGAAAAATTCGCCGTGGATGATAAAGGCAAGGCATCCACACTGAGCGTGCTCGTGCCTGGAGCCCCCATTCTGACAAGACCAACGAAGGACAATCCCCAGGAATGCTACCTGGATGTGGACTACTCCGATCCTGACATCCAAAAGGGCCTCTATGACCTGGAGGCGCAGGACTACATCTGCGGCCAGATCGACCGCCACACTGGCAATATCTTCGTCGATCCACATAGCAAGGAAGTGCGCGGCATCGACAATGATCTGGCCTTTCCCGTCGTCTCGCGCGAAGAGATGATGAAGGACGGCGGCGTCCAGGCCAAGGCCGCTCCCGGCAAGCCCATGTTCATGCATGAGGACACCGCTCGAAAGATCGAGGCACTGGATCCAGAGGATCTGCGCGCACAGCTCATGGCAATCCAGACGCCAGAGGGAGTGGCCGCCTTGGAGCCGGAGGCTATCGATGGCGCTGTGGAACGGCTCAAAGAACTACAGGACCACGTCAAAGACCTGCGCAAGAAAGGAGGAGTCGTGACTGAATTCAACAAGCAGACCTATCAAGCGGCTTACGATGAGCAGGTCCAGAGAGCGCCTGGGAAGACTTTATACAGCCCACAAGGCATCGTGCCGCCTGCTTCTTACCTCGGCGCAGCCATTGCAGACGGCCAGAAAACGAAGGCGATAAGTGAACTGACACCCAAGGAGCAGCACCGGAAAGTGATCGCGAAGGACGATGTGAAAGTTCACCAAGTCGATCCAAAGTTTGCAGCCTACAAGCAAGGTGTTGAGGATGCCAAAGCACAGGTGGCGGCCAACCCCGAGCTGTTATCTGACGCAGATCTCGCCAAACAGATCAAAGAAGGTCAAGCACGCCTGGGAAGCCTGGATTTGCAGTTGCAGGCACATGATCAAAATGTAAGCGCAGCCGAGTCCCGCCTCCATGAGGCACGTCTGGCAGGAGATGCTGAGCGAGCCGCCGGACTTGAGGAAATCCTCGATCACGCTCAGCAGGAGCGGCAAAAAGTTCTTCAGGAAGTCAAAGCCGAGCAGAAAAAGATGAGCGATGCGCTGGATTTGGCCGTGCAGCCGCAAAAAAAGGAGATCGCCGCCCAAGCACGCCTAGCCCAGCCTCAAGTGCAGGTCCAGCAGCCCCAGGTCGAGGTCGCAGAGGAGGAGGTCAAATTAGAGGCGAAAGAAGAAGTGGCGGAAGAAGAAATCAAGCTGGAGCAAAGCGTCGAAATTCCGCTCACGGAGAGCCAGCTCAAAGAGATCGATGACCAGTTTGCCGCGCTCGACAATACGTCCGGGCCGATGGAAATCGAGATCGACGATGACGACAACCAACTCGACGTGAGCGAAAGCCAGTCGAAGATCGAGATCGTCGAGATACCCAACGAGGTGGCGGAATACGAACAAAACCTCGATCAGGAGGAGATCGCCCAAGAAAACCTCGAACAGCCGCAACACGAAGCTCCCGCAGTCGAGGCACCTGGGCAGCAGGCTGGGAAAAAGCAGGGCCTCGCCAGTGTGCGGGATGCTCTCAAAGGCGTGGCCAACCGCCTGGAGAAGAAAGGCAACGAGCAAAAACTCGGCGAGGTGGACAAGGCAGTCCAAATTCAATACAAAGAGCTCAAAGATGAGATGTCTAATTTGAAGAAGCAGCATCTGGACACCCAAGATCCTGCCAAAATGAAAGGCTGGAATGAAGAGGCGATCATAGACCTCGAAAAACAAATGGCTGTGAAGCAGGCGCAGATGAATGGCCTCAAGGCCGAGCATCCCGGTCTGAATCAGCTCGACCGCACCAAGGTCGGCATGGTGGTCAACAGCAAGCTGCGTGATGCCGCGAAAGCTGTCGGCAGCAAGCTGAAGGCGTGATGGAGGCGACTGGAAAACCCTGACCCACACCAACGCCAGTCCCTTTTTTCCACCCATCAACATCCGACAACTTGAACGACGGTGCCTGACCAGTCCCAAGCTCTACAGCAGAACCTTGTCGAACTCGCCAATCAATGCGGGATGGATGAGTCCCTCTATTCTGACCTCGCTGATTTTGCACAGTTGGACCCCGATGAACTGCAAGAGAAGATCAAGGAGATCGAGTACGATGCCGTAAACAAGCGGCATGTGGCCGACGGCTTCATCCAGGATGGCAACCCGCTCAAAGCGGAGGCTTTTCAGGCTCTTGCCGAAGGGCGGCTGAAACAGGCCGCCGTGGCTCGGTTGATTCATCAGGCCAAAGTCAGCGATCAGCCCGTGAATCAGCAAGAACTACTCGCCCGCCTGCAATCGTTCAAAGCTGCTGCCGACAATCTCGACGCAGTCTGTGATCGTGCAGATCAGCAGCAGCGCCAGCTTTTCCAGGCCGAAATCAACTCGGCCATCGGCCCAGAACTCATCGAAATGGGCTTCAGCGCGGAGGAGGCGGCTGCGGTGGTCAAGGCCATCGCTGATTATTCCCTGGATATCGACCAGATGGAATCCACCGTCGAGAACGCCGAGAAGGTGGCCCGCAACGCGCTTGAGAACCTGAAGAACAACAACTTCACCCATCAGCAGCCCGGCCTCAGCGACAGCGACTATCGCATCCAGAGCGCGGCACGGCGCTGCCTGGGCATGAAATTCGTTCAGGGGCAGGACGGCAACGTGGTGGTAGCCCGCCCCGGCGCGGTCAGGCCACTTGATGAAGGCGCTCTCAACGCCAAAATCGGAGCCGCCAAGGAGCATGTCTTTGAGAACGGAGCGAATGCCGTGATCGGAGAACGCGCCCAGCGGGCAGGCGAGATCATCAAACGCGACCTCAACAACCGCGCGCGTGATGCACAACAGGCACCTGCCCAGCCAGCGCCACAACAACAGCAGCCGCAACGTCAACCCCAGCAACAACGCCAGCCAAGCGACCTCCGCGACCTCCAGAAAGCCGTTCGCCGCTTCGATCAGCGCGATCTGGAAGCCTTCAAGCAGGCGAAACAACAGGCTGATGCGATGTTTGAACGCATGGGCGGTGTGCAGCAATCAAGCGTGGACCGTGCCGGAATGAGTTCCCCAGTGCTTTCTAGCGACCCCAACGCCATGAGGAATGGCGCTGACGCGGCGTTAAACAAACTTGAAAACCACATGCAGGCTCAAAACGGGCAGGCAGAACAGGCACAAGGGCAAAAAGCAAAGATGCCGTCTGTGCGTGACAGCCTGGATTCAGTATCCGGCAAGCTCAAGAACGCAATGGTAGATGCTATTGTAAAAAAAGCCGACGAGCAAAAGCTCGATGAAGTCCCGCCTGCTATTCAGGCGGCTTATCAGGCTGAGAAGGTGATGCTCGACGTCATCAAGAAGCAGGTGGACAACCCAGACCCCAACGTCAAGATGGAGAACCTGGAAAAACAAGCCGTTCAGATACAGGCCAGACTGGATGATATGAAGAAAGAAAACCCCGGCCTCAAACAACTCGACCGCAACAAAGTCGGCCAGGCCATTCACAACAAAGTGCAGGTTGCCGCCAAGGCTGTCGCCAACAAGATTCACTGATTACTCTCACCTTTAGCCCTCCAACATGGCCTCCCTCACCCCCCTCCTCGCCAATTTTAGCCCCCACGAGCTTCAGCAGCTCTCCACCTTCGGCACCTCGCGCAACTACGAGCCTGGAGACATCGTCATCAAACAGGGGGATGAAAATGACAACCTTTACCTTCTGCTCAAAGGTCGGCTCGAAGTACTCCAGGACGTAGATGACCAGGACATCCGTGTCGCCGTGCTGGAAGCTGGCGATTCGCTCGGCGAGGTCAGTGTCTTCGACCCCGGCCCGGCCAGCGCCCTTGTCAGAGCCGTCAACGAGGCGGAAGTCTGGCTCATCACGCGTGACAGCCTCGACCGGCTCTTTGTCGCCAACCCCAAGGTCGCCTACCGCCTCGTCAGCCGCATCGCCACCTGCCTTTCTAAGCGACTGCGGGAGATGAATGACAAGCTCGCTGATTTCAGCAGCCGGTGAAAGTGATGGCGAATTGGATGGATTGGGGGGAGATGCGTGCCTTTTCAGGGCTGCCACGCTGCGCATGAGTGCTTTTCCTTCTCGAATCAGGTTTGAAAACAAAGAAGTGCTCTGCGCTCGCGCCTGATCAGGTATTCACCATGTAATTGCATTCTTTTCTCGACTCCTGAAACCGTTCCAGGTAAAAGGGCGCTAACTCAGCGGCGATCAACATCCCCGCCACTGAAAATTACGCCATGAAGAACCTCACAACGGACTTTTCCTTCAGCGGCACCGTCTTCGCCAAGTACCGCCGTTTCATCCTGGCACTGGCTGCGCTAGTGCTCGCCCCCACTGCCGCCTCTGCCCACACCGAGTCTGACTGGACCCTGCGGAATCCATTGCCAACAAACGAATATCTCTACGCTAGCGCCTGGTCCGGGACGATCTTCGCAGCGGTCGGCAATGGAGGCACCCTCCTCACCTCTCCGAATGGCATCACCTGGACCCCGCGCACCTCCGGTGTCACCAGTGTGCTGAATGCGGTCGTCTGGACCGGCACTCAGTTCGCCGCAGCCGGGGACGCAGGTGTCGTTCTAACCTCCACAGATGGCATTACCTGGACAAAGCGTACGACGGGCACCACGAAGACACTCCGCGCCATCGTCTGGACAGGTTCAAATCTCGTGGCTGTGGGTGAAGATGGAACCGCGCTGACATCCAGCACTGGCGTTACCTGGACGACACGCTTCACCGGCACTTCCCTGGACCTAAACGCGGCGGTTTGGACCGGCAGTGGCCTTTTCGTCGTGGGACAGCTGGGGATCACCCTTGAGTCTGCCTCCGGCGCGTCCTGGGCACAGGCCTCGCAAACCCCTGCGCTGAACTTCACCAGCGTCACCTGGGATGGCGGTCAGCTCATCGCTGCCACCAGCGGCGGTACCCTCCACACCTCTACCAATGGGACTACCTGGACCCTGCGCTACACCAGCGGCACCTCCCTAGCTGCCGTGTACTGGAATGGCTCTACCGCCATCGCCGCAGGATCGGACGGCAGCATCCTCACCTCAACCGACGGCCTTACCTGGACCGTTCGCAGCTCGGGTGTGGATGACTTTCTCTACGGCATCGCCCAAGGGGGCAGCACCACCCTCGTCATCGGAGCCACCGGCACCATCCTGACTTCCCCAGATACCTTTACCTGGACCAGCCGCAGCCAGGTCAGCAATGCCAACCTGCGTGACGTGGCCTGGACCGGGCAGCAGGTCATCGCCGTCGGGGCAGGTGGGACCATTCTCAGCTCCCCGCAGGGCTTCGTCTGGAGTGTCGAGACCTCCGGCACGACCGCCGATCTGGAGTCCCTCACCTGGGCAGGGGATAAACTCGTGCTCGTGGGTGCGGGCGGGGTCATCCTCACCTCCCCAGATGGCAATACCTGGACCCCGCGCACCTCCGGTACTGCGGCGGACCTGCTCGGCGTTACCTGGACCCGTAGCCTCGTCATTGCCGTCGGCACAGGCGGGACCATCCTGACTTCTCCAGACGGCATCACCTGGACCGCACGCACTTCCGGTACTGCTCTGCACTTGCGCAGTGTCGCCTGGTCAGGCAGCAACGCCGTCGCCGTCGGGGATGGTGGCATCACTTGCACCTCTGCCGATGCCCTCACTTGGGTAGCCACTACCGTGGCCCCCTTTGCTGATTTGGCCGAGGTCGCCTACGCGGGCACCCAATTCTGCGCTGTCGGCGATGGGGATACCATCCTCACCTCCCCCACCGGTGCCACTTGGACCCAGCGCAGCGTCGCCTCCGGGCAGAACCTCCTGGGCGTCGCCTGGACTGGAGATGACATCATCGTCGTTGGCACTTCCCAGACCATCCTCACCTCCAGCGATGGTGAAGACTGGGAACTGACCGTGCCCGGCTCCGTTAAACTACCCGTGCTCCACAGCGTCGAGTACCTCGGCACCCTCCTCGTCACCGTCGGTGATGCTGGCGACATCCTCACCAGTGGCGATGCCCTTGCGCCTGCCCCCATCGTCAACTTCGCCCTCGCTGCCCAGACTGTGACCGAGTCCATTGGGGTATTCACGCTCGGTGTGCAGCTCAGCTTTGCCCCCGCCAGCACCATCACCATCCCCTTCACCCTCAGCGGCACCACCACCAGCGGCGCAGACTTCACCATCAGCGCCAGCCCAGTCAGCTTCGCCGCCGGGCAGTCGCTCAAAAACATCACCCTCACCGTGAAGGACGACGTCCTCGTCGAGTCGGCAGAAACCCTCATCGTCACCATCGGTGCCCCTGCACAGGCTCTCATCGGCACCATCAGCATCCACACCCTCACCCTCACTGACAACGACATCGCCCCCCTCATCACCACGCACCCCATCAGTCAGATCGTCGCCATCGGTGCCGCCGTCACCACCTTCACCGCTGCCGCCACCGGCAGTGCCCCGCTCACCCTTCAGTGGCGGAAAAACGGTGCCAACATCGCCAGCGCCACCGGTGCCAGTTACTCCGTGCTCAATGCACAGCTCACCCACGCCGGGCAGTACACCATCAAGGCCACCAACCCCACCGGCAACGCCACCAGCACCGTGGCTGAGCTTGCCGTCGTCAGCACCGCCACGAAGGCGCTCCAGATACCCGTCGGCGGCACCGCCACCTTTACCATCAGCGCCGCTGGCAACGGTCTCACCTATCTTTGGCGGAAAAACGGCGTCGCCATGACCAATGGTGGCCGCATCAGTGGCGTCACCACGACTAAGCTCATCATCACCGCCCTCGTCAGTGGCGACAGTGACATTTACACCTGCGCCGTCACCGGCCCCGGTGGTCTCCTCATTGGCGGCGCACAGACCCTCACCGTCCTGCTGCCCCCGGTCATGAACCCCGTCGTCTTCCCCAGCACCATGGTCAGCAGCAGCTTCAGCCACACCGTCACCGCCACCCAGATGCCCACCAAATTTAGCATGACCGGTTTGCCCAAGGGGATCATCTGGAACGCCACCACTGGTGCCGTCACGGGTCGCGCCACCGTCTCCGGCACCTTTCTCGTCCAATGCTCCGCCTCGAACTCTGCTGGTATCAGCCCCGTCATCACCGCCACCCTCGTCGTCCAGTCCCTGCCCGCTGGTGCGCTCGGCGTCTTCACTGGCAGCATCGCCCGCGAGGCCACCGTCAATGCCAGCCTCGGTGGGCGTGTGGACCTCACCACCACCAGCACTGGCGGCGTCTCTGGGAAGGTCACGCTCGGCGGCACCTCCTACAGCTTCACCAGCCTTCTGGACACCGCTTTTGCCGCCGCGCCCCAGGTTAATGTCAATATCCCGCGCGGTGCCCTCCCCGCCATCCAGCTCGCCCTCATCCTCAATGCCGGCACACAAACCCTCAGCGGCACAGTCGGACTCGGTGGCCCCACCGCTGCTGTCACCGGCTGGCGGCAGGTTTGGAATACGCTCAGCCAGCCAGCCACCACCTCCGCAGGCTACTACAGCATCGGCCTCGACATCGGTATCGGCGATGTAGGAAACGACGCCATCCCCCAGGGCACCGGCTACGCCACCTGCACCGTCGCCCTCGATGGCAAACTCACCTTTGCTGGAAAAACCGCCGACAGCACCGCCTTCACCTCCGCCACCCACCTCGGTCCCCTCGGCCAGGCACTCATCTTCCAGAGCCTTTACACAAACACCGGCTCCCTTCACGGCCAGATCGCCCTCACGCTCGACGGTGCACTCGCCTTCACCAGCAACACCTTCAGCGGCTCCCTCACCTGGCTGCGCAAACTCCAGGGCGCGAGCGTACGCAGCTACCAGGCCGGCTTCGGTCCCCTGGACCTCGACGTCTATGGCAGATACCTCGCCCCCGACAACAAAAGCCTCGTCCTCGGCCTACCCGCTAGCACCACCACCGCACAACTCCTCTTTGCCGAAGGCGGCGTCGAACTCTCCGTCGTGAACCCCGATGTCACCGCCTTCACCTTTACTGACGCCTTCCTCCCCGTCCTCCCCTCCCCCGGCAACGTCGGCAATCCCGGCAAAGCCACCCTCACCCTCAACAAATCCACCGGCCTCATCACCGGCAAATTCACCCTCCTGAACGGCACCATCACCCGCCTCGTCAGCTACGAAGGCGTCATCATCCGCCCCGCCAGCGGCACCCGCAAAGCCTTCGGCTTCTACACCCTGCCCCAGCTCCTCCCCACCGTCAGCACCTCCCCCATCCTCTCAGGGCAAATGGTGATCCAACAGCCGTGAGTCTGCCACCCACGGAGCTGCCGTAAACCACAGCCGCAGAGATGTCTCTCTCTCTTGCCATTCATTTCGGCACCGCCTAATCTCTGCCCATGAAATCCAGCCTCCCCCTGCTGCTCCTCGCCGCGCTGCTCTGCGCCTGTGAAAGTACCACGATGCCCACGCCAGAGCAGATGGATGCGCTGGCCGCAAAGGTACGCGCAGAGCGCAATGATGACTACGCCGCCCTGGAGCAGGCACGCGCCACAGGCCGCGTCAATGCCCTGGAGTACCAGACCGAGCGCGCAGCGCTGGACAAAAGCGTGCAAGACAAGGTGGACACCATGCTGTGGAGTCGCCACGCGCTGGCACAGAGTGAGCGGAAGGCAAACAAGCTGCCCACCCCCGACCAGCCCATTGACAACCCCGCACCCGGTGCCGGCAATATCCAGGGCAGCCTCTACTCCTCCTCACGCCTCAACGGCTTGGGCAATCAGCAGCAGGCAAATTTTATGCGCGATGTCGGCGGGGCGCAGTTCAATGGGCGACGCGCAGGCAGCGTCTGGGACCAGCCACAGTAACCCAGCGACCATGCGCGCTGACAGGTTGGAACTTATTGCCCGATCCGAGGTGCGGCAGGCACTGCGCCGACTCCCAGAGGGCATCCGCACCGCAGCCGCAGACTGCGTCATTCAATGCACCCTCATGGCCGACTGCCTGGCCGCTGGGGAGGAGATCGAGGACGATCTGCTAGGCATCTTCGAAGGCTGCTCCCGTGCCGATCCATTGCCAGAGGCACCGAACCAATTGCCGCGCATACGCCTCTTTCTCGACAATCTCTGGGACTATGCCGAGGGCCGCAGGGATGTCTTCCGGGAAGAAGTGCGTCTGACTCTACTGCATGAGCTAGGCCACTATCTGGGCCTGGACGAGGCCCAGGTAGCAGCGCTGGGGCTGGCGTAAGGGGGCGCGGAAACGTGTAGGTTTGCCGATCCGCTGATTGCATCCGCGCGCTGTCCTGTTTACCATCGGCTTATGAAAATGTGCGCTCTTTGGTTTGCCGCCCTCGCTCCAGCACTGTCCGCCCAGGAGACTGCCAAGACGGCGCGGGACAATCTTTTCGCCAGCTCAGTGCAGGAGATGTTCCCAAAGCTGGTGGAGACACGGCGCGACATCCATGCGCACCCAGAGCTGTCGAATGAGGAGGAGCGCACGGCGGCGCTGGTAGCTGCGCGATTGAAGGAACTGGGACTCGAAGTGAAGACTGGCGTGGCAAAGCATGGCGTCGTGGCTTTGCTCAAAGGCGGGCAGGAGGGGCCGTGCGTCGCAGTGCGTGCAGACATGGACGCACTGCCGATCAAGGAACTGAGGTCGGTCTCCTACCGCTCCCAGAACTCCGGCGTGATGCATGCCTGCGGACACGACATCCACACGACGGTAGCGTTGGGTGTGGCAGAGCTGCTGAGCAAGCACAAGCAGCAGGTGCGCGGCACGGTAAAGTTCCTCTTCCAGCCTGCGGAGGAGGCGATGCCCGCGACCTTCAATGGTGACTGGGGCGCGAAACTCATGGTGGCCGAGGGAGCAATGGAGAATCCGAAACCTGCGGCGGTGTTTGGCCTGCATTGCACGACTACCATCTCACCCGTGAAGGCGTTGGATGACGAGGTGCATTATTTGCAGGCAGGGCAGCTCGCCTACACCATCGGTGCCGACAGCGCGAACAGCGACCGCCTTCACATCATCATCCGTGGGAAGATGGCACATGGCTCCGCGCCTCACAAAGGCGTGGACGCCATCGTCGTCGCGGCGGAGGCCATCACCGCGCTCCAGTCCATCCGCAGCCGCCAGACCAGCACACGCCAGCCGCTCGTCATCACCATCGGCACCATCCAGGGCGGTCAGCGAGAAAACATCCTGGCAGAGGAGGTGCAGCTAGGTGGTACCGTGCGTACTTATGACGCAGCCTTCCGGGACAAGGTCATCGAAATGATGCACCGCACGCTCAAGGGTATCACGGAGGCACACGGCGCGACCTATGAGATGGACTACCGGAAAGGCTACCCGAGCATCATCAACAACGAAACCCTGGTCAAAGCCACGCTGCCCGCGTTGAAGCGCATCGTCGGGGAAAAGAACGTGCTTGAGGTTATTCCTGGAATGGGCGGCGAAGACTTCTCCTACTTTGCCCAGGTCTGCCCGGGCTTCTATTTCAGGCTCGGCGTGGCGAACGAAGACAAGGGTTTCACCGCAGGCAGCCACACGCCCACCTTTGATGCGGATGAGGACAGTATGAAGACGGGAGTGGCGGCGATGGCGGCAGCCGTGTGTGATTTCCTGGATGCAGCACGCTGAGGCACTCTACTACTTCTCCGCCAGCATCGCCTTCAGCCCGGCGAAAAAGTTCGTGTTCTCCTCCTGGCTGACCTGCTCCTTCATGTGCCGGGTGTAGTCCATCTCGTCCACATGGGTGCGGTCCAGTTCCTTGAGAAAGGGACTTGGCAGCTCCGTCTGCTTCTTGCCCCATTTCATCCGAAAGCGCACATGGCTGAGCGTGAGGCGCAGGCGTGCGCGGGTGATGCCGACATAAAAAAGACGGCGCTCCTCATCCACACGGCCCTCCTCATAGCTGCGCTTGTGCGGCAGGATGCCCTGCTCCAGACCAGGAAGATAGACGATGGGAAACTCCAGCCCCTTGCTGGCATGGAGCGTGATGAGGCATACGCCCTTCTTTTTCTCGATGTCGTCCCTGTCCTCGCGCTCGTCGTTGAGCGTGACCTCATCAAGGAAACCCGCCAGGCCGTCCTTGCGGTTGCGCTCCTCGTAGTTGCCGAGCTGGTTGAGAAGTTCGGCCAGGCCATTCTCCCAGGCGTGGAATTCTTCAGGCTTCTTGGCGAGCTTTTGCAGGTACTCCATGTACTCCACCTCCTTGATGAGCGCCTCGGTCATGATCACGAGCTGCGTACCCTGCGCTCCGGCGGACGCTGCGTATTTGCTGATGAGCGTGGTGAAGCCGCGCACGGCGTTGCGCGCTTTTTCCGGGATTTGGCGGAGGAAATCCTCATCGCAAAGCGCGACCCACACGCTGTAGCCTTTTTCCATGCTGCGGTCGCGCGCCAGCTCCGCTGTGGCACCGCCGATGCCGCGCGTGGGCGTGTTCAAGATGCGCAGCAGGGCGATGTCATCGTGCGGATTGTGCAGCACGGTGAGGTAGCTGAGGATGTCCTTCACCTCCCGCCGGTCAAAGAAGCTGCGCGCGCCGACGACTCGGTAGGGTATCTTCCGCTGGCGGAAGGCCTGCTCCAGCACGCGGCTCTGGTCATTGGTGCGGAACAGCACGGCGTAGGACTCAAAGGGCTCTTTGTTCGAGTAGTGGCCCAGCTCGACCTCCTTGGCGATCATGTCGGCCTCCTCCAGTTCGTCCTGCGTGGCGATGAGGCGCACAGGGTCGCTGCCGTTGTTGCGGCTCCACAGTGTCTTCGGGCGGCGGCCCGCGTTGTTTTTGATGAGGCTGTTGGCCGTGTGCAGGATGGGCGTGGTGCTGCGGTAGTTCTCCTCCAGCTTCACCACGGCGGGATCGGGGAAGAAGTTCTCAAACTCGGTGATGTTGGTGATCTCCGCGCCGCGCCAACCATAGATGGACTGGTCGTCATCCCCCACCACACAGACATTGTACGGCGCGGGTGCCAGCGCGCGCAGCAGGCGCATTTGCAGGGAGTTGGTGTCCTGGAACTCGTCCACCATGAGGTAGCGGTGGCGGCGGTGCAGTGTCTCCCGCACCTCGGCGTGGTCCTCCAGCAGCCGCACGCCGAGGCAGAGCAGGTCATCGAAGTCCATGACATTGAGCGCGCGCATCTCGTCGGCATATTTCATGCCCACGGCGGCATACAGGTCCTTTTCGGGATCGCCCAGGCTCTCGCCGTGGTTCTTGGCCTTGCTGATGCGTGACAGCGCGGCCTGGGGGTCAAGCGTCTCTTCCTTTACCAGCAGACCTTTGAGCACACGCTTGAGGAGGCTGATCTGCTCACTCTGGCTGTAGATGACGAAGTTCTTCTTGTAGCCCACATGCTCCGCGAACTCCCGCAGCAGCCGCGCGCAGAAGGCGTGGAAGGTGCCCAGCACGACCTTCTTTCCCTGCCCGTCGCGGCACATCTCCTTCACGCGCTCACGCATCTCAGCGGCGGCCTTGTTGGTGAATGTCACGGCCAGGATATGCTCTGGGGGGATACCCTCATTGATCATGTGGGCGATGCGGGCCGTGACCACGCGCGTCTTTCCTGTGCCTGCGCCGGCGAGGATGAGCAACGGCCCGTGGATGTGGGTCGCCGCCTGCCGCTGCTGGGGGTTTAGGGTGCCGGTAAAGCCGCTCATGGTTGCGCACCCCGTTTGGGCGGGGCGTTGGGTCTTGCAAGCGCCAACTCAGCCGCGTGGAGGATTCATTGCAATGCCGAGCACTGGGCAAGAAAAAACCGTCCAGGTCACCCCGACCAGGACGGTTTTTAATGTGCGGTGTTTAAGGATTAAATGACGGCCTATTTCTCCACCCAGCGAACGGCCTCCATGAGGAGTTCGCGTGCGGAAGAAAGACCGAGTTTCTGACGGATGTTGGCTTTGTGGGCATCCACGGTTTTGGCGCTGAGCTGTAGCTTCTCGGCGATTTCGTGGGAGTCGAAGCCGCGTCCGACCATCTCGAAGACTTCGAGCTGGCGGTCGCTGAGCATGCGTCCGGGTTCGCCGCGTGAGCCTGAGCGCGGGCCGCCGCCGGAGACGATGCTGCCGAGGAGGTTGGCACTGAAGAAGAAGCCGCCGTTGAGCACCTGACGGATGGATTGGAGCACCTTCACGGCGCTTTCACCCTTCATCAGATAGCCCATGGCACCCGCGCGCAGGCAGCGCTCGGCATAGACGTTCTCGTCGTGCATGGAGTACACGAGCACATGGATTTCCGGGTGGCTCTGTTTCAGCTTTTTGATCAGGTCCACTCCACTGCGGTCCTTGAGGGTGATGTCCATGATGATTAGCTCAGGCTTCACTTTGGGGATTTGCTGGAGCGCGGTGTTGGCGTCCTCAGCTGTGCCGACGACCTGAATGTCATCCTGGCCCTCCAGGACCTTTTTCAGGCCTTCAATAACGATGGGATGATCGTCTAGGATATATAGTTTCTGTTTCACGGTTTCTGTCGTTTGGTTTTGGTTTGGGGTGACTTCTTGCCGACGGGGGGCAATGGAAATTTGCAGGTGACCTTGACGCCGCCGCCCACTGGGCAGCTTAGGGATACGTCGGCGTGGATGAGGCTGGCGCGGTAATTCATCACACTCATGCCGATGCCTTCTGAGCCGGACTTGCAGTCAAAGGGGGTGCCGTCATTGAACACCTCCAGGAAGCCATTCCCCGCGTCGTCACGCCAGAGGCTTAGGGTGACTAGGCTGGGATTGCCGTGGCGGATGGCGTTGTTCACCGCTTCTTGGGCTATGCGGAAGAGGTGCCCAGAGCACGCCGGGTCGGTGACCTGCACCTGGGGGTCGAGGTGGCATTCGCAGTTGCGCCGCAGGCTGGTGCGCACGGTGTCCGCCAGCAGTAAAAGGGAGGCGGTGAGGTCGCGGTGCTGGACGGCGGCGGGGGACATGCTCCGGGAAAGCTGGCGCACCTGGTGGATGGCCTCGCGCGCCAGTTCATGGATGCGCCCGGCCTCCTCGCGTTCTGCGCCACTGAGTCTGGCCTGAAGCATCTCCGTCATGACACCGATGCCGGTGAGAATCTGGCCAACGCTGTCATGCAGATCATGACCGATGCGCGCCTGCTCCTGCTCCACAGCCTCCATGAGATGATGCTGGAGCCGCTGCTGCTCGGTCATATCTATGGCGGTGATGATGAAGTGCTCCACCTCGCCACATGCGTCGCGCATGGCGGTGTTGTGGACGTGGAGGACGCGCAGCTCGCCGGACTTTGTGCGCCCGCGCGACATGGCGGTGACGCGTGGCTCGCCATCCAGCAGCCGTTGTAGGCGCGCACGCACCTTGGGCACTTCCTCCTCGTCCACGAGGCCACTTTCCCAAATGAGTTTTCCTACAAGCTCGCCAGCACTATAACCGGAGGTCATTTCCACGGCGGGGTTCACCTTCACGATGCGTCCTTCTCGATCCACCATGCCGATCATGGCAGCGGACTCGCGCAGGAGGGTGTTGTTGAGCTGGAACTGGCGTGCTAGTTCCTCCTCGGCCATGCGGCGTGCGCTGATGTCGGTGAGGATAAGGATGCCCCGGCAGCCGCTCACTCTGGCATCGGACATCAGCGTCAGTGCGGCATGTGCGTTCAGCAGGCGACCATCACGGCGGCGCAGAGTCACTTCAGCATCGGTGGAGATTTTTTCTTCCTGCGCACTGAGGCTGCGCCAGGTGTCTAGGTCGAGCTGGCTGTCAGCATCCAGGATGTAGGCCAGGTTTTTCTGGATGAGCTGGCGGTCGGTGTAGGCCAGCATATTGCGCAGGGCGGGATTGACTTCGGTAATCTGAAAGTCGCTGTCGAACACTGCTACACCGGAGGGGTTATTTTCAAACAGTCCCCGGTAATAGGCCGTCTGGCGCCGGGCCGCATCCTCAAAGGCAAGCTGATCGGTGATGTCGCGCGTGGTCACTAGCAAGCGCTCCCCGGTCAGTCGGCGGAGGTTGATCTCCACGGGCAAGCAGACGCCGTCTTTGCGCGTCTGGGTGGCTCGCTGCACCAGCTTTTGCTCAGACCGGGGCATGTAGGGGGGATGCCTGCGAGCGACCTCAATGTGGATGACTTTTTGGAGCGGTCTGCCAAACAATTCCTCCTGCGTGTAGCCGAGTTTTTCCAAGGCACCCTGGTTGGCATAAACGATCTCCCAAGCCGAGTCTAAAAGGAAGATGCCTTCTACCCACTCTTCCACCAGCATCCGGCAGAGGGCGTTCAGGGCAGCCTCGTTGCTCAGCGCCTGATTGGCCATCGCCATCGGGGTGATGATCTGGACGATGCCGATTCCACGCTGCATTCGGCCCGTCTCGTCCCGTGTCAGTGCCCGCCAGTCATGTTGGATCCACTCCCAGTGACCGTCCTTGCACGCCACCCGCATCTGCACGCTGGCCACCTCGCACTTGGCAGCTACTAGTCTGCCCGTACTTTCCTGCACATGCGGCATGTCTGCAGGGTGGATCAGGGAAAGCCAGCCGCCCTGCATGTCCATGATTTCGTCATGGCTGTAGCCGTACAATTCCGCCAACCTCTCGCCACCGGCGATGATGATCCCCTGCTGGTTGTCGTAGATGTAGGCACGGCGTTTCTCGACATTCTCTAGCACAGCTTGCAGCAATACCTCCCTTGTAGGGGTTGGTATCCCATTCAGGGGCACCGACTCTGTGGCAGTCTTGATGTGGGGCTGTTCAAGACCAGCCAACAGTACCTGCTCCTCTAAGCTGATCCTGCTTTTCTCTGCTTCCGCCCCCAGTCCACTGGCCCGCGCGTTGGCGTCCGCGCGGTGTGCGAGTGATTGATGCTGTCTTGTCCAAATGCTCACTTTTCCTCTGTAAGAAAATTTACCGAATAATTACGTCACTGAGCCAGCTTAGGAAAGACTTTTTTTAAATAGGTGCATTTTTTCTTCTGGCCGGGATTTCTGGGAAGCATGGACAGGATTTCCCACCTTCATGCAATCAGGTGCCCGATCTCGCGCAGTTGCGCTCCCTGGAGTGGAGTCTCACGGGTCCGCCTCACGTCGCTTTAGGGTGAAGCGCTCTATGCCCTTGCGCATCACCGGCACATGGAAATTCACTAGTAGGCCGGACTTGATCCCCCCCAAGCGCAGCAGTGTCTCCATCTTCTGTCTTTCCAGCCCTGGTAGCGGATCTGCTGCATGAACCTGCACAAGCAGCACCTCATCCACCACTAGGTCCAGGCGTGCAGCACCAGTGATCTGATGTCCGCGGTACTCGAAGCACAATGGCCGCCCGCGCTCAAAGGGCAGCTCCAGCCCGCGTAGCTCCACAGCCAGGCATTCCTCATACGCCTCCCGCGTCAGCCCTGGCCCCAGGGCACCATGCACATTCATGCAGGCACCGACGACTAGGTGGGGCAGATCAGCCGAGTTCATGGGGTATTGATCTATCTGCCACATGGCTGCGGCGCAACAGCTAGACATAGTCAAGAAATCGTCGCTGACTGAAGTGACCGCCGCCTGCGTCCTCACTGCACCACCACGCACACCACATGCCCTTCGGCATTGCGCGCGTAAAGCAGGCCGTTTGCCAGCACCGGTGCGCTCCAGCACTTGCCGCCTAGAATTTGCGCGCGCGCTGTGTCTTCAAACTTGGCAGCGCCCGCCTTTGCCACCACAAGCTCTCCTTTTTCCGTCAGCACGATGAGCTTGCCGTCTGCCGCCATCAATGAGCCGAAGCCAATGCTTTTTTCTGCCCACATCTCCTGGCCGTCTTTCAGGCGCACGCACTTCAGTGCGCAGCGGCTGTTCTGATCCCCGTCAATGCCGTAGAGATGTCCATCCAGCAGCACACTGGAGTTGAACTGGTTTTTCAGCGCCTTGCTCTCCCACACCGTCTCCGGTTGGCTAAGTGTCAACCGCAGCAGCGTGCAGCCTTTGTTGTAGCCGCTGGAGAGAAAAAGCATGTCTCCGCTGCGCACAGGGTCAGCCGCGTTTACTCCATAGCGCGTCTTCCATTCATGCTCCCAAATGGGCGTCCCTGTCTCCACCTCCACCGCCACATAGGATTTGCCGGTGCCGATCACCGCCAACTTCTTCCCACCCCAGGCTAGGGGGAAAGGCGTCGAGTAGCCTGCGTTGTCCGTGTCGCTCTTCCACACAATCTTTCCCGTCGCCTTCTCCACCGCCAGGCCCGCCGCGCCAACGTTGAGGATTAACAGCCGCCCCTGCACCAGCGGCGCACCGGCAAAGCCCCAGTCCGGAATGTTTGCCCCTGTCTCCTTCTGCACATTTTTCTCCCACAGCACTTTCCCAGTTGCTGCTTCATAGCACAATAGGTCTCCCCAGCGGCTCAGGTGGAAGACTTTGTCTTCATCAATCGTCGGCGTCGCTGAGGTGCCGCCTTCATAGTACTTGTCTCCCAGGTCTGCGGCATAGCTGTGCTTCCACAGCTCTTTGCCCGTCTTTGCATCCAGGCAGAAAACCGTGTCCTTCTCGTCCGCATGGCCCGTGGTCAGCACGCGTCCGCCGCCTACCACAAAGGATGAAAAACCCAGGCCCACCTCCACCTCCCACAGCACTTTGGTTTCGCCTTCTACTTTCCATTCCTTCTCCGTGGAGATGCCATCATGCGTCGGCCCACGCCAAATCGGCCAATCGGCAGCAGTTGCGAGGGATGCGCCCAGCATGAGCGTCACAGCGGCGGAGGGGATGCAGGTCACGGCTTTCATCGTGGGCTATTACGCCTTACTCCCACACGCTGGCAACCTGCGTTTTATCAAAAGCGCGACGTAACTGTGACTGCATCTCTATTCCTACCCACGCCCGCCCATAGTGCGCATCTGGCTGCGGTATTCGCGCGGGGTGCAGCCGGCGACCTCGCGGAAGCGGCGGTTGAAGTTGGCCAGGTTTCGGTAGCCGCAGTCCAGGGCGATGTCGGTGATGTTCTGCCGGTCTTCGGCGATCATGCGGCAGGCGCGACCGATGCGCACTTCATTGATGTACTCTGGCACCGTCTTGCCGGTGCGGGAGCGGAAGAAGCGGCTGAAGGCACCCTCGCTCAGGTGCGCCAGCTTGGCGAGCTGGGTGCGGTCTATGTCTTCGGTGAGGTGCTGGTGGATGTGATCGCACACGCGCTCCATCCTGCCCTGGTCGGCGGGGTGCAGGACAGGCTCGTAGCTGGCGCTGGCCAGGGGGCGGAGGTCACGCGCGCGGGCCAAGATGTCGAGGATGGCGAGCAGCTCCACCACGCGGGTCAGCCCCTCGGACTCGGCCAGGCGCTGCATCCGCCCCGCAACCTCCGCGCGCACCGCACCGCGCGCCTCCAGTCCGCGCCCGGCCCGGCGCAGCAGGCGGCGCACCGGCTCCATCTCCGGCATGTCGAGAAAGTCACGGCCGAGGAAGGTTTCTTGAAAGCGGACGATGACCGCGTCCACAGAAGTGCCGCTGCCCTCGTCCTGATGCCAGACGTGGGGGAGGTTCGTGCCGAGCAGGACAAGATCGCCATCGGTCAGCGGGGAGATGCTGTCCCCCACGACACGGTGGCCACGGCTGCGGATGGCGAGGGTGAGCTGAAACTCCGGGTGGAAGTGCCAGCGGGTGCCGTAGTCCGGTCCGTGGACGACTTCGCAGTGAAAGGACTCCCAGTCACGGCGGGGGACTTTTTCAAAGACTGGCTTCATGGCGTGACGGGCATGATGCGCACGATGAACGCTTTTGCCCGGCCAAAGAACGTCTTCGCTACGCGGCGTATGTCTTTGTCGGTGATGGCCTCAATGATCTGGGGCAGGCGCTGGAAGTGGTCGTGGCCGAGGCCGTTGATCTCGTTCCAGCCGGCGGTGTCGGCCAGGCTGGCATTGCCCTGCTGGGCGCGCAGCCAGGAGGAGCGCCAGGTGATGCGGGCACGCTGGATTTCATCCTGTGTTAGGCCGTTTTTCACCAAGTCGCCGATCTGTGCCAGCACCTCTTGTTGCGCCAGGCCGACCTTCACGGGGTCGGTGCCGGCATAGAAGTAGAAGGCACCCGCGCCCATCGCGGCGAAGTGCTGCGTACCTACATAATAGGCTAGGCCAAGCTCCTCGCGGATGCGGTTGAAAAGACGGCTGCCCATGTCGCTGCACGCTTCGTCAATTAGGGTGAGCACAGGGCTGTCCGGGTGGTGCAGGCCGACGCTGCGGAAGCCGATGACGATGACGGCCTGCTCCTTCTCCATGTGCTGCTCCCAGGTGCCAGGCCTGCCCGTGGGGGAGCCAGAGGTAGTGTGGTCACGGCGCGTGCCTTTTTTCAGACTGCCAAAGGCGCGCTCGACCTGCCTGCGCACAGTGGCGGCCTGCACGTCGCCGTGAATGGAGATGACGCCATTGCCGCCAGTGAGGGAGGCGCGTAGCATGTCGAGGCAGGCGGCGACAGTCAGCGCCTTCACGGACTCCTCCGTGCCCAGGGAGGTACGGGCAAAAGGCGTGCCCGCAAAAATCTCCCGCCGTGCCCGGCGCAGCGCCACGGTCAGCGGGTCTTCCTTTTCCTCCTGGATGCAGGCCACCTGGCGCTTCTTCACCTCGTTGAGCTGGGCGGCGGGCAGGGTGGCGTTGAGCATCAGGTCGGCGAGCAGATCCAGCCCCCGGCCCTCGTCCCCGCGCATGACGTCCGCGCCCAGCACGTAACGGTGGGCATCGGCGGTGCAGTGCAGGCTGCCGCCCAGGTTTTCCAGCTCGGCGGCGATCTCCGGTGCGGTGCGGTTTTTCGTACCTTTAAGCAGCAGCGCGGCAGAGACCTGGGTGACGCCGGAGTTCACCTCCATCTCCGCAGGCACACCGGCCAGGAAACCAGCGCGGATGGAGACCAGGGGCAGGCGCGGATTTTCACCCACGAGCAGGGTCAGGCCATTGGCCAAAACAAAACGCTGGGTGCCGCCGCGTGTGGTGGTGATGGAGGCGGTCTGCCCCGTGGTCTCCACCTCCGGCCCCACAAACGCGGCGCTGTAGGAGGCGGGCTTTAAGTATCGCCGTGCCGTGTCGCGGATGGTCTCCGGCGTCAGCGCGCGGATGGCGGCCAGGTAGTGCTGCGACCCATCGAGGCTGCCCACAGTCAGCCAACTGTGCGCCAGGGTGGACGCCTGGCCTTTCGTGGTCGCCAGCGTACGCACCTGGCTGCTGAGCGTGGCACGCACGGCCTTTGCCAGCTCGTCCGCAGACGGCCCCTTTGCCTGAAGGGTGGCGATAGTCTCTAGCATCGCCGTGCGGCAGGTCTCGGCGTCCTTCGGGTCGCACTCCGCCTCAGTATTTAAAAGCCCGCACTCATGCGCGCCCCACGCGCCCGCCCAGACCCAGTGGGCGATGCCGCGCCGCTCCCGCAGCTCCTGGTAAAGGCGGGAGCTGCGGCCAGAGCCTAACAAGAAGGCCAGCACGTCCAGCGCCGCCTTGTCCGCATGCCCCTCGCCGGGGATCTGCCAGCCCAGCGCCACGCGGGTCAGCTCCGTGTCGAAGTTCTTCCGCCCTTCCCGCAGCCCGCGCTGGGGTGGCTCCAGCGGCAGCAGCACCGGCTCATAGGGCTTTCTTTCCCAGTCCCCCAGCAGGCGCTCCGCAGCGGCGAAGCACTGCTCCGCATCCACCGCACCGGCGATGACGATGAAGCAGTTGTTTGGCACATAATGGCGGCCCACAAAGCCCGCCACGTCGTCACGCCGCGCCTGGTCAAACACCGCGCGGTGGCCGATGATGGGATGGCGCAGCGGATGCGTGCGAAAGGCCGTGGCCTGCACGAGATGCTGCACGGCTGAGCCGGGATCGTCATTGTCCATCGCCATCTCACGGCGGATCACGTCCTGCTCCTTCTCCAGCTCGGCGGCATCCAGCTTCGAGTGGCGCACCATGTCTGCGAGGATTTCCAAGTAGCCTTCCGCATTCTCCGCCAGGCCGTCAATCCAGTACACGGTGCGGTTGAAGGTGGTGTAGGCGTTCACATGGCCGCCCAGGCTCTGGATGCCCTGGGAAATCTGCGCGGCGGTGCGTTTCCAGGTGCCTTTGAAAAGCATGTGCTCCACGCAGTGCGCCAGGCCCGCGCCGGTCCAGCGCTCCTCATGCAGGCTGCCCGCGCGCACCCATATCTGCACGCTGACCAGAGGGTGCTCAGCATCCTCCCGGACGATGACCTCCAGCCCGTTGCCCAGGGTGCGCACCTGCGCGGAGAGCGGTGGTGCTTGGAGTGTGGCGGAGGCACCGGTGGCGCGGGAGGCAGGGGCGGCTTTGCGGGGGACAGAACGGGAACGACGGGCAATCATGGAAAGGCGACACATGGCGCGGGATGCCCCCGTGGCAAGACGCAGACTCAACTGCGGCTACAGCCCGAACGGTGCCTCCGTATGCTCCAGCTCCGCCTTGAGGGCTGCCTTCAGCTCCTGCATCCGCGCGGTATGAGCCGAATCGCGGACGAGATTTTTGAGTTCGTCGGGATCATTGCGCAGGTCGTAAAGCTCCTCGCCATGCTCGCTTTGCAGGTAATGGATGAGCTTGAAGCCGCCGCGCACGAGGGCGAAGTAGGGCGGAAATTTCTTGTTCTCGCCTTTGTCAGTCTCGCCTTTGAAGTAGCCCATGACATCGCTGCCGTAGCGCTGGCCCATGTGCTCGTAGAGGCAGCCGTGCGGCCTGGCGGCCGCGGGGTTCTCCAGCAACGGGGTGATGTCGCGCCCGTGCAGCTTCCAGGGAATCTTCACCCTGCTCATGGCGACAAAGGTGGCGGCGAGGTCCGCGCCGGACACGGGTGTCTGGCAGACCTGCCCGCCTTTGAACCGCGAGGGCATGGAGACGATGAGCGGGGAGCGGTAGTTCGCGTCATAAGGTGCCAGCTTTGCGCGGAAGCCGTGCTCGCCCATCGCGAAGCCCTGGTCGGCGCTGTACACGACGAGCGTGTTCTCAAGCTGGCCGCTCTCCCGCAGCGCCTCCATGACACGGCCCACGCCCTCGTCGAGCGCGAGCACGCACTCGTTCACGCGCCGCGCCCAGTCCTGGAAAGAGGTGCCCTGCTTGCCCTTCTTCGGTGCCGTTTTGTCATCACCCACCTTCTCACCGGCGTTCTTGCCCGCGTAGGGCTGGCCGTCCGCGCCGCGTGTCCATGCCTGCGTCTGGTTCAGGTAGTCCGGCTTGCCCTCGCGCGGCGGGAAGATGTCGGCAGGCAAAGAGATGTCGAGATCGCTGTAGTCGCCGCGATGGCGCTCGGCGGGGATGTTTGGCCCATGCACGCTGCCGTAGCAGAGCCAGAGATACCAGGGCTTCGCGGCATCGCGGTGCGCACCCTTGATGTAGTCGCAGGCCCACTGCGTGTAGTTGTCGGTCGGGTAGCCCTCTTGCCAGCGCTCCTCGCCGTTGAAGGCCAGCAACTGCTTGTCGTAGTAGGCCCCTGCGTTCTCCGGGTGCTTCGGGCGGTTCCACACAATTTGGTAGTCCCAGTCACGGCCCCAGCCCGCATCGGTGCCGGTATGCCACTTGCCGAGCTGCGCGGTTTGGTAGCCCTGCTGCCTCATCTGCGCGGGGATGAAGGGGCATTGCTTCGCGTCATAGGTGCAGCCGGGATAGGTGCCCTCCATCGTCATGCTCTGTATGCCGTGCGGCAGACGCCCGGTGAGGATGGTGGCCCGCGAGGGCATGCACCAGGAGCCAAGATAGGCCGCATGGAACCGCACGCCGCCCTTTGCCAGCGCATCAATGTTCGGCGTGCGCACGCCTGGGAAATGCTCCGGGTAGCAGCTCACTGTCTTGTAGCTCTGATCATCGGCGTAGATGAAGATAATGTTCGGCCGATTCGCCTCAGCAGCATTGAGCGTGCTGTTCAGTAAGAGAGAGACGAAGATGAGGAAGGCGGTTTTCATGGTTCAGAAGGATGGCCGACGGCATGATGAAGCACACCGCGCATAAACGGCGCTCGTCATCGCCTCATTCGCCACTTTTCAGAACGGGAAGCACTTCGGGAGCATCCTGCGGCTACGCCATGATCTCCTTTGCCACCGTGCCATAGACATCGGTCAGGCGGAAATCGCGGCCCGCATAACGGTAAGTCAGCTTCTCGTGGTCGAGACCGAGCAGGTGCAGGACCGTAGCGTGCCAGTCGTGAATGTGCATTTTGTTTTCCACCGCCTCGTAGCCGTAGTCGTCGGTCTTACCGTAGTTCATGCCACCCTTCACGCCGCCGCCTGCCATCCACATGGTGAAGCCTTTGTTATTATGGTCGCGTCCGTCATCGCCCTGGCTGTGAGGGGTGCGGCCAAACTCGCCGCCCCAGATGACGAGCGTGTCCTTGAGCAAACCGCGCTGCTGGAGATCGGTCAACAGGCCGGCGATGGGTTTGTCAATCTCACCGCAGTTGCGCTCCAGACTGGCCTTGAGGTTGAAATGCTGGTCCCAGTTGCCGTGGGTGATCTCAATGAAGCGCACGCCTGCCTCGACGAGCTTGCGCGCCATGAGGCACTGCTTGCCGAAGTTGTCCGTGCCCTCGCCATCAATATCGTAGAGCGCCTTCGTCGCAGCAGTCTCTTTGCTGAGATCAAGCACCTTCGGCACCTCCGCCTGCATTCGGAATGCCAGTTCGTAGGACTCGATGACGCCCTCGACCTCGGCGCTGACACCGCCGTCCAGGGCCATGCGGGACTTGTTCAGTGCCTGCACCAGATCGAGCTGCGTGCGCTGCGCCTCAGTGCTCAGGCGTGGGTTCTTGATGTTGGCGATGCTGGCGTTTTCCGTGCTGCCAAAACGGCGTCCCAGACCACCGGGCAGGCTGCTGCCGCCGATCTTTGTGCCCTGGTAGATGGCGGGCAGGAAGGCGCTGCCATAGGTGCGCGTGGCATTGCCGGGAGGGCTGACGGTGATGAAGCCGGGCAGATTCTCATTCATCGTGCCGAGGCCATACAGCGCCCAAGCCCCTAATGAAGGCCGAACAAACTGCGTGGTGCCGGTGTGGAGCTGCGTGAACGCCTGCGGGTGTGCCGGAAGGTCAGTCGCCATGGAGTTCAGCACACAGAGATGGTCCGCGTGTTTGGCGAGGTTTGGCAGCAACTCAGAGACCCAGAGACCACTCTTGCCATGCTGGTTGAATTTCCACGGCGATCCCATCAGCTTCGTCTGGCCATAGCGTCCTGCGGCAGCGGGTGCGGCCTTACCATCGGCAGCGGTTAGCTTCGGTTTGTAGTCCAGCAGGTCCACATGCGAGGGGGCACCCTGCATGCAGAGGAAGATCACATGCTTTGCCCTGGCGGCAAAGTGCGGCTTCTTTGGTGCCAGCGGCGTGCTGGCGCGCAGAGCCTGCTGCTGGGCCAGTGCGGCAAAGGCCAGATAGCCAAAGCCGCTGCTGGTGGTTTTCAGGAAGTCACGGCGGTTGAAGGCGGGTGTGCTCATGGGTGTGAAGGATAGGTTTTGAGGTGGAAACGGAGGTGATGGAGATCAGTTCAGATAGCGGAACTCAGCGGAGGCGATGAGCGACTGGCAGAAGGCTGAGAGCGCGGTGTATTGAGCCTTGTCCCTGGCTTCTTTGGTGTTCTTTCCGCCAGCGACCTGCTGCGGGAAGCGTGACCAGAAGCTGCTGATGGCGCTGATCTCGTCCTTGGTCGGCGGGCGTGCGAAGGCAATCTGGTAGGCATGGGAGAGGCGTTCCATCGGAGTCCCGTCAAATTTGGCAATGCGGGCTGCGAAGGCATCCGCCGCTCCCTGGGTCTGCGAGTTGTTCATCAGGAACAGGCTCTGGCTGGGCACGTTCGTCGTGTCACGCTCACCGTTCACGAGACTGGCGTCCGGGAAGTCGAAGACGCTCAGTATCTCTGGTATCTGGTCACGGATGATCGGCAGGTAGATGCTGCGGTAGGTGTAGGGCTTCGCGGTGACCTCGCGATAGAGCGCGAGGATGCCTTCGCGCCCCTCACCCGCGCGGGCGACGGGTGATCCATCAATGGGATAGAGATTCAACGATCCTGACACGGCGAGCATTGAGTCGCGGATGGCCTCGGCGTCCAGGCGGCGCTGGTTCATGCGCCAGTGCATCTTGTTGTCAGGGTCCACAGCGTAGTTCTGCGCGTCGTAGGTTGATCCCGTCTGATAGGCGCGGCTGAGCATGATCTCGCGGATCATCTTCTTCACCGACCAGCCGTTCTCCATGAAGGTCACGGCCAGATGATCCAGCAGCTCCGGGTGCGTGGGCTTCTGGCCCATGACACCAAAGTTGTCCGGCGTTGCGACGATGCCGCCGCCCATGAGCTTAAGCCACACGCGGTTCGCCATGACGCGGGCGGTGAGCGGGTTGTCCTTTGAGGCGATGAAGTAAGCCAGGTCGAGCCGTCCGCTGCCCTGGCTGATGTTCAGCGGCTCGCCTTTTGCACACAGCACCTCGACGAGACCGCGTGGCACGATGTCGTCGGGCTGTTTGATGTCGCCGCGGACCAGCAGCGGGCTGTTGATGGGGGCGCGTCTGTCGAGCACGCCCATCGCCAGCGTGCGGGGCGTGCCGTCGTCGTGAAACTGCTCCAAGTCCGCCTCAATCGCCTCGGCCCGGTCACGCGACGCGCGAATGCGGAGGAAGCTCTGCACGCCCTTACTGTCGCGATCCTGCTTGCGCATGGCGAGCACTTCGCGCTGTGCCTCGGTGGCCGATGCCTTCGCCCTCTCGTAGTTACTCTTCAGCTTCGACACCTCATCCGGTGATATTTTTGCCAACGCGGCCGTCATGCCCGCCTCGCGGTCCAACTCGAGAAGAGTGCTGGGGTTGTTGTTCTGAAGCTGCTGATGGGTGCCATACAGTGTCTCACTGCTGAGGAAGATGCCCGCGAGTGCGTAGTAGTCGCGCTGGGTGACGGGGTCGAACTTGTGATCGTGGCAGCGGGCACAGGCCAGAGTGAGTCCGAGCATGGACTGCGACATGGCGTCTATCTGCTCATCCACCAAGTCCATGGCGAACTGGCGTCGGTCACGCGTGTTGTGTCCCTTGGAACCTATGGCGAGGAAGCCTGTGGCGACGATCTTCTCGGCCTGGTCGCGCTTATTGTCATAGCGCATCAGATCACCCGCGATCTGCTCCTTGAGGAACTGATCGTACGGCTTGTCCTTGTTGAAGGACTCGATGACGTAGTCGCGGTAACGCCAGGCGTGGGGATAGAGCACGTTGACCTCCTTGCCGCTGCTCTCGCCGTAGCGCGCCACGTCCAGCCAGTGGCGTGCCCAGCGCTCGCCAAAGCGGGAAGAGTCGAGGTACATGTCTATCACCCGCTTCACCGCATCGGGCGAAGTGTCGGTGATGAACGCTTTCACCTCATCCGGTGTTGGCGGCAGGCCCGTGAGGTCAAAGGCGATGCGGCGGATGAGCGTGGGGCGGTCGGCATCGCGGACGGGGTGCAGACCTGCATTCTCCATGCTGGCGAGCAGGAAGCGGTCAATCTCCGTCTTCGCCCAGCCTTCCGTCCTCACCACAGGCGGGGCGGACATCACTGGCTTCACGAAGGACCAATGTTTGCGGCCTTCATCCATGTTGATCTCACGCTTGCCACCACTGGCATTCGCCGTCACGCCCATGCGCGGATCGGGCGCGCCCATCTCGATCCACTTCTTGAAATTCGCGATGACCTCGTCCGGCAGCTTGTTCTTCGGCGGCATCTGCATGTCCTCATTGCTCCAGGTTATCGCCTCATAGAGAGAGCTTTCCGCGAGGTTCCCCGGCGTCACCCCCGGATGCCCCGATTCACCGCCCAGCAGCGTCGCCTGCTTCGTGTCCAGCGTGAGGCCGCCTTTGACTTTCTCCGACTCACTGGAATGGCACTTGTAGCAATGCTCAATGAGCACGGGGCGGATGTTTTTCTCGAAGAAGTTCAACTGATCCGCCGGGATGGCCGCATGGGCGGCTTCCGGCACATCTGCGGCATTGAGGACGAATGGGAGGGAGAGTGCGAAGATGAGTGTCTTCATAAGTGCAGGTATTTCAGGCAGTTGAAACCCAGTTAGCCGGGAAAGGTTTCGCCGCACTGTAACGTCCGCTTTCTTATTCTGACTTGAAATGTAATCCTGGGATGAATGACGCTCGGTTGAGGAGGCGTTGAATAATGCTACAGCACCCTCATTGAGCCTTCTTCTTTATGCGGACAGAAAAAGTTGGGTAACTACCCAAACCGACATGAACAACACACTCACGAAAAACGCATCTTTGACGAGCAGTTCAAGCGCGACGTAGTCGCCTGCTCGAAGGCTGTCGTAACCTGCGCGATTGGAAAGCATGCTACAGCGGTTCCAATGCCGTGGTCGCCGCGGTGGACATCACCTCCCTGCGCCGCGAACTCGACGCAATCCGCTCTCAGAACCAGGATCATGCGCGAGCATGACCTTCGGGTGAAGAAGAAGAAAAGCCGCTTCGTGCCCCACACCACCATTGCCGACAAGACCTAGCTCGTGGCTCCCAATCACCTGCTGCAACACCCTGCACCATTCGGCTCAAGGACGTCTAGGTCACCGACAACACCTATCTGCTGACGCGCGAAGGGCTAGGATCCCACAGGCGCGGGACCACCATTAAACCATTCAGGGCCACCCTGAAAGCCGAGTGCTTCGGCACCACCATCCCGGCCACACGCACCCAAGCCCGCTCACTGGTCTTCGACTACATCGAGACCATCTACAACTCCGTACGGCTCCACGGTGCCCGGGGCTTCCAATCCCCTGTGGCCTTCGAAAAACTCAATCCAAAACAACTAACCCAACTTTCCGCATCCACGTTTTCGAAGCAATATCACGTAGCGTTTCACCGGCCACCAATTCACGGTGAAATCGCACTTGCCTGCCGCCCTCACGATCCAGAAAGGACTGGAAGCCGTGTCATATCATGCATCTCAGTCCTTCAAACGGCGTCGCTCATACCAGTTGTGTGGACGTAGAGCGAGCTTTCCAGTTCGTTCGCAAGGAGTTGTCCCGCAGTCGCAGGATCGTTCTACTTCCGCATCAGATACGCAAAGAAGTCCTTCAAATCGGCATCCGTCATCCCTGTCGTCAGTCCTTCGGGCATCAGTGAAATGGGTGACGCTTCCATCATCTCGATGTCGGCTTGTTTGAGGGCGGTTTTGTTGTTGGCCATGTCTTTGATGACGATGCCATTGGCGTCCTGAGCGTCCATGAGGCCGGTGAGGAGTTGACCGGACTTGGTTTTCACGATGTAGGCACCGAAGCCCTCGCGGATTTCGAGGCTGGGGGTGAACAGGTTGTCGAGCCAGAAGTCCACGTTCGCGCGATCATAGCCGGTGAGGTCGGGGCCGATGGTGCCGCCTTCGTTGAATATCTTGTGGCAGATGAAGCAGCGGGCGGTAAACTGCTGTTTGCCTTTCTCGGCATCGCCGAGGCCGGTTTTGATGACGGCTTTGATGCGCTCGGCCTCGCGTTTCTTCTCGGGCGTCGGTCCGGTGGCGAGGAGGCCTTTCCAGTGCTTGTCGATGGCAGCGTCAATGTCGGCGTCCTTGTGCAGGCTGAGCTGGCGGACGATGTCGATGGTGAAGTGCTTCACGGGCACCTTCCAGTCGTTGACGAAGCTCACGAGAATCTGCGCCCACTCTTTGCGACCTGCCAGCACGCGGAGGGCGTCTTCACGCAGAGCTTTGTCACCGGCGATCTGACCTTCCCAGCCGAGCAGCAGCGCTTCGGGGATGCGATTGTCGTCAAACTTGGCCGCAGCCTGGAGGATGCCGCGTTTGAGGCTGGGCGGATTCGTGGCTTTCAAAATGCCGACCATGAGCATCACGGCCTCTTGCTTGCCGAGTTCGGCCAAGGTCTTCGCGATGGCGATGCGGGCGGTGTTCGTGGCTTTCTTGTCCTCGAGCAGTTTGAGCGCCTTTTTGAGCGCATCCTTGCTGCCGCTGCGTAGCGCGAGGGTGAGGTCGCCGCCGGATTGTTTCGCCATGTAGTCGTTGAGGGCCTTGGTGAGTGAATCGGTCAGCTTCGGCATCTCCGCGCCTTCGAAGGCGGAGGCGATGCCCGCGATGAATTTGCCGCGCAGGGCTTCATCGTTCGTCAGCGCGAGCAGATCGGCGCAGGACTGGAAATTTTCCTCGCCACCGGCCAGTGCGTAGCGTTTCGCGAGCTTTTCGGCGAGGTGGTCGCGGAAGATAGCGGTCTTGAGGAAAGCTGTGTCGGATTTGAGGAAAGCAAAAACGGCCTCGCGTTCCTTCTCAGCCTTCGATTCGAGCGCCCACCATGCGAGGAGCGGCAGATGACCGCTGGGATCATGGAGCGCCGACGAATCGTCGCCACTCCATAGGAGAGGAAGCGCTGTCTTGGCGGGCAGTTTCTTCGCGGTGGCAAGGATTTGGGCACGGACTTCGAGGTTCTTTTCCGTTTTCGCCCATTGTTCGAGTTCGTGCTGCGTGTACCCGCCGTCCCAATCTGGAATCAACCGCATACGCCATCTCCGAATCACCGGGTCTGGATGGTTATGCAGATTCATGACGATTACAGCTGCATCCATAGAGCCAAAAGCACCCGCCTGGAACAGACCATCTAGAGCCCAAAGTGCTTCCAGCGCCTGTGAGCTGTTGAGCATGGCCTTAAGCTTGGGTGCAAGATCAGCTAAGTTCCGCCACCCAATCTCCAGCACCGCCTGCTTGCGGAACCACTCATTTGTATGGCTCAAATAGCCGAGCAACTCCTCGGGTGACGCCTTGCTCAAATCAAACGCCTTCAGCTTCGGAGCACCGCTGGCAGGTCTCACGCGGTAGATGCGGCCGCTGGTTTTGTGCCAGTCATCCACGGGGCTGACGTGGCTGAGGCGCGTGTCATACCAGTCGGCCATGTAGAAACCACCATCGGGGCCAACGCCGGCCCAGACGGGGCGGAACCAGCGGTCGGTGGTGGTCATGAGTTGCTCTTCGTCCTTGGTGCGGAAGGTGGAGCCATCGGCGATGCGCTCGCTGACATAGACGAGGTTTTGCAGCGCGTTCGGCGCGATGATGCGGCCCTCGTAAGCGCTGCCGAGCAGACCGCCTTCATAGACGGTGAAGGCTTGGGGGAAGCGTTTGTTGTCGCCCTCGTGCTTCATGTGCTCGAACCAGCCGAAGGCATACGGATTGGTGAGCGGGCCGTGTTTGCCCCAGCCTTTGATGCCGTAGCTGCCTTGCTCGTAGTGCATGCCGCGGCTGGCACCGTTGGTGCCGGAAAAGAGGCGGCCCTTGCTGTCGAAGTCGAGGCTGAAGGTGTTGCCGCCGCCTTCGGCGTAGATTTCGAAGGTTTTCTTCTTCGGATGGTAGCGCCAGATGCACTGGCCTTCCCATTTCACGTTCTTGGTGTTGGCGCTGCTGACGTTGCCGGTGGTGGTGCTGCCGTTGGCACCGTAGAGCCAGCCGTCCATGCCCCATTGCAGGCTGGTGGCGACGCTGTGCGTGTCTTCGAGGCCGAAGCCGCTGAGCTCGACCTCAGGATCGCCATCAGGCTTGGCATCGAAGTCGGCATCGGGATAGCTCAGCAGATAAGGCGGATTCAGCACCCAGATGCGGCCCATGCCGTGCAGCGCGGCGCTGGCGATGTTCAGGCCGGTGATGACGTCTTCGTGTTTGTCGAAAAAGCCGTCGCCATCGGTGTCTTCGAAGACGGTGATCTTGTCCGCACCTTTTTCGCCTCGCGGCGGCGGGAGCGGCACTTTGTCGAACTTCGCACGCAGGTGCTGGTCGTAGCTGACGATCTTCAATCCAGCCGGAAACTGGTATTGGCGATACATGGTGACCCACATGCGGCCTTTGCTATCCCAGCTCGCGTAAAGCGGCTGCTCGACGACCGGCTCGGAGGCCATGAGGTCAATGGCGACATCGCTGCGCAGTTTGAATTTATTCACGGCCTCCGCAGCGGGCGTGGGCGGGGTGTCATCGGCCATGACACCGCGTCCGGGGCGGGACTCCATGATTTTTTTCACAGCCTCATTGCCAGCGACATCGTCAGGTTTGACATTGGGGTCGGCGGCCTGGGTGGAGAGGACGTAAAGGGCGCTGAGGGCGATGGATGAAGGAAGCAAGCGCATCTTGGTGGCAGAGTACGCGATGGCTTTTGTTTTCCTGCGAGGGCTTGTCACGCAATGCGGTACTCCTGTGATGCAGGTCTGGGCAGAGGAGTCATGAGTCACTCCTTGCTCAAAACCTCGTCCAGGTTCAGGAGCAGTAGGCAGAGGCCGGTCCATGCCGCGTGCTCGATGGCGGGGATGGAGGCATTGCGCCGCGATTCGCCGACGCTGAGGAGCTGCTGTGCCTGGGTGCTGTCGCGGGCATACATGAGCCGCAGCTTGGTCAGTTGGGCGGCCAGCGTGGACATTTCCGCCTCTGCTGGCGCGCGGCAGGCGGCCAGACGAAAGGCATGGGTGAGCCTGGAGGTGTCGCCCTCCAGGCGTGCAAGCAGCACACGCTGGGCCATCATGCGTCCAGCCTCGACATAGGTGATGTCATTGAGTGTGACCAGCGCGTGCAGCGGCGTGTTTGTGCGCGTGGCCTTGACGACGCAGGTCTGGCGCGCGGCATTGTCAAATAGTAAGGTAGGCCCGACGATGCGCCGCCAGAAAGTGTAGAGCGTGCGCCGGTAAAGCGCGTCGCCGTGATCCTGCTGGTAGCTTTTTTTGCCAAAGGTGGCCTCCTCCCAGATGCCCTCAGGCTGGTAGGGCTTCACCGCCGGGCCGCCAGGCTTGTCTGCAAGAAGGCCGGCGACAAAGAGCGCCTGATCGCGCAGCATCCATGAGGGCAGGCGATGGCGCGGACCGCGTGCGAGGAGGCGGTTGTCGGGATCGCTGTAAAACGATCCCGCATGCGGGATGGTCTTGCTGCTCTGCTGATAGGTCTGGCTGGTGACGATGAGGCGCATCAGAGCCTTCACATCCCAGCCGCTCTCCATGAACCCGATCGCCAGCCAGTCGAGCATGTCTTGATACGCAGGCTTCTCCCCCTGCACGCCGAAGTCCTCCGCCGTCTTCACGAGACCGATGCCAAAGAATGCCTGCCAGAAGCGGTTCACCGTGACACGCGCGGTCAGTGGATTCTCACGCGCAACGATCCATTGGGCGAGTCCCAAGCGGTTCTGCGGTGCGTCTTTGGGCAGGGGCGGCAGACTGGCGGGCACGTTGAAGGAAACCTTGACCGCAGTGGGCTTGTCATACGCACCCTTTTCCAGAACAAAGGTCTCCCGGGGCCGGGGCAGCATGTCCATGACCATGACGCGCGTGATGCTGCTGGCGGCGTTTGCCTTCTCACGCGCGGCGGCGAGGAGGCTTTGCAGCAATTTTGAGTAGGCCGGGTCTTTGTCCTTGAAGTAGCTCACGGACTCCAGCAGCGGGTCCACACCACGGTTCTTCGGCTCGGTCTTGGCGATGTAGCTGGGCAGGTTGCCGGGCAGCTTGATCGCGTCGGATTCACTCAGCGGCTTGCCGACAGGACGGGGGAATTTCTTCAGCTCGAACTCCTCCACCGCCTTAGCCGTGGCATCCACTTTTTGTTGGGCCGCAGTCAGCCGGTCCTTTTCAGCGGCGGTGGAAAGGTCCATCGCGGGCGCGGCCTGGCCGCTGCGGCTCTTGCCGTCCTCGCTGGTCTGGTTGAAGCAATCGTAGAGGGCAAAGTAGTCCTTCAGAGTCAGCGGGTCGAACTTGTGATCGTGGCAGCGGCAGCAGCCGACGGTCAGGCCCAGCCAGATGGTGCTGGTCGTCTCCACGCGGTCCATCACATTCTCCACCCGTGTCTCCTCGGCGATGCGGCCGCCCTCGCCATTGATCATGTGGTTGCGGTTGAAGCCGGTGGCCAGCTTCTGCTCCGGGGTCGCACCCGGCAGCAGGTCGCCAGCGAGCTGCCAGACGGTGAACTGGTCATATGGCATGTTGCTGTTGACGGCCTGCACGATCCAGTCACGCCAGGGCCACATTGTGCGTTCGGGATCGCCCTGGTAGCCGTTCGTGTCCGCATAGCGCGCGGCATCCAGCCAGTCCCAGGCCCAGCGTTCGCCAAAGCGCGGGGAGGCGAGCAGCCTGTCCACCAGTGCGACGAATGCGGCCTGTGGATGGCGCGTTGAAGCCTGTTCAAAAGCGGCGAGTTCCTCCGGCGTCGGTGGCAGACCTGTGAGGTCGAGAGATAGACGACGGGCCAGTGTGTGAGTGTCCGCGCGCGGTGCGGGTTCGAACTTCTCGGCAGCCAGCCTGCGGGCCACGAAGGCATCAATGGGATTCGCCGATATCCTCCAATCCTTGTTCCGCAGTCCGGTCTCCGCGATCACCGGCACCTGTGGTTTTCTCGGTGCCTCAAAGGCCCAATGCCTGCCCCACTTTGCGCCTTCATCAATCCATTGCTTCAGCATCTGCTTCTGCGCATCGGTGAGCTTACGGTTGCTCTTGGGCGTCGGCATCACCTCATCGGGATCGGTGGAGAAGATGCGCTGGATCAGTGTGCTGTCGCGGCTGCTGCCTGGCACTACGGCGGCGGTGCCGTCGTGCACCTCCCGTGCCGCCTTCTCCTCATCCAGGCGGAGGTCGCCCTTGCGCTCGGCGGCGTCGGGGCCGTGGCAGTGGTAGCAGTTCTCACTGAGGATGGGCTGGATGTCGCGGTTGAAATCCAGCGCCGCTGCGTGGACGCAGGACGCGACGGGAAATAGGCCAGAGCAAAGAAGGACACGGAGACGCATGACGATGGCGAGTAAACGGCGATGCGGCCCCGGCTGTTGCTGGCAGAAGTTGCAGAGAAAGCCGTCTCTCCCGCACCTGCACCTGCAAGCGCGTGGCGGGCACGAGGGTAGCATAGCCAGACGTGCGCCAGACATTGATAACAAATTTGTCGCTCGCCTTTCTCCGGCAGCCGTTCTAGCCTTTCGGGCATGAAGCTCATCCTCCTCATCGTCGTCGCCGTGCTAGGCGTCCTAGCTTTCACCAACCCTAACGAAGCCGCCTTTCGCGAGCATGTCCGGCAGAAAGAGGGAATCGCAGGCACGCTGGGGATGGCGGTGGCTGATGTCTTTTCGGGCGGCAAAAAAGGGGGCATCCAGCGAGAGAACTTCATCGTCGCCAGCAAATTTTATATCGGCGGTGATGGCCTGCTGCCGCGCGAAGATGTGGCCTGGGGTATCGCCGGGCAGTTTATCGCTATCAAGTGAAGCATCTCCTCCCAGCGCTGGTGGTTTTGCTTCTGCCCTTGGCTAGTGCCGCTGAGGCACTGCCTTTGCAGCAGTGGATTGACGAGGCTATCAAGTCCGGTGGCGGCGTGGTGACCATCCCGCTGGGTGAGCATCTGCTGCCAAAGGGATTGGTGCTGAAGGATGCGAAGAAGCTGGCCCTCCGTGGCATGGACAAGGAACGCTGTGTGCTGAAGCTGGCGGCACAGCCAGGTGACCGGGAAGCGCAGAGCCTCATCGCGATTACGGGTGCCAGCGAGACCATCGAGATCGCCAACCTCACCCTCGACGGCGGGCGCGATGAGTCGGCCGTTTTGACGGCGCTGGTGCATGTGACCGGTGCTGCTACCACCAAGGGCGCCAGGGGCAAAGACGTCACCGTGCGGGACTGCATCCTGCAAAACTTCCCAGGCTGCGGCGTCCTCGTAAACGGCGCAGATGCCTGCACCATTGAGCGCAGCAGTTTTCGCGATGGCGCAGGCAGTGCGGTGACCTTTGGCGACACTGCCAAAAACTGCGTGGCCCGTGGCAACCACGTCATCCGTGCTGACACGGCCTTTGATCTCAAGGACGCCAGCGCCTGCCTGGTGGAGGGTAATGAGGCACGCGAATGCAGACTTGGCGTCCACATCTGGCACCAGCAGGGGCCGACCGGGGCGGCACATATCATCCGCAACAATGGGCTTTTCAAAATGACCGGCACGGCCATCCAGGTGGCGAAAGACAGCCCCAAACCTGTGGGTGAGGGGAATGCGACAGAGTAAATCGGCGCTTTGAACCGCCTGCTGGGCTGCGTTATCCCTGTCCCATGAAGTCCACGCTCATCTTCAGTCTCGTCATTCTCACTCTCGGCAGCCAACCAGCCCTGGCCCAGCAGTCCACCGGCACCCCGCGCCCAAAGCCGGAACGCTTCGCCAAGGAGATCGCAGCCTTTGCCAAACAAGAACCGGAGAAAGGTGGCATCGTCTTCACCGGCAGTTCCAGCATTCGGCGCTGGGCCACCCTGAAGCAGGACTTCCCTGGCCTGCCTGTGCTGAATCGGGGCTTCGGCGGTAGCGTGGCGAATGACCTGATCGTGTACTTCGATACCGTCGTGCTGCGTCATGAGCCAAAGATTCTCGTCACCTACACTGGCGGCAATGACCTCAACGCCAAGCTCACCGTCCGGGAAGCCTTCGCGGACTACACGCAGTTTCTCAGCCTCGTACATGAAAAACTGCCGAAGACGAAAGTCATCGTGACCTCCGTAAAGATCGCCCAAAAGCGCATCCTACAGATGCCACTAGTGCATGAACTCAACCAGCGGCTGGGAGCCTGGATCAAGGACAAAGACTGGGTGCGCTTTGTGGATAGCACCAGCTACCTCGCCGATGAAAACGGCCAACCGATCCGCAAGTTCTATGTGGCTGACCTCTTGCACCTCAGCCCGGAAGGCTACGCCGAGTGGACGAAGATACTCTACCCCATCCTGCGCGCAGAGTGGGCGAAGGTGAAGTAAAGATGTCTGCATAGTCAAAAGGTGGACCGCACAGTTGCATCATGCAACGTAGCACTGTGTTGCATTCATTTGCAAAGCCTTGCAGCACAAGGGTTCGGCGATGGTTGCGCGTTGCGCCCAATTGCATCCAGTGGGGCTGAATTGCACGTTTTCAGCCCGTGGCTGTATAAAATTGGCTGTATAAAACGGGCGGCTTGATCAGGCAAGGTAGCCGTGATTTTTGAGCCATTCGGCAAGTGCTTCGGCAACGATGTCGCGTTGCGTGAACGGGTCAAGCCTCTGGATTTTCCGGTCCATGGACGCTCTGAGGAGTGCAGTGCTGATCTCGGGCTCGATGCGAACATTCAGGGAGACGGCACCCGCCATCGTGAACTGAGGCAGTGCGGAACTTGGTGACACCTGGGCGGTTGGTCGTTGTGCAAAATTTTCTTTCAGTGCTGCTCTTGCCATGGGGGGATTCTCCTTCTTTGAGGTTGCTTCAGATTTCGGTTTCGGCTCTGCCTTGGCAGTCTTGCCGGTTTCAAGAAAACTCTGCTCATCAGGGCTAAGCGCATCATCGAGTGAGCGTCTGTTAACCACGGGTCATATCCTTCATGAGCATCTGCATTTCGAGAGAGGCTAGCAAAGCCCCTGCGCCCATTTGCCAGACCACTTTGGCCTGCCCTGCGGAGTCCGCGAAGCTTTGACGAAGGCACACTCCAGCGGTGACATCCACGCCAAGTTTTTTGGCGGCGTTCATCATTTCACGGCTGAGGCGTCCGCGCTTTTGCAGCTTGTTGGGGATGAGAAGTCCTTCCGGTTTGCCTTTGCGTGTTTTCTGAGCTTCGCGAAGAAGCTGCACGGCTTTGGAGGCTGCTCGGAGATCAAGAATTGACGGTCCGCATGGAAAGAACACGCGGTCAGCACGGAGCATGATGGCCCTGGTCGTTGCTGAAAGTCCTGCGGGGCCGTCAATGACGATGTCATTCGCATCGCCCGCGAGTTTGGCGAGCCGATGAATTATTTCCTCCGGCGAGTCGATCTGCTCAAGCTGGATCGGCAGTGCCAGTTCCTTGATCCATTGTGATGCCGAAGATTGCGGGTCGGCATCAATGAAGATGACGCTGCGCTTCTTTTTGACGAGCCATGCCGCCAAGTGAACTGCGATGGTTGTTTTGCCAACACCGCCTTTTGAATTTGTGAGTCCGTAAATCATGTCTGCCTCTTTTTGGCAGAATAGTGATTCACTCCTGTCGCCGATAGCATCCCGAACGCCTGACTGATGAGTGCCTGCATTTTTCTGCGGAGGGTTGCAAACTTGCAACACAGCTCACTAGCTAGCTTGCTAGTTTTCTAGTCCTTCCCTGCCAGACACCCGGAGGCAGGCGAGCCTTTCAAAAAGGCGCGTCGGCTGCCGACGGGGTTTAAAGGTTTTATTCTTTACTGTTTAAGTAAGGTTTAAGGAGGCGGAGAAGCGCAGGGAGTTTGGGCTTGAGGACGGTTCAGGTCGCTGCTCTGACGATGGTGGGTCGTTGAAGTGACGATAGCAAAGTCGCTGGCTTGACGTGGGTTGGTCGTTGGTCTGACGATACGGTCGCTGGCATGACGATTCAAAGGGTTGCTGGTCTGACGATGGTTGGAAGTTTGGATAAATCCGGCCCCAAGGTCGCTGCTCTGACGATATTGTTTTTTCAAACCAATCATGCTATGCCGAAGGGCATGGGCAGGATGATTGAGGGTGGGATCAAAGAACATCAGAACTTGGAAAGGTTCATAGCGTCCTCGGCTGACATCGCTCCCAAAGACCAGATTGATCTGATGGCGCGTTGCTGGTTCAGCCTGACACCCGGAAGAACTGAGGCCATTCAGCACGAGTATGTGGACGCGAGGTCGGGCCAGACTGAAACGGTCCGCATCACTGGAAGTTCCGAACACGGCATTGCAACCATTCACGATCAAGACTTGCTCATCTTTGCTGTTTCGCAGTGGATCGACGCAAAGCGGTTGGGGCTGGAACCCTCACGAAGGATTCACTTCACCCCGTATCAGTTCCTTGCCTGGATGAACCGCGAGCCTGGCGGTGGGCAATATCAGCGGCTCAAAGATGCCCTGCACCGCCTCATGAGGTGCTAGCTATTTCTGGACCAAAATTTAGTTAAGCTTCGAGTGCTAATTGAGCCTCGAAGGCTGTTGGTGAAAGGTAGTTGAGGGAGGAGTGG
>Ga0247843_1001215_pt1 | contig 54068 bp, 69 predicted proteins | sample LaCruzMarch2017__FD_192420 | JGI IMG/M metagenome (GOLD analysis project Ga0247843, IMG submission 192420) | Freshwater microbial communities from meromictic Lake La Cruz, Castile-La Mancha, Spain - LaCruzMarch2017_8m | ecosystem: Environmental > Aquatic > Freshwater > Lake | place: Spain...
TCAGGTTCAAGTGGTTCTTCAGGAACTAGTGGAAGTTCAGGTTCTTCAGGAACTAGCGGATCAAGCGGTTCGTCAGGAACTAGCGGAAGTTCAGGTTCTTCAGGTACTAGTGGATCAAGTGGAACGTCCGGTTCATCAGGAACTAGCGGAAGTTCAGGTTCTTCAGGAACTAGCGGATCAAGCGGTTCATCAGGAACAAGCGGATCGAGCGGTTCATCAGGAACATCAGGATCAAGTGGATCAAGTGGAACTTCAGGTTCTTCAGGAACGTCAGGTTCAAGAGGAACATCAGGAACGTCAGGTTCAAGTGGTTCTTCAGGAACTAGCGGAAGTTCAGGATCATCTGGAACTTCAGGTTCAAGAGGAACATCAGGAACTAGTGGATCAAGTGGATCCAGTGGTTCATCAGGAACATCAGGATCAAGTGGATCAAGTGGAACTAGCGGATCGAGCGGTTCGTCAGGAACAAGCGGGAGTTCAGGTTCTTCAGGTACTGCTACTATCAATAATAATGCTGACAACAGGATAATAACTGGTAGTAACACCGTAGGTGTACTTGAGGGTGAAAGTACGTTCACTTATAATGCAGGTAATGCAAGAATCACACGAAATGACGCATCAACAGATGCAACATATCAAGCAATACAAAATAATACTGGAGACGCGGCAATGAGCTTTGCGGCAGGAACTCCAACTTATACAATCGGTGTTGATAATTCAGCAACTAGTGACCCATTCAAGATATCAGGATCAGGTACTTTAGGAACAACAGACATTATGCAGTTCTTAAGTTCAGGTATTGTGTCTTTCGTAGGTATGAATTTCAGTGATACTCAAAGTATCAATGGACTCGTGGGTATCGATATGACAGGGGATATTCAGGGTAGTGGTACTGCTCGTATTATGAATTTCGATGAGATAAATGCGAATGTCAAAAACTTCGATATTGTTCACCCAGTAAAAGGAGAACCTTGGAGACTTCAGTATAGTTCTTTGGAAGGACCCGAAGCGGGTGTTTATCTAAGAGGTAAAACGACTGAGAAGGTTATTGAACTTCCTGACTATTGGACAAGTTTGATTCACGAGGATTCTGTAACAGTTCAATTGACACCAATAGGAAGTCCTTGTGTTCACTATGTTGTTGAAGTGACTGACAACAAGGTTTACATCGATTGTCAAGATGGACAACCAAATTGTTACTATACAATTTACGGAAAACGTAAGGATGTTGAAGGACCTAAACTTGAATACATCAAGGAGTAGTGAAAAAAGAAAAAGGGGATCAAATGATCCCCTTTTTTATTTATAACATATAAACTTATTGATAATCAGAGTATGATTTCTCTTCAACAAATTCAGAACCATACTTAAAATTTATACCTTTTTTTACTTCAGCACGTTTGTCATTTGTGACATATACTGCTCGAGCTAACTCCACAAATTCACTATCAAAGTTTTTATCACGTTCTTTATCTCTAATATCGTCTTCAATTTTCCAAAGTTTTTGATTGATACTTACCATATCAAAAAAATCTGATTGTTCGATTTTCATTTCATTGAATACAATATTATAAAGATAGTCATATTCATTTTTTACATTTTTTAGTTTTTCTTCATCATTTATTAGTGAAGTCTTAATTTGAAGGATTGATAGTTTATCAACAATCTCTCCTACGGATACTTGAATTTTCATTTAATTAGGTGTTTGATTTGATTTATTACCATTTCTGAGGTAATACTTTTATGACATTCAAATTGTCTTTCAGTGCCTTTATGTTCAGGACACCAATTCCAATCTCCTTTGTCGAATTTGAAAATAGGATTATTCCAACATCCATTACATACGCTCGTATTAATTATACGAGTACAGTTTTTGGTAAACTCATGATCAGGCTCAGTAAAATTAGAAATCATAACAACATGTTTTCCAAGACCCCAACTGAGCCAAGATAATCCACTTGATAAACCAATAACAAACTCACTATTATGAATGACACTCATTGTATTCTCTAATGAGTCGTCTTTTAGTTTTGTTACCCTTGGAATTTTTGTACCATCCTTAGATATATTGATTACACGATAACCTAAATCTAATAGATAGTCTGTAAGTTCAGTCCACCCGTTGGGGTTACTCCATTCCTTACAACCCGCAGTGGAATTCGTTGCAATACAAACATACTTTTCTTGGAAGATTGGTTCTTTTGGTTCGATATAAACCTGTGTATGTATCTCTTGGAATGGTAGTCCTAATATATTGGTTGCGGCTTTTTGTAGTGGAATAGATTGGGGGTTCTGAGGTTCTTTATTATTGTCATAAAACCAACCCAAATTAAACATGGCGTTTATGTTATGTACCACATCACCAGGTTTTACAAACGTTAAATTATCATAAGTTTTCTCAAAAAGAAAATTGTGAAAAGTCGAGACAATAACCTCACAATCATGAAGTCTTCTAAATTCCTCACAATATGAGACCCAAGATATTGTATCACCTAATGATGATGAGTCGAATGAGATATACACTCGTTTATTTTTAAAACTTATGGTTTCTTCACCGATTAGTTCTCCGTTAAAAGATACGGTATACCTAATACCATTATAGTATTTTCTTGATAGAGTAGTGAACATGTTGTTCTTTAGTTTCGTTGAAAACAAATGGTTATTTTCTGAGTCGTATATATCAATATCAAATTCATCGTCGGTTTCGGTGCTCAAAAATAATTTGAATCCACTAATGTGGTTCCATGTAATACTTACGTTTTTTTGAGGTTGATCACCGAACGACCGTATATATTGATTTCTAAACTCAACATCTGTAGGTGACAACAAGTCATAACTTTTATTGTTTATAGTAAAGTTGTTCATAGTAATATTATAAAAATTATATTATTTTAGTTGGTTTTAAACTATCATTGTTTAGAACCGAGTTATAATGTATAAAGTCTGACCTAAATTTTTCATTATCAAAATTTATATTCAAGATTAATTTGTCATTCCTAAATACTTCCATGGTTTTTATTTTACTGAAGTCATCAAGAAGATCAAGTATTCTCCAACCTTTAGGAGGTAAATTAGATATATAAAATAACGTTTTGTTATTAACTATTATCTTTATTGAATAATCTTCATTATTGACATTCCAACTTACAAATTTCAAACTATTTGTTTTAGATTCAAAAAAAGGAACATCCCAATAAATCATAGAACCACGACGAAGATTGATTTTAATACCTTGATTTGTGAGATTATCAAATTCTTTTCTAAAATATTTTTTTTGTTTTGATATCATTTTAAAAAATAGATGTTCAGGGGTTTTAGGGTATGAATCTTCAATTAGATTCATCAGATACTCATGATCAATTTTTTCCCACTCTGTGATAATTGAATCTAGTTTGAATGAAAAAAAAGCTCCGATTAATGCGTGTGAATTATCTGAATTATAAATTACATAATCATATTCATCTAATAATTTTGAGTTGTCTTTGAGTTCATCATCGTTTGAGAATAATGTATCATATTCTATATGATGAATTTTTTCATACCCATGTGATTTTGCAATTGAAAGTGATGGTATAATTGAATCCCATATTGCAACCATAGTATTACCATAATCGGCATATGAACTCCAAATTACATAGTTGTCAAAAGGTTGAAACCAAGCATTTTGTGTATACTTTTGATCTGTTAAAACTCGATTATTTTTATCAAAGAAAAAATAATCAAAATATTCAAAAAACCATGGATCTAAGGGTAAATGAGAAGTGACTAATATATCATATTTTTTTCTAAAATCTTGTAAACTCTTCAGAAGATTTAATAGTGTATGTTTTTTTTCAGGTGTACTACAATGACTTGTGATTAGTAATAGATCTTTTTTCATAGTTAGTTATTTTATTTTTTTTGCGGGTAAACCAACATAAACACCTGGAAGTATAGTATTTTTGACGACTCCTGAATTGAGTCCAATTGTAACATTGGAACAAATATTAATTTTTTCACGTATAGATGCATTTGTACCAACATAAACTTTAGAACCAATATTACAATCACCAGAAATTTTAACGCCAGGAGCAGTTGTAAAATAATCACCAATTATACAATCATGCCCAATTGTTGTTTGTAAATTCAAATGACAATGATTACCAATTTTTATGTTTGTGGTTAAAATACACCCAGCACATATTATAGAACCCTCACCTATATTAATATCTTTATCTAATATTTGAGCTGATTTATGAATAAATGTAAAATATTTTGTTTCTTTAGGTAATTTACTTACCATATTAAATCTATCTAACGGATTTCCAATAGCTACTATTACCTCATATTGTGTTTCATCAAATTTTGATAAGGGATAAATGTTTTCATTATTTTCTTTATAATAAACATCATCTACAAACATTTTCATATGTGGATTTCCCATATGATATTTTATCTCCTTAGCAAACCCACCAGCACCTATTAAAGCCCGTTCCATTTCGTATATATTTCAAATTTTGATAAATCGGGATATGGTAATTCCAAATCAGAATTATTTTTTTTGGACCCATCAACGTTATAAAATTGATTCATCAGTAATAACCCTCTGGTTGCTAATTCGGGCATCATGTAAAAATTCCAACCAATCATATCAAAATAGTCATCGTGGTAAGAACATTCTCGTCTACCACTGTATCGGGCCCTTTTGAACCATAAAAATGCATCATAATCATCCGTGAGAATTGCGCCCCCCTTACTTAATTTAAAATGTTTATAAGGACCTGTAAATGAAATACAAGTGTTTGTTTTTTCTTTATACATATCCGCAGTAAAACTCAAAGCTGAATCCCAAACGTTGGAACCAAGAAGTTGATACGCACCTTTAATTGTCTTCCCTTCTATAGTATAAAAATCAACTTTAAGACCTGCGTGAATTATTTCACACGGAACTGATGGATATGTTCTATTAGGGATGGTGATAGTATCGCCTGTTATTGAACCTTTCACATTCTTTTCATAATAAAGAGCCAAAAACAAAGCATTACTCATATTATCAAGGGTTATTACATAGGGTGAACCTGTATAATCCGATAGTGATTTTTCAAAGTCTTCGGTTATTTTATAAATTCCGTTTGCCATTTCTTATTTCTCGAAAATCGTTATATAGTCTTCTCCACACCAATTACCTAATGGTTCAAAATTAATTGGTTTTTGGGTAACAACTCCCATATTATTTTTTTCGACCAACAATTTAAAAGTTGTTGGATCCATAGTTGACCTTCCTGCGAAATTTTCAAAGGAATAATCACTACCGTTTTCTAACCAAGAATGGTGGATAAAGCCTTTACCACCAGGTTTTAAAACTCTGTAAATCTCAGATAGATAATCATCAATTACATTCTTATGAAAATGTACAAAGGAGTCAAATGAAAATACTAAATCTTGACTGTTATCACGAATTTTAGGTAGGTCGTTTCCATTATTAACAAAATATCCCAATACGTGATGTCCTAATTTTTCTTTGGTGTATTTTATACAATTTGGATTTAGATCAATAACTAAGAGTTCAGATGCTAAAATTGATAAAAACTGACTCATCCTTCCGTGGCCAGGTGCAATCTCCAATATTTTTTTACCTCTAAATTCTTTCAAATCATCAAATAGATGTCTATTCCATAAGTTTTCAGTGGTTCCAAATGATTGAGACCATTCGTGACCTCCATCTGACCAAAGTTGATCTTCATTCCATCTTCGTTGTTCGTCTATATTTTTAAAAATTTCCATAAATAATAATAATCTATTTGTCTTTATAATCCAATACTGAATATCCTTCTTTTTGATAGACAATTGGATTTTTACTGGTTAACATTTTTATATTACCACCAAAAACCCATGCTAACCAAATATCAGGAGAATGCCAACTGGTAGTTTTGATTGCGTTTATCATGTGTTCACGTTCTGATTTCATGATCATATAAGTGGTGCCCAACAAAAAATGGTGTACATCAAGCCACTCCCCGAGATCAATTGTTTGATTCCACCTCTCACCACCTGTTAGGTATACTGGTCCAGCAAAACTTATTAGTTTGGAATCTCTTTGTTGTGCTAAAGTATAACCCTCAATTACTTTATCATAAAATTCATTTGCGGAGAGGTTGGTGTACGCATCACCCTCTACGATAATCAAGGCATCTAAGTCTTCGTCAAAATTCTCTAAAATACCGTCAGTATGTGCTTTGTAAGCACCATAGTGACCATAATTGAGAACAGGTGGTTCATTTTTAAGGGCCTTTGAATATTCAATAATTCCCGGTTCCATACAATTTTCCGATGGTAATTCTGTTCTATTTACCTTGGTATATCTTGGTACGTAATCATAAAATTTGTGTTTTAGATTATCCCAACAAGATATTGAATAATTTTGTCTATCAACGGTTGATGCCCACCGATCCAAAGGCAAGTCCTGAGGTTCATTTGGGTCTAACAACAAATGAACAACTCTAATTTTTGGTATTGGTTTTTCTAAAGGTTCAATACCCAACAATTTCAAAACTTTTTTAGCATCAGTCCAAGCATCTCCAGTAAGGAAATGAATGTTTTCCGTGTCATTATATTTCCCCATGTAAGTATGGAGATTAAAAATCATCGTGGGGATGTGATATTCCAAAGATTCTTTGATTGATAGGGGGTTCAGTTCAAGTTTTGATGTGAATAAATGTATGTCTGATGCTTGAATAAAAGTGTCGGTGTCATTTCTTTCTCCCCAAATAATACAATTATCAGGTTTTGTATTTAAAATAGGTTGCCAATAATTTACAAAATTACTTGCTAAATTACCTATGAAATGAAATTGGATTTTATAGTCCATCAATAAACGGGCGATTTCAAAGGAATAACCTTGGTTTTTACCCTCGGTAAATAAACCAATGTTGATGATGTGTTTGTACTCGGGATCTAATCCGAGTTGCTGAAGTGAATCAATTTTATTGGGTTGTTTATCGTTTACGGGATATTCAATAAGATCCATAGGTACTCCCAAATCTTTGAAGACAGATAATGAATATGGGGAAACCATAATAAACTTATCTGGTTGGTGCCTTTTCCAACTTAATTGTGTGTGAGAACTATGTGTGGTTTCATAAATTTTATACGTCTTATTCTTTGAATATAAACGTTTCATAATGTGTTCGGGCATGAAAGTTTCTGAAAACTCTTCAATCATAATGTAATCAGGATTGTTATCCTCTATTAGATTGAATAAATCATATTCTTGGTTTTCACTCAAAGTAACAAATTTATCGCCAATCATATCAATTACCTTATTTCTTTGAACTACATAAGCCCAAGCAACACATTCCCATTCTACAACAATTATGTTGTAGAAATCTTTTAGTAATTCTACTTTTTTTGCTACCACTTGTGGACAACCACCCGTTGACATGTGGGGGGTTATGATAATTAATGTTTTCATGTTAAAAATGCGAAAGAGTTCCAAAAATCATATTTGGTTTTGTAACCATGAAGTTCTAACCACTGAAATAATTTTTTAATTCTTAAGTCAGATCCAGTCCTTTCCTTAGAAAAATTTATGGTTTCAAATACTATAAGTTTTGGTTTATTTATTTTTTCGAAATCTAAAGAAGTTATGATTTCATCATCTATTGATTCCGTATCCAAATGTATCCAATCTAAATTTGTATGTAAATCATTTTCAATTATCAAATCATTTATTGATATAGATTTAGTTTTTACAATATTTGTTAAGTCAGTTTGATTATGTTTTTCGAAGTGTAATCTATCAACGGTATTGGCAAAACCTGAACCAAATTCATAAAATTCAACATCTCTGCCATCACCTGTTACAACGTGATTTATCATTTTTACGTTATTGTAATTGTAATAATTTCTTACAAGTTGATTGAACTGATTAATAGAACCTTCAACCAATATTGCGTTGACATTTTTATTTTTTACGTGTTTAACCCATTCACCAGTTTCACCGTCGTGAGTTCCGATAACCAATCCATTCGAATTTGGATTTCTTAGAATGTAAGTATCAAAAAATTGCTCGGTGGCATTCTGATTAGTCCAAGGATCCAATTTAAAATATGAGATTATTTTTTCATCATTATCATAAATAAATGCTTCAATATTGTCATTGTGTTCACAATGCCAATACGCCCATGAATTCGGATATAGATAACATTCCCAAATTGATTCTGAATTTCTTTTTATTCGAAATATAAATTCTCTTTCATCTTGATTAAATAACCATTCTGCTTCTTGCGAAACTTCTGCAAAAATTTGTCCATTAGGTGTGGATGTTGATTTTTCTAAATATCTAATACTAAACATACTTATATAATTTTTAAAATATTAGTAATTACCATATCAACATTAGGATTATATTCAAATATTTTCATTCTTTCCAAAAATTAACTGTACGTAATACGTTGTCGGTTCCATGAACTAACATGAAACTCTGAAATCCCAATCTATTCATTCTACCACAAAATGAACGTTCGAAGTCGGTAAACTCTTCATAAGTGTTATGGAATTCTGCGGCTAAACACCTTAACCGAAGTAAGTTATCATCTGTAATGGACGATAACACCTCAACTTCACCACCTTCAATATCAATCTTCATAAAATCAATTTTATCATATAATTGAAAAATGTCATTAACATTTACTTTAAAAACATTCTCGGTATATACAATTTCGTGGAGGTAGGAGTTGTGATCTTGTTGTAGGGTTGTTCCACCACCGGTGTTGGTAAAATCGGTATGTATCAAAAATCTTTCTGTTCCACATTGACCACCAACAGCATTTTTATAGGTAATGGTATTTGGTCCAATATTTTTTGTGAGGCAATTATAGGTGGGTGTCATTGGTTCAAAACAAATAACTTTTGAAGCGCCTCTAATTTCCGCTCTATGAGCGAATACTCCGATGTTGGCACCAATATCTAAAACCACATCACCTTCTTGAATTATACAACCATATCTTTCGTAGTCACATCCATTATCATCGTAGATGTAATTATTGAAATTTTCGTGATATTGGTAATTGTATGAATCAAACAAACCTTGGGTATATCCTTCCCACGTAAATGATTTACTCTCCTCAAACAAGTCTCTGATTACTTGACCACCAAAACGGTCTGTAGTCCAAAATTTCTTATTCATACTTTATAGTTTCTAATAGATTTTTTAGAACCTTATCCACTGTGGGATGACATTCGAAAGTTTTTTTATTTTCCAAACACCCGATAATTGGTGGTACCCCTTGAATTGTGCCCCATTCTTTCACGTTATGTTTCATGTCTGAAGCACAGTGTAAATCACAACCACCTAAAACATAATCTATTTTGTAGTCTAGGGACCCATTTCTGTATGGTTTTCGAAACTCAGGATTGATGGCACTCCCTAATAATAAGATTTTAGCGTCGGTCGTACCTGCAATATGTAACAAACCTGTGTCCATTGTCACAAAACACATTGAATTATTTATAAGATGCCAAACCTGTGATAAGGATGTTTTGTTTACCAAGTTCAAACCATTTCCGATTTCAAAGTTAAATGTTGGCTTGTCTATGTTAAAAAATCCTGTCTCAGAACTATCCTTACCAACGGAAACGACTGAAATGCCTAAATCATTGAGTTTTTGTGTTAATGACATCCAATTTTTTGATAGCCAAGTTCTATTTGGCCAATTCTGTACGGGATGAATCAAAACATATTTTTCAGGTAATCCTTTTATTGGTTCGAAATCTGAGGGATAATACTCGCATTCCATTTCATCTTGAGTAAGCATAAATCCCAAACTGATAGCGTGGTACTGACGGATATCCATTCTACTATGTTTATTCTCAACACCTCTTTCACTTTTGTTTCCAAGAACATCAAAAGTTCTGTGAATTACATGAGTGTTTTCCAAAAAGTCAAAATTTACGGAGTTGGGAAAATAAGTTTTTTCCACGTGGGGATTACCCAAAAATAACTCAGGATAATAAGTTATGATAGTTATTTTTTGATTATAACTTTCGGATAACTTTTTAATTGTTGGAGTTGCACACAAATTGTCTCCGAGCGCCTTACATTCAGTTAGATCCAATAATACTTTTTTCATAAATCTAAAACTTGCTTAATTCGAGATGTTTTAGTTCCCGTGTTACCACCAGCGTGATAAACATAGTCGATTGTGGAGTTTTCAAAATATCGGTGATAAGAGTACGGAAGTATGACTATGTTGTCCAATTTCAGAGGTCCATTCAAGTCCTCGATATCTTTATTTAAGATATTATCACCATTTGGTAGAGAAAATTTGTTCATCAGTAATTCATCTAATCGTGATTGTTCATGGAAAAAATTTACTCTGTAGTCGTTAGGATTATTCCATAATTCATCAAGAATTGATCTCGACCATTCACTGTTTTTCCAAAGCATAAAACCGGTTGTGGTGTGCGTCCACATTTGTTGTTCTACTTGATCAAACTCTAATTTTGGAATTACTAAATCGGTGTCATCGTGTAACAAACTTTCGATTGTCACATCTTGATTCAAAAATACAGCATCGGCATCTATCCAAACTACATAGTCGAATAAAGGGAGATACTTTCTAATGACATCGATTTTTATCCAAGTAGGATGCCAATTAGGGTAATCATCATTCTCAACAATTTCCTTAATAAATGTATAATTGTGTTTGAATGAATATTCACTGTGGTTCTGTGATGATAATTGACCATAATCACATTTACCGTAATTGTCCCATCTTATATGACTGGTAAAAGATGTTAATATGCAAATTTTTTTCATTTTTAATTCCAAATAATAAAATGACGAATGTAAGTCCACCAACTAAATCCTGTAAAATTTTGGATTGTCTTTGAATAATAGTCCAATTTTGTTCGTAATTCCAATTCTTTATTGTTATTCTCTGTATGTAAATTTTGATTTTGGTAGTAAAAAAATAATTTTTTATTTTTGAGTTTTTTTAGAACTTCTGATAAATCATTATCGTTAAAGAAATTCAAACAAATCAAATGAATATCTGAATCAGTATGGTTAATAGAAAGATTAACACCATAATAAATGTCTACAATTTTTTCTTTCTGTTCTTCAGATAAAACTCTAGACCAAAGACTTACCCTTTTACCTGATAACTCACCCCAAGGATATGATAGAAGTGTTGATGTTTCTAAATAAACATCGTTATAATATGTTTCCACACCATAATCTGAGGATTGTAACTTTTCCAAAGACATTTCAAAGTTATCGTTGAAAAAAGATGGAACATTTCCATGTGATTCAGAATCATTTCTTAAAAACCATTTATATAGAGCTCGTGGGATATTCAAATATTTCCCATATGAGTTAGACCAAAATACGTGATAACTATCTTCTGCACCGGCTTCACGATTATTAATTTCAAATTTATCTATCAAGGAGTGATTAAATGCTCGGAGATGTCCAAAACAACTATAACTTTGGTTGTTCAAATAATCACATAAAGGATGATATTTTTTTATTTTTTCAGAGATTTTTTCATCGTTCAAAATATAAGAAATTGAGTGAAGTGAATTATTATCCTCATAAATTTTGTGGAAATCGGATGATACAAGTGCTAAGTCATCATGTTTGGATATCACATTATTATAGACTTGTAAAAAATTAGGGTCGACGATGTCATCGGAATCAACCAAAACAATCCACTCAAAACTAGTGTCAAAAAACTCATTGGGTGCCCAATACATTTCTTTCTTTATTGATTGATCATAGAAAAAAATTTTATTTCTCAACGGAGAAACCTCAAGACGATTTAAAACAACTTTTTTGGTGTTATCAGGTGAAAAATCATCGACAATGTGCCATTCAAAGTTATCGTAGTTGATAGATTCTATGTTTGAAAAAATTCTATCTACGTATTTTTCACAATTATAAAAAGAAGTATATAAACCAAATTTAATCATGATGGTTGAAATTTACCGCAAAAATGATGTTACCACCGTTATTAGCTTCACTAGGGTGTTTATATATTTTGAAATTAGTTTCAAGTAACCTTTTTTCAACAAAGGAGTTGATTTTTTCTGAGTGAGTTTCTATAACAACACGATGAATCCTTTTAAGGTTAGTATTGGTGATGGTTTGAAATAATTCATATTCAGCACCTTCACAATCCACTTTCATAAAAGTTACTTGTTCGGGAATGTTATTCAGGAGAGTGTTTATGTCTGTAGTCTCAACTTCAGTTTCAATATAATTCTCATTTTCTGATGCGTGTTCAGTCAGACAATTTACGGCTGAAGTATCAGAATGAACCGAAAATGAGGTAGTACCTACTTGAGAACTTACCGATTTATTTATAGGAAATATTTCAGGAAAAATGTTAGATAAATTCTGAAGATGGGTATATGCTGCGGAATATGGTTCTACAGAGTAAATTTTGGAAGCACCTTTGTTGATAGAGTTCAGGGTAAAAAATCCGAAATTAGCACCAATGTCCAAAACTATGTCACCATCCTTTACAGTGCAGTTTGGCTGAGAGGTATATTCGCCGTTGATCTCAATTTCCCAAAAAACAGAATAGATATTTTTGTCAATGGTATCAAAAAATAACTTTCTATTCTTAACTACCATTTCTTTACCTCCTGAGAAGTGAATTCTTTTTTTCCCATGACTAACACCGTCAATAAAAAATAAAAGATCTATATCACCTAAATTTTCAAGTCTTCCAGGTGAAGGAACCCACCAAAAATAACCATTAGTTCTTTTTATTTCTTGGAAAATTCTATCTCTTACCAAACCTGTAGAAACATCCCTAGCGATAATTTCAACTAACTTATCTGAGTCGTGTTTATAATTATATCTAATACGATCCTCACCATCATTTGGTAATAATTCAAAGAATGTATCACAAGGGTTTTCATCAGAGAAGTTTATGACTTCCGTAATTTTTTCAATTACTGTTTGTAATTCAGGGTGACACTCAAATGTAGGTTTATTTTCTAAACAACCAGGTTGAGGTGGTATATGATTTATATCACCCCAATGTTGAACATTATAAAATAAATTTGAATTACAGAAAATTTCACAAGTACCTCCCAAATAAAAATATTTGTAATCTTGGGATGAGTGTCTATACGGTGCTCGGAATTTAGGGTTGATAGCACTACCTAACTGTAGTATATGGGTATCGGTACAACCGGCAATATGAAGTGGACCTGAATCCATTGTGACAATACACTTAGAACCGTTGATAACCCACCACATATCACTAACCGATCCTTGATTAGTCAAATCAACACCATATAAATTGTCAAAATGTGGACAAACCTTTTCCAAAGGTGTGTCTGATAGTGAATTGTGTAATTTTTCCTGATAACCAAAACCAATTAAGACTGTGAAAATTTTATTATCACTTAACCAATTGATTAGTTTCTGCCATTTTTCTTTGTCCCATGTTCTGTTTGGCCAATTGGTGGTTATATGAAGAACAACGTAATCTTTAGGTAAATCCACATTTAGTTCTAATGGATCGGGATAAAAATCGTAGGACATATCTTCGGGTAACAATTGAAAACCCAAGTCCATTCCATGTAGAATTCTTGTGTCAATATGAGAAAATTTCTTCTCAATTCCGTTTTTGTCAACCTGTCCAGGAAATGTAAAACTTTCGTACTTTATTGTGTTTCCATCATTGTTCGAGACGAACTCATCAAAGGAAAAAAGTTCATCAACGTAAGGATTGTTATTGAAAACATTTTTGTTGTGGGTAACAACATTAATCTTTGTGTTGTGAGATTTGTAAAGATATCTAAGAGTGGGGGTTGCGGCTAAAGTATCACCGAAACTGTTGCTATGAATTATATAATAAATTTTTTTCATATGAAATCTTTTTTTATTAACCAAGTGGTGTCAGGATATCTTACAATTGAATGTGTTTTACCAAAATAATCGTTCACAGCATAAAATACATCAATACCCTCCTTGTAGTCATGTCCAGCAAGATAACCACCCTTCTTCACCTTAGGTAACCAATCCTTAATATCTTTTATAACATCATCATACCAATGACTCGCATCTATATATACCAAATCGAAAAAGTTATTTTGAAATTGTCCTAAGGATTCTGAACCTTTCATATGGAGTTTTTCAATATGATTGTAATTTGATCTCATTTGATCAAATTTTTCCATAGCATTGTAGATAGTACCATCCCCACTCCAATCTTCCCAACTGTCGATACAGTATAATTTTTCACAATGAAGTGCTAAAACTTCACTACTTATACCACCATATGAACCCACCTCAGCAACAATAAAATTAGGTTTCATAATTTCTCGTGCCATCAGAAACAAACCCAAAGTTTGATTTAGTCCGTTCTCGTCATCGTTATTTAACATACGATGAGAATTTAACAAAATTTTTTCTCGTTCTATTTTGTTTATCATAGTATAATTTTTCTTCAGACCAAATATAGCATTGTTAATGGCCTATATCAATAACATCATATTAGAATTAAACAAATCTTGGATCTAAAAATATAATATGTCCAAAAAATTGATGTGGGTTCAACCTATTATATTAATAGTTTGGGAAAAATTTTTAATTACGTCTATAACCGTTCAATTGATTGAACTTCTGAAGAACTTTTAAACTGTCCTCATAGTTTCTTTCAGCTCGCTCAATTTCTTTTGGATTGGAGTTAGACTCCAAGATCTGATTGTATTCGATCTCGGATTCCTCAACCAATTTTTGTATTGTCTTCAACAGTTTCATCACTATATAAATATCCTCAATCTTTCATATAATTAATTTTATGTTATGGAAAAGTGAATTAAACTTTGTTTCAGCACAACCCGATGTACCTTATTTTCATTGGCAATGTGAAATATTTTTGAATAACTTTATTGATATGGGAATACCATCAGAAAACATTTATGTGTTATTTGGTGTTAACAAAAATCAAAAACTTTCTGAGGGTGCGAATAAGTTAAAAAAATACACACCCAATATAATTCCGATTATAGATGACAGGGATAAAAAACACTATATACCAAGTATAAAACCATTTTTAGTTAGTGAATTATTAAAACAAAGACCTGACATTGGTAGATGTATGTTTGTTCACGATTCCGATATAATATTTAATTTTTTACCTCAGTTTGATAAATTACTAAATGACAATATTCAATATCTATCAGATACCAATGGGTATTTGAATTTTGATTACATTATGGACTGTGACACTCGTTATACAAAATCCCACGAGGGTTTGGACAACGGAATGTTATTACGTGATATGATTGATGTGATTGGTGTTGACGGAAGCCAAGTTAAAAAAAATAACAAAAACTCAGGTGGTGCTCAATATCTTTTGAAAAACCAAACATGGTATATGTGGTACAAAATGTATAAGAACTCGACCGTACTGTATGACAAATTAAAAAGATTTCATCACAGATATCCGATTGAACATGGTGATATACAATTTTGGACCGCCGAGATGTGGTCGATCTTGTGGAACCTATGGTGGTGGGGACAAGAAACAAAAGTGGTTGATGAACTAAACTTTTGTTGGGCAACTGACACTATTGAAAAATGTGAAACAAATTCTATTTTACATATAGCTGGTGTCACAGAGGATATGAAAAATAGGTGTTTTTACAAAGGAGATTACATCGAAAAAAATCCAATTGAAAAACTTAGAGAAAATATTAGCTATTTTGATTATGTGGATAAATCTTCTACCACATTTCATTATATAAATGAAATGAAAAAAATAATCCAAAAATAAGTTTTAGATTATTTATTATATAATCAGAGGTAATGACACCAACACCATCACTAACACCGACTATGACACCTACACCTTCGTTTGGTGCTTTAGAAATTTATAGTTTTCAAGGTTGTTGTTACCCATATACTAAATTCAGAATCGAGGAAATTGGTGCAACAATTGTTGTTGGACAAACTTATTTGATTGAGGGTGGTACGTTCACCGAAAGTTTATGTGCCACCGTGATTCCCTATGAGGAAACGGGTATTATTTATTTAGGTGATTCTGTAACATTTATGGAACAAGACGATTGTAATGATCTTGATTGTCCATCCTGTCCTTTCGTTGAGAGTTATGAACCTATAACGTTGTTTACGATGATTACTGGTTCTTGTGTATCATATAATATAACAAATACCTTTGATTTAGCTCAAGAGGTATATTATACAGATTGTTTTAACAACAATCTTTCACAAAATGTTGGACCCTTCGTTACAATTTCTATTTGTGCTGAAGAAGATAGTGTCATATATCCATCAGGTGTTTTTATTAATCCAACAGGAGATTGTCCACCAATATCTTCTACACCACAACCGACACCATCTGTTACTCCAACTATTAGTCCCACACCTTCATCGGGTTGGAACTTATGTAACGAAGAATTTTGTCTTGTAACATACGATTCAGAACTAGATTTATATAATGGAACTTACTCTGTAAGTGGTGTCAGTCTTTTCAACGATAGATATGTATTCTCAGGTGATGTATTGGGTGTTATTTATTACAATTCTACTAGCTTACAGTGGTGTTTGAGTGATACCATTGGTGGAAGTTGTTTATTTGGTGGACCTACACCCTCCACGTCATCATGTCCAGATTTATGGGATGTTACATTTACACAGGGTTTTTGTGATACTACCACTTCCACTACAAGTCCTTGTGATGTTTTTGACTTTACAGCCTTTTTTGATTGTGATGTTCCTGATACACCAACACCTACTCCTACAAATTCTCCGACACCGACTCATACGCCGACTCCGACACCAACGGTGGACATCTGTAATTTTGCAACCGGTAGTATATCAATTACTGCATTTACCACCACTACCACTACGATACCTTCCACAACTACTACAACCACAATTTGTTATGACCCTTCGTTTGGTAGTGTGACATTCCATCAAGTTGATACAATCTTTATCTGCCCTGGCGACAATTATCAGTTTACAAGTTGCGATGGTCAGACAGTATTTTACATTCAACATTCAACAGAATTTGTTGGTGTCAATTTGATCACAGGGTATACGTATTCTATGAATATAAATGGTGTTGATGGGTGTTTCATTTTTGACGGTGCTACTACAGTATCTCCAAATGCTAGTGTGAGTGGTGTAATAACCTTATTTGAAAATTGTAATGAATGTGAGAATGTTGAGCCAAGTCCAACACCAACAGTAACTTCGACATCAACACCTACGTTGACTCCGACTATTAGTGAGTCGCCGAGTGTAACATTAACGCCAACGGTAACCTCGACAAGCACTCCCACTCCAACTCCAACATGTTTACTTGGAGATTTTTTGACGGGTACAAGTTGTTATTCGTTTCAGTGGAATGTGATTTTAAGACCAAGTGACAACACCGCCTGTGATGCTGCTCAAGGTTTAGAAGGACCTGCCGCTCGATCTACAAATCAATGGACTTCTTGTTGTAGTTACGCAACTTTTGTTTCAGGTGACCCATTAGGATGTTTGGTCTATGACGAGAATGGTGACTTAGCTGGTAACGGTTTTATATCTGATGGATGTTTAGTATGGCAAGTTGATAGTGGTGTTGTGATCGATGGTCCGATTGTGTGTTCAGGGGCATCAGGTTGTTGTTAACATAATAAAAATTTAAGTGATGGCAGTAGAAATAACAATCAATAGTATAACAGGAACCGAAGATTACGATGTTTACATTTGTGATGATTTGGTCAATAATTGTATTTATTATACAACTATTCAAAACATCGATTTACCATACGTTTTTTTCGCACCGCCTCCTTTGGATAATCTAACCGAGGTGTGTGTAAAAATAATTGACTCTAATGGTTGTGAAATAATTCAGTGTATATCATAATATGGCAATAAGAAATAATATATTTTTCAATTGTTCTGACGAAACTTCGCCAGAGATTTTACAATATAACGATATTTTCTTTATACCAGGATCAATTGCTTTTTACAATAATCAGTGTTGGATTGATTCCCAAATTGAGAGTGAATTGGTTCCGTTATCTGATGTAACGTTCAACAACTTTGAGACTTGTGAGCAATGTGAAGAAAATAACCTAAGTGGTGTTGTTCTTTCGGGATGTTCGAACTCACAATTGGCAATTGTTACATTCTCGACTCTTGATGTACCCCTAATTGGGAGTATTGTCAATTATGATAATTCTTGTTGGGAGGTTCTGAGTTTGACAGGTGCAACCACAAACATATCACCTCTGTTGAATTCTTATGACATTTGTGATATCTGTGAGGATTTTATTACCGAAGGACCATTTTATGAAAGTGCATTATTTGTAAATTGTTGTGACCCCACCGATACAAAGATATTCAACATTGTGGTATCCAATTTTGGTTATCCATTTGGTGATACTGTTGTATTCAATAGTAAATGTTATTCGTTTGTTGAAATCATGGGTGGTGTCATACAAGGATCTTTTGAGTTTCCACAGTATCTGAATTGTGAAAGTTGTATTAATATAATCCCTTGTGGTAGTCCCACCCCCACTCCTTCTGTTACACCTACTCTAACACCGACATCGAGTGTTACACCGACTCTTACACCCACCACAAGTGTCACTCCCACCCCTACTAAGACTCCGTTTCTTACGCCCACTGCCAGTCTCACCACTACCACCACCACAAGACCTTCTTTTAGGAACGAGTGTGAACCTATTACTTTGTTTCCTTTGGGTATTGTCTGTGATGTAACGGATCCTACCACCCCGACAAGTTTGGATGGTATTGTAAACCTTTTGATTACTGGTGGTACCCCACCGTATTCTATTGTATGGAGTAATGGTGTTGTCAACACAACTACCCTGACGAACTTGCAGAGTGGAAATTATACGGCAACTGTGGTGGATTATTATGGTGACTTTACCGCATCTACGATCTGTAGTGTCGTTGCTCCTTCACCGACACCAACTCCTACACCTACTCTCACTCCTACTCCATCGAGCACACCGACTCCTATGACGGGTATCTGTGTTACCTTTATTGTCGAGGGACAACCTTATCAGTTTGAGTTTGAATATTACACGAGTATCAATGGGTACCCTGCGTGGACTGCGAGCACCACGAGTACCCCTATTACAAATTCTGGTGGTGTCCTCACTATGAGTTGGTTCAATCAGGTTCCACCGTTGGTGTCGGGATACAGAATCACAGGGTTCAGTTCGTTATCGTTTTATGCTGCCAGTACAAGTTTGGTGGCACCACCTGTTACAGGATGGAGTATTGTCGGTAGTAGTCCAGGTGTCACGGGTATATCGGTTGTCTCGGGTGATTGTCCTGTGTACCCTGAGATGATTCTCAGCGTGTTCACTAACAACACCACTTGTGAATTATCATCAGACGGTAGCATTTGTATTATCGGTGCTGGTGGGTCGGGTAATTACCTATATTCCATTGATAATATTTCATATTTATCATCGAATTGTTTCTACAATTTACCTTCGGGATCTTACACGGTATATCTAAGGGATACAACAACACTTATTACTTTGAGTCAGAACGTTGTTATATCTAACAATGGTATCTCCCAGACCATTTCGTTGGAGTACACACAGACCTCATCCGTCACGGTGATAAATACTGCTTCAAGTCAGAGGATCGTAAAACAATTTACTCTTAATACGGGAATCATCCCTGTTGGTGTCACGGTGAATTTGGGATTTGCGATATCCAATTTGTTTGAACTGTATGAACCTGGTGATGGTAATAACACGGGAACTCAAATTGCTATAACAAAGAATGCTGTTCCCCTATCGATAACTGCCGGTTCTGTTTCGAATAGTATTTCTAACAGACCTTTATGTTCACCCTATAAAATCCAAAGTGAGTTGTCAGGATCGACTTCATCGACCTCTGTTATATCAACGGATATCTTGGTTGTCACTCTCACTTCACAGGTTACTATCACGGATGCTCTTAGTGATAATTGTAATACAAGACTTGATAATACCTTGGGTGTTGTCGGATCAATAAGTTATAGCGGTTTGGGTGATTGTACGGTCATAAACACTGGTAATATGAATATGACCAATCAAGTTACAAGAACTTTGGGAAGTCTCTAATAAAAATTATAATAAAGTATTTAACTATTGTATGGGTTACATCTTAAAAAATACATCAGGTCTCATAAATACCCGTATCACGGATACTGGTAGACAACTTTTGTCCGAGGGAAATTTTAACATCAGTTATTTTCAAATTGGTGACTCAGAGGTTTGTTACAATTGTGCTCAAGGGGTTTCTCCCACTAGTGGATTTGTTTTGGAACCATCCTTCAACGCGCAGAACTCCACAGGATCACCACAAAGTAACAAAGAAAATATCAAATATCCTTTCTATTTGGAAGGAGTGGAAGGTAATACCTATGGTATTCCTACCCGTCAATCTACAGACACTCCCATCTATAACTTTACCGATATGTTGGGTTTCTTCACTGGGGATCCAGGTTCTTTCTCAGCCATCACCACATCAGCATTTACAATTAGTTGTAATTATATTGCCAATTATACAGGGTTTACAAGTGGTAATACTTTGGATATCTCTTTGGATTTCCCTGAGTGTTCACCTTCTACAGGTACCCCTGAGGTCAATCAATTTATATCAATCAATTTCGATCCTGCGGCTCCTTGTGGAGGTATTGCAGGAGCACCTCAGGTGTTGTTCTACAAGATACAGGCAGTGACAGGAACTGGCCCTTACATGCTAACGTTAGACAGGGCGATCCCTGATTTTGTTTCTTTGGGATGTAGTGGTGATGCAAGGGTTTGTATCTATCCAAGTGGTATGACACCATTCTATTCTGATGAGGTTCCGAGCAGTTATTTCTGTAACGATTGTGCTTCGGGAGCTACCACCAACATTTGGAATATGAATATTCCGTGGAGTGAATCCCCCGCTGGTGTATTTTCAAGTATCAATGAAGACTATACGACGTATGGTTCTGTGAACTATTTGGGAACTAAGGAATACTTGGGATACCAAACCGACAAGGGACAGGTCTTTGAAAGTTTCTTGGGTGTGACCGCACTGACCGATACCTTCTATTATAACTCCTATGATGAGAGGGTAAATGTACTCCCGAGTGAACAAAAAGCCATCGCAATTGTTCACTACACTAATTCAAGTGTCGTAAATTATTATGGTGAAAAGTTTGCTACACAACCATTTGATAATTTGAATCCTAATGTCGCGGGATATGCCAGAAATTTCAGGGTTGATATTCCCACTTTAATGTGGCACAAAACAACGGGAACGACAATCGGTCAATCGTTTTATATCGATCCCGATGGTTATACTCTGTTAGAACCATCTTATATGTTGAGTCTACAGAACGAAGATATGAACCTACCGGGTATGAGGTATTTCCATTTGTATGATACCAACCCCGATAGTAATGGAAATCTAAACCGAGTTGGTAAAGTCTTCCCTGACTCTGAACTTATCGTCTTCGATGACTTAGAAATTGTTGCGGCATTATCTTACAAATCAAATAGGAACTGGACTTTACCGGCTCCGAAATTAGGTTTACTTGTACCTAACAGTTGTGATGATTGTCCAGGTATAAATGGTGTGTTGACAAATGATAATCAGACGATGTATGTTACCTACCGTTTCAATTCATCAGGTTTCACTGATAGTTTACACTGTAATTACTATAGTAAGATTGTAGGTCCTTCAACAGGGTGTACCGATTCAGAACAGAATGTTACCATTAGGTTTGGTGATGAGTTCCCGTTCCTAAGTCAAGGATGTACAGGGTTCAGTGCAAATGAGTTTGTGGTATTAGCACAGATAACCATTGGTGGTTTAAAACCCGATCCCACGTTATGGAGGGAAATCGATTTGACATCCCAAATTTCTTCTACCTTGGTAAACGGATTTTTGACGGCATCGGGTCTTACAGGATCGACATTTGTAATATGTCCCACCGATTATGAAAGTGCTCAGTTCTATGACTTGAATGAATACATTGACATCCCTATGAATGGTGAGACCACGAAGATGAACTTCGGAGATGAATATTTTTTCTATGGTAATGTAAAAACTGACATTCAAGGAACCATTTATGAGTTGAAATATGCCTTGAATCTACAAGAAGAACAATTCCAAAATTCATCGAACCCAACTAGTATTCCAAATAGTATATTTTATATAACGGAAATTGGTCTTTATAATTCCAATAAAGATCTTATGATTTTATCTAAATTACAGTATCCTGTTCTAAGACAAGGAATACAACAATTTGTGATAAAGTACGATTTCTAATATATGATAAGAAAAAAACTACATACTGAACCAAAAGTACTCGGTTTAGATGTGTCAACCAAAACAATTGGATGGGCATTATTTGATATTCAAACTCAAGATCTTTTGGAATTGACCCACGTGTCACCCAGACCCAAGATTACAAGTGGGAGTAAAATTGAAGAACTAATTCTAAAAGCCGAGGTATTCAAAAGTAAAATTCAAGAATATAAGAACTTAGGTATTACAAAAGTAGTTATCGAGGAACCACTTCTTAATTCGAATAATATCTATACAGTTCAGACTCTTCTTAGGTACAATTCATTTGTCACAAAAGTGATATATGATGAGCTCGGTATTGTCCCTGATTTCATATCAACATACAATTCAAGAAAATTTGCATTTCCTCATCTATCACAACTCAACGATAAGAACAAAGTTGTATTGTTCGGTGGACTACCAAAAGACATTGATAAGAAACAAATCATTTGGGAATTGGTTGCCAAAAGGGAACCACAAATTACTTGGCAATACACAAGAAACAACACTCTGAAAAAAGAAAACTTTGATCAAACCGATGCCTATTGTGCGGTACTTGGTTTTATGAAGTCAAATAAGATTTGGTAATTACAACTTTTTTTATTATCATTTTGGTGTGAACGAAGAAAAAGAAATTGTAATCGAATTATTACGGGAAGTTTTAGGTCAGGAAAAAGCTCACTATGACCTAAAATGTCAAATCACCTTCGATTGTCCTGTGTGTTCCTATGAAGTCAAGGGATTGGATAACGGTGATGGTAAAGGAAACTTGGAAATCAATTATTGTCGTCACATCTACAAATGTTGGAGTTGTTCAGAGACCCACGGAACACAAGGACCACTTGGTAAACTATTGGATCGGTTCGGTACAAAACAGATAAAAAAGACATACGAACTACTCAAACCCGAAGACCAACAATATGTTGCCAAAAGACTTCAGGTAAAACTACCAGTTGGTTACAAAAAGTTTTCTGACTCTAACCCAAGATACATACCCCACGCCGAGGCTATGAGATACCTCAAACAAAGGGGTATCACCGAAGAAATCATCGAGAAGTTTGATATGGGTTATACCACTGAAGGTGATTTTGCGTTTAGGATTATTATCCCATCTTATGACTCAGAGGCGGAACTCAATTACTTCGTTGCCAGAACATGGCTTCCAAATAAAATAAAATATAAGAACCCGACTATTCCAAAGGAAACTATTATATTCAACGAATTCAATATAGACTTCGAGAAGGATATATATTTGGTAGAAGGTGCTTTCGATATGTTTTTCTTGGACAACTCAATACCCCTGTTGGGAAAAAATATATCTCCTATGTTATTTGAAAAAATATACAATGATGCTCAAGGATTTGTACATATATGTTTGGACGGTGATGCATGGGATAATGCTCAGAGACTATTCCACGAACTAAATGGGGGTAGATTATATGGTAAAATAAAAATCATCCGACCTCCTAAGGATAAAGACATCTGTGATCTTAGGGGTGAAATCGGAGACTACTACGTAAATTTAACAAGATGATTACTACAGAACAACTAACCACTACAGCTCAAGAGATAAGAGAAATACTCGAGAACAAAAGAAAAGAATTGGAACTACAATTCTTTGAAGATCAACATAAATATTTGATGAAGGATGGTTTGGGTGTTATACGATCTGATTTTCCTTCTGTTTCGAAAATATTGAAGTTCTTCTATGATGAATTCCCCGCTGATGAAATCGCTTTGAAAATGGCCGGTGGTAATCTAAAAGAACAACAAAGACTATTGGATGAGTGGAAGGCAAAGGGAGATGCCTCTACCAATATGGGAAACAGGGTTCACTATTTCTTGGAAAAACAAACACTTGAAATGTTTGGTTTTGACAAGGGTATCCGTCAGCCTGAGTTCGATTGTGATTTGTTTCAAATGGCAAAAAGTGAATCGATGATCGAAGGTGGAAAAAAGTATTTGGATTTATGTGAACAAAGAAATCTTACCCTGTTGGATACAGAAATTGTTTTGGGGCATCCTGAACTTGGGTATACAGGACAACCTGACAAAGTTTGGATTACCTCCAATGCCAGTGGTGATGAAATAGGTCTTTTGATTACGGATTGGAAATCTAACCAGCCTAAAAACTTTTTGATATCTAACTATACCAAACCGATGAAAGCTCCGTTTGATTCATACCCCAATAATGCGTTGGGACACTATTATCTGCAACTTCCCTTTTATGGTAAACTACTAATAAAGATGTTAGAGGGTACCAAATATGAAAATATCAAATTGTACGGATGTATAATTGTTTTGGTGACCGAGGATAAAGACTTTGTAGAATATCGTGTTCCGAGAAATGTCATCGACCAAATACTTGGAATGGATATGGACTTTTATATAAAATAAGATATTTTTATTTGATTATTATAATTTTATGAAATATCCTGAGATTTTTGATGTATCCAACTTGGAGTTGTGGAAGACAAAATACCTGAGAAAAGAAATTCTTTCTCGTGAGTGGGACATGATGGTACACCAAGATTTGGAAGACGTATTGGTCTTACCGATTTTTACCAAAGAATTTTGTGATAAATTCGTTGAAAATGTAAAAGATCTCAAGTATCACCAGTCTGATAGATGGGGAACACCAACTGACATTTTGTCAGCAGAGTCATTGGGATTGTTTGATACGATCCTTCATATTGTCAGTGAGTATCTTTATAATGTCACCAACCATTTTTGGAGGATAGAGGGACGCAAGTGGAAAGGTATGAATATAGATCCACAGATTTTGAAATTCAAAACAGGACAAGACCTAAGATTACACCACGATTATTGTTCAATTACCATGTCTATCAAAATGGACTCAAACTCCAAAGGGGGTGAACTGTTATTCGAAAAATACGGAACTATAAATCCCGAACAAGGATTCGTTTATATCTACCCTGGTCAGATAACCCATCGTTACGGAATACGCAGGATTAAAAACTTTGACAGATACTTTTTTAATATTTATTGTTATGCCAACTAAACCACAAATGCATCCCGAACTTTTCACGTATTTTACCGATACCGATAAGTGGAAAAAAAGATTCCTTACACCAGAACTTAGATCAAAGAATTGGGATCTATATTCAACAGAAGAAATGTCAAACATTTATACTATACCCGCATTTACAGAAGAATTTTGTGACTTTATAATCGATGAAGCAGAAGCATCGAATCAGTGGACAATTGACAGACACGAAAGTTATCCTACCACAGATATGGTTCTTCAGGTATTGGGACTACACAATACATACCAAGCAATCCTCGAAGAATATTTTTGGCCCTTGGCGGTATACAAATACAAGCTCGAGGAAGAGGCATGGCTCAATATGAACTCAGAAAACTTCATAGCACGATACCACCCATACGCTCAATATCATTTAGCCCTCCATCACGATATGAGTCAGATTACAACGGTTGTCACCCTGAACGAAGACTTCGAAGGTGGTGGTACATATTTCTCCAAACAAAAAACAAAACTTGTCGGATCCAAAGGTCATGTATCAATCCACCCAGGTCAAATAACTCATCGACACGGAGGATTACCCGTTGAGGCTGGTCAAAGATATATTATAGTTTCGTTCTGTAATTTAAAAAAGTAAGTTGGAAGTATCACAGTTATTTTGTAAATTTGGGTATGTCGAAAAAAAACGAAGTTATCGAGAAATGGTCTGATAAGATTAGACAATCGGTTCTTAATATATTTGTGGAGGGGGATAAGACACCCACCACAAAATACTTGTCGTATATGTGTAATATTTGGTATAATACACGAAGTGTTGATATGAAAGACAAACCCAAAAATAGTTCTGAGGTTGTAAAATATGTAAAACAATTTGATGACCTTATACCTTATCTAAAAAATAAGGACATCTACTCCTCCACTTATAGTACGTGGAGTCAACTGGTAACTAAAGTCGATCAGGCTCAGGAACTAAAACAAGAGAAAGAATTCATCAGGGAGGATCATGTTGATGTAATCATAGAAAACGAGGAGTATATATTCCTCCGTCCCAAAACATATCGTGGATCATTAAAATATGGTGCGAACACTCGATGGTGTACCTCATCCAAGATTGATCCCAATACTTTCTCAGCTTACAATCGGAACGGCGTTTTATTTTATTTGATTCGTAAAAATATCAAAAATAATAAATGGGATAAATTAGCGTTTTATCAACAAATAACAGGATCAGGTCCGATGTTCAATACCGTGCAAATTTATTGTTCTGAAGACACATCACACAATTCTAATTCCATCCTCAAGTCGGATTGGAATCTTATCCAACTTTTAACCCTTCAAAATATCGTCAGATCTATTGCTGTCAAACAATGGAGGACTAGTCAGTCAGCAAAAAACGTAAAAGACCTCATAAAAAAAATTCATCATATTGATGTTGAAAATACCATCGAGGAAATAAAAATCTTACACGACCAAACTGATTACAACTACACTCAACTAATTGATTACTTTAAGGATAGTATTATGAAATTCACTGAAAAAACTTCATTATTAGAATAAAAAATACAAAATGGATACAAATACAAAAATGAAAATAGACCTCAGGGATCAACCAACACTAACCTGTGAGGGATGTACCTCTGAATTTTTCGTGGAAGTTGTAATGATCAAAAAAGTTTCCAAACTATATACTGGATCGCCCGAAGATACGATAGTTCCTTTTCCAACATATCGGTGTGCTGATTGTGGACATGTAAATGAAGACTTCAAAATTTTTGACAAATGAACAATACACTAACAGTAGTAAGAACGCCCCTTATCAACTTGGATATAGATGGTATATCGGTTTGGGGAAAAGCCGAGTTTATGAATCCTTCAGGATCGGTAAAGGATCGTCCCATAAAAAATATTCTTCAAAGAGCTGTCGAACATGGTTTGTTAAAAAAGGGTGACACGGTTGTCGAAGCAACTAGCGGTAACGCTGGTATTTCTTTAGCTATGTATTGTGCTCAGATGAATTACAAATGTGTAATTGTTATGCCAACTAATATGAGTGAGGAACGAAAAATGATGCTTAGGTTGTATGGTGCGGAACTCATTGAGGTTGATGCTGGTGATTTTGATGGTGCTATAGAACTTCGAAACGAACTGTCGGAGAAAAACGGATGGTATAACTGTAATCAATTTGCGTCCAAGTGGAATATCGAAGCACATCGTGAGGGGACAGGTGTAGAACTTATTTACCAATGTCAAGCACTTTGTATAGAACCATCAGCTTTTGTATCGGGAACTGGAACGGGTGGAACATTAATGGGTGCCGGTGAGACTCTTCAAAATCAGTATTATAATATGAAATTAGTGGCAGTAGAACCTGCAGAGTCCCCTGTTATGAGTGGTGGGGACAAGGGATTACATGGAATACAGGGTATTGGAGATGGTTCTAAATTTATGGTGGATCTATCTTTGGTTGAAGAAATCATGGTTGTCAGTACCGATGACGCGAAAGAAATGTGTAGAAAATTAGCAAAGGATTTTGGTATCTTTGTTGGTATCTCCGCAGCGGCAAATGTTTTAGCCTCGGTAAGGTATGGCAAAAAATTTGATGTCACGAATATTTTGACTATACTTTGTGATAGAGGTGAAAGATATCTAAGTATGTTATGAGAAAATTTTTACAGAAATTAGCGTGGAAAACACATCGTTGGGAAACAAAATTCAGTTTATTGAATTTATATTTCGGTGATGATGGAAATAAATTCGGGATAGAATTATTATCCATCGAAAATGGTATCAAATGGAAAGGATCATTGTTTGAGTTTACATGGTCTTTCCCAACTGTCACTCATCGTGGTATTTTGAGAGTTGATATTTTTTTTCTATATGATAAATGGTCTGAATGGTGTATTGACTTGGAAGACCGTAAATTGTGGGGAAGAAATTTGAATTTGTGGGAAACAATTAACTTACATGTTCACAGTAAATTCAGTTCAATAGGATGATTACAAAATTAGTTCACTTTTCGGACCTGCACATCCGATTGTTTAAGGACCACGACCTCTATAAAGAGGTTGTAACAAACATGCTCACACAATTTATTGAGATCAAGCCCGATCGAATTGTATTCACTGGTGATTTGGTACATTCAAAAAATCAAATGACACCTGAACTAATTGAGATGGTGTCATGGGTTTTGACGGAATGTTCAAAAATCGCCAAAACCATTTTGATTATTGGTAACCATGATTTTTTGGAAAACAATATGTCACGATTGGATGCTCTAACACCGATTATTGACTCTCTAAAAAACAATAACATCGTTTATTACAAAAACCGAGGTGTTTATACTGATGAGAATATTGACTGGGTGGTCTATTCTCTTGTGGATCATAACGTGCCACCCGAAATACCTGAAAGTAAAAATGTTAAGATTGGGCTTTTTCACGGACCTGTTGTTGGTCTGTCGACAGATGTTGGTTATAAGTTTGAGGATGGTTTTGACATTAGTAGGTTTACCGGTTGCAACCTTGTTCTTTGTGGTGATATTCATAAGCGTCAGACTTTTGATATTCCCGATGGTAAACATGCTTATATGGTTGGGTCAACAATTCAACAAAATTTTGGAGAGACTGTAAGAAATCACGGGTATGGTATATACGATGTGATTCAAGATAAATATGAATATGTGGATATGGATAACAAAAAACCTTTTTTGTTATTTAAGATCCAATCAATTGATGATTTGGTAAATGGAACAGAAAAGCTTGCCAACTATTAATTTATCAAGAAAACAACTAAAGGATGTGGAAGCCTTCTGTAAGTTGAACCAAATCGAGAATATAGAAGAATTTCTTGGAAATTGTTTTATTGAAGGATATGAAATAGAAAAGTACGGGCTTTTGCAAAATTCAGGTGGAAGTCGCAAAAAATGGGTGGAATTAGAGGAATTAGTTGAAAAACAGGTGGAAACGCCATCAGAAAAAATTGTTATAGAATATGTTGAAGTCGAAAAAGAAATTATTAAAGAAGTCATCGTTGAAAAAGTGGTGGAAAAACCAATTGAAATTATCAAAGAAGTTTTTATCGAAAAAATTGTCGTCCATACTGAATATGTTACCGACGAAACTAAAGTACAAGAACTTATCGACGAAATTCAGTCACTCAAAAGCAGACCACCAACAATACAAGTTGTCGAAAAAGAAGTTATCAAAGAAATCCAAGTCGAAGTCCCGATAGAGGTCATCAAAGAAATTCCAACTGTTGTCAAAAAGACAACAGTTGACTTATCCAAACAAAAAGCTTTAGAGGAGACTATACAAAAACTCCGAGTGGAATTACAATTAAAGAATAAAGAAATTCAGGACTTGAATGATGTCATCAAAAAAACTCTCGGCAGTGTTGAGAGTACTCGTGGTGTATATTTGGATGGTTCTAATCTAAACAGAACAATTAATAGAAGATAATATGGAACTAATTTTATGGGCCTTTGTGGCATATGGTATGACAAATATTTTGGTGTGGGGATCTATCTTTGCGGGACTCAGGAACTTTGTCCACGCTTGGGGTATGAACAAAGAATCTAAATTTCAGAGTGTCGGTAAGTTTTTATCGGGTCTGATCATCTGTATGATGTGTACCTCCACTTGGGTAGGATTTTTTATGGGTGTAGCGTTTCATTCACCATCAGCCGAGATGGTCGGTGTCACTCCTTATATCTCATGGTTTTTCGATGGGATGCTAGCATCGGGGTTTGTGTGGTTCATCAACTCGGTTGTTGAATATTGGGAAGGGAATAGAAGTGGAAATCAATGACAAGAAACTATTTTGATCACAAGGATACCATATCCAAGTTTAAGAAGGTCTTAGTCACTGGTCCTCATGGTGCTGGTAACAAAATCACTGCACACGTAATTGCCCACGATTTTCTTATCCCTTATGAAAGGGGTGAACAAACGTGGAAATCTGTTGAGTATACTGACCCTGAACCTAAGGGTTTGATCACGTACCATCAAAGGATGAAAGAAAAACAGTGGTCTATGTTCGCACCTTCTCAGTCTTCACATCTCCATAATATTATGGAATACTTAGATGATGTGTTGGTTATTTTTATGTATAAATCGATCGATGAGATAAAGGATTATACAACAAGAAATAGGTTTGTTAGAAACCTAACTCATGCCTATGAATGGGAAACTCATAATAATATTATTGACAAAGATTTCCCCGAGTTATCTTATTTAAAAAATTGGGAGATTGAGGAAATGACCTATTTTTTATGGGAGGTAAAGCAAAAAAAGTTGATAAAGAACTGGATTGAGATTGAGCACTCATCACTATCAGGTCATGAGTTATGGGTTCCGAAGGAAAAAAGATATCACTTCAAGGAGTGGCAGACGAAAGAAAACGAACAACACCCATGAAAGTATTTGTAGAAATCGGTGTGGGCTTATTTGGTACCTGTCATCAGTTGTTGGAAAATGGATGGAAAGGAATTATGATAGAACCTCTGAAAGAGGTTTGTGATAAAATTGTACCACACCCGAATTTGTCAGTTGAGAATGTTGCCATCAGTACCGAACAAGGAACTGAAATACTACTCAGGGTAAAGGATGAAAATGTTTTCAAGGAATCAGATGTTGTTTTGGGTATGAGTGGTTTGAAAAAAGGATTCAATCCTTTGCTCGGTAAAAGGTACGAAGGTTTGGTAAATGAAATCGAAGTTAAGACTCTGACAATCCAAGACATTATTGAAAAATACAATCTAAAAGAAATTGATTATCTGAAGGTCGACACCGAAGGTATGGACATAGAAATCCTCACGAACTACACATTTGATATTCTTCCTACGATGATAAAATTCGAGCATGTCCATGGTTCGGGTACGATATACGACTATTCTTTTGTTGGATTGGATCAGATCGGAGCATCCCAAAAATACTTAGATCTTATCGATAGATTGAAGTCCTTGGGGTATTTGGTTTACCAAGAAAATGAAGATGTATATTGTATCCGATGAAAGAATTCGTTCGTTTCTTAGTCATTTGGATCAGTCAAAATCTATCCATTCCCTTTTGGATGGTAGGACATGTCCATTTGTCAATTAACGTATATCAGGACATTCACGAATTGATTATGTCCCTTGGAATGAATATACTTGTGGGAATAGGTTTTTATTTAGATTATAAACAACAAAAAAAACAATAAGATGGGAAAGAAAGATAAAGCACACAGACAGAAGGTTGCGAAACGTAATCAGAAGATTCAACAAGCTCAAAAGGTCTATAAAAAGATGTACGACGAAATGTTGACACAACATGTTGAAATGATGAAACAAGAAAAACTATCAGGGGATACCCCGGCTGACATCGCACAATAAATGTGGACCTGTTCAATCAATATCCCAATTATAATATGAGTAAAAAAATTGATTTAGGATCTTTAGACAACCCCTATGTAAAAGTTGTTTGGGAGGATACCTCCGATAATTTCACGCAAGAGAGAATCAAAAGCGTCAAACAATATTTTCAGAAAAAATATTCGACAACCAATGTCAATGTTGTAACAAAGATAAAAGGTGTTGATGATGAGGTGATGCAGACCATCGATGTTAACCTGAACATAATGGATAAAAACTATCAAGGTGAACTCATCAAGTCCTATATGAAAAGCAAGGGACTGGAAGATCACACCGATAAGGTGATGGATATCGATAGGTTGGTGGAAAGCAAAATTGCTGCGGATCAGGAAGATGTCAGCGCATTTAAAAAATGGTATATTAAAAAAATAGACTTCAGTAACTTTTTGTCCTACGGTCTCAATCAAGTCTTGGACTTCTCCAAATGTGATGGGATCACCGTTGTAGAATCAGACCCTCCCAACTTCGGGGGTAAAACTGTTTTGACGGTCGACCTCCTTATGTTTTTGTTTTTCAATACCACAACAAAGACCAGCAAAGCGGAAGAGGTATTCAATAGATTCTCAGACCACAATGAGGTCAATGTCAGGGGTGAAATCACCATCGATGGTGAGGACTATATCATCGTTAGAAAGTTGGAAAGGAAAAAGTCAAAGTCGGGGGAATGGAATGTCAAAACAGAACTTGACTTCTTTAAGAAGATGGCGGACGGACAACTACAGAACTTCACTGGTGAACAAAGGAGGGAGACGGAAAAGTTTATAAAGAATTCTATTGGAACGCAAGAAGACTTCCTTATGACCATTCTCACTACCTCCTCAAACCTTGAGGAATTGATCGAGGCGAAGCCAACGGCAAGGGGACAGGTGTTATCTCGTTTTCTTGGATTGGAGTTCTTAAAAGTCAAAGAAACCGTTGGAAAAGAACTTCAGTCGGACTTCTCCAAGACCATGATGTCCAATATCTATTCCACCGAGAACCTAAAACAGGAAAATGATCTCACACAAGAAAAGATTGACCAAAGTATCGAAAGGAACAAGGTAATAGATATTGAACTGTTGGATGTCAAAGAAAGGGTGAAAAAGGGTGTAGATTATCGTGATTCATTGGTGGTTCAGAAACACACGGATATCGACCATGATATTGCCATCTTGAACGTGGGGGTTTTGGAAACCGAAATCAATGTTCTTATCGATCAGAAAAATACTCAGGAGCACCAAATATCTTCTATCAAGATTGTGGAACCCAAAGAATTTTACCACGAGGATGTCCACGATAAGATCAAGGGAGAACTAACGGATAAGAATATGTCCAAGTCACACCTTTCAATTCAGATTGATGGGATTGATAAGTTGTCGGCATCGGTTGCTGGTGGAATACAATGTCAGCACTGTGGTATAGCACTTATCAACGCCGAGCTCACCAAACAAAAGATTGCCGAGAAGGATGACCTCGTTACAAAAATGAATCGGTTGTCAATTGAAATTGCTGACCTCGAGATCAAAGACAAATCTTATGGACAACTCAAAAAGGATTTTGACGAATACGAGAGGAACAAGCTTATCAAGGAAAAACACGAGGCAACTCTTGAATCCACAATTCTGAAGTTGGATGCCAAAATGGGAACCAAAAAGAAGTACTTCGAACAAAAGTCCAAGATCGAGGAAAACAAGAAGTTGGACGAAACAATCCTCAAAGCTGGTCAAAGGCTAACGGAACTCGGTGTTGAAGAATCAAAATTGGAACGTGAAAAAGGTGCAAACCTATCCCAAATTGAATTCAACAACAAACAGATCAAGAAAAACGGGGAGATAATCTTAAAGATCGCCCAAGAGTATGAAAGGGAGAAAATCTATAAGATGTACTTGGATGTATTTGGAAAAAATGGTATCTCGAAAATTATAATGAAAACGATGATGCCACTTATCAATTCAGAACTGCAAAGACTATTACAAGACTCGGCATACTTCCGTCTTGAAATCAATATATCGGACAAAAACGAAGTGGAGTTTGTGATGATTGACAACTCGACCGGCATCGAAAAACTGATGGTGTCAGGTTCAGGATATGAAAGAACAATTGCGGCCTTAGCACTTAGAGCTGTTCTATCCAAAGTATGTTCCCTACCCAAACCAAACATAGTGGTGATGGACGAGGTATTTGGAAAGATATCGAACGATAACTTGGAGATGGTTGGAGAGTTCTTTCTAAAAATCAAAGAGTATTTCGAGAAAATATTTGTAATATCCCACAATCCTCTTATCTCGAACTGGTCTGATAACTTGGTGAAAATCACCAAGACTGACAACATATCAAAAGTATCACAATGACCGAACCAGAATTGATTCCCGATGACCAGTGGGATAACTACTCACAACTCCCAAATCCCATGTGGGATCAAAAACAAAAAGAAAATGGAGAACAAACCCAAGACGTGGCCTGAATACTTTCTTCAGATCGCCGAGACAGTGAAACTAAAATCAAAAGACCAACGGACCAATATCGGCGCTGTAATCGTGGGGGAAGACAACGAGATTGTATCGACAGGGTACAACTCATTCCCCCGTGGTATAAACGATGAGGTTCCCGAAAGACAGGAAAGGCCTGAGAAATATTTTTGGATGGTACACGGTGAGATGAACGCAATACTAAACGCGGCAAGGATCGGTAGCAAAACCAAAGGATGTAAAATGTACCTTACATGTGGGGTTCCTTGCTCAAACTGCGGTAGAGCAATTATAAACGCAGGGATCACCGAAGTTTATTGTAAGGTTCAAGATACCACAAGAAATAAAGAAAAATGGGAGGAAGAATCATCTCGTACAAAACAAATGTTCAAAGAAAGTGGTGTCAAAGTTGTTTTCTATGAGGACATCCTGTAACTTAGCAATATGAAATATCAAAAATTATTAGAGGAGTATAAAGAAGTTATACTACGTGACCCCTATCGTGGGGGTCTTAACGAATGGTTTAAGAACCTATCATCCAAACGTAAAGGAAAGGCTGGTGAACTTATGGTCGGTGTTAGTTTAGAAAGTATGGGTGTTGAGGTCTGTTCCTCAAAACAAGCCCGTAAGGATAAGTTGGTGGATTCATCAGTGAAACTATCTGATTACGATCTATACCTCCCTTCACATAAATTTCGTGTCGAAGTAAAAACATCAACAATGTGGGGAGATGGAAAGAATTTCACCTTTCAACAGATACGAGACCAAGATTATGACTTGATAATATTCCAATTCATACTTCCCAATGAGGTCAGACTATTTTATTGCACCAAGGAAGATGCGGCAAATTATATTATGATAGATGGTCACGGACAACACGGTGGTGGTGAAGCAACCGAAACATTTTGGATTACCTTTGACTTGGATAATGTACCCAACTATATTATCCCTATTACTGAATTACTGATCAATGACTGACCTGACATATCGTATCGAAAATAAAGACTGTATGGACTTCTTGTCCACAGTTGAAGATAACAGTATCGACTACATCAATGTCGATCCACCTTATAATATTGGTTACGATGGTGGTGATGGTTGGGACACGTTTGAATCTGAGGAAGTCTATCTTCAGTGGTGTGATAAGTGGATTCGGGAATGTTATCGTGTCCTCAAACCTGAGGGTATGTTTACCATTTGGGGTACGATGAAGAATGACCTTTTCCTCAAACTAAAAATAGGGGTGTTGAATAACATAGACGGTTTCTATTCTCAGAATCCAATAGTTTGGAGTTACAATTGGGGTGGTAGGGAAAAGACCAACTTCCCCAATAAGTTTGAGGTCACTTGGAATTACAGTAAAGGTAAAAAGTTTTTATTCAACTTTCACGATGATACCATCAAGGTTGATCGTAAGATGAAAATGAATGTAAGGACTGGTAAACCTTTCCCTGAAGATAAGATGAAGGTTTTACCCACCAGTATTTGGGAAGGTAACTTGGCTACTACTTCGAAAGAGGCTAAGGAAACTAAGTTTCATCCTACAGTAAAACCTCAGTTTGTTCTTCAAAGAATGATTTCAGCCTACTCACCCCAAGGTGGTCTTGTTATGGATATTTTCTCTGGTAGTGGAAGTATGGCGGTAGCCTCGATGGAGACGGGTCGTTCTTTTATCGGATGTGAATTACATAAGGAATATTACGATAAAAGTCTTGAAAGACTTACCATTCACCAACCAAAACTATTTTAACAAAATAGAATTGACTCGTAATTCATTTCTGTCCATTCCATCATTTGCTTCGTTCAAAAAATACTCAACAGCCTTTTTAGCTATGATTTGATCGAATCTTTTATTACCTGTGTCAGGAACTTCGAGTGTAAGATTTACTTCTAAGTCTACCAAACTCTTATCGTAACGATAAAAATCTATCTCCACTGCGTGCATCCCGTGAAATGATTCTTCTCCTTTTATCACTGGCATCATAAATCGAATGTAATCGTTGATCTCTTCTCTTTTATCTGCAGCGGCATTATAGTAGAATTCATCATCGACTTGCTCATCTAAAGGACCCTGAGTGTTATCGAATTTTTGTTTTTCAATATCTACCATCGTAAAAAATTTATCACCATAGATATCAATCAATCGTTGGAGAATCAATCTCGGATTCTTTCGCATATACCTCAAGACATCACCCGATACTTCGGGTTCATATCTACCGAAAACACCTTGTAACTTCTTTTCTTGAGGTGTCAGTGACTTCGAAGGATTACTCAATGTTTCTTGAATAATATTCTTTAGATCGGACTCTTTGATTGAAATTTTTTTCATAACTTATTTTTGGGAGTTTTTGTACCCACCGATGTTTTTTGCAAAGTTTGCCATTTTTACTACCGATGAGTCATCAGACTTCATTGCTTTATTTATACAACTAATAGTAACTTTTTCACTGAAACCGTTGTTCTTACACCATCTACCAAATTTACCTTCAGTCCCTTTTTTTTCGATTTCTTTGGTTGCCTTTTGAATAAACTTTTCGTCTTTGACTTCAAGAATTACTTTTTGGATAAGGTCTTTCAACATAGATTCATTAAGACGGATTACCTTTTTCATATAATTTGGTTTTACATGATAAATATATTACCTTTATAAAATAAACCCCAAGAATGAATTATTTACTGACGATCTTAAATACACCAGTACTCGACCATGACTTTATCATTTCATTCAGTCGATTTATGGAACCTATCACTGAAACAGATGGTAGATATCTTCAGTATCAAAATGGTTTATTACTATATCATTTCGATACTGAGTTACAACTAATCGATCTACGTGATCATTTAGTTGAGTTAGAAAAAAGTTTCGGAATACATTTTATATTGAGTGAAGTAAACTCCACAACAACCTTCTGTATGTGGATAGAGGAAGTAGATGGTATATTAAACTTAGGTCCCGAGATTCCTACAAAGGATCTTCCATTTGTTATCGAACCTCAAACTGAGGAGACGGAGAATGGGTTTATGATGAACGAGCGAGACGATGACGATAATGACATAGATGATGAAGTGGTCCAAAAATTGATACAGAAATACAAACTCAAAGACATCGAACCCACTTTGGATGAAATTCTCGAGAAAATTTACGAAAAAGGAACATCCTCACTATCTATACAAGAACAAGCAGTACTAAATCAATTCAAATAATCCCTATGAAAGACAAAAACCTACAGATCCCTATCAACCAAGAAGAAATTTCTAATTACCTAAAAGACATTCGTAAAATCAAGGTAATGACTGTGGAACGAGAAAAACAACTCTCGGAGAAAATATGTGGTGGTAATGTATCAACACTTGAAAAAGATAAGATCCACAAAGAATTGCTTGAAGGTAATTTGAGATTTGTAATTACCGTTGCTAAACAATATCAAAATCAAGGTTTGGATTTTGCTGATTTAGTTGCTGAGGGTAATATCGGACTGATGAAAGCAATCAATAATTTCGATTGGACAAAGAAACTCCGTTTCATTTCGTACGCTGTATGGTGGATCCGTCAATCTATCCTTCAGTCTCTCAATGAAAATGCTCGTACAATTAGACTTCCAGTAAACATCGTTCAGGAATTGTACAAGGAAAAGAAGTCTATAGAACGTAGTGGTAAGGAACTTTCCGAGAAAATGGCCAAACTTCCCACAGTTACGACACTAGACAGACAAATAAACGAGGACGGAGATACACTTATCGATATGATTGTCGATCAAAACTCACCGATGCCTGACGATGTATTCAATACAAAAGAACTACTAAAAGAAAAACTTTATAGTATTATGAAAGTGCTAGACACCCGTGAAAAAACGATTATCGAAGATTATTTTGGTATTTCGGGTCAAAATAGGACCTTAGAAGAAATTGGTAATGAATTCAATTTGACTAAGGAAAGAGTCCGTCAAATCAAAGAAAAGGCATTACGGAAACTCCGAAACGAAAGTTCAGAGTTGTTTGATTACATGTAATGGATATTTATTAATGATAAATAATCATTATCATTATAAAAAAACATAAAAAATGAAAATTTTAGACACACTTAAAAAATTTCAACAACAAATTCTATTACTACTTTTTGTGTTGTTATTTTTAAGATCTTGTGGTACAGGATCAGAATTGACAAAACTTCGTAAGGAAGTAGAATCACAAAAAACTTTGTTGAATGAATTACCAACTAAGACCGATATTCAAATAGAGGGACTTAAGGTAGAGAAAAGGATGATACAGGCCACTGACAGAAAATTATTGGATGTCAGACGACAAACTGAAATCGAGACACTTATAAATAAACTCGAAACTACGAACAAATGAAAAGTTGGGTAAATAAAAACTTAAATAATATTATTGTTGGAAGTTTTCTTATACCGATCTTATTAGTTGCTTTTGTATCCATATCACACGTAACAACCTTTTATGAGACAGCAAATCCACTGAGTTGGGCAATCTATCTGTCAGTTGCTGTCGAGATAGCGGCTTTAGCCGCCTTGGCTGGTATATCAGCAAAGTTTGGTAAATTTATTTACATACCCTTCGGGATTGTAACATTGATACAATTTGTTGGAAACTTTTTCTATTCATATTCCTATATCGATATCAATAGTATCGATTTTCGGAATTGGGTGGATATGATTGCTAGTTTGTTGGAACCTATGGGTGTTGATCCCACTGACATGGTATCCCACAGAAGGATCTTGGCTTTCCTTACAGGTGGATTGATACCGTTTATATCCCTAACTTTTGCTCATATGTTAATTGTATATTCAAGTAAAAACGAAAAAGGAAATAAAGAAACTACAAGTATTGACATAGAACAACTGAGTCGAGAAATTGGAAAACAAGAATATCAAAATACTGAGGAAAAAATAAATCCAACTCCTGAAGAACTCGAAGAATTGAAAAGAAAACTCAGTGAGTTGCAGAACCGACCATTGACAGATATTATCGAGAACGATGGTAATGGTTCAAAAAGATTGTCTTACACCAAAAATGGTTGATATAATTGAACAAGTAACCTCTAAAGTTTCAGGTAAACAAAAGAAAAAAAAACAAATTATTCTTAGTCATACCTCGAGAGATATTGAAGAATATTTGTCAATGATTAAACATAGGAACGACGGTAAGTACGATCGTATCCCACATTTTATAATTAGTAAAGATGGTCACGTCATTCAAAAAATGGACTTAGAGTCTTATTCAAATTATTTCGATGAACCCAACATTAATAGAAACTCTATTATTATCGTACTTGAAAACTTGGGATGGTTAGAAAAAGTTCCCCTAAAAGATTATTACACTAATTGGATTGGTAATATTTATAAGAGGGAACCTTATCAAAGAAAATGGAGAGATTACTTTTTTTGGGAACCTTATACAACAAAACAGGTGCAAACCGCTGCGGAGTTGTGTATAAACATTGTTAATGAACATAAAATAGAAAAAAAATGTGTAGGTCATAATACAACAATAAAAGATATCGATAGAACAAGTGGTATAGTGTCACGTAGTAACTTCGATAAATCTTTTACAGATGTGAGTCCAGCGTTCAATTTCGAAAAATTTACAAACTACATCAAAGATGAACAATTCGTATGATGAAATAAAAAAACTCTTGAAGTCCTCGAGACAAATGATTGGTTCTGATCGTGAATTAAATCAAATTAAAGAAAGTCTAATTAAAAAAAATATTCTTGTAGAACAACCTATGGATGGACCTGGTTATGAGGGTGACACTAACAATATGGGTCAAACAAGACCTAATGTCGCTGCCGATATTGAACAGGAGATTCAGATGGATACAAAACCAAAAGAAGACAAACAACAAGCATATAGAATATCAGGTGGCGTACTTGTAATGCATGGAAAAAACAAGGGTGATTTGGAGATTACTACTGATGAAAAGAGGTCATTCCAAGAAACTATGGATGAGTTTGTTGATGAAGTATCTGAAATGGTTGATTTTTATCCAATCAATATTTATCCAACGTCAGTTGAATGGAGTGGAAAGGTAATTGATCAAGATTTAGAATTTTTCTTTTCTATTGGTGAAACTAACGGTGTATACGTTAACGGAAATATGATCAAAGTAGACGATGATTTTATGGATTTTGTTACTAAATTAAAGGCATACTATATGAAATTCAAAACTAAATGGGCAAAAGTATTGGCCGTAAGAAAAAAGACAGGAACTGATGACAATCAATAGTATAATCTCAACTATTAATGGGTTTACAAAAACTTATATTATCGATAAGTTTCCCAAACCTTTTTATTTTCTAAAAAATTTGTTTGCGATATTAGGTGTCATTACCACTATATATCTTTTATTCTTCTTGACTGTGACTAAACCCAAGATGATAGAGGAATCTCAACAAAAAATCAAAGTTTTAACTCAAGAGATTGAAAATAATAACAAAGAAATTTCTAAATTGGAAAAAGAAAATAAAAAAGTCATCACTCAGATTGATAAATTGAATAATCAATTGGTTGATCTACAAATAAAAAATAAAAAATATATCAAAGATTATGAAAAAAACATTGGTCGTATCACTACTATGTCTAATAACATGCTCACCAGTACTTTCACAGACGCTTTCTCCGAATAACAATAAGGATTGTGTGGTTCCATGTGAGTCACTACGAAAGGCTCTTGTTATGAAAGAAGAAAAAAAACTTCTTGAAAATAAATTTCAAATCGTTAAAGATTCCGTGGTTATTTTGAACCAAGTGATTTCCCTGCAGGGTGAGTTAATTTCCAATAAAGATAAAGAAATTGTTTTTTACGTAAAAAGTCAAGAAGCTCAATCTCAAATAATTGATGAAAAAGATATTCAGATTAATCAACACAAAAAAACAATACGTAGACAGAAAATTTACAAGTTTATTGGTTTTAGTACCAGTACTTTAGGAATTGTTGCGGTTGTATTAATCTTATTGTAATATTTATTGATATGGCATTGACGGCATCAGATAAAAAAGACATTGAAACTTTAGTCAGAAAAGAGATTAAGGATTTCATTGGTGCTAATACCACTCGTCAATTCGAAGAAAAAGTTTTGGATTTGGTAATCAAAGATATGAAACGAGGTAAAACCGAAAAAGAAATAAAAGATTTAGTCATTAGATTGTTCACTGAATTTTACGGTATGATGTACCAACAAAGAACAATGTGGCAAAGTAGACTTAGAAGCGCATAATATGAAAAATGTAAATAAAACCTTCGTTTCGAATCTCGAGAAACAAATGAAAAGAGTTCCCGATCCGACCACCGATACGGCAATGGAACTGAACAAAATAAAAAAAATGGTTGGTGAAGAAGAGGAGGAAACCACTGAAGCAACTAGTTCAGGTGCTGCAGGTCAGTATTCGGCACCATTATTTTCAGGTGAAGAACCCAAAAAAGTTGAAGCAACTGAAGCTACAAGTACTTCTTCATCAGGATCTTACGTCACTCCACAATTTGTCGCTCCCAATAAGAAAAATTGGAGAGGGGCTCAAAAACCTCAGATTCCAGGTGGAAAGTTTGTACAAATAAAGAAAAAATGTTCAACGTTCCCTTATTGTAATCAAGGAGATATAAAATCCTTAAAACTTTATGAAAATAAAATGATAAAGGAATCAATATCCAATCTATCAAAAAAAATGGGTATAAAGGAAAATGTCATCAAAGCTATAATCCAACACGAATTGGAGGAAAGAAGGAACAAATCCAACTCATAAAGTATTTATTAAAAAAAAAGAATGAAAAACGTTCGTAGACACATAGAAAATTTAGTATCAAATGTTTTGAAAGAAACTTTGGAAAATAAAGTTGACCAAATTTTAGAAAACGCAAAAGACATGACTGAAAAATTACACGGAGGACAAAAAGAACTTGACGTGGCTAAACCATTAGGTAAAATCACCAAAGCAGACTTTCAAAAACTAAGAGACACAAAATCTAATAAAAAAGAGGTTGGAGAGGTATCATATGGTGATACGGAAATGGATAATGTAAAACCTTATGGTGATTTCAAGACGGTAAAACCCAAGGTAGGGAAAGTTAAGAACGTTGGTTACGACTACGAAAAGAAAATTGGTAATGAATTCAACGAAGCAGAGACTGAAGAGGGTAATGCATTTTCAGGAGAGTTGGCTAAAGCAAAAAAAGAAGGTAAAACATCTTTTACCGTTGATGGTAAGACATATCCTGTAGAGGAAAGTAAAAAAAATATTCTTTCCCTTACAGAGGATGAAATTGTTGAGTTGATTGAGAAAATTGTTTTGGAGCAAAGTATTGTTCCTTCAACAAACAAATCACTGAAACAATCAAAAACCACTAATGACGACTATATCAAGACTGTTACCAAAAAAATGAAAGAATATCTTAAGGACGGATCAAAAGCACCGTATGAGGCTAGTCCTAAAATTTTCCCTAAAGGTAATGGAGAACTTGCTAAAATGGCGAAAAAGGCTTATGTCCCTTCCGAGGCTGTTGAGGATTATGTGGACGCATTTAGTTACCCTGGTCAAACAAACCTTCGTTTTGATGAAATTGCTCCGAATGACGAAGCAATTCAAAAATATCTTGAAGGAGATAGTTCAACTGGTAACTCTCAAGAGTATGGTAATGCGGTTGCTTCCGATACTGGTAAGAAATTTATGAAGAACTATAAAGAAAACCTTTATGGTGCTGAACAAGCTGACGCTTCGTATAAGAGACAACCACAACCTGTTGACTTGGCTGGTGATGATACATCTGATGGTAAATTGAGTACAAAAAGAAATTCGAAAAAAACATCAGCACAAAAAGCTCAGGATATACTTACCAAATTAGAATCTGTTGACAATAAATTTGATTTGTTGATCAATGAAGACATCGAGAAAATGAAAAATTTAGTGAACTACAATCGCAAGACACAGTAATATACACTAAAAATAAATTTTTATTATATTCTCCATAGATAGTATTTCTATGGAGAATTTTTATTCTTGGATGATCAAACCAATAGACAAAGAGGATGTTGAGATATGGTTTAATATGAACAATATGATACCTGAAAAAAGACAACTTTTTTCTGATTTTACATTTGGTTTATGTCGACTTGTCAAGGATACCTATTTAGGTGATGATGGAGAACAAAATTCAGAAACAAAGGTTATCCTTACCGATGAAGAAAAAGAATCTCATTTCGAATGGTGTTGGACTAAAACTTTAGAAAACTTTAACAAGGAAAATATCAGATTCAAGATCAAAGGTGAACATAAGGAATACTATCACAAGTTTTTTATGGACCTATTTTATTTTGCCGAAAAAAAAGAAATTGCAGACAACATCGACAGGTTTTTGAAAGAACTTTTCAACGAACAAAAAAGTTATACTAAGTCTGACTTAGATATGGTTACTGACATTTACAAAAGATTAGATAAAAATCTCAACAAATAATCTCGGTTCTATTTACTAATATCCACGAAAAATTACTTTTTTACAAAATAAATTATTATGGACACACTAGAACAACTAAAGGTAAAGATGGAAGAACTTTCTATCGATACCACAAAATTTTTTAAAGGTAATAAAAGTGCGGGAACAAGATCTCGTAAACTTTCACAAGAGATGAAAGCTTTGTTACAAACTCTCAGATCTGAAATTTTGCAGCACAGTAAAGCAGAATGATATCGATCGATAGTATATTTCTTTTTATATTCGTATTTACAAGTCTTGTAATTTTACGAACTATCGTTAAATTTGTAATATCAATGACCAAGGTTGAGGTTTTCGAATTATCAATTAGAGAGTTATTATTATTGGGACTATCAATATCATATTTTATAACATACATTTTTTCATGAGTCTACAAGAAATTCTTTCTTTATTATTTCCTTATCTTTCGGCAATGCGGAAGATGAAACAATACCTTAGTATTGATTTGATTTTTCCCAAAACATGGGAATTTCCAAATGAATATATCGAGAAAGCATCTGTGGTTCAGAACGACAAATACAATGGTGAGGGAGTTTTCCTTTCATTTGTATGTGAGGTAGAAAAAAATATGGATCGCACAGTAGAAGTTATATTTCAAATTATCAGCTACAACCTTGAAAGAGAAGAAAAAGAAAAATTACTAAAGATCAAGCTTTTGGAATTGAGAGAAGTTTTCAAGAACGGAAAGTTAAATGACTTGCAAAATCTAAAAATTCACTTACCCGAACCTGATCCCGTACAAGAATTTTTGAGTGATGAAGAATACGAAGTATGATATAGATTGGTTAAAAAATCAGACAACTAAAGATAGAATCGAGGTTGAAAGATATAAAAATCAATTGATTGACTCCCTTAAACGGGTTGACAAAAAAGAATTATTCAAAGAAAAAAAAATAACGTTATGGATGAGAATAAAAAAGACAATGGGATTTTAGGTGATTTAGCTTCTGTGGCTGACATACTTCAAAAACATTATCGTGGTCAAGGAACTGTGGTCTTAGAACTCGATAGAGTAGACTTCGACAAAGCCATAAGATCTTTTGAACAAGTCAATATACGAAGTAATAAATTCAAGATCGATATCTCGGGAACTGAATTTATCTATCTACTCAAAGAACAAGAGTAAGTAGTTTCCTTTCTATACAAGAAAGTTTTATTATACCCCTTTGATTGTAAAAGATCATAGAGGTATTTTTTTTGCTGTGAAGTTGTGTCTTTGACAAACATACAGTCACCTCTTTTTAGTTTCAAGAATTTATTGGTTAGAGAATCTATAAATCTAAGAGCGTCTGAGTCAGTTTTCAGGACGAACATATCTATCGACTCGTCTTTTTGAACCACAATTTTATTATTGAGTTTAGATATTAGTTTGACACCGTCCTTCGATAAGTAATTGTTTATAAACGTTGATACCGCAATTTTGTTACCGGTCTGAAGGTCTTTTATTTTTTCGGGTTCCTTATATGGGTGTATCTTTATAATGTTATAGTCAGTATCTTGAAAGTCCAACTTGATGTTTCTTCCGAATTCATCTTTGGTGTAAATATCAAATGGTGTGTTCCCTTTTATTTCTAAAAGTGCTATTTCCCATTTGCAAATGTTCCCGTTTTGGGTTTGTACCTCGAATAGTACCTCATCATTTTTATCTATAAGTTCCTTATAAACTGAATTTGCTTTCTTGGAGGTATTGTATTTATTGATTATCTTTTTTTTCCTTCTATTTTTAAAGACAACTATAAGGTAGTTCATGAAAAATTATTATCAAACTTTAGGCTTAAGTAAAGATGCAACTGCCGATGATATCAAAAAAACATATCGTAAACTCAGCAAACAATACCATCCTGACGTAAATAAAGACGGAGAGGATAGATTCAAAGAAATTGCTGAAGCATACGATGTACTTGGTGATCCCAAGAAAAAACAGATGTACGATATGGGTGGAGACCCGAGTGGTAGAAACCCATTTGGGTCACCTGACTTTGACATAAACGAATTTTTTAGGACTATGGAATTCGGTGGTGATGATCCCGAACATCGGCGTGGTCAACGTAAAAAACCAACAGCACCCGATAAGATCATAACTGTTGAAATATCACCAATTGACTCCTATACCTCCATCAATAAGGATATAACCTACAATAGACAGGTTGCTTGTGAATCCTGTAATGGTTCGGGTGGTGACAAAAAAACCTGTGATACTTGTCAAGGTATTGGTCAACTATCACAAAGGGTTGGTAATGGATTCTTTCAACAGATCAGACATATCCCGTGTCCTGCTTGCGCTGGAAAAGGATTTCATATTATAAAGGCTTGTTATAGTTGTAATGCTGTTGGAAGCAAAGGTGAAATGAAGTCCATCAATATAAACATTCAACATGGGATTACCGATGGTGATTTCTATAGGTTGGAAAATTCTGGTGATTACATCAATGGGAGTTATGGAAATCTTCTAATCAAAATTCAAGTTCGTAATAACGAAGATTGGGAAAAGGTTGGTGATGATCTTATATATACCAATTATCTCGACTTCAAGGACTTAAAGAATGAAAACTTTGAAATTCCTCACCCTGACGGTTTATTGTCAATAAAGTATCCTGATTTGTTTGATACATCAAAACCTCTTAGACTCAAAGGAAAGGGGTTCAAACGAGGGAGAGTTGGTGATCTATATGTCAAGAATGTTGTCAGATTCAAAAAATCTGAGATAACCAATCAATAAAGTTTCCGATAAGGACTATATGTCCAAAAACTGATGTGGAGATTATTTCGATGCCAATAAAAAACATCAAATTAAATTTTATTTTTCCTTGTTTTTTACAATCTTGACAAGCCATGGTATTTATTATTTATGAGACAAATAATAAAGGGTGTTCTTTCAGAGTATACAGAAAATTTATTAGAAGGTTCCAAACGAGTTAAGTTAAGTTCACGAACCGAGAATGACTTAGAATACCTATCTCAGTTGGTATGGACTGCATCTAAGAGTGAAGATGATGAAATACCTAAGAAGGGGTCAATTATGGTTATGGACCCTAAGGGATCCAACGTAGAGGTTCCTGTGTTTTACTTATCGGATTTACCAGCTCAAGGTGGTGTGTTTCCTTTAGATCCAAAAAAACCCAAAAATCTATACAATATGTTTATCGTGGTAAATCCACAAGAAGCTTTAAACCCTTCACTGAAATCTACATATCATATTTTGTACCATGAACTTCAGCATCTTATGGATCTGAATTCCACTGAGTATCTATCGAAAAAAAAAGAAGAAGAATATTCTGCTGAAAATAAGGAAACAGGATATTGGGGTCATGAATTTGAGTTCCGAGCATTTTCCAATGAAATAATGAACGGAATATATCAAGAATATAAAAATCTATTCGATAAAGTTAAGGATCAAGAGATCAAAGACAGTTTGGATTCTATGTTATCGTTTTTCGGTAAGTCAGGTGTGCTCGATACTTTGGGACAAGAGGTTTTATATTCCATAAATTCTGAAAAAGATAAGGGACCTAATGTCTATCCCTATGTTCTGAAGATAGCTCATTTGTTAAAAAAATATGCACCTCAGAGATGGAATATCTTTTTGAAGATGTTATATAATGTAACCGAAGAAATAAAAAATGAATTATCAACCCGCGATAAATCGCAAGAAGTTGAACAGGAAGAAATGTCTGAAAAATATGACGGACCACGAAAGATGGGTAAGTCATATTGTGAAAAAACCCCGTGTAAAGACATGGGGTTTAGTCAAAAGGCGTCGTGTAGACCCTTTAAGAATTGTTATAAGTAATTATTTAGGATTATTTTTGATTTTTCTGTAATCTTCTTCGGTTATAGTAGTTCTACTGACTATCACATATAAATCACCACTTTTTTCGATCCATCGTTCCCTATGGATTGGCCTGATAGGTGTCGAGGCTTCCGTAGTGGGTTCCTGCTTAGGTTTCTTTTTACGTCTTCCGTCTTGAGCGGATGATGGTAATAATATAAATGCCATCAGAATAAGGAAAAATATTTTTTTCATTTGTCGAAATTTGTGTAGTTTATGAGAAATGTGTTAGCATTCCCATAACATAAATATTACATCGGGATTACATAAGACACTACTCATACAAAACTTAACATTGGAAACTTGCTTTTGATTTATCATGTCTTATATTTGATGAAGTAATCAAAGTTATTGAGTATAAAAAAAATAGAAAAAAGTAATATGGCATTATCATACATCGGCGGAAAATCTAAAATAGGTAAGTGGATTGTTAATGAGTATCCTCAAGACATGGAAACCTACGTCGAGACCTTCGGAGGTATGTATTGGTGCTTCTTCAATATGGACATGACAAAATATCCTAACTTGAAATCTGTTGTATATAATGATTTCAACCCTTTGAATTATAACCTATTCAAATGTTTGGAAAATCCTCAGGAATTACTGAAAGCTGTCAACTCGATCCCCTGTCAGGAAAGGGGGGTTGATATTACACCTAATTTATATTCACAACAATTCAAAACCTTTCAACAGAGTATATTCAGTGATAAAACTCCCATCACTTCACCTGATTATTTGTTAGCGGCACAATATGCTTACATTTTGACTCAGGTGTTTAGTGGGTCAAAACCTGAAAAGAGTGGATTTATAGATTTAAAGGGTAAGTACAAATCAAAGTATCTTACCTTCAGAGATAAACTTCAGAATCCGAAATGGATTGATAAGTTCCTTAGAATTACAAATGTTGAAAATTTGGACTTCAGTGAGGTAATTGAAAAGTACGATTCTGAAACAACGTATATCTATTTGGATCCACCTTATTGGAAAACGGAAAATTACTACTCCAATCATGACTTCGATCGAAACGATCATCAAAGATTGGCTGAGACATTACTCGGGGTAAAAGGTAAATTTTCACTTTCATACTATGACTTTGATTTATTACATGAATGGTTTCCAAAGGATCAGTTTCGATGGGAACAAAAGGAATTTGCAAAGGCAGCTTCAGCAACAAAAGGTAAAACTCAAAATAAAGGAACTGAGCTCCTGATTTTGAATTATTAGGATAAAACAATAACTTTGGATATTTATAAATAAAAATTGTAAGATGAGGTTTACAGACATACTCAGAAATGTAATTGTTGAACAGACTCGAATGGATGTCTTGGCCGACAAGTTGACGAAGTCACAGGGAAAAAATAAGCCTTTGTTGACGGACAAAGAATTGTTTTCATTAATTGATGCAGATCCTGAATCTAAAATTCAAACTGATATGGATGTGGATGCTTTCAGAGGAGATTTTAGTATTGTAAAAAAAGTTGGTCCTTATGCTCAATGGATTATCAAACAATATCTTTCGTTAGTTCCCATGAGTGGTGATGGTGAAACACCATTATCCAAAGATGATGAACAATATTACAAAAAAGAACTGTCAAGATCACGTAGTCAATTTTTCGAGGATCTCTACAAGATTACCGAGTATCTTACAAAATACCATCGTTTTAAAAACAGATTACCGGCAGAGCAAAGAGATATCAATAAAATGACTGTGAGTTCACTTTATGATGCAGTTAAGGACTTTTCATTAGAAAAAACAAAAGCTACTAAAGATGAACGAAAAGAAGCTTCAATATCTTTTGAATATCCTGGTGCTGAAGTTTTGTATAATGGACCAAAATGGGCTGTAACAAGAATATCTGATAAAGGAGCTTTAGGAAAAGACGCGGCTTGTTTCTATGGAGGATTTAAGGAAGAAACTGAGTGGTGTACTTCATCACCAGGACTTCAATGGTTCGAAAAATATATCGCGACAGGTCCTTTGTATCAAATATTCAATAAAAATAGCGAACCATCACCTAAAACAGGATTACCTGAAGATAGGTATCAATTGAGTTTTGGAAGTAATCAGTATATGGATAAGCATGATCGAAATATAAAGTTAGTTGAATTTCTAAATGATCGTGCACCTGAGATTAAAAACCTTTTCAAATCCGAATTTGCACGATCACTCAGCCAGGGTGATGATTCTAACAAACAATTGGTAATTGAGTATCCGAGGGATGCTTCATCAAAATATGTTGCTCTTTATGGATGGGACGATTTATTTAAGACGTTGAGTCCTGATCTCACACATATTGATTTCACCAACTCATCGAACGAAACTTTAGATCTGAAATTCCCAAAAGAATTATCTAAGTTAAAAAATCTTCAAACTTTTTATGTTGAAAATGCGATTTCGGAAGTACCTGAATATCTAAAAGGTCTTGAAAAATTGGAATTCCTTTCTTTCCCTAAAAATAGTCAACTAAAAGAAATTCCTGAGTGGGTTGCTGATCTTCCTTCTCTGATTGCTTTGTCTTTGAAAAATACTTCAGACGACTTGAAAATTCCACAGAGACTTCAAGACAGAATCGATGAAGGTAGTCTTTGGTTTACCAAATGAACATAGATGCTGAGATTTATCTCAAACAACTTTTTACATTTTTCAATGGTAATCCCGAGGCTTTGATATCACTCATTGGTGATTTGAATAAAGAAAGTTTTTATCAAAAAATAAAGGATACTGTCTACGAGAAAATTAAAAACGATGATGAGTTTCTTCTCACGAAAAAACAAATGATTGATATCATCAAAGATTTGTGGGACGAACAAAATCCAACGAATCAAAAATATTCTTCCGAAATTGTTGATACCTTTTTTAAAACCGATTTTGGTTTATTTAGTTTGAATTAGACTATATTATATTTCTAATTCAAATGATGTTTTATGTATTTCAAAAATAATTTTTATTCGGATGGAACTGATAAGTTTGTTGTAATTACAGTAGCGACTGAAGATAATGAGAATCTAACACGATTTAGAAAATCATGTTCTTTTTATAATGTTCCTTATATAGTATTGGGTTTAGGTGATGATTGGAAGAGTGGTAAGGCTGAAGATGGCGTACTCTTAGAACCTGGTGGAGCACAAAAGATATTTTATTTGAAACAAGAGTTAGAATCTTGGCCTGAACTCGACGACCATATTATTTTATTCACCGACTCCTATGATGTGGTATTATCTGCAAGTCCCAAAGAAATTTTGGAAAAGTTTAGAAACACACATTCACAGATTTTATTTTCAACAGAAAAAACATGTTGGCCTGATACTACCTTAGAGAGTCAGTATCCTGAAACTAAAAGTGAATATAAGTTTCTGAACTCTGGTGGATTTATAGGTTATGCTAATCAGATTCTTAAAATCCTAAAGGACGATATAAAAATGGAGGACGATGATCAACTCTATTATACCAAAAAGTTTTTCGAATATTCTAAAAAAGATGTAAAGTTCATAGAACTCGACTATAACCAAATGGTATTCCAAACCCTGAATTTAGCAATCGATGATCTTACCCAAGATGAAAACGGAAGATTTACAAATAACGTCAGTGGAAATAAACCCTGTGTTATTCATGCCAACGGTCCGAGTTGGGTAAAAAAGTTTCTCAAAGAAAAAAGTTTTTATATGTTTGGGGAATATGACGGATCCTTAGGGTCCATCAATTTGATTACCAAATCAAGATTACCATTAGATAAAAAAATATACATCGGTTTGTTTTTACAACAAGATCTAACAAATATAGATCAGGTTTTTGATCATATAAGATTTTTGTCATACCCAAAAGAAAATATTATACTACACATTGTATATCACAAAGACGAAGACCTTTTCAAGATCGAGAGATTTATTAGCACCTTCGGAAAACAATATGACGAAGTTTTACTGACACGAAATAAAAATTTCTTGGAAAGTAGAACCACAATTGGCACTTTGGCTAAGGATAAGTGTGATTACCTATTATTGATGGATTCCAATCATATTTTCAGAAACAACCGATCGATTCAGTTGCTTATCGAAAAAGAATTGGATTTTGTTACTCCCATGATATGTGAAGAAGGTTCACAGTGGGTAAACTTCGATATCGAACCCTCCTATATGAAGGATCAAGCTAGAGAATACAAAACCAAAACCATATGGATTGTTGATTTCGTTTCAGGAGTATACCTGATCAAAAACACGTTATTGGATGAATTTGTCAAATGTTTGAAACCTGACCCGAAACATGAGGATCCCGATTGGGATGTTTTGTTTAGCCAACAAGCAAAAGAAAATGGATTGATACTTCATTTATGTAATCTAAATTATTATGGGGGTATCATAACATAATTTGTGTAATTCAAAAATACTCCATATATTTGTGGTGTTAATATAAAAACCAAATAAAACAAATGGCAAAAATCAGTTCCTCAGCAAGCAACCATCTCACGAAGTCAAAAGTTTCTCGTCCTGGTGTACATTCCAAAACTACCACATCAAAAAATAAACGATCTAAGAATTACCGCAAATCATATCGTGGACAAGGTAGGGCATGATAACCTCAAATACCTGATAGACAAACTATCAGAACAAAATAACGTTTTTCCCCTCTCCATATATGAGTTAGGGGACAAACCTGTTAACATTATTGATCAATTTTCAAAACTCGATATTATGTTCATTAGAAAAACATCTGATGAAACAAAAGAAATTCTATATATCCACAAGTCGAACTTCTATATTTATATTAACAAAAAAGATTTTCAATTCTGTGATGTAAAAATTCTTTTCGAACCTTTACAATTATCAGAAGTTGAATTCTTCATAAATAGAATTAGTAAATTATAATATGCAAAAACTTAGCTCGAGTGAAATAAAACAAAAGATGAATAATGGTGAAACATTTTTATTAGACTTCTATGCCTCGTGGTGTGGACCCTGTAAATGGATGATGAAAACGTTGGAAGAATCCGAAGATAGTTTGAATGTTCCTGTCTATACATTTGACGTAGATAGTGACCAAACCTTTACCCGAGAACAAGGGGTTAGAGGTATTCCAACTTTAAAATTTATTGAAAACGGACAAATTAAGAATACTAAATCGGGGGTAATGGGATTAGGTCAACTACAACAATTTATCGCATCATGAAAAATCAAATAGTGTTATTTACCATGAAAGGTTGTTCACACTGTTTGGAATTCAAAAAGATGTTGAAAAAAAATAAAACTAAGTTCACTGAACTTGATATCGATGATAACAAGGATGAGTATGAAATGTTTGTTGAAATCACAAAAAACGAATATGTTCCAGCTTTTATGATTGTCGATGAAGATAGTAAGAATATTGAGTTTTTTGCACCTGACAGGGACTACGAAGATTTAGATCAGGCATTAAAAATTATATCTGATAAACTTTCATAAAAGTATCATAACAATAAAATTAGATTTCGAATAAAATAAAATATTACGAAGTTTAGTTGTATTTATGGTATATAGATTTTACCTATGGCAAAAAATATTCAAATAAGACCGAGTCCAAGTGCTGAAAATCCCTTCTTCCTTTTTGAGGATGCTAACGGAAAACAGATTAAGATGTCGGTTTTATCTGATGGTAGTATTTCCTTTTCAGGACAAACTTATGGTGCTGATTTGGTAAAAATCACTAATGGTGTCATTTCGGTCAAGGGTGATGTCAATATGAGTGGTGACTTATACTTTAAGGGTGTTGATACCATTACCACATCGAGAGTATGGCAAGGTACCCTTACCAATGTCAAGGGTCCTGCAGGGTCTGTTGGTCCTGTTGGTCCTGCTTTTACTGGTGATGTGGGACCTACTGGAGATTCTGCTAAAGGCGTTATCGGTGGTCAAGGTCCTGTAAATAACGGACCCACCGGACCTCAAGGACTTCAGGGTAACCAAGGAACACAAGGTAGTAAAGGTATCAAAGGAACTAAAGGTGCAGTTGGACTTAAAGGACCACAAGCACCCGCTGGTGCTGGTGGTGATAAAGGACCAATTGGTGTTAAGGGAAATAAAGGTATAACTGGACCTACTGGTACAATTGGAGAAAAAGGTCAAACAGGGTCACAGGGTACATCTCCACAAGGAGCCAAAGGACCACAGGGTGAATCTGTTAAGGGTCCTAAAGGTCTCGTAGGTACCTCACCTCAGGGTGGAAAAGGTCTTGTTGGTTCTAAAGGGGCACAAGGTACTACGGGTGGAGTTGGACCAGCAAACCCTGGTGGAGCTGGTGATCAGGGACCTGTTGGTGATACTGGTGCTCAGGGAGCTCAGGGTGATGCTTTCACAGGACCCACGGGAGCACCTGGTCCTACAGGACCGACATCAGCAAAAGGTATCAAAGGTAACATAGGTGCTTTGGGAGCCAAGGGTAATAAAGGTGTAAAAGGAGCAACTGGAGCCGGTGGTGACAAAGGACCTCAGGGTAATAAAGGTGTAATAGGAGCCAAAGGTATTAAGGGTATTGTAGGAAACACAGCACCACAAGGAGCACAAGGACCTTCACCAC
>Ga0247843_1001218_pt1 | contig 54019 bp, 46 predicted proteins | sample LaCruzMarch2017__FD_192420 | JGI IMG/M metagenome (GOLD analysis project Ga0247843, IMG submission 192420) | Freshwater microbial communities from meromictic Lake La Cruz, Castile-La Mancha, Spain - LaCruzMarch2017_8m | ecosystem: Environmental > Aquatic > Freshwater > Lake | place: Spain...
TCTCGATAAAGCCTTTTGAAAAACCAGTTCGCCCTCAAGAAGCGGCCTAGGAGCCCGATCAGCAAAACAACCGGGGGTGACAAAATCCTTGGAGAATTAAGGTGACCGAATCGCTGGCGAATCTCATAAATACTTAAAGTTTACGGGCGCGGCGAACGCGGCTTTCCGTCTTCAAAAAGAGCCAGGCCCCCGCCCAACCCCCCGCCGTGTCGGCGAGCCAGTCGGCAGCGGAGCAGTCCCGCCCGGGCACGAAGCTTTGGTGTAGTTCGTCGGTTACCCCGTACACGGAAGCGAGAACGAAGGCGAGCCAGAAGCGTCGCCGCAGCGATGTATCCGAAGGCGTGCAGCTGGCAAAAAGAAATCCGAGGCCGAGGTATTCGAGAAAGTGAAACACTTTGTCCTGGTTCTCAAAAAGCGGTGGAACGGGAATGGAGGGCTTATGGCTGAGGTAAAATACCAGGGCCATGTAGGCGAAGGCGAGCGCCCAGCGAAGGAAACGAAACCAGGGCCGATCATACGCGTTCATCGGCTCCCCGGGCGTCGATCAGCGGCTCGCTCTCGGCGCGGTCGTCGAGGGAAGCCAGGCGTCCATGGAATTTTTCCAGGCGCTTGCCGCCTTCTTCGTAAGACCCGGCAGCGTTGCGGAGGTGTCGGCCGAGCACACCGTACTCGTCGCGGAAGCGGCCGAGCTCGCCACCCAAACGTTGCAGGTCTTGTGCAATTTTCTGTGCGTGCTGCTCTACCTTCAGCCCGCGAAGGCCGAGCACGATCACCTGAAGATAAGCGTAGAGAGAGTTGGGCGAAACAGGAATTACTTTGCGCGAGAGAAGGTAAGTGTAAAGCGAGCCTTCGTCGCCGATGGCATCTTCGCGGATGATGGTCTCGTAGTAAACGTTTTCGGCGGGGATATACATCAGCGCGAAGTCGAAGGTTCCCTCAGACGGCAGGATATATTTCTTCGAAATGGAATCCGCATGGCGCTTGATGGCTGCGACGAAGGCGCGCTTCTCCTTTTTTCTGAGCTCCACGTCGGCTTCCGGAAGCTGCACGAGGCGTACAAAACTCTCGAGGGGGAACTTCGAGTCCACGGAGACGAGCGAATCCCCGAGCTGGATCACGGCATCGACCACTTCACCCGAGCGAAAGCTGTGCTGGGTGCGGTAGTGCTCCTGCGGCAGAATCTGGCGGAGGAGATCTTCCAGAAAATACTCGCCCATATTCCCACGCAGCTTCGGGCTCTTGAGCACGTCGCGCAGCTCCTGCAGGCCTTCTCCGAGCGCGTAAATCTGTTTACTGGATTCCTCCAGTTGCCCGAGCTTTCGCTCGATCAGCCCCACCATCGCGGTGGCGTTATCGAGCCGCTGGCCTACGGCCGCCTGCGTGGAGCTGAGCGTGCTCGAGGTTTCCTTCATCCGCTCATTGAGCTGCTGGCTGAGCTGCGCCACTTGGCTCTGCAGCAGCTGCATCGAGGCCGAGGAGTCGTCGCTTTTCGCGGGGCGCCTCAGAAGCGCAAAGGCGGCGAGCGCGAGCGAAAGAAAGGAAAACAGCGCGAGCAGAATCATCGGGGCGTTGAGATTGGTCACGGCTCTCTCCTGGTTTTTACTTGCCGGCGGAAACTATCTTTCCTGGATTCAGGATACCACAGGGATCGAAGAGGTCTTTAAGCTCGGCAAAAAGCCGGTAACTTCTCGGGTACTGTAGCGGCAGGTAAGCCGTGCGGGAAAGCCCGTCGCCGTGTTCGCCGCTGATCGAGCCGCCGTGTTTCACCACCAGAGCGTAGCTTTCAGCGGCGACTTCGTCGTAAAGGCGGGCAAGGTCAGCGTCTACCCGGGCTTTTCGCGGATCTACGGCGAGTGGGTCGATGTGAAGGTTGCAGCTCGCGGCGTGCCCGAAGAAGGAGCACGTGAGGCCAAAGCGCGCGAAGATCTCTTTTTGCTCCTTTACGTAGGCGAGAAAAGTTTCCGGCGACAGCGATACGTCTTCCACTCCCCAGAGCGGTTTGATCGTGATCTTCCCGTTCTCCAGGCGATTGAGGATGGGGGAGGTATGGCGGCGCAGGTCCCAGATCAGGGCGGTGTCTTGAGAGTCCGTCGCATCAACTACGCTCAGGGCCCGGGGTACGAAGCCGACGATTGCCTCGTTGAGATTCTTGCGAGCGTCCGCGTCGTGTTCTCCCTCCATTTCCAGGATCAAGATGGCCTCGCTCTTCAACCGGTAAAACTCATCAAGGAAAGGATTGGAAGAAATTTGCTTTGCGTGTCGCGGTTCCGCTCCAGCTTTACTCGCGCCATGCAGGTCGAGCAGCACCTTATCCACGAGCTCGCAGGCCGCGATATCATATCTTCGCAGATCCATAGCGGCAGCGAGGGCGGCCTCCAGGCTCTCAAAATAGAGAATTGCGAGCGCGGTGGCAAGAGGCAGCTCGGTTGTGAAAAGCCGGGCCTTGGTGATCAGCGCGAGAGTGCCTTCCGAGCCGCAGAGGAGCTTGGGCAGATCGAGGTGGCCGCCGCCATCGAGGCCGCGCAATAGATTATAGCCGGCAGAGTTCTTTTCCACTTTGGGAAAGTCGCTCTTGATCAGCTCGCGGTGCTTTTCGAGGAACACCTTCGTGGCTTCGCTCAGCTCATCGGCTACGTCGGAATCGTGGAAGAGTCCGTCGCTGGTTAAGAACTCCGCTGCCGCCACATGCTCGAGCGTGCCGCCATATTTCACCGAGTGGATACCGGCGGCGTTATTGGCGATCATTCCGGCGATGGTGCACTGGTGGTAGGAGGGATCGGGCGGAAAGGAGCGGCCCTTGGGCTGAAGAAACTTTTGCACCTCGGAATAGTAGGCCCCGGGCTCTACGGTGAGCTCGCCGGTTATCTCGTCGAAAGAGAGAATCCTGTTCATGTGTTTGCGGAAGTTGACTACGAGCCCCGGCCCGAGCGGCTGGCCGCCTCGGCTGGTGCCCGCGCCCCAGGCATGGATCGAGACATTGTGGCGGGAGCAGAAGGCCAGGATGGCCTCGCAGTCGCCCTGGTGCCGCGGAAAGGCCACCGCCGCCGGCACCTGCTGGAACATCGAGGCGTCCTCGGCGTGGTCTTTCCGGGTATTTTCCTGGAGCGAAAGCTCTCCCGAGAGGCGCGCCTCTAGCTCTTCCCAGGGAATCATGCCCGCGAAAGGGGCTGCCCGGCGTCGATCGGCGCGCCAGCTTTGAGATCATGGGCGTCTTTGATGCCGTTTTTCTCATCCATCAGCACTACACGGGGGCGGTGGGTGGCCGCTTCCTGCTGCGTCACCTGGCAATAAGCGATCACAATGATGCGGTCGCCCGGGGTCACGAGCCTCGCGGCGGCCCCATTTACGCACATTACGCCGGATCCGGGCGTGCCTTCGATCACATAGGTCACAAATCGGGCGCCGTTGTTGATGTCGACCACGTGAACCTGTTCATGGGCGTAGATGCCCGAGGCTTCCAGGATGTTTTTATCGATGGTGATGCTGCCCTCGTAAGCGAGGTTGGCCTCGGTCACCGTGGCTCTGTGAATCTTGGCTTTCAGCAAGTTGAGCAGCATACGTTTCCCTGGTAGAACCTCACTATAGCGCGGAGCGTTCTTATATGCGTGAAATTACTCTTATTGGCTACGGAAATCAAGGCAGAGCCTGGGCCGCGAATCTACGCGACTCCGGCTGGAAAGTTTCGGTCTCGGGAAGGCCTAATGGCCAGGGTAGCGCAAAAGCCAGGGCTGACGGCTTCGATGTCGTTGACGCTTCAACCCTGAAAGCTGTCAGGGGGCCCGTTGCGCTCCTTCTGCCGGATGAAGCCATCCTGGGCTTCTATAACGACTTTCTCAGAGGTGGAGAGCATCGCCAGTTCCTCTTCGCCCATGGCTTCGCGGTCACCTTCACGCGGCCCGATTTTTCTCCCACCGACGATGTTCTGCTCGTGGCCCCGAAAGGCATCGGGCAAAAACTTCGCGAGAATTTTGTAGCCGGCGGCGGCGTGATGGGCGCGCTCGCGATCGACCAGGACTCTTCCGGCCTCGCCCACGAGCTTAGCCACGAGGTTTCCCGCGACCTCGGGCTCACGCGGGTGGGCGTGGTCGACACCACCTTTGCCGGCGAGACTAAATGCGATTTGTTGAGCGAGCAGGTGGTGTTGTGCGGTGCCGTTCCGCGCCTTGTGACCGATGCCACTGAGTTTCTTGTGGCTCAAGGGATCCCGCGCGAGCTGGCCTCTTACGAGTGCCTCAATGAGCTCAAACTCATCGTCGACATGATGGTCGAGCACGGCGTGGAAGGCATGAAGAAGATGATCAGCACGGCCGCAAGGTACGGCGGGGAAATGGCCGCCGAGGTTGTATTGCCCAAAGCGCAGCTCGCGGAGAGCATGCAGGTTCTTTGGGATAAGATCGAAGACGGGTCGTTCGCGAAGTCTTTGAAGGATCACGTGGGCACGAAGAATGATTCGGTTTCCGGATCTGAAATTCAAATACCTTATTCCTCTTCGACCAGTGCGAGTAGTGCACAGCCCGAAGTTGTAAAAAATTCCAGCAGGGGCAGCTGCTCCGTGAGGGACACATGAGCATCCAGACTGAAACGAAACGCCATACCCTCCGCACCCTCGCCGCGATGAAAGGCAAGGAGCGAGTAGCGATGCTCACCGCCTACGACGTGGTGACCGCCCAGTGCCTCGACGAGGCCGGCGTAGACATCCTGCTCACCGGCGACTCCCTCGGCAACGTGGTTTACGGCTTCGACTCCACCCTGCCCGTGACGCTCGACATGATGCTCGCGCATACGGCTGCGGCCGTGCGCGGCTCCAAACGCGCCTTCGTGGTGGCCGATCTTCCCTTCATGACCTTCCAGGTGAACGGCGATGAGGCTCTTAAAAACGCCGGCCGCTGCCTAGCGGAAGCAGGTGCCCAGGCCGTGAAAGTGGAAGGCGCTTACCCTTCGCTCTGCGAAACAATCCACCGCCTCGTGCTCGCCGGCATCCCAGTGATGGGCCATATCGGCCTCACGCCCCAGAGCGTGCACCAGATGGGTGGCTACTATACCCACGGTAAAACCGAGACCGACGCCGAGAAACTCTCGCGCGAGGCCAAAGCTCTCGAGGCCGCGGGTTGCTTTGCGATTGTGCTTGAATGCGTTACAGAGAAATTGGCCAGGGAAGTTACGGAGTCTGTTAAATGTCTTACGATCGGCATTGGCTCCGGCAATGTTTGCGACGGCGAAGTGCTCGTGATTAACGACGTGCTCGGCTTCAGCCCTGGGCGCGCGCCTAAGTTTGCCCGTCAACGGCTCGACATGAAAGGCCTCGTGAAAGAGGCGGCTTCGGAATACGTAAAGGAAACCAAGGCAACAGTGACCGGAAAAAACCCGGAGCTCAATCAATGATCGGGGTAGTGGACATCGGCAATACCCGCACGAAGGTGGCCGTGTTCCGCGACGATGGCAGCCTGCTCGAGGACGCCGTAGTAGGCACCTTCGAGAATTTCCTGCCGCTCGCGGTGAATACCTTCAAGCTTGATTCCTTGGACCGCATCGTGATCGGCTCGGTAGTTCCTTCGCTCACTCCCGCCTGGGCGGATGTGCTCGTTTCGCGCGCGGGCATTCTTCACATCGCCGGCCATGATTCTCCCTGGGGCTTTGAGCTCGGCGTGGAGAACCCAGAGACCGTGGGCGTAGACCGCCTCGCAAATTTAGAGGGCGCGCTAACGTTTCCGGGATCTGTGCTCGTAGTTGACGCCGGCACCGCGACTAAATTCGACCTGCTCGAAGGCGTCGGCAAGCGAACCTTCGCCGGTGGCGCGATCGCGCCTGGCGTGACTGTTTCTTTCGAGGCAATGCTCGCGAAAGCCGCGCAGCTGAAATCAGTCGACCTCGGCAAGCATTCCCCGGTCGTCGGCTACAATACCGAGACCGCGATCCGAAGCGGCGTGCTGCACGGCTTTGCCTCGATGGTTGATGGCATGGTCGCCCGCGTATTCGAAGAGCGCCGCCTGCCTGCGCCCTGGTCGGTGGTGTCCACCGGCGGAAATGCCTCTTTTCTATCCGGCCGCGCGCGGCACATCACGCACAGTCGGCCACGCTTAACTTTGGAGGGATTGTATGCACTCGCCAAGAAAGTCTAGGATCATCGTTGGAGTCACGGGCGGGATCGCCGCCTACAAAGCCTGCGAGCTTGTGCGCCTCTTCAAGAAGGCTGGCCATGAAGTTCGCGTGGTCATGACCGCGAGCGCCGAGCGCTTCGTGGGCCCGCTCACGTTTCACTCGCTTTCGGGCGAACCAGTGCTTCGCTCATTGCACAACGGCGACTACGATCTTTCCGCCACTTCCCATATCGACCTCGCCAAATGGGCTGATCTCCTCGTTGTGGCACCCGCTACGGCAAACTTCCTCGCCAAACTCGCGGCCGGAATCTCCGACGACGCCCTCCTCACCGAGTGCCTCGCGTTCCATGGCCCCGCCCTGCTCGCGCCCGCGATGAATACGCGGATGTGGGATGCCGGCCCCACCCAGGAGAATCTCGAGAAGCTCCGTTCGCGAGGCTACCAATTTGCCGGCCCTGTGGCCGGTGATCTTGCCTGCGGCGAGACAGGTGTCGGCAAGATGAGCGAGCCAAATGAAATAGCCGACGCCGCGATGAAGCTTCTTGTTTCCGACCAGCCGCTCTCAGGAAAAAAAGTCGTGGTCACGAGCGGCCCGACCCGCTCCTACATCGACCGCGTGCGCTTCCTTACGAATCGCTCGAGCGGGCGCATGGGCCACTCGATCGCGGAAGCCGCCGAGCGACTCGGCGCGGAAGTAGTACTAGTGACCGGCCCAGTGGAGCCTCGTTTTGCCACCCTTGAGCGCGGTACCGTGATCGAAGTGGAAACGGGTGATGAGATGCTCGCTGCTTGCCAGGAACACATGCCTACCGCAAGTGCTCTATTTGCCACCGCCGCGGTGGCCGATTTCAAGATGCCCGAAGTCGTAGACGGCAAACTCCGCCGGGAAGGCACGCTGAAGCTCGAGATGGAAGCTTCGGTCGACGTGCTCGCCGAGCTCGCCAAAGCCAAGCGCGCCGGGCAGATTTTTTTCGGCTTCGCGGCTGAAACGGGGGAGGGGGAACCAGAGTTCGAGAAGGCGCGCGACAAGATCCGCCGTAAAGGCCTCGACTTCCTCGCGCTCAATAATGTTTCCCGCTCCGACATCGGCTTCGATGTCGATAACAATGAAGTTTATTTATTTGAAGGTGCGCTCGCTCCGCGCATGCTCGCCAAAGACTCCAAGAGCAAGCTGGCCGAGATCCTAGTGCGCGAGGCTTTTTCGAAGGGTGGCGCCGTTTGACCCTCGTGCTTAAGACCGAAAAGGAGCTGCGCGAGGTGATCGACGCCCATACCGAGCGCCGCGAGGCGACCGGTTTCGTGCCCACCATGGGAGCGCTCCACCAGGGCCACGCAGCGCTCCTCCGGCGCGCGGCCCAGGAGTGCCCCGTTACCGTGCTTTCGATCTTCGTAAATCCGACCCAGTTCGGCCCCAATGAAGATTTCTCCCGCTACCCGCGCGCGTTCGAAGCCGACCTCGAGATTGCCCGCGATTGCGGCGTGCAGTACGTTTTCGCCCCTGACGTCGACACGATATACCCGAAGGGTTGGAGCACCTTCATCGACGTGCAGGGCGTGAGCGAGCCTCTCTGCGGCAGCTTCCGCCCCGGCCACTTCCGCGGCGTGGCCACCGTCGTTTACCGCCTCTTCCGCCTCGTGCGCCCGCAGGTTGCGTATTTTGGCCAGAAGGATCTCCAGCAGTGTCTCGTAATCGAGCGAATGGTGCGCGACCTCGCGCTGCCGGTGCGCATCGCCATCTGCGACACCCTCCGCGAATCCGATGGCCTCGCCATGAGCTCCCGCAATCGCTATCTCAGTGCGGAAGAGCGCGCCAAAGCCACGATCATCTTCAAGGCTATGCAGGCGGTGCACGAAGCGTTCGCCCAAGGGGAGAGGGAAGTCGAGGATCTCGTGGACCTCGCCCACGTGACCCTCAGTCAGGTTCCCGATTTCCAGGAGCAGTACTGCGAGATTCGCTCCCTACCCAACCTCGGTAGCATCGACCACATCGAAGGCCCCGCCGCCCTCGCGATCGCCGGATTCCTCGGCAAGACCCGGCTTATCGACAATCTCGTGCTAAATTAGCTAATAATATCAGGAATATAAATACTTGATTAATTTGGTCAATAAAGGTAAGATCGCCCTCCGTTGATGGCTCCTTGGAGTGCTATGAAACACGCGCCGCCTTTCCTCACCCTGATCCTCCTTCTCTCCGCCTGCGGCAAACAGGAGCCTGTCGTGCGCGACCCTGAAGGCTCCACCGTGCGCGGCATGCAGCCCGTGGTTCCCAAGCCTGCAGACAAGCCCGCCGAGAAGCCGGGGGAAAATCCTTCCAACAACCCAGGCGAAAAACCGGGAGACGTTCCGCCTCCGCCAAACAATCCCTCATTCTCCGACGAAGAAGTCGCTGTGAATGCGGGCGTTCTTCGCGCCAACGAAATCCGCGCGGAGAACAAGCTGCCCGAGCTCGTGCTCGATGAAAAACTTTCCGCCGCCGCCCAGAAACACGCCGAAGACATGGCCGCGAGAGATTTCTTCGACCACGTGAACCCCGAGAAAGAGACGCCCTTCGATCGCATGAAGAAAGCCGGCGCCACGTTCAACTCCGCCGCTGAGAACATCGCCAAGGGAGTGCCCTCCGCCGCCGAAGTGTTCGACGGCTGGATGGCGTCCCCGGGCCACAAGACGAATCTCCTGAACAAAGCCTACGGGCGCCACGGCCTTGGCTTCAAGGCCGGGTACTGGGTTCATGTATTCGCGGACTGAGTGCACAGCGGAAAAGAAAAAGGCAGCCAATCGGCTGCCCTTTTCTTGTTTCTACGACCAAGCAGCTCCTAGCGAACAGGCCGCTTCGGAGGCGCCACCAACTCGATCACTTGCTCGCCGGCTACGCGGTCTTTCAGGAGTAAGCTGACCTTGATTTTTACTTTCTTTCCGAGCGCCGCCTGCTTCAGGCTGAACTCGAACACATCGCTAACCGCGGTCACGCTCTTGTCCTGAAGCGCTTTGATCAGCACTTCTTTGGCCAAAGGCATCGCGAGGAGCAGCGGCTGGTCGGCCGACAGCGTGAGCTTCACGTCTTTGGCGGCCAATCCCGTCGAGGCGAAGTTGCGCATCTTCATGGTCACGCGCAGCTGCTCGCCGATCGAGATTTTGCCGTTCTTGTCTTTTTCCTGGAGAACTACTTCCAGGAGACGCAGAGGACGGGCTGCGAAGTCTAACTCTTCGTCGAGCTGTCCCTGTTGGAACTGTGTTTCCGCCTGCATCGGGTAGATGTAGTCGTATTGCGCCTGCTGGGCAGGCATATACGCCGCTTTGTAGAGCTCGTCGAAACGCTCCGTATACGCCGCAGCTCTCGCCGCTTCGTAGTGACGGTAGTAGGCGCCGTCGTAAGAGTCGCTGTAAGCGGCTTCGCTGGACCGGCGGAACTCAGGGTCGTAGGCCGACCGGTAAGTTTCGTCGTAACCCTGGTCATAGCTCTGGCGGTAGCCCGAGTCGTAACCCTGATCGTATCCCTTATTGTACTCCTCACGTTTCTTGAGGTTAGCGGCGCCGCAGCCACTGCGGTATCCCTGGCGATAGCTCGCCTGGTAAGCCGTGCGATAGGCCTGATCGTGAGACTGCTGGAACGATGCTTTGTAGCCTTCGTCCTGGCCGCGTGCGAACGCAACCTTCTCACGCTGGTTATTGTCACAACGCTCACCTGGGCGGTGGTCACCGGGGCCACGGATGTCGGCAACGATGCCGCCGCGGAGCAGATCCATGAATCCGCGAGGGGCGCGTTGCGAGAATGCGTCCTCATGGAGCACGGCTTCCGCGAAGTAGCGGTCGTACACGAGCTTCTTCCCGTTCACATAGTCGAATGCCTTGGCGCGGGCGATGGCAGCAGCTTCTCCAGCCGCGGTGCCCTCGTCATAGCCCTTCTGGCTGGCGTTGCTCTGGTCAGCATCATAGTAGCCCGCTTCACGGCCTGGACCGTTAGCTTCAGCATAGGCAGCAGCATCCGCGCGGCTCACGCCGTCGTTGTAGCCGTCATTGCCGCCCTTGCGGAAACCGTCGGATCGGCCGCCGCTCTGGCCTGCTGAGTAACCTGCATTGCGTCCGGCATTCTCGCCATCGCGCTGACCGTCGGCAAAAGTATTGCCCGAGTTGCTGGAGCAGGCGTTTCTGCCGTCCTGGAAGCCACGTGCCTGGCCTTCAGAGCTGCCGGCACGAGTTCCCTGGTTTGTACCTTCAGAGGTGCCGCGCTGCTGGCCAGCGGCGTAACCTTTCTGGAAAGCTTCCCGGAAATCCCATTTGTTGCAGAGGTCAGGACGGGGGCGCTTGCGCTCCTCTTCCTCACGACGCTTGCGTTCTTCTTCACGACGACGCTGCTCTTCTTCAGTGCGGCGTTTGTGGTCATCTTCGCGCTTTTTACGCTCGTCTTCACGGCGCTTGCGCTCTTCTTCGCCTTTACGGCGTTCTTCCTCGCCACGACGACGCTCTTCATCCTTCTTTCGCTCATCGTCGCGACGCTTCTCTTCTTCGCGTTTCTTACGTTCTTCTTCACCGCGACGGTTCTCTTCCTCGCGCTTTTTGCGCTCTTCTTCACGGCGCTTGGAATCTTCTTCGTTTTTCTTACGATCCTCTTCGCGTTTACGGTCTTCCTCGCGTTTGCGATTTTCCTCGTTGCGGCGGTTTTCTTCGTCGTTACGGCGCTTCTCTTCTTCGCGTTTCTTACGTTCTTCTTCACCGCGACGGTTCTCTTCCTCGCGCTTTTTGCGCTCTTCTTCACGGCGCTTGGAATCTTCTTCGTTTTTCTTACGATCTTCCTCGCGTTTACGGTCTTCCTCGCGTTTGCGATTCTCCTCGTTGCGGCGGTTCTCTTCGTCACGTTTCTTACGTTCTTCTTCGCCACGGCGCTTATTATCTTCTTCGTTCTTGCGGCGTTCTTCTTCACGCTTCTGGCGTTCTTCCTCACCACGGCGACGGTTCTCTTCATTGCGGCGATTGTCTTCGTCTCGCTTTTTGCGCTCTTCTTCACCACGACGGCGTTCTTCTTCACGCTTCTGGCGTTCTTCCTCACCGCGACGTCGGTTCTCTTCATTTCTGCGATTTTCTTCGTTGCGACGATTCTCTTCGTTCTTACGATTTTCTTCGTTGCGCCTGTTGTCTTCGTCCCGCTTTTTGCGCTCTTCTTCACCACGACGGCGTTCTTCTTCACGCTTCTGGCGTTCTTCCTCACCACGGCGACGGTTCTCTTCATTGCGGCGATTGTCTTCGTCACGCTTTCTGCGCTCTTCATCTCCGCGGCGGCGCTCCTCTTCACGGCGCTTATTCTCTTCTTCGCGCTTCTGGCGTTCTTCTTCGCCACGGCGACGGTTCTCATCGTTGCGGCGATTGTCTTCTTCGCGCTTTCGGCGTTCTTCTTCTCCACGCCGGCGTTCTTCGTCACGCTTGCGATTTTCCTCATTCCGGCGGTTCTCTTCATTTCTGCGATTTTCTTCGTTCCGGCGATTCTCTTCTTCGCGCTTCTGGCGTTCCTCTTCGCGACGCTTCTGCTCTTCTTCGCGACGCTTCTGCTCCTCTTCGCGGCGCTTTCGCTCTTCTTCGCGTTTTCGTTGTTCTTCCTCGTTATTATTTCCGCCGTTGTTTCCACCGCCCCGGTCAGCTGTAATTCCGCCGCCTGAAAGAGGCGAGCCTGGGGGCACGATCTGTCCGCTAGCGACCTTGGTCTTCGGAATCACGGCCGCGAAAGAGGGGGCGGCTATGCTGAGGCTCATACCGTAAACAAATAATTGGAGAGTGAGAGCGGAAAGACGTTTCATGGCGAAGGCTCCGTAAGACAGGGGGCGGATGGGGGTCTGCTTGAAATTCACGGCGTGCGAAAAGCAATTGTAGTGCCACGTGAACTAACGCTGGGCGTGAGATTTCGCTGAAAATTGGATCGTGTGAAAAACTCGATATGCTTTAGGGGGTTAAAGCGCGAACGCCTTGGTTTTCTCCAATTGAATTTCACATGAAAAGGCCGTTCTCATTCATCTCCGGCCAGGGAAAAAATATAGGGCCCGGCGCGTTGGCACCGGCCCGCAAACAAAAAGGGGACCAGTCTCGCGACTGGTCCCTGGGGTTTCTGACTCAACATTTCAGAAAGACAGGCTGACTTTGTTTCACTCCCTTTTACACACGAGCCACCTCGTCTTTCGCGTTACCGAGGCTGAGCTGGTACCAGTCCATGCGGCGGGTCGCGATCATGATCGCGGCGAGCAGGCCGAAGCTGAGGAGCGATCCGAAGAGCAGGGCAAAGTCCTCCGCGGAAAGGATCACGTAGAGCATCCCGTAGAGCCCCGAGAGGAAAACTCCCATGGTCTTCGAGCGCCGAGGGTCTCGTAGCGCGGCCGAGAGGTAGAACCAGATCAGGGCCGTGGAAGCGATCGCGGAGATGGTATAGGCGAGGCGGAAGTCCATATGTTCGGCGAAGCTGAGCACGAGGAGGTAGAATACCACGAGTGCGGCGCCGACCAGGCCATACTGCAGCGGGTGCAGGCGGAGGTTCGAGGCAACCTCCACGAGAAAGAAACCGGCAAAGACCGACACGATAAAGAGGATCGCGTATTTCGTGGCGCGGTCGGTGAGGGTGTATACGTCCACCGGCTCCATGAAGCGCACACTGAAGGAATCATCGCGACCGGCTACGGCCGTGTTCACGAGCTTCCATTCGCTGGTGAAACCATCTTTGCTCACCTCGCGGGTGCTGGGAAGATGCACGCCGCGGAAGCTCGGGCTCGGCCAGTTTGACTGCAGCTTGATGCTGCTCTCGGTAGCAAGAGAGCGAAAGGAGATCTCATCCATTCCGTGGAGTTCGAGCGAGAGGTCGACTTCGTGCAAAACCTTGCGCAGTTCCTCGTAGGAGAGGCCGGGATCAAAGCAGATGGAAGCTTCACAGCTGTAGGTGCGGATTTCTTTGGCGTGCCCGGCGATTTTAAGCACAGGGAAGCGTTGCAGGCCCTTTTTGGCCGACAACGGCAGAAGGAAGTATGGATTCAGTGTTCTCACCTTACCTCCCTCATGGCTGGCGGCTGGCAGAACTTCAGATTCTGGCGGAAGGGCAAACTTCGCTTTGCCGTTCAGACTGAGCTCGTAGGCCTGGGCGTGGAAGATCCCGCGCGAAATGGGTTTCACCTTGGCTTCTCCGGCGAAATCCACTCTGGTGGGCCGAACTTCCTGCGAGCGATTGCTGGTCTCGGTCTCGAGCTTATTGTCGTAGTGGTAGGTCTCCTGCGTGGGCACTACCAGGTAGGGCGTCTCTATCTTCTGGTCGGGCGTGAGGCTGGAGCTGATCTCCTGCATTACCTCGGCGCGTCGGCCCCGTCTCTCCTCGGATACGGTGCGCACAAAACCGCTGGCGATCCAGAGCAGGCTGGCAACTATGAATATGAGGGTGGCCTTCTTCATCGGTGAATCTTTCATGTATTTCTCCTTGTAGTTCCAGGATAGGTGGCCAAAAAGGAGGGGCCGTGGGCGTTGTGTGGATATTGCGTGAATAGTATTGAAAATGGGCTGGGCCAACTTGTGCCGGGCAGGCGGGGTCGGTAACTTAAAAGGATGGGAAGCGGAAAAAGGATCCTGATCGTGGAAGATGAGCGCTCGATCGCCGAGACGATTCTTTTTGCCCTAGAGACGGAAGGCTTCGTTCCGGAGCACGTTTCAACGGGCGGCGAAGCCAGGGCTGCGCTTGCGCGCGGCGGTTTTGATCTCGTGATCCTCGACGTGGGACTGCCCGACACTTCGGGTTTTGAGCTTTGCCGCGCAGTACGGGCCACCAGCCAGGTGCCCATTTTTTTTCTTACGGCGCGCTCGGAAGAGATCGACAAGGTGATCGGCCTCGAGCTCGGCGCCGACGACTATATTGCCAAACCCTTCAGCCCGCGCGAGCTCACAGCGCGGGTGAAGTCCTTGTTCCGACGCCTGGAAGCGAACGCTGAGGTTTCTAAGAGCAACGGCAAATTCCACGTGGACGAGGATCGCGCGCAGATCACCTTTCTTGGGCGCCCGCTCGAGCTCACGCGCACGGAATTTCGTTTGCTGAAGTTATTGTTGCAGCGGCCGGGGCGCGTGTACAGCCGCCAGGAAATCATGGACCGCGTTTCCGACAATCCCGACATGAGCCTCGACCGCACGATCGACTCCCACGTGAAGAGCCTGCGCGCGAAACTCCGCGAGCGGGATTCCTCGCGCGACTGGATCCTCACGCAGCGAGGATTTGGCTACTCCGTGGCGGAGGAATAGATGAGCATCCGCCGGCGCATGGTGCTGCTCGTGATGGTGATGCTGCTCGCGGGCGGCTATGCGATTGGCAACGATCTCGTGAACAGCTTCAGCAAGGCGCACTCCGAGATGGCAGAGAACATGATGTACGAGTTCGCCAAAGCGCTTGCCTCTCAAGTGGAGAGCGCGGGCGGTGTGGAAGCGGGCCGTGCCCAGCTCGAAATGCTTTTTGCCAACTACCGGGAAAAACCGGGCGAAACGAGCCCGAACTCGGCGCTGAACATCTACGTGACCGACGCCAGTGGCATCGTGGTGTTTTCCTCCAAAGACCCAAGTGAGGTGGGCAAAAACTACGGCCGCTGGAATGACGTTTACCACGCATTGCGCGGCCGCTACGGCGCGCGCTCCACGCGGCTGAATCCGGCGGATCCAGGCTCGAGCGTTTACTTTGTGGCGGCGCCGATCCAGCTCGGGGGCAAAATCTCAGGCGTGGTGAGCGTGATCAAGTCGGAAGAGAGCGTGACGCCCTTCCTTTACCGAGCGCTCCAGCGCGCGCTGCCGGTGCTCGTGCTCACCATTGCGCTGCTCGCCCTATTCTCGGCGCTGATCATGATCTGGATCACCACCCCGATTCATAAGCTGCGCGACTATGCCCTCGCCGTGTCTGAAGGCAAGCCCGGGAAAAGGCCGGCAGCCGGGCCCAAAGAGCTGCGCGAGCTTCTCGATGCCTTCGAAAAGATGCGCATCAGTCTCGAGGGTAAAAAGACGATCGAAAACTTCGTACAGGGTCTCGTGCATGAGTTAAAAAGCCCGCTCACCGCGATCCAGGGCTCGGCCGAGCTCAGCCTCGAAGACGTACCGAGCGAGCAGCGTTCGCGCTTCCTGCACAATATCCTGCGCGAAGGCCACCGCCTGCAGAGCCTGCTGGAAGAGCTCCTGCGGCTCGCGAAGCTGGAAAACCGCGTCGGCCTTGAGCGGAAAGAAAAAGTTTCCGTTAGTTCCTTGGCGGAAGACGCCTGCCTCGCGCTCGAAAGCGTTGCGACGCAGCGCGGGCTAAAGCTGGAGCGGTCGGCGAATGGTAGTTCCTTCGTGCTGGGCGACTCGCTCCTGCTCGAGCAGGCGGTGCGGAATCTGATCGGCAACGCAATGGATTTCTCTCCCGAGGGCGAAACGATCCGGGTGAGCGTGGCGCAGGAAAGCGGAGGTGTAAGCCTGACCGTGAGCGATCGCGGCCCGGGCGTGCCCGAGTTCGCCCGCGAGAGGATATTCGAGAAGTTCTACTCTTTAGAGCGGCCCGGCGGCGGTGCCAAGAGCTCCGGACTCGGGCTCAACTTCGTGCGCGAAGTGTGCCTGATGCATGGCGGTTCCGTGGAGCTGCTGCCTTCTGCTGGCGGCGCGAGCTTCCGCATTCAGCTGCCTTCTTTTTCCTGAGATTTGGAAAAGAGCCATCGCATGTTTTATGAACCTAGGCATTGTGCCTGTGGCGAACTTGCCCCGAACCCGTCTCCAGTCCGTCTCCTTGCCTATGCCGATTTAATTCGGTCTTCGTTTCTGTAAGAAGATTTATTCATCCCTGCGCTTACCGTGTGCAAGCGCGAATCCTCTCGTAACCAGGCGCGCTTGCACCTTCCAGCCTATTATTGACCCGCGATGCGCTACCACCGTGCTTCTCCGGGTGTTTCGGTTTTTGTATGGACGAGCTTGTCTTTGAGTTCTTAGTCTTTAGATACGCCGTTCATTCCTCGTTTCGCGTTCACGAAACAGGAGGTATTTTTGAAATACGAATTTAACTACGCAATGGATTGCAAGGTTTCAGTCATAGCGGCTTTTCTTGTTCTCAGCTTGCTCAGCGCCTGCGGAAAGGCGCCTGAGAATGGGAATCCGGTCGTGGCCGTAGCCCCGCAGCCCGGCACTTCGCCTGCAACTACTCCGAATCCCGTTCCGCCAACGCCGACCACTCCGCCGCCTCCCGTGCTCAGCGGGCCCCCCACCCTCTGGAGCCACTTGGCCTCCGCCGACGCCTGGAACGCGGCCGTGCTCATCGCTGTTCGCGCGAATCTCGCGAAATTCGAAAAGGCGCGGGACCGCTCCGTGTTCTGCCCTGGCTACGATACAGCGACGGACCCGCAGCGTCTCACCTGCTGGAGCCGGCTGATCTCAGTCATGGTGAAGTTCGAGAGCGGCTTCAACCAGAGCTCCCTCTATCACGAGCCTTCCGGCGGCAAAGACTCCGTAGGCCTCCTGATGCTTTCGCAGGGAGAATGTCCGAACGCGCCGACGGTCGCCCAGCTTAAGAACGGGGTGGAGAATATCCGATGTGGAGCCGCGAAGATGGCGGCGCTGATCGCGCGAGACGGCTACGTAACCACGCCAGATAACAAGCACGGAGCGGCGGCGTACTGGTCGGTGCTGCGCGCGCCCTATACTGCCTATGGGCTGAAGCTCGGCAAGAAGCTGGAGATCCTCAAGGAGAGCACCAAATACAAGGCCGTGTATCCGATCGTAAGTAATTGAATTCAGGATGGGCTTGTGAAAGTTAGTAAATTCAATGACTTTTGATTGTCAAAACAGGGCGCGATTTTTTCGGGTTGGCGAGGTTTCCTCAGCATATAGAGAGGTACTCAATGAAAACCCTGAAAACCTGCAGCCCTATTTTTGCATTTCTCTTTCTTTTCACAGTTTCACCGGATGCTAGCGCAAATAAACGATGTGTCTTAGATCTGCAAGGCGCCAGTATTTCTCTCCAGCAGTTTCAGCAAAGTTCCATTTCTGAAGAGGCCTGCAAGAGCCACAGGGACTATCCAGAGTTTAAAAAGTTTGTCCAGAACTCGCAGGTTTTTTTCATCACCGGCTACATGAATGAAACTCACAGAGACTATGCAGGCCAGTTTTCAGCTGCCCTTCATTCACTGAGTGGCGGAAGAGGTAACTTCGTACGCATTGATACCGATAGCAGGGCCGCCGTGGCTCCTGACACGGTTAGCTCGATCTGCCCCAAGATCAGGTCCAGACTTGCTGGAGCAGCTAACAAGATCATTTTTGGACACAGCAAAGGCGGCGCTTCCGCTCTCTATATGATGCGCGGATGCCCCGATGTCACAAGGGCCGCGCGGGCGATTGTATCCGTGAATGGAGTTGTAGGGGGATCTGGAGTGGCCGATGCTTCCGTGGCGGCCGTCAACGGTGGGAAAGTGCTTGAGGTTGTTCTGGACGGGCTCAAGAGCGTAGTCAATGCCACTTACGTTCTTAAGCCCTATATCGGACAGAACATTGCGGGACTCTCGCTGACAACAAGGAGTTCCACGGTGCGACTGGATGGGCTCAGAAATAGTCTTGTGAAACCGGGCAACGCCTTTTGCGTAACGAGCTCGGCCGCCGATTTCGAGATCAACTCGATTGACCCGAGCCCCGCTGGCCAGACGGCGGCGAAATTTCTCCGGGACAGGATGAAGAAGATTTTCGGCAGTGAGGCTAATGATGGCCTCGTGGCCCAGAGTAAGCAATCAGACGCCCAGCTTTGCCCGCAGAAACTGCACGTTCCAGGTGCGAACCATATGTCACTGATCGAAGCCGACAATTCTCCCGTATCTGCTGATTCAGTTACAAAGCAGGCCTTCGCCGGCTACCTGCTCTACCTTGTTTACAAGAATGATCGCTAGCTCAGGAAGCCAGAAAGCTCAGCGCGTAGAGCAGGCCGAAGCTGAGGTGTAGCCGTGCGGCCTGCTTCCTCAACTCGTAGCAGGCGGGATCAAGCGGTCCACGTGCCTCGCGGAGAGCGCGGTAACCGAGCCAGGCGAAAGGCAGCGCAAGCAACGTCAACACGGAGTAAATGCCGGCGAGCCCGGTGAAAATGAGTGCAGCGAGGGTAACGTAAGGCGCGAGCAGCAGGAAAAGGTAGGCGTGTTTTGACCAGCCGAATCCAAAAATTCGGGCGATCGACTGCACGCCCGCGATCGAGTCGAAAGGGATGCGCTGCATGTTCCCGGAATGCAGCCGGAGTGTAACCAGAAAAGAGAGCGGCAGAGAAAGAAAGGCGAAGCGAACAAGCTCAGCGCTCTGGGGGAAGTAGAGCGCCGCAGCCCCATCCGTTACCAGCGGACCAGCGAGCAGGAAAACTATGGGTTCCCCGAGCCCGAAATATTTGTAGTGGAAAGGCCAGCCGCTGTAGCTTGCGGCGCCGAGCGCGCCCGCCAGCGCGAGCCAAAGAAGCCGTCCGCTGACGAGTTCCAGGGGAAGCAGTGTAAGCAGAAGAACACCGAGAGCGCAGCCCGTGAGAAAAAACACAGCAGCGGCGTTGCGGAGATGCACGGCAGGGATCCAGAGCTTCTGGATCACACCCGAGCCGCCGCTCTGGCCGGGATTGTCTACGCCGCGGAGATGGTCTTCGTAGTCGCTCCAGAAATTGCAGCCGAGATGAATCAGCGCAACGGAAGCGAAGAGCAGGAGAGTGACTGGCGATGCCACTTTCACAGCATTGCCGTCACTTACCAGGCTTGCGCACACCACTAGCAGCAAGGGGAGGAGCGAGATCGCGAGATAGGGCAGGCGAAGCGCGGCCAGCCAGCGCAGGGCGATCATGGGCCGTCGCCACTGGGCTTCCGGGATGAGTTCGACGAGTACCTGCGACTTTTGTGCGGCGAGGTCAGAGAAGGTCGAGGAGCGGAAGCGGCCTTCTCCTTTGAGCCTGGCCACCCAGCGCTGCCCGTTTTGGAACACGCGGAAGTCGCGCAGCGTCTGCTTCACGAACTCGTGATCAGCCGGAAGAACCTTAGTCACGATTTTGCTCTGCAAAATTTGTCATTTCATTCTCTCAAGAAGAGACACAGTGAGCTGTTTGGTTAGGTCGCGCCAGATCGACGGCGGCAGCTTCTCCAGGTGAGAGATCGCGAACGCGCTGTGGTCCTGCGCTTCTTTCCTTGCCCAGCCGATGGCTTCCGCGTACTCAAGGCATTCCTGCAGGCTGTGCCCAAGGGCCAGTGGGTTGGGGATATAACCGTGTTCGTCTTTCTGCGAAAAAGAGCCCTCTAACAGGGTTGCGGCGCGCTTCGAGCGTTTCACCAGCATCACGCCCACGCTGTTGAGCTTAGTTTCGAGCAGGTCGGCGAAGAGGGGCTTGCCTGTATTTTTGCCTTCCCAGTCGAGGATATCGTCGAGCAGCTGGAAGGCGAGGCCGAGGTGCGTGCCGAAGCGAAAGAGGTCGTCGGCGTGGCGGCCGGCGCGGTGGCCCGTTACCCAGCCGCTCCAGGCGAACAAAGAGGCCGTTTTTCGGCGCGCCACTTCCAGCACAGCTTCGACATCGCCGTGCACTTGGCCCATGAGGTCGGCCTGGAGGCATTCGCCTTCCACGAGCTCGCGTACCGTCTGCGCGAGGCGCTTGAGGATCTCGGGGTCGCCAAGCTCGGCCATATCCGAGATTGCTTTCGAAAGCAGGGCATCTCCGGAAAGGATCGCGGTGTGCGCGCCATATTTCAGGTGCGCGGTGATGCGGCCGCGGCGGGTGGTGGCGCCGTCGAGGATATCGTCATGAAGCAGGGTGGCGGTGTGCACCAGTTCGGCTGAAACGGCGCAGCTCGCGAGTTTTTCGAAAGGCACGTCGAGGGCGCGGCCGAGCAGCGCGATCAGCAGAGGGCGCACTCGCTTACCGCCGGCAGAGAGAAGATGGTGAGCGGGATTGGCGAGAGAGGGCGCCGTACCAAACCGATCGTTCACGTGCCAGTCGAGGCCTTCCACTTGTTTTTCTATTTCACCGATGAGGCGTTTGGTTTCGAAAGTAAGCGAGATTTTCTTGCCGAGTTCGGCTCCAGCGGCAGGAGGAGGAATGCTGTCGTGCTCGAGATGGCTCATTTCTTGAGTTCCTTCGCTGTTGGAGCCTTATCTGTGCCCTGCTTCTTTGCGTCTTTTTTCACGAGGTCAGGATTTTTCTTCATCTCGGTCTCGGCCTGGATCGCCACGTCACCGGTGATATCCTGCAGGGGAGCGTACTGCTCAAGGCGGTCGGCCACGTTTCGAGGGCCAAGTTCGATCGTGAGAATTGGTTTTGAGCGGTCAACCCACATATAGCGTCCCAGCGAACCAGCGTAGTTCCCCAGGCGTTTCCAGGGAATATCTGCGAATTTTTTAGGGGCCGGAATCTTTGGGCCATCGAAGTCGAGAACGTTATAGGGGGTGTGGATGGAAAGTATGAGGTCTGGGTTGAATTCATCAATATGCGCGATCGCGCATTTGGTTTCTTTTTCGGAGTTGGATGTTTTTCCCGGAAAACGCCGGGGATCTTTCTTGAGCTTCGTTTCCCAGTAGGAGAGGGCTTCTTTGTCCCAATCGGAGGTGGGAAAGTTGCGGTTCACATCTACGCCATTCGCATTCGTGCGGGTTTTGAGCTTGAGACCGTCCGGATTGAGGATCGGAACCACACGCCAGTGGTTGCGGGGCTCCACCTTCGTAAGGCGCTCCATCCAGGAGCGGGCGAGAGACCCAGCGGGCAGCTCATCGCCATGAATAAGGGAAAACACCAGAATCTTGCGGGGCTTCTTTTCGCTCGCCCGGGCGGCGAGGTCGGAGTGAAAAATCGGCACACCATTCTCACTTACGCATCCTTCGAGTTGCCTGGCTTTTTCGCAGGCAAGTTTGAGCTCGGCATCGTTCGATTTTCCCGGAAGTTCTTTAAGCTCGCGGAAGCAGAGGTCGGCCAGAGAAGGGGTATCTTCGGCGCGGCCAGCACTAGTGGCTAAAAGGAAGGAGAGAAAAAGGGCGATCATATCTTCTTGTTCTTCGCCCGGCTGATGCGCCCATTCTCCGCGCGAAAGGCCGTAAGGTTCTTCCGCACTTTTTCATCGAAAGTGGCGATGATCTGCGCGGCTAAGATGCCAGCGTTTGCGCCGCCGCCAATGGCTACGGTGGCAACCGGAACACCGCTAGGCATCTGCACGATGGAAAGCAGAGAGTCCATGCCTTTGAGTTGTTTGGTAGGAATCGGCACTCCGATTACCGGCAGCTCCGTGTAGGCCGCAAGCATTCCTGGAAGATGGGCCGCGCCGCCTGCGCCGGCGATAATTACTTTGAGCCCTCGGGCGGAAGCGGATTTTCCATAATCGCTCATGTCGTCGGGAGTGCGATGGGCGCTCACTACGCGCTTCTCGTAGGAAACGCCGAGCTCATCGAGTTTAGTGGCCGCTTCCTGCAGGATTGGCCAATCGGAATCACTTCCCATGGCGATGCCAACGAGAACCTTGCTGGCCCGCAAGGAGCCGCTTTTTCGAGTCATTTCTATTGCTTACCCCTGTACCCAGCGGGATGCAAGAATTTGGGAGGCTACTTCCTGACACTCTTTTAGGGTGTCAGCGTAAACAGTGAAGTGGCCCATTTTACGGCGTGGCCGTATCTCGGATTTCCCGTACCAGTGCAGCTTCGCGTTTTCCGGCCAGGCGGGGCCGCAGGTTAGCTTGGCGAAAAGAGGGGCGAATTCTTTTTCGCTCGGAGGCCAGAGCAGGTTCACCATCACAGCGGCGGCGTGGGCAGGCTCTGTGCGGGCCAGCGGCATTCCGAGACCGGCACGCAGGTGATTCTCGAACTGGGAGCCGGCCACCACATCGATCGTGAAGTGCCCGGAATTGTGCACGCGCGGAGCAACCTCATTCACGAGCACTTCGCCATCTTTTACGAAGAACTCCACCGCCAGCACGCCTACGTAGTCGAGCTTCTCGGCGATCTCACGCGCGATCGTCCCGGCCCGAAGCGCTACCTTGCTCGCGGCGAATTCCCTCGTGAATTCCACCTGAAAGCAGATCCCTTCGAGCTGGATACTCCGCACGGTAGGATACAGCTCCACTTCGCCAGTTTTGGAACGGCAAACGACCGCCGCAATCTCTTCGTCGAACGCGATCCGTTTTTCCAGGTAGGGCTGCTCGATCCGGGCGGCGACCTCACTGGCCAGCTCGCCGGAAGCCGTGCGCCCAGCCGCATCTACCATCCAGACACCCTTGCCATCGTATCCACCCCGTCCGGCCTTGAGCACTCCACCGCCGTTTTTCTTCAGGAAGTCGTCGCAGGCTGGGTTCCATTCGCCAGTGATCGACAAAAAAGGAGAGGAGGGGATGCCATTCTTCTGCAGAAGTTCCTTCTGCGTGCGTTTGCTCTTGAGCTGAAGGAAAGACTTCCAGGAAGGAAAACAGTCAACTCCACGTTGCTCGAGTTCGGCCACGAGCTTTTCGTCGACGTGCTCCTGCTCGAAAGTAACAAGGTTATCGTCGATTTTACCGTCGTTTAGCCAATTCCAGGCGTCAGGTAAGGATAGCATTACGAACGGGATCTCCAGCTTTTTCGCCGCCTTCCCGAGCATGAGCCCAAGTTGCCCGTTTCCTAATGTGACTACAGTCCTTTGCGTTGTCATTTTTATGCAAAAGCCATTAAACTAAAGTAAGAGCTCCCACGGTTGAGGGAGCTTTCCGCTCCAGCAGGAGGCTGCCTTTTTGCGGTTCCAAAGTGTACCAGTTTCAGGCCTGTTTGTAACCGGCTCTATCCGGCTCCGGGTAGCATTTTGCCTGTTGCTGGCCCTTTACGCCGCGAAGGCCCACGGTGCCGAGGGCGGCATTCCCTGGACACCCAAGAACGCTGAACCCTTCGGCGGCGGCCGTAACTACTCGGCCGTTCTCTGGGAGGAGGGAGACGACCCCGTTTCCGCATCCGAAGCAGAGAGTTCCGAGCCTCCGTCGGGCCCTCCGCTGTGGGACGGCAATCCCGAATCCCTGCCTGAGCCCGCGTCTCCCGCAAAGGCGGCCGCAAAGCCTGCGGAAAAGCCGGCACCAGCAGCCGCCGTGGCAAATCCGAAAGAAGCTTCGATCAGGGCCAGCGAGCCAAAAAAAGAAATCTACAAGATAAACCGCGAAGAGCTAGTGGGCTCGGACCTTCCGGCTCCTGAAAAGATCGCCTTCGAGCTGGGCTACAAGCCCGCGGAGCTGAAGAAGTTCACCGAAGACTTTGCGGCCGCCCTTTCACTCGGCCCCCGCAGCCCAGCCTTCCGCCGTATTTGCACGAAGGACCAGGACAGCTGCCGGCTTCTCTCCGATTTCCACGCCCAGGCTTCCGATGCCAAACGAGAGCGGCGCCGTGTGCGCCGCCGAGTGAAGCATTTCCGAATCACCGAAGAGAACGTGAGCCAGGCCCAGCGTTTCGACTTCGGCGTGCTCGCCAACAACCTCAAGGTGGAAAATTCTTCCCGTCTGGTGAGCCTCGCAGAGCGCTCGCTCAAAGAAGTCGAGTGTCCGCGAAACCTCTCCGCTGCTCTTGCCATTAAAGCTGAAGAATATTTCCCTGATCCTAAGGTGCGCAGCCTGGCTCGCGAACTCTTCGACCATGCCCGCCACTGCATCGCTTTCGACGACGAAGTTTACGAGCGCCTTTTTCTTCGCGCCGCGCTCTACGCGATCTACGACGGCGATAGGGTGCGCGCCCGCGACCTGCTTCTCGAGGCCAAGAAGGGCACTAATTCCACCGAACGTTACCGCGTGCTCTACTGGCTGGGCCGTCTCGCCTTTGACGAGAACGGGAAAGATAATGAAAACTGGACCGAGCTGATGAACCAGTACCCGCTTTCGTATTACTCGATCGAGGCAGCCACCTCGCTCAAGCGCGATCCAATGGACATGATCACCAACCGGAAAGTGGGCGGGCTCAAGCGCGAAGCGCCGAATGACCCCGAGCTTACCCGCATGGTGCGCTGGCTCGAAGCCCTCTATTCCTACAAGCATTCCAATGCCGTTGCCAAGTGGGCTTCGTGGATCGTGCGCGCCAACGAGGGCGAGCTAGACGTTGATATCCTGCTCTACCTCTCTTCGCTTAAGATCGCGTCCGGGTTGTACCGCTCAAATATCTCGATGCTCTTTTCCTACTTTCGCAAAAACCCAACTTCACTCAATACGGAAGGCCTCAAGCTCCTCTATCCACGGCCGTACTATGATCTGATCCAGGAAACCAGCAAGGGCAAGATCGAGGTGTTTCTCGTGCTCGGGCTCATTCGGCAGGAAAGCGGCTTTGATGCCCGCGCCGTATCGCGCGCGAAGGCGAAGGGGCTCATGCAGATTATTCCAGGCACGGCGCGACGCTTGGCTTCGCAGGGCCACATGAAGCTGATGAACGAAAAAGAGAACACCAGGATGGGCGTGAAGTACCTGCTCCAGCTCGCCGAAGACTTCAATGGAAGCGCAGAGCTCGTGCTCGCGGGTTACAATGCCGGCCCTCACCGAGTGACCGAGTGGCTGCGACGCAATCCCCGCCGTACTGAGAACCTGTTGCTCTGGAACGATCTGATTCCCTACATGGAAACCCGTGACTATGTGGTTTCGATCGTGCGAAACAACTATCTTTATTTACGCCTCTATGGCACGCCCGTGGGCGAGGCCGGGAATCTTTTCTCGAGCGCGCTTGTGAAAGACCTCATAGGCCGCCAGCCTGCCGGCGATAAAAAATAACCAGGCGGCTAAGGAATTACCCCGCTTGTCGGGCAGTAAATCCGGGTCATCTTCTTTTCCGGGTCATTCTTCTTATCGTAAGTGCGATCAAAGCAGCTCCACACCGTGGCGCTTACGTTTTTGTATCCGCCAGAATTGGCAAAGAAGTAGAGCGCGCCGCCAGCAGCAGTTTCAGAAATAACCTTGCCAGGAACTCCGGCGATCGCGGTGCCTTCGTAAAGCACGTCGACCTTTCCTTCGCCTGTGGTCACAAGGGCTTGCCCTCGGTAGAAGCTGGGCACGATCTCAAACAAGGTGAAAGTTCCGGCTGGAAGCTCCTTGATCACACGGGTGAGGCAGTAGGCATTTCCGGAAGCCAGACGCCCCTGCGCCCTCGCGCACTGCTCCTTGAACTCCTCTTCTGTGAGCTGAGGCGTGTCGGTAATTGGCTGGGTGCTTTTCTTCCTGGCGTCGAGCTTTCCGCAGGAAATTGACGCTAGCGAAAGTAGGGAGATGATCAGGAAAAGGATTTTATTGCGCATGCGGAAAGGCTAGCAAGGGCCAATCCACCGAGCAACTTTTTTAGGAGCCGGGAATCTGGGCCGGAGGGCAGATCACGCGGTTGGTGATGGTGCCGGAGTAGCAGGTCCATACGGTCACGGTCACGTCTTTGTAGTTCGGCGTGTTCACGTAGAAGGTGAGTGGGCGACCGCTCGGGAGCAGGCCGATATCGCCCTGCATGCGGGCGGGAACTCTTGCGAAGGCGCGCCCGTCGTAGAGGATTTCAACGGCATTGGCGGGAGAGGTCGGGCCGGCGGTGGCCACGATATACATGCCGTGTAGAAAGCTTGGCTCGATCACGAGATCCGGGCGATTGTTCGCGTCGGAAGGGGCGAGGAACTTGGTAATCTTCTTGAGGCACACGAAGCCATCCGCCGACATGCGGCCGCCCTGAGCAACACAGGCACTGGTGAGCACGCTTACACTGTCAGTGCCGGGTGCCGAGTTGATGGCGGAGGTCTTTTTCTTCGGTTCGATCTTCGCGCTGTTCAACGATCCGCAGGAGCAGAGCGCAAGAAAGAAGATCGTAAGGGCAAAAGCGAATTTTGGGCTGATCAACATAAACAATTCCTTATGAGAGCCAGTCGAGGGCATTCACGAGCTGACAAAGCAAAGAAGGTGCCAGGATGTCTCCATCCGGATTCCATGATTAATGGCGAGGAGTTAGCTGTAGGGATGTGGGGTAGGGGTGACCATAGACTGTACAGCGGGCTGACGGGGTGTAGAGAAAGTAGACAGCGCGCGGGGCCGCACAAATCATTCAGCTTGGTGCATTTTTGCTATGTAGCTGACGATAGGTAGCTATGTGTTTCGGCCTGAAACTTCACCTATGCCTGCTGATATGCTTCTTTGGCTTTCTGCCAACACTAGCTTTCTCGCGCGGCGCGGAGCCTGGCTGCTCAGTGGCGCAGCTTGGTTGCGCAATGAGCACCCAGCAAAGGCAAAAAGCGGAAGTCGCCTGCATTCGCCATCTGCGGGAGTTGAATCAATGGCACTCGGCCTACCAGCAAACCGAACAGCTCCACAGTCGGCAGGAGTTCTTTCGTCTGTTTCGGGAAAAGTTCCAGGCTTTGTGCGTATTGAAGGCCGAAACAAAAGTTGCGGTAGGCAAGCGACCCAAACCTGTTAAGGGCGATTGCGGCGCGAATGGTGAGCTCCAGGAAATTAGCAATGCCGCAAGCACTCCCGAGCAGCTGCTTAAGCGGCAGAACGAAAATTTTCGGCTGGCTAAAGAGCAGTACGTGAATCGTGCCCGAGCCAATATCTCTTTCGCGGTGGTGCGCCAGCCAGAAAATGAAGGCGCCCAATTGCAGGCGGAGAACATCTCACTCTGGGGCGCGAGCAGCCTGGCGGAACTTCCCGCCTTTTCCACGCCGATTCCCAAGCGAGGGCTCTTTGCCGCGATGATGCGCCTCTGGGAAGCTGAACTCCGTTCCCTGAATGGAAATCAGGAAGCAATCAGAAGCATGGGCAAGAACGCAGAGGCCCTTCGGGAACATTGCGGATCGATCACAGGCCAGAAAGTCGTAAAAGGCAAAGGGCAGGGGGCACCCGTGGGCGACAATTCCACCGATACCTCTGCTGGAAATTCGCGAAACGAAGGCGCTTCCGAGTTTCGGTTGGGGGGGAACTCCAGTTCCACTTCCACGTCTACTGATACAAGTGAATCAGAAGGTGAAAAGAGCTGGGCATCTGAAAACAAAGGCTTGCTGCTTCTTGGAGGGCTTGGCGTGGGAGCCGCGGCGGTAGTGGGCGCGATTCTTTATAAAAAAAATCAGGACAAACAGAAGCTTTCGGCGGCCGCGTCGGCTGCCGTAAACAGCTGGGAAAATCAGAATCCTGCGGTAGTCGCAGAGCTCGTGGCGAAGACGGAAGAAAAAGAGAAGAACCTTGTGAAGTTTGGCGAAAATAAAGAACCCGTGGAAATCGAAGTAAGCGGGCACAAGCTCAAGTTCTTCCCTCCCATTGCCACACTTCTTCAGGATACAGCTGCGGGCGCAGCAGGCGATACAATCGTTCCTGCTAAAATGTCGTGCCCCGTGCACGAGCAGCTCGCTGCGAGCTTTCCCATTCTGAATCCTAAAGACTCGTTCGAATGCAATGAGGCCAAAGAGGCGCTCAAGGAGCTCTTTAAGGGCGGAACAGCTTGCGTCGAAGTGCAACGCCCTGTGGAGTTCTTCGCCTCCCTGGATGTGGCCAAAGTTGACGTTACAAAAATGAACGATCTCGAAGAAATCCTCAAAATTTACGGGCCTGCAATGGCGCGCATGGGGCTGCTCGGGGCCTTTAAAAAACAAAGTTACTATGATCGCCTCTCTTCCGTGCTGGTGAAGCTGAGAATCAAGTCGCTGACTGAGAAGCTGGAAAAGCGGATGAATTATTTCCTCAAAGCGAATAAAGACCTGATCAAGGGTGGCAAATGTCTCGCCGGCACTGAAGAGCAGAAAGCCTCCGCGCAGGAACTCTTCGGTAAAGGCTATCAGGAAACACTTGCACTCCTTTCAGAGCTGGGCGCGATTGAAAGCGCGGGCCTGAAGCGGGCTCAGGAAGATCGCGCCAAAGTCGTGAACGCCGGCTTCAAGCGAGACGAACTGCCTTTTCCCGCAATGAGCGACGACGACCGCCTCTTTCTCAGCACCGCGCTCGGTGGTTTCCTCTGGCGTTCGAGAGGCGGCGGGGTCTTTCACGATCCTACGAACACTAATATCCGGCGAACTGCATTTACCCTCCTGCCCTTCGAAGCCCTTGGCAAGCTGAACGCGGCCTCTAAGGGAACCGGGCTCGGCGCTGAGCTCTGGAGTGGTTTGTTCACGCCCTGGGGAAAATTCCACGACATGGGCCGCCTGGATGGCGATAAGGAGAGCGACTATACGAGCATGCGGGAGCGCGGAACCGAGCAGCTAAGCAATATGCGCGGCGGAATTACTGGCGGCGGCTTCACCCCCAACTACATCGACGCGGCCGGCCCGATGATGGGTGACTGCTACTGGTATGGCTGGGAAAAGCTTGAAAAGGTGGCCATGGGAGTGGATTTGAACAACCAGCCGCCCTACCAGCACGCGATCGCTGGCCCTACCCAATGGGGAGAGCTGTGTACCGGTGGAAACTTTGGCTTTGCGATGGCCGCTTCGCTGCTTCAGGGCTATAAGTAGCTGGCTAAAATTCCATGAACTGGTCGTCGTTCGTGGGATCGGCGCCGTCTTCGAGATGCTCTTCGATCACGCCATTTTCATTCACGCTCCAGCGAACGGCGTGCTCATCTTCGCGGATTTCCGCGAGGATCTCGTAGCCGGTATTGGTGCGATTCTGGGCCATGAGAAAGTCGCTGCAGTTATTTTCGATCGGCAGGTCTTTGATCCGGCGGGCGTACTTTCCGGTTTTCTTTCGAAGGTGTTCCTGCAGCCCATGTGCGGCCTTTAAGCAGCGCTTGAGGTCCTTTGCTTCCGACTGGCTGGCTCCGCGCAGGGGAAAAATCTCGTAGTCTTTCGTATCGCTCAGGGTGCCGCCAACGCAGCCCACCAGAAAAACAGGAAGCAGCAGGAAGGCGCAGCCAAATTGAGAAAGTTTCGCCATTAAAGAGGATGCTAGCAGGTGGCCAGCCGCCTTTACAACCACCTTGCCGCATGTTGCAATTCTCCTATGAGGCAGTTTATCTTCATTCCTTTCCTGGCCATCCTTGCCGTCGCGCTCGCCTCCTGCGGCACGAGCTCGCCAAATACTCCCAACAAACGCAAGGACACAACCCCGGCGCCTCCGCCCGCGCAAAAAGAGTGCCCCTCCACACCGCCCACGAATGCCCACGTGGTCACGCTGAACTTTCCGCGGATTCTGCCGGTGAAAATGGCACTTAAACTGGAGGGAGATCCGGACTTCCGCCTCAGCGACTGCGCCGATAAGACCCAGAACGGTGTTACGGCATCTTGGCTACGTTCGTCGAATATGACCCTGAAGATCCTCGTCGACCACCGGAATGCTTTCAACAATCGGCTGCCGCTATCGCAGGGCCTGGAAGTGTTCGACCTGGGCGGTGACTGCAAGCTGAATCCGCCCGCTTCGATTTTCAAGACCACCACTCCGCTGCCGATCAGCTGGCGAACCGAGACGCCGGTGCAGGGCTGCCCGCAAACGAGGGCGATCGGCGAGGCGAACAACAACTGATCAGGCCAGGAAAACTTTTTCCTTCACCTGATAGTCTTTCCCGTTCCACTCCACGCGCGCGCCGTCCATGTGGGGGCAGTGCTCGAAAAAGATCACGGTCTCTTTTTCTGCGCACTCCTTCAGGATCGCTTTTTTCTCCTCGATCGTGGTGAGCGGAAAGCAGTCGTAGCCCATCACCCAGGCAATACGAACATGCGCGCTCATGGGGATAATGTCGGCGCAGTACATAAGGCTCGTGGTGCCGTCCGAGATCACGGGGTGTTGCATGCTGATCGTATGGCCTTGCGTGATTTTCAAGGTGATGCCAGGGAGGATTTCCTCGGCGCCGTCTACCAGCTGGAGGCGAGAGTCCTTGTCGTAGATTGAGAAATTGTCCTGCAGATAGCTCGCTTTGTCTTTGTCGTTCGGCTTCCAGGCGTGCTGCCAGTTTCGTTTTTGCGCCCAGATTTTCGCATTCGGGAAGCGCGAGGTGAGCTTGCCTTCTTTGTCGAACTTGGTGAGGCCACCCATATGGTCGAAGTGAAAGTGGGTCGCGATCACGTCGGTGATCTGGTCGGGGGTGAGCTGGTGTTTCTGCAGCTCGAAGTCGAGTGCGTATGGTGCCACCTTATACATGCTCTTGAACTTTTCGCTGTCCTTGTCGCCGAGCCCGCAGTCCACCAGGATATTGCGCCTGTTCTTCTCATCGCGGATCAGGAGGCAGCGAGTTCGCATGTCGATGCGGTTTTGCTCGTCGCCTGGGTTTGCTCTCTCCCAGAGAACTTTGGGTACGATTCCGAACATCGCGCCTCCGTCCAACGCGAAGGAGCCGAGCTCGAGGGTATGCAGCGTGTAAGGGCCGATTCTCATCGTGCCAGGTTATTTCAGTTATCGCAGCTGCGTCAAATGTAGCAGCGGTCCGGCGCGTATTGCGGTGCGATACTGGCGCAACTTGCTTTTCAATCGAAGGTTTTCCCCGCAGCGCGCCTTGGCAGATTTTGGCCAGGAGCCTATGATCAAAGCACTTAAATTTTTCCATCAACTCAGCTCCGGGAGATCAAGAATGAAACGCGCAAAAATTACCGTAATCGGCGGCGGCTTCGTAGGCAGCACCGCGGCACATTGGATCGCTTCCAAAGAGCTTGCCGACGTTTGCCTTATCGACATCAACGGTGAGATGGCCCAGGGCAAAGCCCTCGACCTCGCGCAGTCGGGCCCCGTAGAAGGCTTCGACGCCAATTGCACGGGCGGCTCGGATTATTCTCTTTCCGCCAATTCCGACGTGGTGATCATCACCGCCGGTATCCCGCGTAAGCCCGGCATGAGCCGCGACGATCTGCTGAATACCAACTCCAAAATCGTGCGCGAGTGCGCCGCCAATGCCGCGAAACATTCCCCGAACTCGGTTCTAATCATCGTATCGAACCCGCTCGATGCCATGTGCCACGCTGCCATGGAAGCTTCCGGCTTTCCTAAGCAGCGCGTGATCGGTATGGCCGGCGTGCTCGACGGCGCCCGCTTCCGCACCTTCATTGCCAAAGAATTGGATGTATCGGTTGAGGACGTGAACGCGTTCGTATACGGCGGTCATGGCGACACCATGGTGCCGATGCCCCGCTACGTAACGGTGGGCGGTATCCCGCTTCCCCAGCTTTTGCCTAAAGACAAGATCGACGCTCTCGTAAAGCGCACCGCTACCGGAGGCGCCGAGATCGTGGGGCTGCTCAAGACTGGTTCCGCTTACTACGCGCCATCGTCATCCGCAGTGCAGATGGCCGAAGCCATCATCAAAGACAAAAAACGCGTTCTTCCCTGCGCCTGCTACCTCGAGGGCGAGTTCGGCGTGAGCAAGCTCTTCGTGGGCGTGCTCGCGAAAATCGGCAGCAAGGGCATCGAGCAGATCATGCCGCTCGAGATGACCGAGGAAGAAAAAGCTGCGTTCCAGAAGTCTGCCGGCTCCGTGAAAGAGCTCGTGGACGTGATGAACAAGAGTAAGTAAATAAGGGCCGTTTAAAGAACTCCAAGAGGGACTTTCAGTGAACATTCACGAGTATCAGGCCAAAGAACTTTTTCGTAGCTTCGGCATCCCCACTCCCAAGGGCAAGGTTTGCTTCACGGTCGATGAGGCCGTAGCTGCCGCCAAGGAGCTGGGCACTGCCGTCACCGTGGTGAAGGCCCAGATCCACGCGGGCGGCCGAGGGAAGGGCGGGGGAGTCAAGGTTTGCAAAAGCCTCGACGACGTAAAAGCCAATGCCGCCAAGATCCTCGGCATGCAGCTCGTGACTCACCAGACCGGCCCCGAAGGCAAGAAGGTGAAAAAAGTTCTCGTGGAAGAAGGCTCCGCGATCGAGAAGGAGCTTTACCTCTCCATGATCCTCGACCGCGAAACCTCCAACCTCGCGTTCATCGCCTCCACCGAAGGCGGCATGGACATCGAAGAAGTTTCCGCCAAGCACCCGGAGAAGATCCACACCATCCAGGTGGATCCGTCCCTTGGCTATATGCCCTTTCACGGGCGCAAATTGGCCGACGCCTTCGGCCTCACTGATCCCGAGCTGCGTAAGCAGTGCGATATGATCGGCCGCAAGTTCTACGATTTCTACCTCAAGTACGACTGCTCGATGGTCGAGATCAACCCGCTGATCATCACCAAAGAGAAGAAACTCATGCCTCTCGACGGCAAGCTCAACTTCGACGACAACGCGCTCTTCCGGCACCCGGAAGTAGTGGCAATGCGCGACCTCGACGAAGAGACCGCCGGCGAGATCGCGGCCTCCGAATATGAGCTCGCCTATATCTCCCTCGACGGCGATATCGGCTGCATGGTGAACGGCGCTGGCCTCGCGATGGCGACCCTCGACATCATCCAGCTCGCGGGCGGCAGCCCGGCCAACTTCCTCGATGTGGGCGGCGGGGCCGATAAAGAAAAGGTGCAAGCCGCATTCAAGATTATTTTGAGCGATCCGAAAGTGAAGGCGATCCTCGTGAATATCTTCGGCGGCATCATGAAGTGCGACGTGATCGCGGAGGGCATCATCGCCGCCGCAAAGGAAATGAATATCACCATTCCGCTCGTGGTTCGGCTCCAGGGAACCAACGTGGAAAAAGGAAAAGAATTGCTGAAAAATTCCGGCCTGAAAATCACGCCCGCCGATGAACTTGGCGATGCCGCCCAAAAAGCCGTAAAAGCGGCGAAGGGAAATTGACATGAGCATCTTCATTAACAAGGACACTCGCATCCTCGTACAGGGAATCACCGGCAAGCACGGCTCCTTCCACGCCGAGCAATGCATGGCCTACGGTTCCAAAATCGTGGCCGGAGTTACGCCCGGCAAAGGCGGCACCAAGTTCATGGACAAAGTGCCGATCTTCAACTCGGTTGCGGACGCGAAAAAGCAAACCGGCGCCACCGTTTCGATGCTCTTCGTGCCGCCGGCCTTCGCAGCCGACGCGATCGCCGAAGCCGTCGATGCCGGCCTCGAACTCATCGTGGCGATCACGGAAGGAATTCCCGTAGTCGACATGATGCGCGTGAAACATTACATGATCGGCAAGAAGACCCGCCTGATCGGCCCGAACTGCCCCGGTGTGATCACGCCGGGTGAGTGCAAGATCGGGATCATGCCTGGCCACATCCATAAGCCCGGCACGGTCGGCGTGCTTTCGCGCTCCGGAACCCTCACCTACGAGGCCGTGCACCAGCTCACGCAGCGTGGCATCGGCCAGTCGACTTGCGTAGGCATCGGCGGCGATCCTGTGAACGGCACTAACTTCATCGACGTGCTCGACGCCTACAATAAAGACGGCGGCACCGAGGCCGTGATCATGGTGGGCGAGATCGGCGGGTCGGCCGAAGAAGACGCCGCCGCTTGGATCAAGGCCAATATGAAAAAGCCCGTTGTGGCTTTCATCGCGGGCTCCGCGGCCCCTCCTGGCCGCCGCATGGGCCACGCTGGCGCGATCATTTCGGGTGGCAAGGGCACGGCGAAGGCAAAGTTCGAAGCGTTAGAAGCCGCGGGCGTGAGCATTGTGAGAAGCCCCGGTGATCTGGGTGCTACTCTTGCGAAGCGGATAGGGAAATAGCTTTTACTTTACGCGCTGCGAACTCTACGTCGAGTTCGCAGTGCGTTGTTGTTTTTGGAGGCTTCTCTGTATACAACCTCCCCCATGGCTTGGGTCTTCCTGATCGCTTCTTCTTTTCACCTCTACCTACTCCGCTGGGGTGAGCGCGCATACTGGCGTCAGGTTCGTATTGTTTTGGGCAATAAATCTTGACTCATTGAGTCAATTCTTTTATAAGGTTTCCCAATCCCCGATTGGAGCGCCTATGAAGACCATCCTCTTTTCCCTTTCTGCCCTTATTTTGAGCCTAACTTCTGCTCAGGCCTGTCAGGTGAGCGAATCTCAGATCATCGGCACGATCGTGTCGGCCAAGGGTCCCGATAACGCCTGCGCCCTCGAAGTTCGCCTTACCCGCGCGCAGCCCCATGCATTTTGCCCACTGAACGTGAGTGCCGGGCAGGTAGTTGCCTTCGAAATCGACTACTCCAATGTTGCCTGCGCCAGCCGCGTTGGAACGGAAATCTCCGGAGTGCTGCAGAGCTCGGGCAACGGTTATCGCTTGGATTGGTAGAGATTTTGGACATGATAGCGAACAGATAAGCTTCGGTTTACCTAGCGGAAACCCTTGTTTTTCCTGCTGTCCTTTGCCATAAAGGTCTCCAAACCAAGGAGACTCTCATGGCCGTAGAAACCACTTTTTCCATCATCAAGCCGAATGCCGTTAAGAAGAATGCGATCGGTAAGATCATCACTCGTTTCGAAGACAATGGTCTCGAAGTAGTGGCCGCCCGGATGACGAAGCTCCCGCGCGAAAAGGCGGAAGGTTTCTACATCGAACATAAAGACCGCCCTTTCTTCGAAAGCCTGATTCGTTTTATGACGAGCGGCCCGATCCTGATGATGGCCCTCAAGGGCGAGAACGCCGTGCTTCGCAATCGCGAAATCATGGGCGCCACGGATCCTTCTAAAGCCGCCGCCGGCACCATCCGCAAAGACTTCGCGGATTCGATCGAAGCCAATGCCGTTCACGGCTCCGATTCCGTGACCAGCGCTCAGCGCGAAATCGCGTACTTCTTCGACAAAAACGAGATGTGCAACCGCGAATAAGCGGTTCCTTCCCCAGTGAAGATAGCGCTCGCTCCAGTTAACGTGGTCCTGGGAGATTTTGAGGGCAACCTCAAGATCCACCAGGCGCGCGTGAAAGAGGCGAGCGAGCGCGGGGCCGAGCTCGTGGCCTTTCCCGAGCTCTCTCTCGTAGGTTATTCTCCCCTCGATCTCATGGGCCGCCCGTCCTGGGCCGCCAAAGCTTCCGCCCAGCTCGATCAGTTCCATTCGTGGCTTCAGGAAAAATACCCCAAGCTCGCCGTGATCGTGGGCACCACCGTGTCGGTCGACGCCGAAAGCCTCACGCCGCGCGGGATCGCCAACTGCGCCGTTTTTCTCCAAGGGAAAACCCGCGAGGTGCGCGCGAAAACCCTGCTGCCTGATTACGACGTTTTTCACGAGATGCGCTACTTCGATTCGGCGGCGGGTCTCGGCGATTCCTTTCGCGCGCCGATTAAGTTCGGCAAGCATACGCTCGGCATCCTGATCTGCGAGGATTCCTGGGAGGAGATGGAGATTCGCGGGAAAAAAATCTACCGCCTCGATCCCACCGAGCACCTGAAAAAGCAGGGCTGCGATCTGCTCGTGAATATTTCCGCCTCTCCCTTTGACCGCGCCAAGCGGGAGCGTCGCCGCACCGCGATCGCTGCGGACGCAAAACGCTTCGGGCTGCCCATGGCCTACGTGAATCATTTTGGCGGCCACGATGATCTGGTTTTCGACGGCGATTGTTTTTTCATGGGCGTCGACGGCGAGGCCAGCTCGCAGAAGCTCGATGCCGACAATGAGATTTTGTATTTCGATACGGAAACTCCGGCAAGAAAAGAAACCCGCACCACCCGGAACGAACTCCGGGGCCTAGAGACCATGCTCGTTACCTCGATCCGCGATTACTGCCGCAAGAACGGCTTCCAGAAAGCCGTGCTCGGAATTTCCGGCGGAATGGATTCGGCGCTCGTGGCTGTACTCGCGCGCCTCGCGCTCGGTCCTGAGAACGTGATCGGCCTCATTATGCCGAGTAAGTTCTCCAGCGTGCACAGCATCGAAGACGCCGAGGCCCTCGCCCGCAACTGCGGTTTCGCCTACCGGCATTTTCCGATCAAGATGCCGCATTCCACCTTCGCGATGGCACTGAAGCCTTTCTTCGAGGGCCTGCCAGAAGACACCACCGAGGAGAATATCCAGAGCCGCCTTCGCGGTATGGCGGTGATGGCCTTTTCGAACAAGCTCAAGGCTCTGGCCCTCGCAACCGGGAATCGCTCAGAGTTCGCCATGGGCTACGCCACCCTCTATGGCGATATGTGCGGTGCGCTCGCGCCGATAGGAGACCTGTTCAAGACCGAAGTCTACGAGCTTGCCGCTTACCTCAACTCGGTGAAGCCCTGGATCCCGGAAAATACCTTTACGAAGCCTCCGAGCGCCGAGCTGCGGCCCAATCAAACTGACCAAGACTCGCTACCTCCCTACGACTTACTCGACGCCACCCTTCGCCTGCTGCTAGAGCAGGAGCTCGATCCCGAGGAAGCGCTGCCTCTGCTGAAAAAGTCGTTTCCCAAGGCAGATTTGGCTCTTGTAGAGAGGGTGCACAAGGCGGTGCGAGTCACAGAGTACAAGCGTAAGCAGGCGCCTCCGATCGTGAAGGTTTCGGTGCGGGCTTTCGGGCCGGGAAGGGTATACCCTCTCACTTGTCATTTCTGAGGGATTTTGACCGGATTTCCCCTTGAGGCGGATGGCATGCTGTGTTAATGGATCAACGGATAGGGGAAATTCCACAGTTTTTTTAGGAGCCTTTCAATGAATTTTGATGTGAACAATGTAGTGAAGAAACTCAAGAAGCTTGAGTCGACCTTGAAAACCAAGATCGAAAACGGCTCGCTTTATAATGAAGTTCGCCGCTACGCCGACGGCAAAGCGAGCAAACTTCGCCAAAAAGTGAAGTCGAGCAAAGACGCCAAGAAGCTTATCGCCGCAATCCAGGAGCGCAAGAAGCAGATCGAGAAGATCGCTGCTGAATTGCCTTCGGAAGTGAAGATCGTAAAAAATTACGTGAAGCACCAGCGCAAAGAACTCGAAAAGCTCGGCAACGACCTGATCAAAAAAGCGAAAAAAGGCGAGTTTAACGCTGACACCCTTCGCTCCGCTATCCGCGCTGCTACCACGAAGAAGGCAGCCTCACCGATTAAGTCGACAACGAAGAAGGCGACTACCAAGAAAACTTCCAAAAAGAAAAAGTAAGTTTCGTTGGAGTGTTTCATCAAACCCGAAGCGTTTAGCGCTTCGGGTTTTTTTATTCATGCCAGGCCATGGCAAGCCGTGCGGTGTTCCTACTTGGAAATTAGTTCAAAAACTGACATTGAGATCGCGCTGAGTACATTTTCCTCGCTGCGAACCATGGGGAAACTCTGAAATGTGCCATCGATTATAGCATGGCTTCCGCTCACGTTAACGGTGAACGATTTTTTTACCAGGGTATTGGGAATCGCCGTACCTGGATACTCGATATATCCATCGTTGGCTCCATATCGCTTGAGGGTTCTGCGGGTTAGCTCGCTCTGAAGCTGAAATACTGGAGAGCTTTGTGAAGCAAGGCCGTTTCCAGGCATGGTGCCTACGATACTGAAGTAGGTAGTGCTCTGTGGGAGGCGATTTTTTCTTACTTCAGCCATTACTGAGTGAATTTTGTCGCTCGCGATATCGAGCACACCATCTAGCGAGGGAAGCTCTCTGCCTTCTTTGCTATATTCAGACCGTAAGGAATTTCCCACAATAATTATTTGAGGGAATTTTTTGCCCCAGTCAATCAGGAAAGATCCGGCATAAACTCCCGAAAGTCCCAGGTAGGCCTCAACTTTTCCATACTTTGCTGGTCTGGAAGCCCCTTCTAGCTTTGAGGTGAGCATAGAAAGTGCAAGAAGTGATTCGGGGCCGCCCTTGCTCAGGCCCACCAGGATAATGTCTTTGCCCTTCGAGAGTTGCATGTCGAGAGCTTGCTTTACCAGTAAAGCATTTGTCGCGATTGTGTCGTATGAGTTTGTTTGAACCACGCGCACAGTGACTCCGGCAGCGCGTAGATTATCAATGAGTACATCATACTTTCTGGAAGAATTGAGTTCGTGTCCAAGTCCCTTTACGTAGATTACTTCGCGATTCTTTTTTACTGAATTGAACGCATCCGGGCGCAATCGGAAATTGCGTTGGATAGAGTCTTTGAACAATCGATTGTTTGCATCGCTTTCGATAGTTTCGGCATAAATTTCGGAAACGAATCCCACGCCGTACATAGCCGTGAGTCGGCGATTGATATCGAGCGTGAAGTTGGGGATGGGAAATTTTTGAAGGAAAGCCTTCGCATCCATCTCGTCGCGATAAACGCTGCCTCCGTTGCGAATTTGCTGGAGCGCTTTGCGCATGCGAGCTGTTTTGAGATCGTGTCCAAAGAGTCTTGTCGCGCTTGGGGAGAGAGTCTTCAGGTGCTCCTCCGGAATGTAGGAAAGTTCTGGCACATTTCCGCAACCGTAAGCCACGAAACGGCCGTCGGAAGCATAAGTGGCAGAGTCCAAAACGAAAATTTCACGAGAATAGAGATCGGCCTTTTTCCAAAGGAGCATCACGCTGCGGCCGGAGCTATCTGAAAGGCAATTGGGCATGCCGCCTTTGTCGTAAAAAACCTCTGCATAGGCTGAGAGGGGCTCGGACAGAAAGATCCCGAGAATAAGTAGTGATAGCGGTTTGAGCTTTGGCATTGTGGGACAGACCTTATCAAAGTTGACTTAAATAGTCAACTAATATTGAGGGGGAATTTCTTTATTTTGAGGGCCCTGTGGGGAGCTGGAGGCTTAGCTCGTTTTGCTCTGCCGGTCGGAGCGATAGCCCGTGTTCTGTCTTGGGTAGCGGATGCGATGAAGGGGCAAGGCAAAACTGGAACGACGCCGGATCGGCTCGCCCGCTTTCCGCTTTGCTACGGGAAGGATTCCCCAAAGCTCGAGCAACTCATTGAGGCTAGGGGTGTTCCAGCTCATTCCACTGAATAACTCTCCCACCCGAGCACAGATTTCCGGTTTTTTATTCCATTCGCCGAGAATGAAGCGAGACACAAGTTTGAACAGGCGTCCGGACGCAAAGAATAAATAGTAGAGGCCAAAATTCAACAAGCAAATGTGAAGATAACTGGATCTGGCGATGCTTTCATAGCGATCTCGAAGGCTTTCAATGTCGGAAGTTCCATCAACATACTCTTGGAAGTATTCCAGCAGGATAGCAACTTCCCGCATTGCTATTGTCATGCCTTGACCTCCGAGCGGAGACGTAACTGCGAGGGCATCACCAACTAGAAAAAAGCTTTCTTTCGCTGCAGGGCCAAACCATATCTGGTCGGCAGGGCAGCCTGCCACGTTTTCAAACTTATCTGATTCGAGCTCGGCTAAGTTTTTGAGGCCAGGAAGGATGTTTCCAATCGAAGCTTCCCAGGACTTCTTGTTGGAGCCGGGAGTGGCAGCCACATTCCAGTAAAGGCGCTGGGTCTGGGCACTGGTCTGGAAAAGAGCGATGGTGCCTTTGCTTGCCGTTCGAATCACTTCATAGCGCTCGGGTTTGGCACGTTTCCCATGAATTTCAGCTCCAACGATAAATTCTGGCTGAGTGCCAAGAGTAGGAGATCCCATAGCTGGGGCTTTGGGGCCACCCATCCAGGATCGAACTACACTTTGGCGCCCGTCGCAGCCGATAACAAAGCGAGGAGCGACTTCCAATGAAGCGCCGCTTTCGGATGTTAAGAGAAAAAGAGGCTGCTCGCTGAAATCTTGAGCGTTCAGATTCAGAGGCAACGCTGTGGTACCCAGCATGAAACTGTCGCCGAGAATTTCAGCCGCTCTTTTTTGTAGCCCGCAGATCAGTTCTTTGTGAGGTACAACAGCAGCGAAATCTTGCTCGAGATAGGGAATCAGAACTTCGCTAATTACATTGTTGTCTTTATCGAGGTCGCGAAACTTGAGTTCGTGAATTTTCTGGGAATTTTCCCCGCAGAGCAGGTCGCCAAACCCGAGGGCGGTAAGCTGCTTTACCGTGAACGGTTGAAGAAACTCACCCTTGAACCGGTCTCGAGGAGCGCTATCGCGTTCAATCAGCAATACCTGGAACCCTTTTTTCTTTAGCCCTACGGCCAGCGCCGTGCCCGCAATGCCAGCGCCTACTATCAGGAAGTCGGGATGTCTTTTTTCAGTGTGGGTCCGCATGTTTATCCTTAAATGACCTTCGCGTTATCTAGATAAAATTTGGAAAACTGAAACAGAGATCGCGGTAACGAAATAGCCGCCCTTCAACTCTTGCGCGCTGGCGTGGGCCAGGGCTGGCAATGGCCGAGAGGCGCCGGAGCCGACTAAGGCCAAGCCAAAACTTAAGAGCGCAAACAACTTGAAACTCATCATGACGCGGGATACTACAGCAATTGACTTTAATGGTCAACTATATCCCGGTGGAATATTCGATTAACTAGAGAATGACGAAGTTCAAAACTGGCTATCTTTTAAGCAGTCGGACGAAGAATCCGCACTCCCGCAAGTCTTCTGAACCCAGCGAGCTACTCTTTTTTTTGGGCTCCAAGGTGCCACTGCTTCCTACAGTTTGCGGGTTTCCTGCCCAGACTATGAAGGGCAACCAGCGGTAATCACGAGATAGATGCAGCTATAGGCTTTAGCGCACGCTCGTTAGGCTGTCGGAATTAAAGTCACTTTTTTTCAGGCCGGTTCTGAATTTAAAATTTTCAAAATTGATTTCTGTGCTTCGCTTGTTTTGAAGGTTCTCCATGCTCAGAGTTCCTGGGCGCCAGATTTTTTCAATATGTTTTTGAAAGTTTTTGAGCGTAAGGCGCTTGTATAGTGCCTGCTTTCGGTCGAAGTAATCTACGCGAACGATGCGATATTCACTGTCCATCCAAACAAGCTGTTTGCTATAAACGGAGTCTTCCTCCCTTGGTCTGCGTTCGATCAAGGCGCACTCTTCCGCGCCACACTTCTCTTTTCTAAGATAAGTATATTCATACTTCTCTACGCTACGATTTCCCATATCTTCATAGCAAAACTCACTTCCCATAAACGAACCCGAACGCGAGCTGGATGAAATTCGTTTTACTCGTTTGGCAGCCGGAAGATAAAGCCATTGCTCGTCTTCTTTTTTATTGTAGGAATTACTCAATAGCGCTGTGCCTTTCACATCTGCGGGTCTGTCGAATACTACAATTTGCTTTTCACCCTCGCCGGGTTCTTCCAGAAATTTCATCCGCATGGATCTTTTTGTTTCTTCTCCTTTTTCGGTCTTTAGGGTCATGTTGAGGCTAACCGTATAGTCTTTCCAGCCTCTATTTCGAGCTTCGGCCGCGCGCGAAAGCTCCAGGCCCATGTTCTTTTTGTCTGCGGCTGCAGCTGCGTTAGCGGAAATGAGTGTGAGGGAGAGAAGAACAGCGCAGCTGAATATTCTATTTTTCATGAAGGATTAGACTTTCTTTTTGATGTTGATTAGAAAATTGTCGAGTTCCACTAAGAGTGCCGGAAGGAGTAGAAAGTCGCCCAGAAGAGCAAAAACTATTATCATCGAAGTGAGAATGCCCACGTCGGAGTTCATTTTAAAGGAAGAAAATGAAAGAACAAAAAATCCGCTCGATAAAATGATGGTAGTAAAGAGAATCGCCACGCCGGAATGAGAAAAGGTGCTTCTCACACTTTCTTCTGCGCTGAATCCTAATTCTCGCTGCTTCTGATAGTGCAGTAGAAAGTGGGTGGTATCATCCACAATTACTCCTATTGTCATCGCGATCACGCTCGAAACGGCTAGTCCCACCGTTCCATAGGTTAGGCCCCAAACACCAAGCGCAAGTGTAGCAGGAAGTAGGTTAGGTACCAGGCTCAAGATTCCCATCTTGATTGATCCCACTGCAAGAATAAGCGCGAGTGAAACCACGAGAAGATCTATGATCCCCCCCTGCAGCATACTGTCGATATTCTCTTTCGTAACTTTCGCGAATCCAATCGAGCCACTGGTGAATACATTTAACTTCGGAAGATCTTTGGGAGTATTTTCTTTCGCCCAAGATTCTGCGCGATCATTTAGCTGGATCATTTGATTGTTCTTAATGTCTTTGGTAAGCACCACCATTCGTGTGGCTGATTTATCAACGTTGATAAAGTTATTCAGGCTATGCCCAAAAGGGAGTGCAAGCTCATATAGTAGGAGATATTGAGCGGAGAGCTCTTTAGATTCGGGAAGCTTATACTGATCCGCGCCACCGCCTTGCATCGATTGATTTATGGATTTCATGGTGTCTGTGATAACCGACACGTGGCTAGTTTCTGGTTGAGCTCGATACCATTGGCCAAACGATTCTAAGAATTTTAAGTAGCTAGTTTCGCTAACTCCTCCCTCTTTCCCAGAAGACACAGAATGCTCTATTGAGAAAATCCCCGAAAGGTTTTTCACGGTAAAGTCTGTGTCTTTTCTTATGGTCAAAGATTCATCGAGTATTTTTACAAAGTCTTCATTCACCTCGTTTTTTAAAACACAGAAACTAATCAATACTACGAGAGGAACGAAAACTAAAAGAATTGGTCGACGCTTGCGGATCGCGAAATCGGCCACACCGGCAACTAAGCTCGAGCTAAACTTCGGCGCTTTTCCATACTTATTTTTCTGGATGGGCAAAAGAGAAAGTAATGAAGGCGTGAAAAATAGGGAAAGCCAGAATGCAGTTACCACGCCCATCGCTACAATATTTCCAAGATCTCGGTAGTTTGACGAAACACTAAAATTCATACTAAGAAAACCAACTGCGGTAGTGAAGGCGGTAACGGCCATCGCTTTTCCATTCGCTTGGATTGCTTCCTTGATAGCGAGTTGTTTATCGTGGCCGTGACTTCTTTCTTCCATATAGGTTACGAAGAAGTGCAGGCTATCGGCTACCGCGAGGGTCATAATGATGGAGGGCGCAATTGCCGAGGTGGTAGTAAGTGGGATTCCTAGCCACCCAGACAAGCCAAGCGCAACGATTATCGTGATCGAAAGTGTTTGTAGAACAAAATAGATATAAACCGGGCTTCGAAGGAGCACCCAAAGCATTATCAAAATGAGAAGGTACATGGCGGGTACAAAAGTGGTGAGATCCTGAATTGCGGCTTGGTTGAATGCCTGATTTAGAACCGCGCTTCCTGTGAGATGAAGGTCAATTTCTGGAAATTTCTGTTCAAATCTTTTTCTTAGGTCAGCGATATAACGAGAGAACTCCGCTGATTTGCCGAAGTCGCGCTGGTCAAACGTTAGGTTTACGTTTACAGCCGAAACTTTGCCATCTTCCGAAATAAGTTTTTTTAGCAGCCTAAGATCTTTGAGCGCTGTTTTCTTTCGATCTTCGAGTTCTGCGTCTGTTATTTTTTCTGGATTTTTGATGAAGTTTTCAACGGTTAGATCATCTCCGCTGGCGCGCATAAATTGAAAGTTATTGAGCGAATCAACTCGGGAGGAATAGGGGATCTGCCAGGATTCGTCCGTAAGCCACTGAATGGCCTGCACGCTTTCTCTTTCGAAAATATTTCCAGACTTTGGGGCAAGAACGAAGAGAGCATTTATGTCTTTGCCATACATGTCTTCGAGGTGCTCGATATCTTTTAAGTCTGATTCGGAAAGGTATCTTTTGTAGTCAGTGTCGAAATTTATTCGGCGAATGCCGAAGGCTGAAAAAACTAAAACAACCAAGGTAATGGCAATGATCGTTTTGCGGTGCCTGAGAAGCGAAGAGCTGAAATTGAACATACAGATAGAATACGCCAAATTGGCGTCCAACTAACAGATTCGTGAAAGAGGCACCTGTTAGGGGATAAAGTATCGTGTGAGTTCCAATTTTAAGAAAGAATCTCGACGCAGATAGGCAAGTGGATCGGTGGAATTTAAATTCTCGAAGTATTGTGACTCGATAAAAAACTTCCAAACAGCCGAGAGATTTCTACTGAATTTTAGGCTGTAAATTTGAGATTTATTGTTGCGATCCACGATTGCGCCGAGCAGCAGGTTGGAACCGCCGGTATCGTTGAAAGTTATTCTGCTGCCAAGAAAAACGTCATTTTGAAATGGATACACGCTGGAAGCTCTTCTTTGCTCTGCTAGGTATTCCGCTAAAAGGCCAATATCTGCGCGCCCGATGACTTCACTTAGTGTGTATTCAACGCCGCCGATTCCCCGTGCTGTGGTCGCAGAGAAAGTCTTGTTCCCGCGAACTACCCCTTCCATTTTTACTAGCAAGGCGCCCACAGTAATCTGTAATTCGAGCCCAGACTGCTGCATCAAAGGGTAGTGGGGAGCAAGGCTCAGTACTCCGGAGTCGGAGGTTTTTAGATTGAAGTCGGGAGCGCGGCTTGTGCCGTAAAAATGCGAAACCGCCAAGCTTGCAAGGCTCAGCTCCTTCGACCAGCGAAAAGCATGATCGACTTGCGTTCGCTTCTGGGGAGACTCATAAGAAACATCCCGTGTATCGATGGGAATGGCGGTACGAAATCGGCCACTAACTCCCGGGAACGTGCGCTCGCGAAATCCGCTCATGAGATAATAGGAGAATTTTCCCCAATCGGTTTTCAAAGCAAACTTCATCATTGGTTGGCCGAGCTTGGCTTCGGCGTTTACATTTTCAGCCAGATCGGTTTGATTGAGAACATCAACCAAATGCTGAGATTCGACTACGCCCCAGAATTCTTTGCCAATGCCAAAATGAAAGTCATATTTCGGGGCGTGGTGGGCAAAGATCAGCTCTCGGATATCACCTTTCGTGCGAGCTTTGTCGGCCGCATCGTAGCGCCCGAAAAAGTTGTAATCGATGATATTTTTCTCATCACGCCAAGAATAAAACCCATTCACTCCAGCGCTCCCCGATAATGATCCCGATTTGGTCTGGCGAGCGTCTTTTGGCGTGTTAAAAAATCCAATTCCTTCCAAACTCAGAAGCGCCGATGCCTCATACTTTGCGCTGTTCGGTTTAGGCCTGGCAACTTTGCTCGCGGCTTGGCCTGCGGCTGGTAAGTAAGAAAAAGCTAGAAAGGCAGCGAATGCGGTTTTTTTCACTTACCTCAGGATAAGCGTAACTTGTTTTTCTCCAAATTTAATTCATTCGGGAGTGCTCACGGTAGCGGTGGATTCGGTTGCTTCCCTTCCTATTCACGAGCAAAATGGATTCTATATGGGTTTCGCTTCTAATCTCGTTTTTTACCTTTTGGTTTTGTTGTTCCTTTCCGCAACGTTTTATCAAATCACTACCTCAGTTCTATTGGTTAGATACTTAAAAAGGAAACATTTCCCAGCTCCGCAGATTCCTGGTGCCAGTGTTCGTGGCGGTATATCAGTTTTGATTCCTGTGAAAGGGATTCAGTGGGATTTTTCTAGGAATTTGAAGTCGATTCTTGATCAGGATTATTCTGGTGAACTAGAAGTGATTCTTGGCGTGCAGTCAGAGAGCGATCCCGTGATTGAGTATGTGCGCGGATTTGTGAAAGAGCACGCCTCTAGGGTCGAAGTGCGTTTTGCGATTGGTGGTGCAGATTCTGGTTTTAACCCGAAAAACTCGAATTTGAATCGAGCTTTCCCTTTGGCGAAATTCGACTGGATTTATTGCTCAGATGCGGATGTTGCGCTCGAAGCTTCATTTTTTTCTCGGGCGATGCCAAGAATGGACATTGAAAAGTATGGCAGTACTTTTACTATTCATTCTGGCTCCGCGAGCCCGGGAGCTATGCTGGAATGTGTGGGCACAAACGTGGAAGGAGCTGCTTTTTTTCTTTTAACTTCGCTCATGCCGGAGAAGGGAATTATGAACGGCGCAGCTATGCTTTTTCATCGTAGTCTTTTGGAAAAGATTGGTGGAATACAGCTCTCGGTAAACCAGATCACCGATGATTTGTATTTAGTTAATTTTTTTAATGCATGCGGCGCGCAGTTTGTATTGCTGCCGAATAACGTAAGGGCAGATTTAGAACCGCAGAAAGTTTCCGCTTACTGGCATCGTTTTGTTCGCTGGCTCCTCATTGCGCGTTGCTATCGCCCCTCACTTTTTTACTCTTCTCCCACTGTATGGATCTGGCAGTGGGCTCTGGTTGCCACTTTCGTTTTTGGCCAGGCAATGTTTTTTAAGCTTTTTATTGTGGCGATTTTTTTTCGGATACTATTCGCATTGGTATTTCAGAGCTCGCTTGCGGGATGGAGTGAAGCATGGAAAATAGTGGGCATTCCTCTTTACGACGTCTTTGTTCCCTTCGCTTGGATAAGGGCGATCTTCATTCGGCATGTGGTTTGGGCAGGAAATCATTTAGTGGTTGGCCCTAACGGAACCTTAGAGGCCAAAAAATCGGGCTCCTAGGGGCGCAGGCCACCGGCTACTTGAAGAAAAGGTATTCGTCGATCACCAATGCATCGAGCCCACTCGTGTGAAATACTCCCAGCGCATCTTCAATCGAATGCACGATGGGTTTTCCCATAACATTGAAGCTTGTATTGAGTAGCACTGGAACTCCGGTTAATTCGTGGAATTTGGCAATCAGGTCATAATATCTTGGCGCCCAATCCCGCTTTACTGATTGTAGGCGGCCGCTCCCGTTCTCATGCACCACCGCCGGAATCTTATGCTTTACAGCTTCTTTAAATAGAAGAGTTCTTTCCATATAGGGGGATTCTTGGAAGTTCTCGATATACTCTTCGCAATGTTCGTAGAGGATAGCTGGGGCGAACGGGCGAAACTGCTCACGAAATTTTACCCGAGCATTGATGGCATCTTTCATATCCTTAGGTCTCGGATCAGCCAAAATAGAACGATTCCCAAGAGCTCGTGGCCCAAACTCGGCTCGCCCTTGCATCCAACCAATGATTCCACCACGTGCCAAGATCGCAGCAGCCTCTTGCACAATTGTGCCGGGGCAGTGCTTTATCTTCTCCGGATTCGCAAATTGAACGCAATATTTCAAGGTCGTAGAAGAAATTTCCGAACCAAGGTAGGGCGATTCGGCAATAGGTTTTTTAACTTTCTCTGGATGGTCATCATAGAAGGCGAGCAAGGCCGCGCCGATTGCGCATCCGTCGTCGCCAGGGGCACTAGGCACGTGCAACTTTTTAAATGGTGTTTTGTGCACGATTTTTCCGTTGTACGTAGAATTCAAAGCGCAGCCTCCGGAAAGGATCAAGTGATCCGAGAGGCCCTTCCTATGAAAATTGATCAAAAGTTCAGTGAGTAAGTCTTCAAAGAAAGCCTGTCCACTGCTGGCGATCTGCGCGCAGCCATTCGGCGTTTTACGCAGCTCATCGCTCAGAATCCGCATTTCGTGAAGCCACTTAATATAACCTTTGTTTTTAAGCTTCACGATGATTCGTAGGTCGTCTATTGCAAGGAAATCCTGAAATTTTTTGTAAAGTAAGGGCAAGGGGGAGCTATAGGGTGCTAGGCCCATCACCTTCCATTCTTCTCCAGTCATGGGATCGAAGCCGCAAAGGCTACAAACTATTGCGTAGAACTGGCCGAGGCTTCCGTCGGTCCATTTCCCTTTGTGATGCACAGGTTGAAAACGCCCCTTGGAAAAATGATAAAAGCTGCAAGAGCCACTTCCACCATATCCATCGATGATCGCGCAAGCCGCCTCGGAAAATGGGCTCGTATAGGCAGCGGTAGCTGCATGCGAAAGATGATGTTGGTAAGACTTCTGCAAAATCTGATTTTTAAGGTAAGGCGACTCTCGCAAATTTAACCCTGCTCGATCTATAGAGTTGGCCATCCATTGCAATCCACCGGTTACGGATCCCATCGGCCAGGCAAATCCATCGCTACCTGTAATCATCTGGCTATCGGGAATCAGCGGAGAAAGCATTCGCAACAGGCCAGAGGTTCGACCCATTTTACGCCCCACCGATATTGGCCAACTTGTGGAAATCACGAGATCGGCCTCACCGCAGTATTTTTTTACAAGCCGCGGTAGGCGGATAAGATCATCAGGTGGCGCGTGCATGGCGCGCTTATTTTGCAGGTAGCGCTCGGATGCTTCGGCAAAAACTACTTCGCCTTCTGCGTTTACAATGGCAAACGCAGGATCGTGGTAGGTAGAGGCAAGGCCAATATAGCATGTTTCATTTTTTTTCATTCGCAAGGATATCCAGCTTAGGTAAACGGTAAAGTAATCATGAGTTCCACACTCATTGCCGTTGGGTGCTTTTGTATAATAAACAAATTCTAATCAGAATTGGCACTTGTCGAAACTCTTTCTTTTCTACCCACCAGTGCTGGCTACGCGGCAGCTAGTGACTTCGAGTCAGACAATCTTGCGAATATTCACTAAATCAGGCCGAGCGCTTGGAACTGCGAGTCTCCCAGGGGCCCTTCATATACACGCAGAGACGTTTTTTCTCTCGTGCCCGGCTTTACATTCGTGTCGGCTCGAATAGCTGGAAAGTGGGGCAAACTTTTTTGAAAAAGGGCCGACAGTCGGTTGTTATCGTCGATTCCGTTTTTTACTTTCCAGATTATCCACTTGGTTATGATACGCGGTGGCTTGTTCAAAACCATACGTCCAAAAATCGTTGACCTTTCCATCCATCGAAGCGAGCCCAAGCCAATAAACAGCGACCATGCGCAGAAGGTGCGGTAGCCGCGTTCTGAAGTCGGCAATGCGAGGATGTAGCGAAGGGCGCCGTCAGCGTTTATCGCAATGCTTTTCAACAAAGCGTCGCGGGATGGCACAACAAGGTGGCGCCCTTGTTGTTCGTCTTCCTTTTGGTCTTTGAGAAGATTAACTTTCTGGAGAAATAGTCCAAAATGGTGTGCGTCGAGCAGATGGTCTGCACTTACTTCGCGCTTAGAAGCCCCTGCAAGCAGATTGGTAAGGAGATCACCCACTACTCCTGCGACAAAAAAACAGTATTGATTCACTTCCGGCAAATTGTGCAGGCGAAACTCAGTGCCCCGTTTTCTTTCTATAGAAAAAAACTCCATTCCTCGGAACATATTGAGGATTGACGCACGCATCATTAATCGAATGTTTTCCGGCAATGCATGAAACCGCGCAAAGCAGCCATCGGCTGCTTCCAGGAGTTTTTTTTCTCCTTCAGGCAGCCCACTGGGGAAGGAATCTATCCAAACCCTGAGATCATTGTTATCGGCTGGCTTTTCCAGAAAATTTCGAAAGCCGCGGAAACAGCGCGCTTGCTCTTGCGGCAATGCCCAGTTGGCGTCTTCCACAGTGTCCAGAATTCGACATAGAAGATAAGACAAACTAACCCAGTCTTTAAAGTCTCCGTCTAGCTCTTCAATGCAAAAAGAGAAACTTCTGCTGACTCGCTCTAGGTGGGGTCGGAAAAAATGGCTAGGCATCGATTAGGTATCGTATCTTTTCAGCTAAGCTGAGAAAAGGGAATTGGCTTGTGTCTCTCAGAGTTGCATCTCTCTTGTCACTACAGGGGGTTGGCCTGAAAAGAAATCCGCGGGATCGATGCTCTTGCTAGTGGGAGAAACCTTGATTCCCCTCGCGGTTAAAAAATGGCTCAATGCGATCACTGGAAACGCTGGCGCATACACGGAATAGTGCATATATGCCTGCCCTGGATGGCCCGTTGCCGTAACGCTCGGATCGAACCATTTTCCGTGTTCTTTGAAGTACGAAATTAAAAATTGCGCAGATTTTTCTGCTGAAGTGGAATTTTCTGCCCCGGCTTTCACTAGTGCCATGAGCACCCAGGCCGTTTGTGTTGGGGTGCTTTGGCCTACCGCACTCCATTTTTCGTCGGAATACGAAAGTGTAGATTCACCAAAACCTCCATCGGGGTTCTGTTTTCCAGTAAGGAAATTTAGGGCTTTCTGGATATAGCTTTCATTCACATTCTCGCAGGCGGCAAGCAGTCCGATGATCGAAACCGAAGTTCCGAAAACAGTATTCAAGGCCCAGCGGCCCGTCCATGCCCCAGATTCCTTTTGTTTGTCTTTCAAATACTGGATGGCTTTTTTGGCCGTGGCCGAGTTCTTGGCATTGTATCCATGCAGCGCCATCGCCTCGAGCACATGCCCCGTGCAGTCGGCCGAAGAGTAGTCGAATAGTGATTCCACCTCTCCATAGCCTTTGAGAAAAAAATTTAGAAGCGGGTTGTTCCTGTTGTTCTTATTGAAGGCTCCCCAGCCTCCGTCGCTATTTTGCCGTTTCATGAGCCATGAAACAGCTTTTTTAGACTGCCCTTCGTATTTTTTACCAGCAAGCGACCAAAGCACCACGGAGGCGGAAGTGTCGTCGACGTCTGGATCTGTTTGAAAATCCATTCCATATGGCATGCCGCCGTTACTCATTTGCTTGCCGGCAATGAACTCGAGGGGCGCGGCAAGTTTTTCCGGGGTAAACCCGGAGCTTAGGAGGGAAGTGGTTGTAAGAATGGTTTCCCAGTACGTGCCATCACAGCTGATGCCCAGATACGCGCAGTTGTTTTCGTTAAAATACAGATCATTTAGGAAACGCAGGCCTTTCGTAGTGGCTTCGGCGATTTCTTTCTGTAAGAGGGTGGTCTGGCTTTTGAAGTCTGAAAGTGCAACGAGAGAAAAAATAGTAGAGGTGGTGTAGCCGTTCCAGCTTCCGAAAGAGCCTTGCTTGGAAAGAAGTTTTTTTATAATCCAGCGGTCGACGATCGGATGGGGTTTCTTGCGTGGCTCAATGATTTTTTTATCACGCTCCAGTTTCAGCTCTTCCAGTCGAAAATTTTCTCCCATGTCTTTGTGGGCGCGCACCCTGCAAAGATAGGCAAGCGGAAGCATATGCGGCTTGGCCCAATGGGCAAAGCTGAGGTAGTTCATCGGCATGTGCTCAAGGAAAGAGATATAGGGAGTGGCGGGCACGTCGTCCCAAGGGGTAATGCCAAACAGCGCAAGTATGGCTACGAGAAAAATTTCCGCTTTTGCGAGGCCGCCGTTTTTCAGAATATATTCTCGCGCCTTTATCATGGGTGGTGAATCAAGCGGCACGCCCATCGCTTTCAGCGTCCAATACTTCAGAATGGTAACGTTAAGTTCGCCGCGGATCGCGTTGACGTCTTTGATTTGAAACCATGAGCCATCTGAAAGCTGGCGACTGAGGATCAGTTCCCGGAAATATTTTTCATCGATGTTACTCTTTAGCCCGGCCCATCTGCTCATGAGATAAAATTGACAGATGTAAACAGGGCCGAGGTAAGCCGGGATCTGCCAAGATCCGTTGCTTCGCCTGAGGCCAAGTAGATAGTCTTGCCCCAGGTGAATAGTGCTGAGGGCAGCTTCGTTTAGGTTGGGGGAAGGCATGGAAGTTATTGTAGCAAACGGAGTGTTTGATTCAATCTGACGGCCAAGGCCTTTGAGGTAGACTGTCCAAGCTTTCAACAGCGACCAAAAGTTCTTCACATTTACCCTGTTTTTTCTCCAATTTGTCCACTCACGTTTCCGCAAAAACAGAAAAAAGCTCCTTAGGTTTAATGATTTGGCAGTGTGCAATCATCTCTTAACAATGTGAATACTCACGGCCCGGGGCTTGCATTCCGATAGGTAAGGCAAGTTCCGGGTAAGTACGGGAATTCACGAATGGGGAAAGCTTTGTTCTCTGCACGTCAACGCATACGCCGGTGGAAGTCCATCGCTGGCGCGTTTCACCTAGTCTCCGTCGGAGGTTTCGTGCTTTGCGTGCTGTGGGCGCTGCCTTTCGTGGCCAGTAAGAGCGACATGCAAGCTTCCCAGGAATGGCGCGCCCGCCAGGAAAGCCGACAGCTGCTTGTGGAGGCTCTCGACCGCCTCGTGCGCTATCAGCATTATTTCCACGATATCCACGGGCGTTTCACCCGCGACATCGCACGCCTTTCGCTGCCAAATCGCCTGGCCTCGGGTGACCTCGAGCAGTTGCGCCGAAATTTCGAAATCTCCGTAATCGAAGTGCAGCCCAAGCGTTTTCTGCTTCTGGCTACTGGTGTGAGTAGTGCTGACCGTGTGACTGTCGACGAGAGCCACCGGCTCAATGCAAATTTTGTCGTGCCTCCGCCCACGCGTGCGTATCTCCTCGAAGAAGCCGATCGCATGCTGAACCTTAAAGCGCAGGGGATGCCGCCCCAGGACGGTATCTATTCGAGCTACTGGCAGCTGGAAAAAGCCCCCGAAGACCAGAGCTGGGTGGCGATGGGTGTGCGCCAGCCCGTGGTCGGAGAGCGGCGCGACTTCCAGGGTGAGCGTGCTCTGGCCTCGATTTTTGCCGCGGTGAGTGAGCGTGTGAAGATGAAGATGGGCGGAGTGGCAACGGCACCGCAAGAGTCTGAAAAAGCCCAGACGGCGGAAGAGGCCGAGGCTCAGGCGCTGGCCGAGCTAGAAGCGCCCAAGGCGAACATGTTCAAAGAAGTGCTCGCCGCCTCCGACGTGCAGGAATGGCTGGAGCGGGCGCGCCTTGCTCAGCACGTGCATATGCGCGAACTCGGGCGCTATGCCCGAAAGTGGGAAAATCTGGACGTTGTGTCCGATTACCATTTCGCTGAGCGAATGAAGGTCGCGAAGAATATCCGAGTGCACCCTATCGCGCTCAATGCCGATGCTACCGACTTCCAACTCACGTTGGAAGGTACGAGCGGCGACATGATGGGGGAGCAATATCTAATGGATCGTTCGGGGTCGATGCGCCAGGTGCGTTACACGGAGGCGTTGATCCATCAGCTGCAAGAAGGTACAAACATTCTGGAGAATACGTTCCATTTCCAGATCAATCCAATAGTGGAGGATTCGGCTCGTTCCGTGGTGCCCAAACAACCTTGACCGCATTGCGAAACGGCCGATAAGATATTGATGAATCAACGCTATTTGGAAGAAGGAATCCCCTTGATGCACGCTAGAAATAAGCTCTGCCTGTCCGCTCTATTTGTGGCGCTTGCCCTCTCCGGCTGCGGCACCATGGGCAGAAAAATCAGCGGCACTGGCCTTTTCAATACCAAGGGCGAGGGCGGGCTGCTTAACGCGGAGAGTCGAACTCCAAATGAAATGGCTGCCGAAGCTGTGACTGGCTCCGAAGAAGCCCATAAAAGCCTCGATGGCGACGTGCATGGCGTGAAGCTCAAGAACAAGAGTTTTGATATCCCGATCGTCTATAACGACGAAGTGGAGCAGTGGATCGACTATTTTACTGGCTCAGGCCGCAAGCACTTCACGGTTTATCTCGAGCGGAAGGCGCGCATGGAACCCATCATGCTGCCCAAGCTCAAGAAGGCCGGCGTTCCCCAGGACCTGATTTACCTTTCCATGATTGAGAGCGGCTTTTCCACCTCCGCGTTCTCCCACGCAGGAGCGAGCGGCCCCTGGCAGTTTATTCGGTCCACCGGCCGCATGTACGGCATGGACTCGAACTACTGGGTTGACGAGCGCCGTGATCCTCTTAAGAGCACTGATGCCGCGATCGGCTACCTGAGCGCCCTTCATGAAGAGTTTGGCGACTGGTGGCTTGCCTGCGCCGCATACAACTCAGGAGAAGGTAAGATCCGCAAAGCGATCGCCAAACTGGGCACTCGCGACTTCTGGGAGATCGCCGAGAACAAGCGCGCGCTCCGCCGCGAAACAAAAGACTATGTTCCCAAGATGATGGCCGCCGCGATTCTCGGAAAGAACGCCGAGCAGTTCGGCTTCGAGGTGCATCCCGCAGATTCCGTTCTAATGGAATTTGAGGAGGTGCTGATCCCGAAATCCGAGAACCTCCGCACGATCGCCGCTGTGGCGAATACGGATAAGGAAACCCTCTCCAGGCTCAATCCCGAGCTGATCCGCTGCTGCACTCCCCCCCAAAAAGCCGCCTACAGACTTCGCGTGCCTAAGGGTGAGAGCGCAAAGTTGCTTAACGCCGCGATCGACGCGGGAGAGATCGGCCGGTACGCGAACTTCCACCGTTACGTGATTCGCCGTGGCGACAATATCTCCAAGATCGCCAAGCTTCACGGCGTTCCGCAGGAAGCTATTTTGTCGATGAACGAAGTGAAGAGCATTCGTACTCTTAAGATGGGCACCGAGCTCGTGATTCCGGAGCGTGGAAAGTCGCCTTATCCTGAGCGTTACGTTGCCTCTTCCCGCCGGGGCTCTAAAGCTCCCAAGGGCTCCAAGGCTGTATTCCACGTGGTGAAGAAGGGTGAAACCCTTGCGGGAATTTCGAGCCGCTATTCCGTAGGTGTGGCGCAAATTCGCTCCTGGAACAATGTTCGTAGCGCGAAAACGCTTCGTGCCGGAAAGCGGATTAAGTTATACGTAAGGAATGGTAAATACTAAAACGAGCAAGCCGGCCCGGGGCAGCGCGATAGACGCGCTAGTTGTCGGAGCCGGGATCAGCGGCTTACTGGTATCGGCCCTGCTTCTTTCCAAGGGCCGCA
>Ga0247843_1001222_pt1 | contig 53987 bp, 50 predicted proteins | sample LaCruzMarch2017__FD_192420 | JGI IMG/M metagenome (GOLD analysis project Ga0247843, IMG submission 192420) | Freshwater microbial communities from meromictic Lake La Cruz, Castile-La Mancha, Spain - LaCruzMarch2017_8m | ecosystem: Environmental > Aquatic > Freshwater > Lake | place: Spain...
CCTGATCAAACCAGACTGAAAACTGCTCATAGGGAGAGGCTTTCGCGTCTTTCTCTAAAAGAGTGTATTTGTCGTAGCTCTGACGAATATCCGCAATAGACATAGTTCGGGTCCGATACAAGGTAACACTGAGTGTACCGTGACATGGTCGGGGTTAGCTTGATTGACCCGGGCTCAGGGAAGGGCGCGTTGGTCTTGATGGATTTTCATTTTCAGGCTTGCTACAAGGGCATTCAATCGCGCATCATGAATCCCAACGGCCTCGAGCGCATCTGCCGTTTGCGTGACGTAATCCAGGCAAGAGCCATAAATGCCAGAGGCCCTTAAGACGATCTCAATCAGTGCGTCTTCGTGAGGTTCTGAGACGTACGCAGGGCCAGCTTGATCAATCACAAAAGCGAGCGCCTTGACTGTGCCTTCCTTTGTCTGGCAGTCGATCCAACTCGGATGGTAGGCACCTGTTGACATTTCTCGTCGCCAAAGCGTCTCAAATATGGGGGCAACTGAACACGCGGCCAGCCGAAAAGCCATGCCGTGACACTCTCCTCCCGCCTCGAGACCAAACACCAGGCCAGGGAGCTCGGGAGTCCCACGATTGATGCGAGACCACAGGCAAAGCGCGCGGTGGTGACCCGGCAAGGTCGCAGGGCGGCGCTCGACAAAATCAAATTCAGGCTTCCAGATAAGTGAGCCATAGCCAAACACCCAGACATCCTCTGCGTCGCACCAGTGTTGAAGGGCTTGTTCGCGAGAGGCTTTTAAACGCTCTTCTGGCCAGCGTGCAAACGTGCTGAGAGGTGGGGCGGCTGGAATTTGCAAAGAAGAACTCATCGCTATATTAGAGGGTTGAGGGTGGTTTCGAAGGCGGGGGTGGCACTGAGGGCGGTGCTTGCGGTGAAGTGGGCTCCTCGACTTTCACATCCGTTTCTGCGTGACGCGTAAACCAACGGCCAGCGCCTAAGCCAGCAGCGGTCAGCCAAAACAAGGGCATGATACCAATCACTGCGCCCAAAGCACCAAAGGCAAGCGGCAGGGTGACTTGGCAGCCGTTAATTAAAGCCATGCGCAGACCAAACGCTTCGCCAGCGCGGCCCGTCGGTGCATTTTGCTGAAGCAGGGCAAGGATGCTGGGTTGTGTCGAGCCTAATCCAAGGCCCAACACAAAAGAAAGCGTCATCAGAATCCACACTTGCTCGCAAAATGGATACAAAACAAAGTTTAGGCCTGTGGCGACCAATGCAAAATGAATCAACTGCCAAGGTCTTACGCGGTGTTGCAGCAGAGGCAGTGCCAAACGCACCACAATGGTGGCTGCGGCAAAAGCGGCCAAAATCAAGCCGATCGTTGTTGCGGAGAGTCCTACCATGACACCAAAAATAGGCACGATGAACATATGCGTGTCCCATGCGCTCGAAAGCAGCATGTTGGCGGTGTAGACGCGACGCAGTTTTGGGCTCGCAATCAGGTCCGTCACGCTTTGTTTGGTTTCGCTCGTCGCGGCGGGCGGCTGATGAGAGGTCTTCAGATAGTTCCGAGCGCGATACAGACCAAAGACGCAAACAATTGGAGAGATGGCGAGCAAGGCAAACACCGCACGGTAACCCAGGTAGTCGATCGATATGCCCGCGAGTAAAGGACCGATTAAACCTGAAGTCGCCATGGATAACGAGAGCCAGGAAAAGTTGCGTAGCCGCTCTTCTCCAGCGCTCAAGCCCATTTGGCGTTGCACAGCGATTTGAAAAATCATATGACCGACGCCAACACAGGCTGCTGAAATCACGAGTGCAATGAAATGTTGCCAAATCAGAGGCAGAATGATGCCAACAATCACCACAAAAGCACTGGCCCGCATCGGGCGCCAGGGGCCAATCTGATCAAGCAAGCGACCCGCTTTAACCGACAGCAGCATGGGTAAGAGGGCGAAGACCGCGATCAAAATGCCGACCTCAAAGGTTGAGCGTTTGAGTTCGAGCGCAGTCAGAGATACCGCAACACGCCCGCCGGAGATCGCCATGTGAATCAGCAGAATCAACAGGCATAAAGCCACCGGTCCGGCAAAAGCAGACGACTTGGCAAAAGATGGGGTAGGTGGGAAAGACATGCTCACGGTGTTCTGAACAAATTGTGTTCCTCTCCCTGACGCTTGTCGAGCACGAATGACTATTTTTTTTCTGGATCATGCAAAAATGCATCATTCAGCAGATTTCAGGACATTGAATGCGCGGCCCAGCGAATGAATTACAGCCGGATGCTCATTCCGAGGGACAGACTGAGCACATGACCGAAGCGCAGCGCCGCTTTGGGGGTTTGGCGCGCTTGTTTGGCCCCAATGCCTATGTTGCTTTGCAGCAGGCGCATGTGGCTGTCGTCGGTATTGGGGGCGTGGGCTCTTGGGCGGCTGAGGCCCTGGCGCGCCATGGCGTCGGTGCGTTGACCTTGATTGATTTAGACCATATCGCTGAATCAAATATCAACCGACAGGTGCATGCGCTGTCGGACACGCTTGGACAAGCCAAGGTGGAGGCCATGGCGGCGCGCATTCACGGGATCAACCCCGAGTGCCACGTCCACCTCGTGGACGATTTTTTGACGCCTGAGAATGTCAGCGCGGTCCTGCCTGAGACGCTAGACGTCGTGATTGATTGCACAGATCAGATGAATGCCAAGGTCGCCATGGTGTTGCTGGCGGGCACAAGAAAGCAATATTTGATCGTGTGCGGTGGGGCGGGCGGGAAAACAAATCTACTCTCGATGCGCGTGGGAGACTTGTCCGAAGCCACCCATGATGCGCTTCTTGCGAGATTACGCAATATATTGAGAAAACAGCACGGCTATCCACGCGCCTCGACTCAGGCGGGTAAGCCACGAAAGCGTGTGTCTAAAATGGGCGTGCGGGTCTTGTGGCTCGATCAGCCAACGATTTTGCCAGAGGCCTGGCAGGAGGCGCAGACGCCTTCGGATATCAGTTTGCAAGGCCTCTCTTGCGCTGGGTACGGCTCTAGCGTTACTGTCACGGCATCCATGGGACTTGCAGCGGCAGCGGAGGCCGTTAACAAGATTATCCACACACCATCAAAATAACAACTATGACTCAGACACGTGCGTTATCCAAGATTCTTTCCCTCGCAGATTTTGAACGGGCTGCAGCAAAGCGCTTACCCAAACCTATCTTTGGCTATGTCTCTGGAGCGTGCGAGGACTGTCATTCTTTGCGTGGTAACCGTGATGTCTTTGCTGAATACGAATTTGTCTCTCGTATTTTGGTCGATATTTCTCAGCGGTCACAGTCCGTTGAGATATTTGGTCATCAATACAATGCGCCGTTTGGCATGGCCCCAATGGGGATCACGTCGATGTCCGCCTATCGCGGCGATATCGTGCTCGCTGAAGCGGCTAAGCGCGCCAATATTCCGATGATCATGAGTGGGTCATCGCTGATCAAAATGGAAGAGCTGATCGCGGTGGCGCCGGATGCGTGGTTTCAAGCGTACTTGCCTGGCAAGGTGGAGCAGATCGCACCTTTGATCGATCGCGTCGCGGCGGCAGGTTTTAAGACGTTGGTCATCACGGTGGACACACCCTCTTCCTCGAATCGTGAAAACAACGTGCGCACAGGCTTCTCAACACCCTTGCGCCCCAGTGTGCGTTTGGCTTGGGAGGGCATCAGTCATCCACGATGGTTGTTTGGCACTTTCCTGAAAACATTGATGCGTCATGGCATGCCGCATTTTGAAAATTCTTTTGCCACCCGTGGCGCACCCATCATGTCCGCAAATGTCATGCGCGACTTTTCTTCACGTGGTCATTTGCACTGGGATCACGTGCGTGAGATTCGTGCGCGCTGGAAGGGACCGATGGTCATCAAAGGCATTTTGCATCCAGCCGACGCTGCCTTGGCCCGTCAATATGGAATGGATGGTGTGATCGTATCCAATCATGGTGGCCGTCAGCTTGATGGTGCTGTGGCGCCATTGCGGATGTTGCCTCAGATTCTTGAGCAATTCAAAGACGGTCCGGTCATGTTGGACAGCGGTGTCCGCCGTGGGACGGATGTGATGAAAGCCCTCGCTCTGGGCGCCCGCGCTGTATTTTTAGGCCGTCCTTTCAACTATGCGGCGGCAGTGGGCGGTCCGGCTGGTGTCGACCATGCAATTTCCTTGCTGTCGCAAGAAATTATGCGCAATATGGCAATGATGGGCGTCAACCAGCTCAAAGAACTGACGCCTGCCTCTTTGATACACGTGGGCCGTAGATAAATTTTTGTAGTCCTTTAACGCTATCTATCTTTTTAAAAAAACGGAGTCAACATGGCAGATCTTGGATTCGCAGTAAACACACACAAGCACACCGTCAGCAACGCGACGTTAAAGAAATTTGCAAAATTTGCAGTGGCAAACATCAGCGATGCCGTCAGCCGAACCAACGGTACAGTTGACTTGCGTCCTATCCACAAAGGTGGCCGGATTCTGGGTCGCGCCTTTACCGTCAAGACGGCGCCTGGTGACAACCTGATGGTGCACAAGGCGATTGATATGGCCGCACCTGGTGATGTGATTGTGGTGGATGCAGGCGGTCCCCAGCGCAATGCCATCATCGGTGAAATCATGTCCACCTTGGCCGAAAGCCGCAAGATTGCTGGTTTTGTGATCGACGGTCCTATTCGTGACTTTGATGCCTTGAGCAAGGGTAAATTTCCAGTCTTCGCACGCTCCGTTTCACATCGTGGCCCTTACAAAGAAGGTCCAGGAGAGATCAATGTGACGGTCTGCGTTGACGGTATGGTCGTTCACCCTGGTGACATCATTGTGGGTGATCAAGACGGCTTGTTCGCAATCCGCCCCGAGATCGCTGATGAGTTGGCAAAACTCGTGGCCGACATTGAAATGAAAGAAAAAGAGATTTTTGTCAAAATCGCAAAAGGTACGCTGGACCGCAGCTGGGTCGATCAGGCCCTGCGCGCAAAAGGCGTTCTGAAGTAATCATTGTGCGCTATAAGCGCATACCCTGATACAAAGTATGCGCTGAATCAATAAAAATCAGTCAAACTGCCCACTTAGGTGGGCGGTTCATTATTGGACGGAGACAATGAAAAAAAAGGTCGTGCGGTTTGATTTCTGGTTGAATCCAGCGTTCGATCAACATATGAGTGCACTGAAAGACATTGAGGTGTCCGTCAGTCAGTACTCGGATGACGAACAAAAGACACTTGCGCTGTTTAAAGAGGCGCATGTCTACCACATCTGTGCTGCCCGCGATGAAGTGCCACCGCAATGGTGGGTCGACGAGGCCTTGCTCAGCAAGATGCCTCATTTGTTGTGCGCCTCGACCTCGGGTGCGGGGTATGACCCCGTAGATGTAGAGGCTTGCAACCGTCACGGCGTATTAGTCGTCAACCAGTCAGGTTGTAATGCCAATTCGGTGGCCGAACATGCCATCGGTATGTTGCTTTCAGTTAAACACCGAATTACCGAGTCAGATCGCGTGATGCGTGCCAATGCTTACACCACGCGCGAAGATTTGATGGGCAACGATATTCGCGGTTCAACGATTGGTATCGTGGGAGTGGGTAATATCGGCACACGCATGGCTGAGTTGGCAAAAGCCTTCGATATGACCGTGCTGGGCTATGACCCGTATCTTTCAAACGAAGAAATCACACGCCGAGGCGCCACACCGGTGAGTTTTGAGGATTTATTGGCACGTTCGGATGTTGTCACGGTCCACTGTCCACGTAATCCTGAGACATTGAACTGGATCGGCGCCAAAGAGTTTCGCGCGATGAAAAAAGGCGCTGTGTTTATCGCCACCGCACGCGGAGGTATCCATGATGAGCAAGCACTTTACGAAGCTTTGCGCGATCAGCATCTGTCTGGTGCAGGCCTCGATGTCTGGTCTGTCGAACCACCTGCGACGGACAATCCATTATTGAGTCTCCCTAATGTTGTGGCAACCTATCACACGGCTGGTGTGAAACACGAAGCGCGTGGCAATGCTGCTGCCATGGGGGCGGCTCAAATCGAAGTCATCTTGCGTGGAGAGCGTCCACCACGTTTAGTGAATCCCGAAGTATTTCCAGTATTTTTGGAACGTTACAAAAAGATGTTTGGATAACAAAACAAAAATAGTAAAACCCGAGGAGAGTGAGTATGAAAAAAGTTATGAATACAGTGCGTCGTCTAGGTGTGGTTGCTTTGCTGGCCGCGGCCGCGTGGTCGGGTTCTGCGGCAGCACAGTATCCAACTAAACCTATCACCATGGTGATTGCCTTCGCGCCTGGTGGTGGCACCGATCTGATTGCGCGCCTGATTGCCCCCTACATTGAAAAACACCTTGGCAATAATGCGCGCATCATTGTGACGAACCGTCCGGGTGCGGGCGGTGGTATTGGTTTTACTGAGATCGCCAAGGCCACCCCAGATGGTTACACCATTGGCTTTGTCAACACACCCAACATGTTATCGATTCCGATTGAGCGTCCTTCCAACTACACATGGCAGAGCTTCGATTTGATTGGTAACCTGATCGATGATCCAGGTGCTTTCGCGTTGAACACCTCCTCGCCGATCAACAACCTCAAGGAGCTTGCCGCCTTCGCTAAAGCCAATCCGGGCAAAGTAACCGTGGGTACAACAGGCGTTGGTTCCGACGATCACCTCGCGATGCTCCTGTTCGAGCGTTCGGCGGATGTCAAAATGACGCATATTCCATACAAAGGTTCCGGTGAAACGCGTGCAGCAGTGGTCGGTGGTCAAGTCATGGTGGCTGCGATCAACGTTGGTGAGGCGCTCGCCTATATCAAGGGTGGCTCTCCAATCAAAATGATCGGCCAAATGTCGGCTAAGCGAACCGTATTGGCACCTGACGTTTCCACCTTCGAAGAGCAAGGCTACAACATTGAGAGCGCATCACTGCGAGGCTTGGCCGCACCTAAAGGCTTGCCTGTGGACATTCGAGAAAAGCTTGTTTCTGCAGTAGCAAAAGCCGCCGCCGATCCTGAGTACATCAAAAAGGCAGGCGAATTGTATGCACCGATTCGCTATCTCGCGCCCAAGGAGTATGGCGCTGAGTTGGAAAGCATTGACAAGCAATTGCGCCAGCTATGGAAGGAAGCACCCTGGAAGGATTGAGGGGCTCATTCGTACGTCAAACCAGCCGCGCAAGGCGTTCGATAATCTGATCGAGGTCTTGTCGGCGGTGAGGTCCGAGGGGGTGAGGATTGCTTCCTTGGCTCGACCAGTCTCTAGTAATTGCGTTCGCAGCACACCACCCAAGAGCCCAGAGGACAGCGGTGGTGTCAGCCATTCCCCATCTTTCAAAACGTAGATATTCGAGCGACTGCCTTCGCACAGCTCGCCCTTTTCGTTTAAAAAAATCAGATCAAAAAAATCAGGATGCTGGCTCAGCCACTGCGGCGTCGCGTCGTACCAGGGCCGATGTGTCGTTTTGTGCTGCAAAAATCGCTCAGTGCTTTCGAGTTTCAGGTCGGTCAACGCAATGAACGGCACGCCTTGCAGAACAGGCAGCGGTGCAGTTTGAATGTCGAGCTCACCAGCCGGATTGAGTAAAAGTCGAACGCGTGTGCCGCAGAGATCGGTCACCTGAGCAAACGGAATAGCCGGACTGGCTGAAGTCGAGATCAACGATGCAGTATCTGATTGGTCAAAATGGTCTAGAGCCGCCTCAATCGCCGCGATCACCGCAGCGTCGTCAGGATATACATACCCAAGCGCTAGGGCGGATTGCTTTAACCGCCGCAAATGATAAGGCAGCAGGGCGATCAGCGCATCTGCGTCTGCCTTCATCGTTTCAATCAAACTGGGTCGCGAAGCTTGCGTCATTGATCTGTATTTAAAATCCTAGCTTTCCAATGGCATTCGTCCCACTCTTGGTCTGGATCCGAGTCGTACACGATGCCGCCGCCGACATGATAGCGACCTTGGCCCTCATCATCCAACACAAGCGTACGAATCGCAACATTCAGTGAAAAATCACCGTTGGGGGCAAGCCAACCCACGCTGCCGCAGTAAAGACCGCGGGGTTCAGCCTCAGTTTCTTGAATACGTTTCATCGCTGCGATTTTCGGTGCGCCCGTCACAGATCCGCAGGGGAACAGGGCTTTTAAAATCTCAGCAAACGAGGTCTCGGGGGCAATTTCAGCCTGCACCGTCGAGGTCATCGTCCAGACTGAAGGATATTTTTCCAAAGAGAATAACGGGTCAGCCCGCACACTGCCAGGTCGAGCCAGTCGCCCAAGGTCATTTCTCAATAAATCCACAATCATCAGATTTTCGGCGCGATTTTTTTCACTTGCGTGAAGGGCCTCGCCGAGTCTCTGGTCCATGTCAGGATCGGCGGCACGGGGCGCAGTCCCTTTCATTGGGCGCGTGGTGAGGGTGTTGTCCACTCTCTCTAAAAAAAGTTCAGGTGAAAAAGAAAGAATCGTACGACCTATGTCCTCGATATAGGCCGCATGCGCAACAGGATGGCGCGTGGCGATTTTCCGATACAGTTGCGAGGGGTTTCCTTCAGTATTGACAAGCAAAGGGAAGGTTGAGTTGACCTGGTAAACCTCGCCCTGTCCGATCCATTCTCGGATCTGCTCAATGCGCGCAAGGTAGTGCTCCTTTGCAATGCCGTGTGTGATTGACACGATTGAAGCTTGAATATTGTTTGAACATTCTGTGCCGACAGACCATGGTCGCTCTTCGTGCATGTGCGCATAGACCAATGCCGTCAGTCTTGGTTGTATGCTTGAACCACTCACAGCAGCTTGACGAGACGTCTGTGCAAGCGCAGGTTCTAGCCATTCCCCTAATTCGTACTCAAGCAGTAAGGCAACCCAATGCCCAGCCTGACGCGCCTCTTCAATCTGAGCAAAAGCGGCAGGAAGCTCTTCGGGCTCAGAAGCCACAATGCGCCTGAGCGGTTCCGTCAGCACCCGCGCACGCTGTGTCAGACGATCCTCGAAACGACAGTGACTCATGAACGATTTAAAAACTCATGGAGGACTTCACCGGTGTGCGATTTTTGACGCGCGGCGATTACTTGCTCGGGCGTACCTTCGATCACCAGTTGTCCGCCACCCGAGCCACCTTCTGGACCCAGATCTAACAACCAGTCGGCTTCGGCAATGATGTCCAGATTGTGTTCGATCACCACGACGGTATTGCCGGCCTCAACCAGACGGTGCAACACACGAATCAATTTTTCTACATCCGCCATCGACAGACCAACGGTGGGCTCATCCAAAACATAAAGCGTATGCGGCAGGCGCGAAGCACGACCGGTGGTAATGACACCCTCCGTCATGCGCGCTTTGGCGAGTTCGGTCACAAGCTTGATGCGTTGCGCTTCACCACCAGACAGCGTGGGTGAGGGTTGCCCCAAGGTCAGATAGCCGAGCCCCACGTCTTGCATCAATTGCAGCGGATGTCTGATGCGTGGATGCGCTGCAAAATATCCGATCGCATCATCGACTTCCATGGAGAGTACGTCACCCGCATGTTTCTCGCGCATCCTGACACCCAAGGTGTCGGTGTTAAAGCGCGCACCATTACAAGCATCGCAGGGTACTTTGACATCCGGCAGGAAGCTCATCTCCAGCGTGCGCATCCCTTGGCCTTCGCAGAGCGGACAACGGCCATCACCGGTATTAAAGGAGAAGCGCCCTGCACCCCAGCCGCGAATGCGGGCTTCATTAGTTTCGGCAAACTGCTTACGGACATCATCCCAAAAACCAATATAGGTAGCGGGACACGAGCGTGGCGTTTTACCAATCGGTGTTTGATCCACTTCGAGCACGCGATCTAAGGCCTCCCAGCCCGTAATATTTGCACAACCAAACCAGGGTTGTGCACCTCGTGCCGCAATCGCGGCTGAGAGATTGTCCAGCAACACCTCACGCGCAAGTGTGGACTTGCCAGAGCCGGATACACCGGTCACGACACTTAAACGGCCAATTGGAAAATGCGCCGTGACACCGCGTAAATTGTGTAACGTTGCACCCTTGACCGTGATCATCGGCGTATCTTTTGCAATCGGACGTCGAGGCTGCAGCGGATGCGCTAAGGGGTGGCGTAGATAATGTCCTGTGGTCGATTCAGGCGCATCCATCAAGTCTTGCAACGTGCCCTGTGCGACCACGCGACCGCCACGGACCCCTGCACCCGGGCCAATATCGATGATGTGCTCAGCCTGACGAATCGTATCGTCATCGTGTTCCACCACCACTAGCGTATTGCCATTTTTTTCCAGCCTGGAAAGTGCGCCGAGCAGGATGCGATTGTCACGTGGATGCAAGCCAATCGTGGGCTCATCCAGCACATAACAGACGCCTTGCATGTTTGAACCTAATTGCGCAGCGAGACGGATACGTTGAGCTTCGCCACCGGACAACGTCGGCGCGGCGCGATCGAGGGCCAGGTAGCCCAAACCGACTTCTTGCATAAATTGCAGACGCCCACGGATCTCACTTAAGATGTCACGTGCAATCTCCGCATCCCGACCCCGCAAGACGAGGCCAGTAAAAAAGGTGTGTGCGTCGGAGACGGGCATACCTGCGAGTTCGGCGATAGATTTGTCCCGCCACAACACCGCACGCGCAATCGGATTGAGACGCGCCCCATGACAGCTCGTGCAGGTTTGCGTCTCACCTTCGTACGAGGCGTTCCACGCATTCTCTTCACCGGTCTGTTCGCCGTCGAAACCTTGCAATTGCAGACCAGTTCCAAAACACCCCTGACACCAGCCGTGTTTGGAGTTGTAAGAAAACATCCGCGGATCCGGCTCAGGAAAGCTAGTGCCGCAACTTGGGCAGGCACGCTTAACAGAAAAGTGTGTTTGTTCGAGTGGTGCAGACATGTCGGTTTCGAGCTTGCCGAGCGGCCACAGCACGCTCATCACCCCTTGACCGTATTCGAGTGCGCTGCGAACCGCTTCACGCAACGCCGCTTCGTCTTTAGTGGTGACAACTAAATCGGCAACCGGTAACTCAATCGTGTGCTCTTTAAAACGATCTAGGCGCGGCCATTTAGCGGTGCCGATAAATGCATTATCGACACGCAAATGGGTAAAGCCTTTACCAGAGGCCCATTTCGCCAAGTCGGTATAAAAACCTTTTCTTGCCGTGACCAGTGGCGCCATCAAGCCGATGCGCTCGCCTTTGTGGTCACGCATAATCCGCGCGACAATTTGATCCGCGCTCTGGGGCTCCACACTGACCTGACAAGTCGGACACATTTGTGTACCGAGCTTCATGTACATCAGGCGCAAGAAATGATGGATCTCCGTCATGGTCGCGACGGTCGATTTGCGGCCCCCACGGCTGGTTCGCTGCTCGATGGCCACAGTAGGCGGAATGCCAAAGATGGCATCCACGTCGGGTTTGCCAGCAGGCTGCACGATCGCGCGCGCATAGGCATTCAAGGACTCGAGGTAGCGACGCTGACCCTCGTTAAACAAAATATCAAATGCTAATGTCGATTTACCCGAGCCCGACACGCCCGTGATCACTGTAAATTTATCGTGCGGAATGCTGACATTGATGTTTTTGAGGTTGTGCTCACGCGCATGCAAAATATCGATACTATGGGCGCGACGGCGTTCTTTCAATACGTTTTGTAGTGGCCGACCGCTGGTTTCTTGCGCAGGCAATCCTGGGGCACTCGCGCCAATCGCGTCCGGCGTCATGGCCACCGCATACCCACGGAGCGCCGCACCAGTATGTGAGCGCGGATTTGCCATCACGGTTTCTGGACTGCCCACCGCTACGAGCTCGCCGCCGCCATCGCCACCTTCTGGACCCAAGTCGAGTACCCAGTCTGCGGCACGAATCACATCGAGGTTGTGCTCGATGATGAGTAAAGTATGTCCTGCCCCCAAGAGCTTGCGAAACGCGCGCATCAAGCGCGCCACATCATCAAAGTGCAAACCTGTAGTGGGTTCGTCAAATAAAAATAAACTGCCTTTTTTAGCGACCTTGGCAGTGGAAATCCCACTGCGGGCGGCTTCGGCGAGGTGTCCCGCTAACTTCAGACGCTGCGCTTCACCGCCCGAGAGCGTCGGCACAGGTTGACCAAGCTTGACGTACTCCAGGCCCACATCCGCGAGCGGCGCAAGTCCGAGCTGTACATCGCGCAAGCCTTTAAAAAACTCCAAGGCTTCGGACACTGTCATGTCGAGCACGGCATCAATCGAGGCGCGCCGACCGAGATGCTCGATCTGGACTTCGCGAACCTCGGGTCGAAAACGCTTGCCATCGCAGTCCGGACAGCGAATATAAATGTCCGACAAAAACTGCATCTCAACGTGTTCAAACCCTGTGCCGCCACAGGTGGGGCAACGGCCATCGCCGCTGTTAAAACTAAAGGTCCCCGCGGTATAGCCGCGTTCGCGCGCCACCGGGGCTTGTGCAAAGAGTTTACGGATCGGATCAAACGCCCCCACATAGCTCGCAGGATTGGAGCGTGCGGTCTTACCGATTTGCGCCTGATCGACCATCACGACATCGGCGAGTTGCTCTGCGCCTAATAGACGATCAAACGCGCCAGGCGTTTCGGTCGGCTTGCCTAAAATCTTTAGCATGGCCGGATACAGCACGTCTTGAATGAGTGTGGATTTACCCGATCCCGAGACACCCGTTACACAGACTAAACGTCCCAAAGGAATTTCGATTGAAATATTTTTGAGGTTATTCGCAGTGACACCCTCAAGGATCAGTCTGGGCGTATTGTTTGCAACAGGCATGGGGCGAGGCGCTTCAACTTTGAGCCGCCCACCCATGTATTGACCCGTCAGTGTGGTGGCGTCTTTGAGCGCAGCGGGTGTGCCATCAAACACAATCTGTCCGCCCCTTTCGCCTGGACCTGGGCCAACATCAATGACACGGTCTGCGGCGATCATCACCTGTGGGTCGTGTTCGACCACCACTAAGGTATTGCCTGCGTCACGCAGTCGATGCATCACCTCTACCACGCGGTGGATATCGCGGGGATGCAAACCGATTGAGGGCTCGTCTAAAACAAACAAGGTGTTCACAAGCGAGGTGCCAAGCGCAGTCGTCAAGTTGATCCGCTGCACCTCGCCCCCCGAAAGCGTACGACTTTGTCGGTCGAGCGTCAGATAGCCCAATCCGACATCACATAGAAACTTGAGTCGCGCACGCACCTCGGTCAGCACCAGATCCATGGCCGCATCCATGGCACCTGGAAAGGTCAGCTGATCGGCGAATGTCCTTAACTGCACGATTGGGGTCAACATTAAATCTTGAACCGATTTGCCCTGGATTCGCCATAGCAAGGCCTCTGGCTTGAGACGTGCGCCTTTGCAAGTCGGGCAGGGGGTATAGCTGCGGTACTTAGAGAGCAAGACCCGCACATGCATTTTGTAAGACTTGGTTTCGAGCCAGTCAAAAAAACGCTGCACGCCATACCATTGGGTTTTCCAAGCCTGATTGCCGCCTTTCCAAAGTGGGTCGCCATGCAGCACCCACTCTTGATGTTCGGGTGGCAGATATTTCCAAGGCGTATTGATCGAAACGTTGGCACGCTTGGCGTACTTTTCCATTTCGACTTGGCATTCTTTGTAGCTCGGTGTTTGCCAGGGTTTGATCGCGCCGCTTTCAAGGGTTTTGTTCTCATCCGGGATGACTAAACCAAAGTCGATACCAATCACGCGACCAAAACCCCGACATGTTTCGCAAGCACCTAGCGGCGAGTTAAAGGAAAAGGTACTAGGCAAGGCATTGCTATAGCTGATGTTGCAATCTGCGCAGTGCAGCTTGTCACTAAATTTCCAGACCGCTGTATCCGCACCCTCTTGATCAACCGCGTGAATGGACATCAGACCATTACCCATTTTCAGGGCGATGTCGAAAGCTTCCATGACACGAGAAGGCTCTGCACTCGAAAAGCGAAACCGATCCTGCACCACGCGCAGGGTGCGCAGCAGCGGCGACAAGGTCGCGGATTTCTTTTTAGAGGCTTTGGCAGGCGTCGCGACTGCTGCGCTTGAGGCTGCGCCTGATTGCAGCGGGCTTTCATCCGCATGGACACGCGTATAGCCTTGCTGCTCTAAAAATCCAAGCACCTCTTCCTCGGTAAAGTTCAGAGGCACTTGCACCGGAAATGTCACCACCAGTCTTGGATCATCCGCTTGTTCAGCGCGTGCTTTGACGGCGGCAAAAATAGACGCAGTACTGTCACGGCAAACCGCCTGACCACAGCCGCGGCACATGAGCTGCGCGCCCCGCGCAAACAACAGCTTGAGGTGGTCATTGAGTTCCGTCATGGTGCCGACCGTACTACGTGAACTCCGAACCGGGTTCGTTTGATCAATCGCGATGGCAGGCAAAATGCCTTCAATGCGATCGACAACCGGTTTATCCATACGATCCAAAAACTGGCGCGCATAGGGCGAAAAAGTCTCTACGTAGCGTCGCTGACCCTCGGCATAGAGGGTGTCAAACGCTAAAGAGCTTTTGCCCGAGCCGCTGACACCGGTGATCACGGTCAATTCGCCCGTGTTCAACGTCAAGTCGAGGTTTTTCAAGTTGTTCTGGCGCGCGCCAGTAATGCGAATGGTTGGGTTCATGCCGTAATCATAGAGTGCCAGCCTGCAGGCTGCATGGAAAACCAGATGAATATTCTGGCCGGATATAGGTTAATATACGTAGCTTAATACCGGAGAATTGCTATGGCTTCAGAAACAAAACGCACGCGCCGCAACACTCTCGAGCGCCGTTGCTTGGGCAAGGCCTTCAAGCGCCTGTTCGTCAACGCACCGAAAGGCGTGTTCAAAATGCTGGAAAAAGTCAAGAAAGCCTGAGTTTTTGGCCTTCGGACGCACTATTTAGAACGAAGTATAGGGCTGCAAACTTAACGGTTTGCAGCCCTTTTACTTTTTCCTACCAAGTTTTTTGGCCTGTTTTACTGTAAAAACGAGCCAAGACTGTCCAAATCATTTAAAGCATAAATAAAAACTGGAGATCAACTATGAGTGGCAATAAACGTTGGGTCAATCGCCCTGAGGGCTCGACTTGGGGTGATTTTGGTGAGGATGACCAGCGCGGTCGCATCAATTTGCTGACCTCTGAAAAACTCAAGCAGGGCATTGCTGAGGTCAAAGAGTTTCAGCCTTTCTGTCTGAGCCTGCCTTTGGATCTCCCCGGCGGTAACTTATTGAACCCACGACGTTTTCCACCCGTTATCCGCCCTACGCTGCGCGGTGATCGCCCTAATATGAACTACGGTTTGTTTCGTGATAATGATCAGCAAACTGACGTGATTAGTGATGACTTAGTGGTGATGCACCTCCAGTATTCCACCCAGTGGGACAGTTTGGCCCACGTGGGCTCTAGATTTGATGCCAACGGCGACGGTATCCCAGAGTCGGTCTATTACAACGGCTACCGCGCAGGCGAACACATCATTGGACCGACCGATGCCAAGGATGCCGGTGTCCCAGGTCCGGGCCAAAACAAGTCCACCTCCAACGCGATTGCACTCGGTATCCAAAATATGGCTGAGTCCTGCGTCCAAGGTCGTGGTGTGATGATTGATTTTCATGCCCACTTTGGTAACAAGCGGGAAATCATTGGTTATGACACCCTGATGCGCGTGATGGAACAGGACAAGGTCGTGGTTGAGCCAGGTGACATGGTGTGTTTGCACACAGGCTTTGCTCAGTTACTCATGGACATGAAAGGCGATCCTGATCTGCACACCCTAGAGAACAGTTGCGCAGCACTTGATGGACGTGATCAAAAGCTCCTCAAGTGGATTACCGACAGTCAGTTGGTGGTCTTGATGGCCGACAACTATGCAGTTGAAACCTATCCAGCAACCAGCCACATCGGTTGTTGCGCGACACTGCCTTTGCATGAGCACTGCTTGTTCAAACTGGGCGTGCACTTGGGAGAGATGTTCTATCTCACCCCCCTGGCGCAATGGTTGCGTAAAAATGGACGTAATCGCTTCTTGTTAACAGCACCTCCGTTGCGCTTGCCCGGTGCTGTGGGTTCACCTGCTACGGCAGTTGCCACGGTTTAAATGTCCAAAAAGTCCCCCTTCCACGATGTTGTCAGTTTGACGAAAGCTTGAATAAGCTTATGGTTGACGCAGTCACCGTGGCTGGGGCACTATGGTACTGTTACTTCACTTATTAGGAGCGTGCCATGCGCCGTACCCTTATTGCTGCGGCACTTTCAGCCGCGATGCTGTTGCCCGGAATGGGCTTTGCCAAAACGTTTAAATGGACGAGTCAGGGCGATATTCTGACGCTCGACCCTCACTCACAGAACGAAGGGCTGAACATCGCCGCCAACTTGTGGGTCTACGATCCGCTGGTCAAATACAACGAAAAATTTGAAGTCGTGCCCTCACTGGCCACTTCGTGGGAGCGCCTTAACCCCACTACGATGCGTTTCAAATTGCGTCCAGATGTAAAGTTTCAAGACGGCACGCCGTTCACTGCGGATGACGTGGTGTTCTCGCTCAAACGTGCGATGGCACCCTCATCACAGTTCAAGTCCTATGTGGCAGGTATCAGCGATGTGGTCGCCGTCGATCCGCTCACCGTGGACGTCATCACGGCTGGTCCGAATCCTGTGTTGCTGCGTCAGTTGCCTTCATTGGGCATCATGAGCAAGGCGTGGTCAGAAAAGAATAACGCTGCTTTGCCGCAGGACTTCAACAAAAAAGAAGAGAGCTTTTCCGCGCGTAACGCCATGGGTACCGGCCCATACCAATTGAAATCACGCGAAGTCGATATTAAAACGGTCTACGTTGAAAACCCCAACTGGTGGGGCAAGCCCACAAAATCGGGCAATGTGACTGAAATCGTCTACACCCCGATTAAGCAAAATGCGACCCGAACAGCAGCCTTGTTGTCAGGCGAAGTCGATTTCGTGCTGGATCCACCCGCACAAGACTTGGATCGTTTACGTAAACAGGTCAACGTGTTGGACGGTAACGAATACCGCACGATTTACATCGCGATGGATGTCAAAAGTCCTGAGCTGAAGTACAGCAACGTCAAGGATAAAAATCCTCTTGCCGATGTGCGCGTACGCGAAGCTCTGTATCGCGCCATCGATATCGAGGCGATTAAAAAGTCCGTGATGCGTGGCATGTCCCTGCCCACAGGCGCCATGATTTCTCCACAGGTCAATGGCTATACGGATGCCTTGGGCAAGCGCGTACCCTTTGATCCTATCAAGGCCCGTGAGCTCCTCAAAGAAGCTGGCTACGACAACACTCTTGAGTTCACACTCGATTGCCCAAACAACCGTTACATCAACGACGAAGCGATTTGTCAGGCAGTCGTGGCGATGTGGGCCAAGATCGGCGTCAAGACAAAACTCAATGCGATGCCACGTGCGACCTTCTTCCCGAAAGTGGCCAATGGCGACACCAGCATTTATTTGTTTGGCTGGGGCGTCCCTACCTTTGATGCGTTCTACACACTTGAGTCTTTGATTCGTACCAAGGGTACCGGCGCGGCAGGTGCCTTCAACTATGGCGGCTACTCCAATCCTAAAGTGGATGCTTTGATCGACACGATCAAGACAGAGACGGATGATGCCAAGCGCAATGCGATGATTCAGGAAGCGCTGAGTATCCACGCCAAGGAATTTGGTGCACTGCCTCTGCATGACCAGATCATTCCCTGGGCGATGAAGAAAAACGTCAAAGTGATCCACCGTCCGGACAATCGTCCCGTGGTCGAGTGGATCCGCATCGATTAATCGATGGTTCTAAAGCGAGCTTCCCTGCGGAGGCTCGCATCTTTGTGAGAATGCATGTTTGCTTTTATTATTCGCCGGTTGCTTCAGGCAGTAGGTGTGATGCTGACCGTCGCGCTGTTAGCTTTTATTCTGTTTCAGTATGTCGGCGACCCGGTCATGATTATGTTGGGTCAAGAAGGCACCCCCGCCGAGCGTGAGCAGTTGCGTCGTGACTTGGGACTCAATGATCCGACCGTGGTGCAGTTTTATCATTTTTTAACCAATGCCGTGCAGGGTGATTTTGGTTTGTCACTGCGTCAAGGGCAAAAAGTTTCTGTACTCCTGCGTGATCGCCTTCCCGCGACCTTAGAGCTGTCCATCGCAGCCGCGCTGATTGCCTTAGTAGTCGGCGTCCCCTTGGGCGTGTACACAGCGCTCAAGCGAAACGGAAAGTTGTCTCAAGCCTTTTTAGCGTTTTCATTATTGGGTGTCTCGCTCCCCACATTTCTGATTGGCATCCTACTGATTTTGGTGTTCTCCGTGCAGCTCGGCTGGTTGCCAAGTTATGGCCGCGGTGACACCATCAAGCTAGGCGGGTGGTCGACTGGTTTACTGACAGTGAGCGGTTGGAAGCACTTGATCCTACCTGCAGTCACGCTCTCTTTATTTCAGGTCGCTTTGGTCTTGCGTCTTGTGCGGTCTGAGATGCTTGAGGTCCTGCGTGCCGACTACATCAAGTTTGCGCGCGCACGCGGTTTGACGAAGCGTGCGATTCACTTTGGACATGCCCTCAAAAACACGCTCGTCCCTGTCATCACCATTATGGGCTTGCAGCTCGGCGGCATCATCGCGTTTGCGATTGTGACCGAAACGGTATTTCAGTGGCCGGGCATGGGCCTGCTCTTTATTCAAGCAGTCCAGTTCGCCGATATTCCGGTGATGGCAGCTTATCTGTGTCTGATCTCCTTTATTTTTGTGTTGATTAATCTGATTGTTGATTTGTTGTACTTTGCTGTCGATCCACGACTTCGTGTCGGTCTCGGCAAGTCAGGAGGCGGGCACTGATGCGCGCTGCTCTTACAAAATTCTGGAACGGAGATCTCGCATGGTCTTGGCGACACACGCCCGTGGCGATCGTCGCAACCTTGACGCTGCTCATCATGTTGATTGCAGCGTTTGGTGCCGGATGGATTGCCCCCCATAACCCCTTCGACTTGGCCACCATCGAGTTGATGGACGCGCTCAAACCCCCTGTTTGGGCGGACGACGGAACGACTAAATACTTATTGGGGACGGACAGTCAGGGGCGTGATTTACTTTCAGCCCTGATGTATGGCACCAAAGTATCCCTGCTGATTGGCTTGGCTGCGGTGGCCGGTGCAATGTTGCTGGGTGTGGTCCTCGGACTCATCTCTGGTTACGCAGGGGGCCGCATCGATGCCTTGATCATGCGCGTGGCCGATGTGCAGTTATCCTTTCCTGCCATTCTGATTGCCTTATTGATCGATGGTGTGGCCCGTGCGGTGGTGCCAGGCGATATGCACGAGGTGATCGCGTTTCCTGTCCTGGTGGGAGCGATTGCCTTGGCGGGATGGCCGCAATATGCACGCACTGTGCGTGGCTCGACCCTCGTCGAAAAAAATCGAGAGTATGTCCAAGCGGCGCGCGTGATTGGTATTTCTTCGCCCGTCATTATGTTTCGCCACGTGTTGCCCAATGTGCTCGGCCCAGTACTCGTGCTGGCGACGGTTCATCTGGCCACTGCGATTATTACTGAAGCAACGCTGTCCTTTTTAGGTGTCGGTGTGCCGCCCACCTCACCCTCGCTCGGAACGCTGATCCGTGTGGGCAACGACTTTTTGTTTTCCGGAGAGTGGTGGATCACCATTTTCCCTGGCGCTGCTCTCGTGCTGCTGGTGTTGTCCGTCAACCTGCTTGGGGATTGGCTGCGTGATGCCCTGAATCCCCGTTTGAGTTGAGGGCAGACATGTCAAATATTTTAGAAATTAAAAACCTCAGCGTCGAGTTTCCAACACGACATGGCACCTTAAAAGCCTTAAACGACGTTTCGTTTTCCATTGCAGCGGGTGAGGTGGTGGGCGTTGTAGGCGAATCAGGTGCAGGCAAGTCCCTGACCGGTGCCGCCATTATTGGTTTGCTCGAACCACCCGGACGTATCTCCGGAGGTGAAGTGCTGCTTGAAGGCCGACGCATCGACAATTTGTCGGACGATCAGATGCGACCGATTCGCGGCCGCGAAATCGGAGCGATTTTTCAAGATCCGCTGACCTCTCTCAATCCCCTTTACACGGTCGGCCATCAGATTACTGAGACGATCGTGACACACCTGCCCATGACGTGGTCTCAGGCCCGTCAACGCGCCATTGAGCTACTCGAGTCAACCGGTATCCCCGCCGCCCGTGAGCGCATTGATCACTATCCTCACCAGTTTTCAGGTGGAATGCGCCAGCGTGTGGTGATCGCGCTCGCGTTAGCGGCACAACCCAAGCTGATCGTCGCAGATGAGCCTACTACGGCACTTGATGTTTCTATTCAAGCGCAGATTATTGAGTTAATTAAAAAGATGTGCCGCGAACAAGGCACGGCTGTCATGCTCATCACACACGATATGGGTGTGATTGCCGAGACGGCCGATCGTGTGGTGGTGATGTATGCAGGACGCGTGGCCGAAATCGGCAAGGTGCGCGATGTCATTCATGCACCCCGTCATCCTTACTCAGTGGGTCTGATGGGCTCAATCCCCTCCATCCACCATCACGTCGAACGTCTGGTGCAGATCGATGGTTCGATGCCAAGGCTCACGGCGATTCCCAAAGGTTGTGCGTTTAATCCACGCTGCCCGCGTGTCATGGATCGCTGCCGTGAAGAGCGTCCCGAAATCATTCAGGTCGGTACATCGCAAGCGGCCTGTTGGTTACATGAAGCAAAGGAGGCGTCATGAGCAATGAGCGTCCTTTAGTCGAAGTGCATGATGCGGCACGTTGGTTTGATGTCTCGGCCCCCTGGCTCGAACGGATGTTGTCGCGTAAACCACGCAGTATTCTGCGCGCAGTCGATGGCGTGTCATTCAGCATCCGCAAGGGCGAGACCTTGGCCTTGGTGGGAGAGTCCGGTTGCGGCAAATCCACGATTGCACGCATGCTGGTCGGGCTTTATCCGCTCACACGCGGCACCATTACTTTTGATGGCCAGCCGATCTCAAACATGCAGGGCCGCTCAGGTCTGGCGTTGCGCAAACGTTTGCAGATGATCTTTCAAGATCCCTATGCAAGTTTGAATCCGCGTTGGCGTGTCGGACGGATCATCGCTGAGCCGATGCTGGCGCATACGGACTTGACTGAGCAGGAACGCGATGCGCGGGTCGATGTGTTGTTGACCCAGGTTGGTTTACATCCCTCCGACAAGTCACGCTTTCCGCATCAGTTTTCAGGTGGACAAAGGCAGCGTATCTCTATTGCGCGCGCCTTGGCCGTCAATCCTGAGTTTCTCGTGTGTGATGAGCCGACCTCAGCGCTAGACGTGTCGGTCCAGGCACAGGTCCTCAACATCATGAAGGATTTACAGAAAAACCTTGGCCTGACCTATCTGTTTATTTCGCACAACCTGGCAGTCGTGCACCACGTGGCGGATCGGGTTGGGGTAATGTACCTCGGACGGATTGTCGAAATCGCTGATCGGGATACCTTGTTTGCGAATCCCCTGCATCCCTATACGCGGATGTTACTTTCTGCGATTCCCGATATGACGGGGCAGGGACGCAAGCGCACACCTGTTGCGGGCGAGGTGCCGAACCCCTTGAATCCACCCTCAGGCTGCACCTTTCATCCACGCTGCCCTTTTGTGCGAGAGCGTTGTAAAACCGAAGCGCCTGTGACACAAAACTTTAAAGGTGTGGAAATTGCCTGCCATGGTGTGGCAGAAGGTTGGCCGATGCAGGCTTAGTGAAGAGACGGCGGCTTGCCCGCCTGTCCCTCGGACGTGTCTTCATCCTCATCATCCCCCAGCTCCTCAAGCAACTCTAGGTCTGGATCAGGCAGCGCTTCATCGGTCAAATCAAAAGGCAAGAGCTCGGCAAGCTCCATCGCGTAGTCAAACTCATCGCCATTATGATCGAGCCTAACAAAACGGGCCTCGGGATCATCCGTGATCTGAACTGCCCACAAATACTGACAGTCATAGACCTCAGTATCCAAATCCAGGCCACCCCGATTGCCAACAAAGCGTGCGCTCGGCCCACCCATCTGGACATGTGTGGCTTTTTCGTCTGGCTTCTCATCTACGCCGAGTGGAATGGCAAAAATGACCCACTCCGCATCATCATCCATCCCGATTTCAGCCAAAACAGACTTGCCCATATAGGCACTCAGGCCATCGGCGGTTTTGCCCAGCATGGAAAGTTCTTGTTCGGTAAAGCGCAGAGCGTGGTCGGGTGTGGTCATAGGAACTCAGTTTGGAGCCGATCAGTCAGGTAAAAGTCGATTTAGCCGTCATCATAGCGCCCTCCAAGCTCTACAATAGCGAATCGTCTTTTTATTCTCTGATGGATCTATGGCTCAATACGTATACACCATGCACCGCGTGGGCAAAATTGTCCCTCCCAAGCGTCAGATTCTGCGCGACATTTCTTTGTCGTTTTTCCCAGGTGCCAAAATCGGCGTGCTGGGCTTGAACGGTTCGGGTAAGTCGACCCTGCTCAAGATCATGGCGGGCGTTGACAAGGAGATCGAGGGCGACGCCGTTCCGATGCCCGGTCTCAACATCGGCTACTTGGAGCAAGAGCCCAAGCTCAACCCTGAGCACACTGTTCGTCAGGCGGTCGAGGAGGGTATGGGTCCCGTAGTGGCCGCTAAAAAGCGCCTGGATGAGGTGTATGCGGCCTATGCCGAACCGGATGCCGACTTTGATGCACTCGCAGCCGAACAGGCCGATTTAGAGGCCATTATTTCTGCTGCGGCATCAAGCGGCTCGGACGATACCGAAACACAAATGGAAATCGCCGCCGATGCGCTGCGCTTGCCCCCTTGGGATGCCAACGTAGGCAAGCTCTCCGGCGGCGAAAAGCGCCGTGTGGCTCTCTGCCGGTTGCTGTTGTCCAAGCCAGATATGTTGCTGTTAGATGAGCCCACCAACCACTTGGATGCTGAGAGCGTCGAATGGCTCGAGCAGTTTTTAGCCAAGTTCCCAGGCACTGTCGTAGGCGTGACCCACGATCGTTATTTTCTAGATAATGCTGCTGAGTGGATTCTTGAACTCGACCGCGGGCATGGCATCCCCTGGAAGGGCAACTACAGCTCCTGGCTTGAGCAAAAGAACGACCGTCTCAAGCAAGAGGAGTCTAGCGAATCAGCCCGTCAGAAAACCATCAAGAAAGAATTGGAGTGGGTGCGCCAAAACGCCAAAGGTCGCCAAGCCAAGGCCAAGGCACGGATGACGCGCTTTGAGGAACTGTCCTCCCACGAATACCAAAAGCGTAACGAAACCCAGGAGATTTTTATCCCTGTGGCGGACCGCTTGGGTAACGAAGCGATCGAGTTTGTGAACGTCAACAAAGCATTTGGTGGCAAGCTCTTGATGGACAATGTGAGCTTCCGAGTCCCACCAGGCGCGATTGTCGGCATTATCGGTCCCAACGGTGCTGGTAAATCAACCCTTTTCCGCATGATCGCCGGTCAGGATAAACCTGATAGTGGCGAGGTCAACATCGGTCAGACCGTCAAGATCGCTTTTGTTGATCAGTCACGCGATGCGTTACCAGACGCCAAGACAGTATTCGATACGATTTCTGATGGTGCCGATCTGTTGACGGTAGGTCGTTTTGAAATGCCCGCCCGTGCTTATCTTGGTCGTTTCAATTTCAAAGGCGCGGATCAAGGAAAAATGGTGGGGCAGTTGTCCGGTGGTGAGCGTGGCCGTCTCCATTTGGCTAAAACACTCATTACGGGCGGCAACGTCTTGCTGCTAGACGAGCCATCCAACGATCTGGACGTGGAAACCTTACGCGCCCTTGAGGATGCCTTGCTCGAGTTTGCAGGATCAGTGATGGTGATCAGTCACGATCGTTGGTTCCTCGATCGTATTGCCACGCACATCTTGGCATTCGAGGGTGACTCGCAACTGGTGTTCTTTGATGGTAACTATCAGGAATACGAAGCCGACAAGAAACGTCGTTTGGGTGAGGCAGGTGCAGCGCCCAAGCGGATTCGCTACAAGGCGCTGCGATAAGCATGACGCACAGAAGATAAAAAGCGCCTATTTAGTAATAGGCGCTTTTGTTTATGCATGACCGAACAGCGCGAGGTTGGTAGACCTCGCTTAAACATCAACGCTGCGTCATCTCGATCTTGACTTCAAGCACCTCAAGACTGTCCTGTCGATCAAACTGGACTTTGATGTCCTCAGGGTTGATCTTGACATACTTCGAGATCACCGCCAGCAACTCCTTTTGGAGTGCAGGCAAATAATCCGGCGAGTTGTTACCACCACCGACACGCTCATGGGCCAGAATAATCTGTAAACGCTCTTTGGCGACGTTGGCGGAGGTTTTCTTCTGACCAAGCAAAAACGACAGAAAAGACATTATTTACCTCCGAACAAGCGCTTAAGCAGACCAGGCTTTTCGTAATCGACGAAACGCAAGGGCTTTTCCTCGCCAAGGTAGCGCGAGACGACATCCCGATACGCTTCTGAAACATCACTCTTTTCGATATGAATCGCTGGCAAGCCTTGGTTGGAGGCCTGTAAAACCGACTCAGACTCAGGAATCACGCCGATCAGTTTGATCCGCAAAATGTCCTCAATATCCTTGAGTGAAAGCATTTCACCGTCTTCGACACGCTTGGGGTTGTAACGTGTCAGTAGCAGATATTCTTTGATAGGCTCGTCAGCTTCAATGGCACGACGTGATTTTGAGGCCAAAATGCCCAAAATACGGTCCGAGTCGCGCACTGAAGAGACCTCAGGATTGGTCACGACCAAGGCATCGTCGGCAAAGTAAGCCGCGAGCAAGGCGCCAGTTTCGATACCGGCTGGAGAGTCACAGACGATGTATTCAAAACCCATATCTTTTAGGTCGTTGATGACCTTGCCGACGCCCTCAAGCGACAGCGCATCTTTATCGCGTGTCTGGGAAGCCGGCAGAATGAACAGGTTTTCGAGATTTTTGTCCTTGATGAGCGCTTGATTGAGGGTAGCTTCGCCCTGAATCACGTTCACAAAGTCGTACACCACGCGGCGCTCACAACCCATAATGAGGTCGAGGTTACGCAGGCCGACGTCAAAGTCGATCACAGCTGTTTTGTGGCCACGCATGGCCAAACCGGAAGAAAAGCTGGCGCTCGTAGTGGTCTTGCCTACGCCACCCTTGCCTGAAGTCACCACCACAATACGAGCCATGATGCGAGAACCTTTAAATGTAAACGTTAATTTTACTGCCCGAGGGCATTGATATGAAGTGCATCTTTTTCTAGCTGAATCGCAACAGGTTTTTGATGCAGTTCAGCTGATAATTTAGTGTCGACGACGCGATAAATGCCGGCGATTGCAACGAGCTCAGCATCAAAGCCAGTCGAAAAAATACGTGCGGCGACATCACCGCGCGCGCCTGCCATGGCTTTGCCACGCAGAGGACCATAGATGTGAATGTTGCCATCAGCGATGACTTCTGCGCCACGGCTCACGACACCCATCACAATTAAGTCGCTGTTGCGTGCGTACACGCGCTGACCTGAGCGCAGGGGACCTTTCACTACCATGGTAGGAGCGGCCGACGCAATAGTGCCCGCCACAGAATCGACGCGCTGAGAGGCGGCGTCATGCGATGCGTCAGCGCTAGTGATTGCGTTTGCAGCATTTGTGTCGATACTGAGTTCTTCAGTTGCTGCTGGGGTTGGTAAGCTTGCGGTGACCGGTTCGGCGACAGAAGCAGCCGTTTGCGTATCCGTGGCATGACGCGCAGGCGCCGCAGACAGATCGACGGGCGTTAGACCATAGGCTTGGGCCTTAACCAAATTGTCACCTTGGGCGACCACACCAATCACAGGCAGTTTGTGCTTTTTAAATGCCTCAATCAGCGGTGCCCAGTCGATTGAGTCATCCACGCGCGACGCATCAATCACGACAGGCTCGTTTTCAAAAAAAGTACCTGCATCCGCCATGCGTTTTTTTAACGCCTGAATCAGTGCTTTGGTGTCGGCGTGCTGAAGCACCACACGTATGGCATACAGTGTGGCACTTTTAAATTCTAGAGGGGAGAGTTCTGTCGTCATCGATTGGGATCATACCTCACCTAGGTTAGCGAGGAAAAGTCCCCAAAGTAAGTGAACGAAGCTTAAAAATAACTAAGATTTGAGATGGATAATGGGCTTACGGCTCATTCAGGGAGGCTTTTGCAACCTCTTGGGGCGTTAAACCCTCATAAAACTGATCGGTAAACCATTCGGCGTGCTCTTCGATATAGCCTTGCGCTTCGCGCAGACTTGCCCCAGCCGCAACTAAGTATTCCTCAGCCTCCGTGCACCACTGAATTAAGGCCAAAGTGTCCGCATCAAGCTCATCTTTTTTTGACATTGATAGGCCGCCCTTATTGTTCGTAATAAAATTCTAGAAAACTCAAATGCTACCCGTGCGATTAATAAACCTTCGGAATTCAATATTATCATCGCACTTTAAGGATAGACTGTTTAAGATTCCGGTTAGACCCACTGCCATCGAAGATTGTATTTTTTGATCAAATAAGCCAAATGTGTATCTAAAATGTTTCAAAAAGTAAAAATAATCGGTGTTGCCATTGGGATTATATTTTTTTTGCTGAGCTTGCTATCAGCATTGCAGTTTTTCCGTTTTCAACAACTTTTGTTTGATATCACTCAGGCAAGAATTGAGGTGCCTGCGGATGCACTCAAACGCGATATCGAACGCAGTATCGCGACAGGAATTGCGCTACATACAAATGCGCAAGTGCCCCTTATGCTCGAAAGCGTCATGCAAAACAACCCGATCGTGTTGTCTATTGAGCTTGCCAGCTTGGGCTCTCGAGATCGCGAAATACTTTGGTCCGCTGGCAAGTCCCCATCCTCCTCCCAGGGTGCTGGTCAAGAGAGCGCCTCGATCCGAAGTCCGCCCTCTTCTCTAAAGCCGGGAGAAACGCCTGTGTTTGTGCAACGTTGGCCCATCGTTGATTCGCTTGGCATGAACGTCGCGCAGCTAGTGGTCGTATCCAATAAGTCTGAGGCGCTCAAAATCGTCGCCAAAGCCCGTGCCGAAATTCTGACTTTAGCGATGACGTTATGTCTTGCTTCCCTTGCCTTATTGGCTCCGATTCTTTATTTCCTGCTAGTGAAATTGGATAGGATTGTGCTGACTGCAAAATCAATCATGTTGGGCACGACGGTTGATAAGAATGTTGTTTTAAACAGCGAGATCTGTCAACTCGCGCAAAACGCTCAGGAAAATAAAAACGCATCACGGACGATGACTCGCGAGGCGTCGCCATCATGACTGCATCCATAAAAAAAACTGTTGAACGAAAACTAACGATTTACACCTATTTAGTACTCTCGATCATTGGCCTTGGCGCGGCTTTGATGCTGACATTTTTGGCGCTAAGTAGTTTCAAAGACACACTAACACCCCAAGTGTTATTAAAGAGCAATGTCGTTGCAAAATCGGTTCAGGCAACCATTGCCGATGCACTCAAACTTGGAATTCCTTTCGATTCACTTGTCGGCGTTGAAGATTATTTGTCCGATGTCTTAGCCGATAATCCTGAGATAGATTTTATTCAAATTAAAAACCAGCAAGGTCGCGAATACGTCAAATATCGCGGTGCCAATCCTTCGGGGCAATCGAATCAAAATGTCATTGAAGAAACCCTAAAACACGACACCTTACCGACGATTACTGTTGGGTTGCGTAAATCTTACGTCAATGAAAAGCTACAAACAATGGTCGGGGATGCCGTCATCGTCTCATTTGTGGCCTTTACTTTCGGGCTTGAGATTGCTCTCTTTTTTGTGGTGCTTTGGATTTTTAGACCCTTAGGCACTTGGGTCCAAATGATCGAGGGCCTAAAAACAGGCCCAACCCATAAAAATCTCCCTTCCGCTGTTCCCGGACCCTTCGCAGAACTGATCGCACTGACTGCTAAATCCCTCCAAGCGCTGACTAGCTCCGCTAGAAAAGTGACAGCTGTGTTTAAAGAGCACCCGGGTGAATATTGAAAATTCCCAAGGGTGGAATCTGTTCAATATTTTTCTTAAAAATAAGGCTAAAACGCGCTGAAACGATGATGTCGGGCGCCCAGTCGCGAATCATCGCTTCAGCGTCTGCGTCATTAATGCGGTATATGGTGTCGATCTCCACCTGATAGCGCTGACGGCAACCCTCAAAGGTCAACAGTTTGCCAGTGTCAGCTTGATCATCGATCAGAGGAAATAAGGCGCGTAGAGGGAGGTCGCGCTCAAGAAACTTTTCTTCAGTAAGCGCCTGCACCGAGTTTTCTTCGGTTCGCGTTTTATCCGACAACAAAACCTTGACCTGATGCTCACCGAGTCGCGGGAGAATCCAATTCAAAATGGATGCGCCAAAGACATCATTTTTAGTACAAAAAAGAATTCTCATGGGGATTTTTAAGCGTCAGAATAGTGGGCGTGATTGTATTGTTGCGTCGCTAGAGCGTACGTGCATCAAGTAGAAGCCGTGCTCGCCCAAGTGTCTTTGAGAGTGGTGACCCGATTAAAGACTGGGAGCTTAGCAGTTGAGTATTGCGAGTCAATGACAAAATAGCCCAAACGCTCAAATTGCGAAACCACGCCAGAGTCAAGGGAGGTACCCGGCTCGAGCCAGGCCTGAACGCTCTGGACAGATAACGGGTTGAGATAGTCCAAAAACTCACGATCACCCGCATCAGGGAAAGGCTCAGAAAATAAACGGTCATACAAGCGTATTTCTGCTGGCACAGCCGTCGCGCAGCTGATCCAAGTGACATTGCCCTTGACCTTAACGGTGTCCGAGCCAGGTGTGCCGCTCTTGGTATCAGGGTTGTATTCGGCGTGTACCTCAATGATGTTGCCCTGTTCGTCTTTGACGCAGCCTGTGCATGTCACCACATAGCCATATTTGAGTCTGACCGCGTTACCCGGAAATAATCTAAAGTACTTTTTAGGCGGCACCTCAGCAAAGTCCTCGCGTTCGATCCAAACCTCACGGGTGAGCGGAAACGCGCGTTGACCTGCTGCTGGATCGTGCGGATTGCGCGGGGCATGACAGATTTCTGTATGGTCTTGTGGAAAGTTCGTGATCACGAGTTTGAGCGGATCCAAGATCGCGACTGAGCGAGGTGCCAAAGGATCTTGAACCTCTCGTAAAGCTTGATCCAGCAAGCTGTAGTCGATACGAGAGTTTGATTTGGACACGCCTGTTCGTTCGCAAAAGAGCCTGAGTGCCGCTGCGGTATAGCCGCGCCGTCGCAAACCCGCCAGGGTTGGCATACGTGGATCATCCCAGCCGCTGACGTGGCCTTCCTTGACGAGTTGCAACAGTTTACGTTTGCTCGTGACGATATAGCTCACATTCAGACGGGCAAACTCGTATTGATGTGGCAAGGGTAATGAAAACTTACCGAGCTCTTGGAGCCGATTCAGTGTCCAGTCGTAAAAAGGACGCTGATCTTCAAACTCGAGCGTGCAAATGCTGTGCGTAATCCCCTCCAGCGCGTCCTCAATCGGGTGCGCAAAGGCATACATGGGATAAATGCACCACTGCATACCTGTACGGTGATGGGCAGCGTGGCGGATACGATAGAGCACGGGGTCACGCATGTTGATGTTGGGGGAGGCCATATCAATGCGCGCGCGCAGGGCCATACTGCCGTCCGGATGCTTGCCGTCACGCATTTCATGCAGCAAGCGCAGCGAGTCTGAGGCTGAGCGGTCACGGTAAGGTGAGTTTTTACCGGGTTCGGTCAATGTGCCACGCATCGCGCGCATTTCCTCTGGGCTTTGCTCGTCCACATAGGCATGACCAGCTTCGATCAGCGCTTCTGCAAACGCATACATATCCCCAAAATAGTTGCTGGCAAAATAAAGGTGTTCCTTGCCTTCGACCTTCCAGTCAAACCCCAGCCATTTGACGGCATCAATAATGGCGTCCACATACTCCTGCTCTTCTTTTTCTGGGTTCGTGTCATCAAAACGCAGGTGACAGACCCCACCAAAGTCTCGCGCTAAACCGAAGTTCAGGCAGATACTCTTGGCATGGCCAATGTGCAGGTAGCCGTTCGGCTCGGGGGGAAAGCGCGTCCGAATCCGTGCTGAATCAAGCGCACCAGTCGCTTGCACGTCTGCAGCGCCGGGGTGACCCGCCCATCGTTTGCCGGCAAATCGCTGTGAAGCAAGATCGGACTCAATAATGTTGCGCAGAAAATTAGTTGTAACGGGAGCGTTGGTTTCAGAGGTCATACAAGGATTTTTTGGGCAGCCAAGTCAAGCAATAAGGACATATTTTGCCACGAGGCGCACTAGATAGCCTGTAGGCATCATAAATACCCACAATTTGTTCCTCTACAATCCAACCATGTTGTTGAAAAAACCTACCCATGCGTAAGCCAAGCGCTTTCGCGGCCGACTTGCCCTCCCAAGATGCCTCATCGCCAAGCGCCAATTATTTGACGGCTTCCGAGGTATTGGCGAGGGTCTTTGGCTACGAGGCGTTTCGCGGTGACCAGCACGCTATCGTGGAGCATGTCATCACCGGCGGGGATGCCTTGGTGCTCATGCCGACTGGCGGGGGCAAATCCCTTTGCTATCAGGTACCTGCACTTGTACGACCTGGCACCGGAATTGTGATTTCCCCTTTGATCGCATTGATGCAAGATCAGGTGGATGCCCTCACCGAGCTTGGCGTCCGTGCGGCATTTCTCAACTCTACGCAAGACTGGCAAGACACCAAAGACGTTGAGCAAGCTTTCCTAAACGGCGAGCTCGATCTGCTGTATGTGGCGCCCGAGCGCTTGTTGACCGAGCGGTGCACCCAGCTGTTAGAGCGTGGAAACATCGCGTTGTTCGCCATTGATGAAGCCCATTGCGTCTCGCAGTGGGGGCATGATTTCCGTCCGGAGTATTTAGGGCTTTCCGTGTTGCACGAACGCTGGCCCAACGTACCCCGTATCGCGCTCACCGCGACCGCCACCGATGTCACGCGGCGCGAAATCGCCAGCCGTCTCTCGCTCGACGATGCACAACATTTTGTCGCGAGCTTTGATCGCCCCAATATTCGTTACAACATTGTTGAAAAGCAAGACGTCCGCAAGCAGCTTTTACAGTTACTCAGGCAAGAGCACAAAGGCGATGCAGGGATTATTTATTGCCTGTCCCGCAACAAGGTCGATGACACGGCCGAATTTCTGTGTGCGCAAGGTATCGAAGCCTTGCCCTATCACGCGGGCCTAGGCACGCAGGTGCGGGCTCACAATCAGTCGAGATTTCTCCGCGAAGACGGCATCGTGATGGTGGCGACTATTGCGTTCGGTATGGGAATCGACAAACCCGATGTACGTTTTGTTGCGCACATTGATATGCCAAAGTCCATTGAGGGCTACTACCAAGAAACAGGGCGTGCAGGTCGCGATGGCTTGCCTGCCACAGCCTGGCTTGCCTACGGTTTGCAAGATGTGGTGCAACAGCGTCGCATGATTGACGAGTCCGCGGGCGATGATGCCTTTAGACGTCGACTGGGCGCACAACTCGATGCCATGCTGGCGATGTGCGAGGCCATCGCTTGCCGACGTCAGCGTTTGTTACAGTATTTTGGCCAACGTATTACACCCTGCGGAAACTGCGACAATTGCTTGCTGCCTCCTGAGGCTTGGGATGGGACTGTCGCGGCACAAAAAATGCTGTCTGCGATTTATCGCCTGATGAAAGAGCGCGGCCAACGTTACGGTGCAGGACATTTGATCGATATCTTGCGAGGCAAAGCGACCCCGCGCGTCTTGGAAAATGAACACGACAAACTGACTGTTTTCGGTGTGGGTCTGGAACTGTCAGAGCAGGCCTGGCGCAGCGTCCTGCGGCAGCTGCTTGCACATGGTTTGCTGATGGTCGATCAAGAAGGCTACGGTACTCTGGCCTTAACCGAAGAAAGTCGTACCGTTTTAAAGGGTGAACGTACGTTGATGCTGCGACGAGAAGCCGAGCGTTCAGCAAAATCGACCACGCCAAGGTCTAAGGCTGCGCTGCCCGATTTGCCCTCAGGTGCACAGCGGATCTTTGAGGCCTTGCGCCAATGGCGTTCTGAAATCGCTCGTAGTCATGGTGTTCCGGCCTATGTCATTTTCCATGATGCGACCTTGCGTGAAATCGCAATGGCGAGGCCCGGCAGTCTTGAGGACTTGGGTCATCTCAATGGCGTGGGTGTAAAAAAACTCCAGTCTTATGGCGAATCAATCCTGGCATGCATTGCCGAGTTTGCCGAGCGCTAGACCTAGCGCTGACAACGACACAGGCCAGATTTAAGTAAACAAGGGACCGTCCGAGCCCTGTATTTTAGGGGGCGTCAAGCCGAGATGTTTCCAGGTGGTCTGCGTCGCCATCCGCCCACGCGGTGTGCGTTGCAGATAACCGTGTTGGATCAAATAGGGCTCGATGACATCTTCGATGGTGTCACGTTCTTCGCCAATCGCAGCGGCCAAGCTGTCGACGCCTACCGGACCGCCATCAAATTTGTGCACGATGGCTTCGAGTAATTTGCGATCCATCAGGTCCAGACCTTGTGGGTCGACTTCCAGCATCGCCAACGCCGCATTCGCGACGGTTGCATCGATTGTCCCTTTTGCTTTGACTTGCGCATAGTCGCGTACACGGCGCAACAATCTATTGGCAATGCGAGGTGTCCCACGCGAACGACGTGCGACTTCTGCCGCACCATCAGGGGTAATTGGGACTTGCAAGAGTCCCGCACTGCGAGTGGCAATCCGAGTGAGCTCTTCGGGTGTATAAAACTCCAGCCGCGACACAATGCCAAAGCGATCGCGCAGTGGGTTGGTCAGCATGCCGGCACGCGTTGTCGCACCTACCAACGTAAAGGGTTGTAGATCCAGCTTGACGCTCCGAGCGGCAGGACCCTCACCAATCAGGATATCAATCTGAAAGTCTTCGAGCGCAGGATACAAAATCTCTTCGACTACAGGCGACAAGCGATGGATCTCATCGATAAACAACACATCGTTACGTTCGAGATTGGTCAGTAAGGCTGCGAGGTCACCTGGGCGTTCAAGCACCGGACCTGAAGTCTGGCGCATATTGACCCCCATCTCATGCGCAATAATGTGAGCAAGCGTAGTTTTTCCTAATCCGGGGGGGCCAAACAACAAAACATGGTCAAGCGATTCCTGGCGATGACGCGCCGCAGCGATGAAGATCTCTAGCTGTTCGCGCACCCGCTGTTGGCCGACATACTCTTGGAGGGCGCGGGGACGTAACGCCCGCTCAATGGTCTCCTCGTTTGGCGTTGTTGCCTGAGGCGTCACAAGACGCGAGGCCTCGGTGCGGGAACTAAGGGAATCTGACTGAATCGCCATGAGTGTAAAAATTAATCCAATAGAGGTACAAATTGCACAATGATGCCCGGACAATCGTACACTATCCTTCATCCAAGATCTGATAACGAGAGGAAAGCAATGTCTATCGTGTTGCCAACATATGAAGATGTAGTCCGGGCGTCTGAGACCTTAAAAGGGGTTGCCCATCGAACGCCTGTGATGACTTCGGCAACAGCTGACCGGATGACAGGTGCACAGGTGTTCTTTAAGTGCGACAATTTTCAGCGTACAGGCGCTTTTAAGTTTCGCGGTGCTTATAACTCAATTGCCAACTTATCTCCCGAACAACGTCGTGCAGGTGTGCTGACATTTTCCTCTGGCAACCATGCACAGGCGATCGCCCTAGCGGGCAAGTTGCTGGGCGTGGCCACCACGATCATCATGCCGCATGACGCACCTGCCGCTAAGAAAGCCGCGACCCAAGGGTATGGCGCGACGGTAGTCAGTTATGACCGCTACAAAGAAAGTCGTGACGAGATTGCCCGGGAGATGCAGAAAAAGTCGGGCATGGCGCTGATTCCTCCCTATGACCACTTTCATGTCATGTCAGGGCAGGGTACTGCCGCGAAAGAGCTCTTCGAAGATGTTGGCGAGCTCGATTATTTGCTGGTGTGTTTGGGCGGAGGTGGTTTGCTCTCCGGTAGCGCACTGTCTGCCGGCGCGCTCAGTCCCAAGTGCAGGGTATACGGCGTTGAACCTGAGGCCGGCAACGATGGTCAGCAGTCGTTTCGCAAAGGCGAGGTCGTGCACATTGACCCACCACGCTCAATCGCAGATGGTGCACTGACACTCTATCTGGGACAGTTAACGTTTGGGGTGATTAAACAGCGTGTCACTGATATTTTGACAGTGACGGATGCACAGTTACTCGACACGATGCGCTTCTTTGCCGAGCGTATGAAAATGGTAGTCGAGCCGACAGGCTGTCTGGGGGCGGCTGCTCTATTGCAAGGCATCCTGCCGGTAGAAAAGGGCGCGAGGGTAGGTGTAATCATTAGCGGTGGTAACGTAGACATAAAAGCCTATTCGGACTTTTTGACTCAAGTTTAAGTTTTTTGGAGTGAGCGATGCGTATTTTGGTGATTGGTGGTGCAGGTTTTCTGGGCCGACAAATCGTCGGTCGCCTAGTGGCTCAAGGGCATGTCGTGCATGTGCCGACCAGACAATTTCAACACGGTCGTGCACTGCTCGTGCATCCTACGGTGACGGTCATGCAAGCCGATATTCATGATGATGTCGACCTCAATCGTCTGGTGGCCGGCTGTGATGTGGTAATGAACCTCGTAGGGATTTTGCATAGTCGCACGGGACAACCCTATGGTCCAGATTTTGATCGGGCGCACGTTCAGTTGCCCAAGCGTATTGCGCAAGCATGTTTGACGCACGGGACCAAGCGATTGATCCATGTCAGTGCGCTTGGTGCCGATGCGCAGGCCCCCAGTGAATATTTGCGCTCCAAGGCGGCGGGCGAACAGGTCATCTACGCTGCTTACAATGCAGCGAATAATGATGGTTTCACCATCTTTAGACCCTCAGTTGTCTTTGGCCCTGAGGATAAATTCATGAATATGTTTGCACGGCTCGCACGGTTTTTCCCAGTTTTACCCATTGCGGGCACAAAAGCCAAGATGCAACCTGTTTATGTGATGGATGTTGCCGAAGCCATTCTCCATTCAATGTCTCAGCCTTGGGCATGTGGCCAAACCTTTGAGCTCGCCGGTCCACGTGTTTACACGTTAGGTGAGTTGGTCGAACTCGCCGCCTTGTGGAGTGGTCATCCGCGTCCCGTGCTGTCCTTGCCACTTTCACTTGGGCGGATGCAAGCCTTCTTTTTTGAGTGTTTGCCTGGTGAGCCTTTGATGTCTCGCGACAATCTCGCGTCATTGTCAGTAGACAATATTAGCCATGCACCCATTAACCCCTTGCTCGGGATTGTGCCAACTGCCCTCGAGTCGATCGCCCCCGTTTATTTAAAACCTGCTGTGTGAGCTCTCTTATTATGACAACGACAAAAAAAGGTCAGGCCCTCAATATTAAAGATTCGCGGATTTTGATCGCGGGTGCAGCCAGTCTGGTTGGCTCTCACACAGCGGATCTTTTGCTCAAAGAAGGCGCCCGCGAAGTCCTGTTACTTGATAATTTTTCTTTCGGTTCAATGGAGGCGATTGCGCACCTTCAGGATGACCCCCGTATCAAAATCGTGCGTGCGGACTTGATGCGCTTGCCCGACCTGTTGATGGCGACTGAGGGCGTGGATGGTGTCATTCACCTCGCGGCGTATATGACCTTGGGCTTTTCACAAACGCCTTGGCAAGCCGTGGATGTCAATATCCGTGGTGCGCAAAACATGCTCGAAGCCTGTCGGGTCAATAAGGTCAAGAAAATCATCTTCGCTTCTTCGAACGCGGTCTATGGTTATGGTCCGGGGATCAAGGGTGCGCTCGCCGAGGAGATCCCTTTTCACTCGATCGGTGCGCCACCCGCGGCTATTTTGTACGGCGCCTCCAAAATCATGGGCGAGCAACTGTGCCGCCATTACCACCAGACCTTTGGTCAAGACTATGTGGTACTGCGCTACTCAACTGTCTATGGAGAGCGTCAACACTACCGTGCTGCCAATTCGCTCTACATCATGGAAACCTATGATCGTGTGCGCAAGGGCGAGGCGCCGCTTTTGCCAGGTGATGGCAAGGATACAAAACATTTTGTGCACGTCTCGGACGTTGCCCGAGCCAATGTTGCAGCGTTACAAAGTACCGCTACCGATGTGGCGGTCAATGTCTCGGGTCCTGCACCAATTACAACCGGCGAACTGGTCAATCTGGTACTTGAGTTTTGTAAAAGCGATCTCAAACCAGAGGTGCGTCCTGACCCACCAGGCAAGGTGCGTTTGACCTCTGGCGGAGCTTTCCATATTCCACATGACAAGGCGGGTGAAGTCATTGGATGGAAACCTATCGTAGAAATGCGTGAGGGTGTGACGCGCTTGTTGGCATGGCGCGAGGCTCAAGTTTAATAAGGAGAGGTGAAAATAAATGAAATTAAAAATCAATCGTTTACTCATCAGTGCTCTGTGTCTGCTTGGCGTCTCCACACCAGGCGCGACCTTGGCGCAAAGCTTTCCAGAAAAGACGGTCACGCTTGTCGTTCCCTATCCTGCAGGTGGTGCAACGGATGTGATTGGCCGGATGGTGGCTGAAAAACTGCCGGCGCAATGGAAGCAACAAGTCGTCGTGACCAATCGGCCTGGCGCTGGGACAACCGTTGCTGCAGAGTCCATTGCGCGCGCGCAGGGCGATGGCTACACCCTTTACATCACCACGGCGGCGCATACGATTAGCGCGAGCTTGTATGGCAAGTTGAAATACGATCCGGTCAAGGATTTTGCACCGATCACCCTGATCTCGACGATTCCCTTGGTGATGCTGGTCAATCCCTCTGTGCCGGCCAATACGCTGCCCGAGTTGATCAAATACGCGAAAGATCAAAAAAATGGCTTAACGATGGCTTCGCCCGGGAACGGCACTCCACAGCACCTTGCCGGCGAGTTGTTCAAGTCCAAAACGGGCACACCTCTGACGCACGTCCCCTACAAAGGCGATACGCCAATGTTGACAGATCTACTTGGCGGACAAGTGCAGGTAGCCTTTGTGACCCTCTCTGCGGCTTTACCTTACATTAGCTCTGGCAAGCTCAAGCCGATTGCGTTAGCGCACCCTCAGCGCGTGGCGGCTATTCCTTCTGTTCCAACGATGACAGAGGCAGGACTGGCCGACTTCAATGCGGCAACTTGGTTCGGCATTTACGGACCGGGCACCATGAGTCAGAACTTGCGCGAAAAAATCTCTGCAGATATTCAGAAAATTGTGGCAGAGCCCGCCATGACGCAGCGACTGCGCGACATGGGGGGCGAGGTCAACAACAGCTCACCCGCAGACTTCCAAAAAGTGATCGACACAGAGGTTAAGAACTGGTCCGATGCTTTGCAGCTTTCCGGAGCACGCGTTGACTAAACAACCTCACTCAGCAATTAAGCTCAGGCTCTCGTCGATTGATTGCTTGAGTAAGCCAACGATCTGATCAATTTCAGTTTCGCTCACAATATAAGGCGGTGCCATGAGGACGTGGTCACCGCTTTTTCCATCGATCGTCCCTCCCATCGGGTACACCAACAAACCGTTTTTAATGGCTTGCTGCTTGATCACAGCATGTAATTTTTTATTGTGGTCAAACGGTTGGAGGCTGGCCCGATCTTTGACGAGTTCGACCGCCATAAATAAGCCGCGTCCACGAATATCGCCGACATGCGGATGATCATCAAAAGCTGCGTGAAGCGCGTTTGTTAAATACGCGCCGCGCGCTTGAACTTGATTGAGTAACTGATCGCGTTGAATGACGCGTTGAACGGCAAGGGCGGCCGCTGAGGCAATTGGATGTCCCAGATACGTATGACCATGCTGAAACATGCCACTTTTCTGTCGTAACGCATCGACGACGTGTGAACGGGCTAGCAACGCACCAATAGGTTGATACCCACCGCCGAGTCCTTTTGCAATGACAACAATGTCTGGAAGTGCCTCATCTTGTTCAAAAGCGTAAAGCGTGCCGGTACGGCCCATGCCACACATGACCTCGTCGGCGATGTAAAGAATGCCATATTTGTCACAGAGATGACGCACACCCTTTAAATAACCAGGCGTAGGGGGCACGGCGCCTGTTGTCGCACCCACGACTGTCTCTGCACAAAAAGCGATGATGCGCTCAGGTCCTGTGGCGATAAAGGTTTCTTCTATTTCAGTTAAAAGTCGACGCGTGTAGTCTTCTTGTGATTCGTGCGCCAGTCGATCTCGATATTCAAAACACGGTGATACCCGAGGCACATCCATCAGGAGTGGGGCAAAAGGTTGGCGCCGCCACTCATTGCCACCGACGGCGAGTGCGCCTAAGGTGTTGCCGTGATAGCTTTGTTTGCGCGATACAAAGACCGTCCGTTCGGGCTGTCCGATTTCCAGAAAATATTGTCTGGCGAGTTTGAGAGCTGCCTCGACCGCTTCGGAGCCGCCAGAGACAAAGTAGACCTCGCTGAGATCGCCTGGCGCGTGCGCAATTAAGTGATCTGCAAGCGCTTCGGTGACCTCGGAGGTAAAAAAACCTGTGTGCGCGTAGGCGAGCTTGTCGATCTGTGCATGCATAGCGGCGAGTACATCTGGATGGGCGTGACCCAGACAAGAAACCGCAGCGCCACCGCTCGCATCAATATATTTTTTATTGTGCGTGTCGGTGATGTGAATGCCCTGGGCACTGGAGGCAACGAGGGGAGTCTGTCGTAATGAGCGATGAATGATGTGGGTCATTTTGAAAGCCCTTTGAGTGCTTGACGAATCGCGTCGGAGATATTGAGGCCCTCAGGCAGGCCTTTGACTGCGGATAAAGATTCGCGTTCGGAGTATCCGAGTGCTGTGAGCGCATGCATGACGTCGGTCTGGGTGTTGGAGCCTGCTGCTGTATGTGGGCTCAGCGTGTGCCCCAGATCTGCACCGAGTTTGCCCTTCATTTCCAACAGCAGTCTTTCCGCTGTTTTCTTGCCAATCCCAGGCACGCGCATCAGACGCGCAGGATCTTGCAAGGTGATCGCTTGAGAGAGTTCCTCAGCAGTCATGCCAGACAACACTGCGAGGGCAGTGCGTGCACCAATACCACTGACTTTGACGAGCTCGCGAAAGGTCGCACGCTCTTGCGCTGTCGCAAAGCCAAACAAAATATGGGCGTCTTCTCTGACTGTCAGGTGGGTCAGCAATGTCACTTGAGCGCCTAACTCAGGAAGCGCGTAAAACGTGGTCATTGAAACGTCAATTTCGTAACCGACGCCCTGGACATCGAGGCCAATGCGTGGAGGGGTCTTGTCGAATAACGTACCGGTAAGGCGACCAATCATTCTGAGTCCTTTGGAGGCTAGCCTAGCAATCTACCCGCGCGTAAGCGCGAGCGACCGCGCGAAGTGCGCGTCTGATAGTTCATTTGTCCGAGTTTTTCTGACAAGGGCGCAATGTGCGCGTGACAAATTGCGCAGGCTAAGGCATCTGCAGAATCAGGTGCAGGCACGCCATCCAGCATCAACAGACGCTGCACCATCATTTGAACTTGCTCTTTAGCGGCTCGACCTGCACCAACAACCGATTTTTTGATCTGAAGTGCCGTGTATTCGTGCACGGCCAGATTTCGATCTGCGAGCGCGCACAGGGCGGCGCCACGGGCCTGTCCGAGTAGCAAGGTACTTGCTGGATTGGTATTCATAAAGACAATCTCAAGCGCTGCGACATCGGGTTGAGTATCTGCGACGACTTGGCGAAGATTGTCTAAAATGACTTTCAGTCTCAGGGGTAAAGTCACGTCGGTTGGCACGACAATCGTGCCGCTCGCCACATAGGTGAGCTTTGCACCTTGGACGTCGATCACGCCGAAACCTGTTCGACGAAGGCCCGGATCGACACCAAGAATGCGCATTTGTTATGTTCTCTAAAGGTCGTGGTTAAGTCAACGCGCGCGGTGATGCGGCGCGGTGACAATGATCAGTGACGAAAATGCCGCATGCCTGTGAGCACCATGACAATATTACGCTCGTTTGCCGCCGCGATGACCTCGTCATCCCGCATGCTGCCACCCGGCTGGATGACGCAGCTCGCGCCCGCGTCGATCACAACATCGAGGCCATCGCGAAAGGGAAAAAAGGCATCCGACGCGACGGCGGAGCCTTTGAGTGTTAGACCGGCATTCTCTGCCTTGATGGAGGCGATGCGCGCCGAGTCGATGCGGCTCATCTGACCGGCACCCACACCCAGCGTCATGCTGTCGCCACAAAAGACGATGGCATTTGATTTGACGAATTTGGCGACTTTCCAGGCAAACATCAGATCGCGCATTTGCTCGGCTGTTGGTTGCTGGCGCGTGACAACGCGGAGGTCTTCGGCCTTGACTGTTTCGCAATCTGGGGTCTGCACCAACCAGCCGCCACCGATGCGCTTTACGTCGATATCGTTCTGTCCGTCGCCCATCGGAACTTGTAGGACGCGCACATTCTTTTTGCTGGCAAGTAATTCGAGTGCGTCTGGATCGTAAGCGGGTGCGAGTAAGACCTCGACAAACTGGCCGCTGATCGCTTGGGCGGTTGCAAGATCAACCTTGCGATTAAACGCGATAATACCGCCGAACGCGGAGGTCGGGTCTGTCTTGAAGGCCTTGAGGTAAGCATCCAAAACGCTGCCGGCTGTCGCCACACCGCAGGGGTTGGCGTGCTTGACGATCACGCAGGCGGGCTCTGCAAAACTGCGCACGCAATCCCAGGCCGCGTCTGAATCGGCGATATTGTTATAAGAAAGCTCTTTGCCTTGCAGTTGGACAAAATTGGAGAGCAGACCTTCCGGGCAGTAAGGATCTATGTAAAACGCCGAACGTTGTTGTGCGTTTTCGCCGTAGCGCAGGACTTGTTTTTGATAGACCTGCAAGGTCAGGATATTTGGCCAAGTGTTGCGCGCCGGTGCTGTGTCTTGTGCGGGTTCAGCGACATTGAGACTGCTCAAATAGTTAGCAATTGCGCCATCGTATGCTGCGGTGTGTGCATACACTTTGGTGGCTAGTTGCAGGCGAAGAGCATAGGACGTGCCGCCTGTCTGATCCATTTCTGAAAGCACCGCCGCATAGTCGGTTGGATCAATCACTACGGTAACGCCCCCTTTCTCGGTACCATGATTTTTCGCAGCGGCGCGCAGCATGGCGGGGCCACCGATATCGATGTTTTCCACAGCATCTTCAAAAGAGCAATTGAGATTTGAGACAGCTTGGCGAAACGGATAAAGGTTGACGACGAGCAAGTCAATCCGATCAATACCGTGTTGCTGAATGGTCTTGAGGTGCTCGGCGCTGTCGCGGCGCGCCAGCAGGCCGCCGTGAATTTTTGGATGCAAGGTTTTGACGCGACCATCCAAAATTTCGGGTGAGCCAGTGTGCTCAGCGACCTCGGTGACAGCCAATCCGGCTTCTGCCAAAAGCTTAGCGGTTCCGCCCGTCGAAAGGAGTCGAACGCCACGCGCGGCGAGCGCAGAGGCGAAATCGACGATTCCGGTTTTGTCGGAGACGGATAGCAGGGCTGTTTGAATGTTCATTGCTTGATTAGTCTAGAGTGATAAGTTGATGAGAGAGGAGTTTTTTACGCAACGTGTTGCGTGTCATACCTAGCATTTGTGCGACTTTTGATTGGTTTTGATTTGCGTGCTGCATCGCGACCTCAAGCATCGGGCGTTCAACGCAGCGAATCACCATTTCATACATGTTGCTCGGATCAGTGTCGCCGAGATCGCTCAAGTACTGCTCAAGGCTTAAGCGCACAGAAGCTTCTAGGATAGTATTTATTTTCATGAATAGATTGGGCAGAAAAGGTCAGGCCGCTTGAAGATGTCCTGTGCGAAGGATAAGATTGTCGCAGGTTGCGGCGGGGATGTCTGGTGAAATATGGTATTGATTTGTAAACCATTGATTGACCGCTTCGAATTGTGCGCTGGTGCTCTCAATTTTATTGATCTGGTCCGCAAAGTGCGTCCCACCAGGCAAACTGCTGACATACCAGCCGATGTGTTTACGTGCAGTGCGTACTCCTGGAAGTTCGCCATAAAACTGGTAATGATCCGCCAAATGTTCAAGCAGCAAATCCCGCATCTCGATCCATGTCGGAGGCGCGAGTGTTTCGCCGGTCCGCAGGAAGTGATCAATTTCTCTAAATATCCAGGGTCGACCTTGTGCGGCACGTCCAATCATGACCGCGTCGGCGCCAGTGTATGCCAGTACCTCACGGGCCTTGAGGGGGCTGTCAATATCGCCATTTGCGACCACAGGAATAGAGAGGCTAGCTTTCACCTCGCGAATGGTGTCGTATTCGGCTTGGCCTAAATACAAGTCCGCGCGCGTACGGCCGTGCAGCGTGAGGGCAGCAATGCCTGAGTCTTGGGCGAGCTTGGCAATGCGCAGTGCATTGCGGTGTTCCCGATCCCAGCCGGTGCGGGTCTTTAGCGTGACGGGTACCCCGTGCGGCAGGCAAGCTTCTACGACTGCTACGAGAATACGTGCGACTAAGTCCTCATGACGTAAAAGTGCTGAGCCAGAGGCAACGTTACAGACCTTTTTGACCGGACAGCCCATATTGATATCGATGACACGGGCACCTTTGCTGATATTAAAGACAGCCGCTTGCGCCATCATTTCTGGATCAGCCCCCGCGATTTGTACGGCGACAGGGTCAATTTCGCCATCGTGGTTTAAACGGCGCGATGATTTGACCGTTTTCCAGAGCAGGGGATTGCTGGCTGCCATCTCAGAAACGGCATAACCCGCACCTAGCTTTTTACAAAGCTGCCGAAAAGGACGGTCCGTCACCCCTGCCATCGGAGCGACGAAAATGTTGTTCGGGAGTGACCAGTCGCCAATTTTCATAGCGAAATTGTAAACGCTTGTGGCCTTTAACTCAGACTAGCCTCGCAAGCCTTGCATAAGATGACGTGCCAAGGGCGCGCGGGCCAATGGTAAGGCATCCATCCCCAGCAAGGCCAGGCCTGCCAAGTGCTCGACTGGGGCCAGGCCAGTTGTAAACGTTCTGGCCATACTGTCTGTCAACAGAGCGGTCAATCGACGATCAGGCTGACGCATGAGTTTAAAACGGGTCAGGCAGGCGCTGACATCTTGGGCAGAGTTCGCCAACCAGTCGCGACAGGCAATCGCCAGCGCGGTGGTGTCTCTGAGACCTAGATTCAGTCCCTGACCTGCTACAGGATGGAGGGTTTGTGCGGCATTGCCGATTGCAACGCAGCGTCCGTCCACCGTATTTGAGCGTAAATTTAGCCTGAGCGGCATAGGCGTAACAGGACCATCCACTGAGAGCGTTCCCAAACGTGTCCCAAACGTATCGCTCAGTGCAGCTGAAAAGTCCTTGGGCGACAGTGCCTGCAGCGCGCGGGCGCGGTCAGGGGCACAGCACCAAACGATCGATTGGCTATCAGAGGCATGCGGGTGTGGCAGCACTGCGAGGGGCCCTTGAGCGGTAAAGCGCTCGAACGCCCAACCTTTGCGGGGCTGACTCGCGCGCGCGCGCGTTAGCAATGCCATTTGGTTGTATTCGCGCTGAACAGGCGTGTTGGGCTGACCGTCCGCCTGAACGGCCAAGGCTACGCGCATGAGTTGGCCATCTTGAACAATGCTGACGCTGGTTGAGTCTTGGGTCGTGACTTGAGCGGTAAGTCCAGCACGAACTCGCACACCACTGGCCTCGACAGCTTGCATGAGACTGTGATGAAGATGGCTGTAGCGTACGACGGTACCCAGTTGAGGGACGTCAAAGTCGCAGTGACGAATCACCGTTCGACCCAGTCGACCTTTTTGCGAAACGTGAATAGTTTGGATTTGAGCGGCTTCGGTCGGCCACGCATCCAAGGACTCGAGCAACACGCGACTGCCGTGATTGAGTGCGAGAACCCGTGGGTCATTTTCTGGCAAATACCCATATTGGGAAGCCTGACCAGACTGCAGAAGTGTGATCCGTTCTGGCTGAGCGCAATAGCGAGCCAGCAGCAATGCCAACACGCAGCCAGTGGGCCCACCTCCAATAATCGCAACATCGAATTCTAATCGTGACATATGTCTATTCTACCGCTGGGGGATTGAGGCTCAGCAGATATCCCTGAATCAGGTATGCTCGAAATATTTGACCCTGAACCATGATGCCGACAACCCAAACTGATCCCAAATTTCGCCATAAAGTCACCGTTGGGCTGCTGGCTGCCTTATTGGGTGTCGTGGGCGCGCACTGGTGGTATCTCAAGCGGCCCTATGCCTGGCTCGTCACGACCTACAGTGTCGTGCTGATGGTGCTGAGTGCGTTCGCTGAGGTCTGGTGGGAAAATCCCGCGTTTTTCTTGCTCTTTATTCCCATACTGAATGGTTTTATTGAGGCGATTGTGTGGTGTCTGATGAGCGATGCCCGTTTTGATGCGCGCTTCAATCCAGGTCTCAAGCGTGAGCATCCAAGTGGTTGGGGCGCTGTATTGGTGGCGGCTTTCACTTTGCTGATTGGCACTGTGGCGTTTATGTTCGGGATCGCCATGATCGTGATTTATATCTGGTCGGCGCTTGGCTGGCTAGAGGGACTCAATCTCCAAGGCTAGTCTCCTCCGCCTTTTGAGCCCGCCAGTGATGACGGCCTAACTTAGCCCCTCATCAAGGCTTCTATCTCTGTCATCTCGACGGGAACGCCTCGCGAGATGAGTTCACAGCCTTGAGCCGTGACCACCGCATCGTCTTCGATGCGAATGCCAATGTTCCAAAAGGCAACGGGCACATCCTCGGCAGGCCGCACATACAAGCCAGGTTCGATGGTGAGCACCATATTTTGTTCGAGCATACGCCAAGGTCGCTCTTGAGCGCCAAGCGGTGGCGCACGATACGCGCCAACATCGTGCACATCCATCCCAAGCCAGTGCCCGGTGCGATGCATATAAAAGCGACTGTAGGCGGAAGTTTCCAGCGCTTGTTCAAGCGTCCCTTTTAACAAACCTTCGTCTAGAAGTCCTTGTGTTAACACGCGAACCGCGGCCTCATGACCTGCATTCCAATGGTGCGTGGGCGACGTGTGTTCAATCGCTGCTTGCTGTGCGCGCAACACAATCTCATACAACGCGCGTTGCGCACCCGAAAAACGACCATTGACCGGAAATGTACGCGTAATGTCGGAGGCATAGCCCTCAAGCTCACAACCCGCGTCAATCAGAACAAGTTCGCCATCGTGCATCAAACTGTCACCTGCCGGGTGATGCAGGACGCAGGCATTAGGTCCCGCGGCAACAATACTGTCGTAGGCCACGCCTTGCGCACCCTGCTTGCGAAAGGTGTGTAACAGTTCGGCCTCAAGTTCGTACTCATGCAGGCCCGGGCGGGTGACTTGCATGGCACGTGTATGCGCGCGCGCTGAAATCGCGGCGGCCTCTCGCATGACGGCCAGTTCGGACGGGTCTTTGATTAAACGCATTTCAGAAAGTGGCTCACACAGGTCAAGCCATTTCACTGGTGTCGCGTGTGCACCGCGTGTCTTGCGTTGAGCGAGTGCGACCCAGTCGTGGACTTTGGTTAACAGCGACTGATCAGAAAAATTAGAGAGCGGCGTGAGCAGTTGTGTATGTCCACGCATCAGCTCAGGCACGCGCTGATCTAGCTCAGTCACGTCATAACTCAAGTCAAAGTCAAAATGCTCAGCTGCGGCCTGAGGTCCCCAGCGTTTGCCATTCCAAATTTCGGCTTCTGGATTTTTTCCCTCGCAAAACAAAATGCTCTGGTTAGCGTCGCCAGCAATGAGGACAAGCCATGCGCCGCTTTCTCTAAAGCCAGACAGGTAAAAAAAATCGCTGTCATGTCGAAACGTATATTGATTATCCCGGTTGCGAGGACGCAGCGCCGCTGTCGGCAAGAGCGCAATCCCGCCACCCTGTATTTGCATCCAAGCCAGCAGTCGTTCGCGGCGGGTTTTAAAGCTTTGGATCGGGCTGGTGATAGAAGGCATGTTTTGATGATAACGCGAGTGGAGTGAAGTAAATGGGTTGCTGCGGCAGGGAGAACCGGTAGGCGATATAAGCAACATACTACAATCACGATAGGATTTTGATCTGAAAAGCGTATTCACTAAAAGGCTATCTCGATGGATTGGCTGAGTTGGTTAAAGCCGTGGGAATTCTCTCCTGTGTTGCTGGTATGTTTTATCGTCAGCGCCTGGTTATTTGTGCGTGGACAGCGCGTCCACGCCATCTCGCGCACCCGCCAGGTTTTCTTCTGGCTCGGGTGGGTCATGCTCTATCTGTCGATGCATACGTTGTTGGATTATTACGCCGAACGCATGTTTTTTATCCATCGCATACAGCACCTTGTTTTGCACCACCTTGGTCCCTTGGTCATCATGGCAGCCTACCCAGGGTCCGTGATGCGTGCCGGATTGCCGTTGTCTTGGCGGGTACGGCTGCATCATTTCAATCAGACTGCGCTTGGCCGTGGGTTGATTTCACTCTTGACCAACCCCATCATTGTTCCGACCTTGTTCGTGTTTTTGGTGGTCATCTGGCTGATACCGTCCGTCCAGTTTTACTCGATGCTGGATTGGCGTCTCTATAGGTTAATGAATTGGTCGGTGGTGATCACGGGTTTCATGTACTGGAATTTGATTCTGGATCGACGCCCTAATCCTCCCGCAGCGATGACGCCGGGCGGTCGTGTGATTTCACCGATTCTCACCATGGCGCCTCAAATGGTGGCCGGAGCGGTCATTGCATTCACCGAAAGAGACTTGTATCCACTGTTTGATTTATGTGGACGCGCAATCGCGATGAGTCCACAAACTGATCAGATGATTGGGGGTTTGACGATGTGGATACCTGCCGCGATGACGGAGGTGATCGGGCTGATGATGGCGCTACGAACCTTGATGCGGCTCTCAGCCAAAGGTCGCTGGGGCACAGACAAGCCTCGAGTGCTCAAGCCCGAGAACTGAAACCCGAGCATTGAAGTCCAATCGCTCTGGTCCAACCGCTAAAGCCGAATTGCTAAGACCCGACTGCTAAAAGTCGAGGGCTTAGCATTGTGGAGCTTTTGGTTTTAAGGAATCAGGCCGTGGTATTTGCGGCCCAGGGCAACAGTGGCTCTGAACATGCCTTCTTTGTTGCCACAGTCGTAACGAATACCCTCGTAACGTTGTGCAAAGACAGCCTGTTCTTTTAGCAAGGAAGCAATACCGTCTGTCAGTTGGATTTCTCCGCCCGCACCCGCTTGCGTCTGGCGCAGATGCGCAAAAATCCTTGCATCCAGAACGTACCTGCCGACTACGGCCAAGGTGGAGGGCGCGACGTCGGATTTTGGTTTTTCAACGATATGGCGGACGCGCTCGGTTGAGGCTGAAATGGGATCGGTCGCCACAATGCCATATTTGTCTGTGTCTGATAAGGGGACTTCTTGTACCCCTAAAATGCTACCTTGATGCGTCAAGGCGGCATCAATTAATTGACCAATGACAGGTCGATCCGCATCCAGCAAGTCGTCTGCCAACAAGACAGCAAATGGTTCGTCCCCAACAATAGGGGCGGCCGTGAGCACTGCATGACCCAATCCCAAGGGGGCGGATTGACGGATGTAGATGCAACTGACGTTTGGGGGTAGGATTCCTTGCACGATGGCCAGCAGCTCATGTTTACCTTTGCGGGCAAGCTCGGCTTCCATCTCCGGTGCACTGTCAAAATGATCCTCAATCGCTCGCTTGTGTCGACCTGTTACAAAAATCAGATCGGTAATGCCGGCAGCAATGGCCTCTTCGACCGCATATTGAATCAGTGGTTTGTCCACAACAGGCAACATTTCCTTGGGCATTGCCTTAGTTGCGGGCAAAAAACGCGTGCCGAGGCCGGCAACGGGGAAAACAGCTTTACGAACGGGGCGCATAAATAATCCTAGAAGCTTGCCGCCGGTGTGGCGGAACCAATATCAACTACCGCTATCATAAGCGTATGGCCAGACAAAATCCAAACATGACTTCGTCTCTATCTCGTCCTCCTCTTGTGGCAGCCCACCGCCGGCTGACCCGTTTGCAGCGCAGCTTGCTGTGCGCGATATCAATGAGTATGGTTTTCTCACCCCTTTCCGCCCAGCCCTCTGCTGCGCCGTCCATGGGGTCGATGTCCTCTGCTGAGTTGTCGCCCGCCTTGGAGCGCAAGCTGGGTGAGGCCATTATGGTCCAGGGGCGTCGTGATCCCGATTACATCAGCGATCCGGATATGAGCCAATACTTGGAAAACATGGGCCGAAGGCTGGGGGCCTTTGCTCCGGGTGGCGTCCCGCAAATTGATGTATTCGGCGTGCGCAGCCCCGAACTCAATGCTTTTGCAATGCCGGGTGGCTTTATTGGTGTGCATACCGGTCTCATCGTGGGGACAAGCGCCGAGTCCGAAGTCGCCGGTGTCGTCGCGCACGAGATTGCGCACGTCACCCAGCGACATATCGCCCGAGGTTTGACGCAGCAACGTCAAGGCAGCCATATCGCACTGGCCTCGATCGCTGCGGCTTTACTGGCGGCATTAATCCCTGGTGGCGGTCAGGCGGCGATGGGCATTGCTGCGTTCGGTCAGGCCGCTGCGATTGATCGTCAGTTGGGTTTCTCTCGTGAGGCAGAGCAAGAGGCCGATCGCAATGGTGTGGAGATGTTGCGTAAGGCGGGCTACGATCCCAACGGCATGGCAGCCATGTTTGGCAGATTGGCCAAGGCGGCGAACCTCAATGAAGGACGCGGCGGTGGTGCGTATGCCTCGACGCACCCATTGAGTTTGCAGCGGATGACGGATATGCAAAATCGCATCCGTCAATTTGGACCCGTCGGCGCACAAAATGAAGATGAGTACTGGTTCATACGGGCAAAGTCACGTGTCCTGCAAGCCGTAGATCCTCGAGTGTTAAGGCAGGCGCAGGAGCAATTAGAAGAAGAAGCCCGTGCGGCTGTTGCTCAGACGGACGGGGCGGCGTCCTCCATTGCGCGGCGAGCTGCGGCTTGGTATGGCGTTTCGCTCGCCGCTTTGGCGCGGCAAGATCCAAACGCTGCTGCAAAGGCACTGGATCAGGCTCAGGCGCTGATGTCCAACTCTCCCTATTTAGAATTGCAGCGAATAGAGATCGAATTGTCGCGGCGACAAGTGTCCGCTGCGCTCAGCTTGGCCCAAGCCGCTCACAAGCGCTGGCCACAAAGACGTTCTTTTGTATTGAAAATTGCTCAAAGTCTACAGTTGCTTGGACGAGATGCCGAAGCAGTCAAGTTTTTACAGGCCCAAGTTAAACGTTGGCCGACGCAAGAGCCCGAACTCTTTAAGATGTTGGCGATGAGTCAAGATCGCATCGGCGAGGTTGTGGATTCTCGTCAGACCATGGCGACGTATTACGAAAAATTAGGTGCCTTGCCTTCGGCTTTTACTCAGCTCCAGCAGGCGCGGACGTTATCCAAGGACTTTTACGTTCAATCACAAATTGACGTCAGAATCCGTGAACTTTCCGGCCGCATTGCAGAGGACCGCAGACTGCTCGAACGATTTAGGTCCTAAACCTCGGAGATCTTGGTAGATGCTTCAAAGAATCGCTCGAGTCGCTTAGGGAGCCACGTGAGATTGCCTGGCCACATGCCTGTCACAAAGCCGACATGGCCGCCCAAGGCAGGCTGGTGAAAGAGCACGCTTGAACTTCCATAATGTGGGCCAGGTAGAACCTGTTCTGGTAAAAAAGGATCATTGCGTGCGTTTAAAACGAGTGTAGGTGTCCGGATAGATTTGAGCCAGGGTTTGCTTGAGGATTGCAGCCAGTAGTCGGCGGCATCTTTGAAACCATGCATGGGCGCGGTATACGCATTATCAAAATCACGTAAATCCCTAGCCTGATTGATGCGCATCACATCAATGACGCCTGGAAATCGACGAGACTTTTCGAGAACTTTGGGTTTGAGTGTGCGCAAAAAGTGCCGTGAGTAAACCTCACGGTTAAAGGTATTGTCGGACAAATGATTGCCTGCCGCCACAAGGTCAAGTGGTGCAGAGACGGCAGCTGCAGCGCACAGCCAAGACAAGTCACTAGGTGCTTCACCCAGCTTTTTTAACAGCGCATTACCACCGAGAGAAATGCCGACCGCATGCCAATGCGCCTTGGGCGCTCGCTGCTTGACGGTTTCGAGGATAAAAGAGACCTCTTCGGAGTCGCCGGAATGATATGCACGGGCCAGGCGATTTGGAAATCCTGAACACCCTCTGAAATGCGCCACTGCCACCAGCCAACCAATTGAGAGAAAGTATTGCGCGATTGCTTGCGCATAACGACTTAGGCTGCTGCCTTCGAGTCCGTGTAGCAAAATGAGTGCAGGTTGTGGTTCGCTCGTGTTAAGGAGCGCTTGATCCGCTGGCGTCATCCAACGTACTGCGGCTGTATGCGAGAGCTTGATGTCTTGTTGGCGACGCGAGCGTAATCGTAATGCCGGAGTATTCCAGTCAATGTCGATGAAGTCCCCATCGGGCGTATCGACACGTTCTCGGACGAACCGTATGCGGTTAAAGGGTGCTGCGAGTGAACCAAAGAGTGTCTGCGACTGTTTGTCCGGTAGCCAGACCGGGACAGGGCAGGGGGCGAGATCAAGTGCGGCACTCAAAGGTACGGCAGTCAATAAGGAGGTATTTCCGGAGGCGGCAGTCACGTCTTGTTGAAGGTTAGTGGAGCAGCCCAGGGCTATCATGTAAGTCAAAGGCATTAACCTGAGCCGGTGCGGCTGAGGCGTGATGCATCACAAGACGCCAGCCAGTTGGGCCCTTGTGATAGATGTTTGTGGCGTAACAATACGCAACTTCTGTGTTTTCTGCACCGTGAACGGTAATTTGTTCAACGAGGGAATGCACCGCACCCATTAGGCTATGCAACACTGTAGGTGCTGTCGGACGAATGGCCAAGCCACCGTTGGCCAGTATTTCTTGCCATGATTCCTTGACAGCATGCAGCCCCACAATTCTCAAGCCACCCGGATGGACGCAGACGATTTCTTCATCGTCCGCCCAAACTTGCATGAGTCTAGGCAGATCAGCGCGTTCTAGCGCGTCATAAAACGCGAGCTCGGCTTCTTCGGCAGTTGCAAAAATATTAGGCACGGAAAGCTTGACCGACGAGTTTAATGGCCATGCACGACAGTGCCTTCGGCGAGTTTGTATTGAGTACTGCAATAAGGGCATTTCACAGCACCTGTGTCTACGATATCTAAAAAGACACGCGGATGCATACTCCAAAGTGGTGCTTTGTCGCTTGGGCAGTGAAGGGGTAAATCCTCTGCGGTCACAATTACCGGGCCTTGATTTTTGCCGGCGTTGGGTGCTTGCGTCATCAGTCTTCTCAACACTTAAATTCAACCTGGTCATTGTAACAAGCGTGCGGTCTACAATAGTGAAAATTTCTAGGTGCTGTGCTCAATTTTCTTTTATTTTTTGCAGACTGCTACGCCTTTGTCTTCCTCCCCGTCCTTATTACCCAACGCGCCAACGTTGAATGCTCAGCGCCGCACCGCAATGCGCGATGGCTTTCGGGCTGTCAGTCCCGGTTTAATTGCGCTCGCGATTTGGGGCGTTGTGACGGGCGTAGCGATGGTCAAGGCAGGTCTCACCGAACCTCAAGCGATCGCGATGTCATTGTTGGTTTACGCCGGGTCTGCCCAGTTAACCGCCTTGCCTCTCATGGCAGCTGGCGCACCCATTTGGCTGATTTTCGCTGCTGGCATCATCGTTAACCTGCGGTTCCTTATTTTTGGGGCGGCACTTCATCCCTTTTTTCGTGATCTCCCTTGGCGTAAACGCCTTTTTTTAGGCTATCTGAGTGTGGACGTTTCCTTTATTGTGTTTATGCCCCGTTTCGCCGATGCCCTCAAAAAGGGGACAGTCGAGCAGCACTGGTTCTTTATCGGCACCATTTTGCCTGCCTGGATTGTGTGGCAGACCTCTTCAATGCTGGGGATCGCGCTAGGCGCCATTGTGCCCGTCTCATGGTCGCTTGAGTTTGGTGCTGTGTTGGCGCTCATGGCGATGATGCTGCCCCACATCACCTCTAGACCTGTCTTAATCTCTGTGGTCGCCTCGGCGCTGACAGCATGGCTCACCCAGCTGTGGCCGCTTAGGCTGGGTTTGCTCGCGGCTGTGTTGGTCGGAATCATCGCCGGTATGTGGGCGGAGCGGCGTCTTCAACTCAGGCAGAGTCAGTCAAAGGCGAGAGAATGATGGAAAATACCCAATATCTCTACACAACGATCGTATTGCTGGCAATTTGTACGGCGATTTGTCGTGCGGGGTACTTGGTCTTTGGGCACTACATTACGCTGCCAGATGGGGTGCGGAGTGCTTTGCGTTATGCACCTTTGGCTGCGCTGACCGGTATTGTTATTCCTGAGTTGCTACCCTGGCATCCCATTGAGGGGCCGCAAGTCGATTTGCGCTTATTGGCTGCGGCGATCGCAGTCGGGGTGTTTTTATGGACGCGGAACGGATTTTTGTTGATTGTTTCTGGCATGTTAGCGCTGTGGGTCTCTCGTTGGGCTTTTGGGCTGTAAACCTGTTGAGGAGGACGCGCCAGCCAACAATTCCGACTCAATCGGCTTAATTTTGCTGCGCTGCGTTACACTAGTCGCTGATTTCTCTAAATAATTCAATGACTTCAAACACTCAAACCCCTCAACAGCCCCAGTCTGACCCTTCGGGATCGCCCGTTGCGGCTTTACCGGATGATATTGCATCGGTCATCCCTACTTTTGCTGAAATTGGACTCCACCCTTCCATATTGCAAGCCGTAGCGGATACGGGTTACACCGTCCCCACACCGATTCAGGCTCAGGCGCTGCCCTCTGTCATGGCTGGCAATGACGTGATGGGCGCGGCTCAGACAGGCACCGGAAAAACTGCTGCCTTCACTTTGCCGATTTTGCATCGTTTGATGCCGATGGCCAATACGAGCGCATCGCCGGCTCGGCACCCTATCCGTGCCTTGATTCTGACGCCGACACGTGAGCTGGCGGACCAAGTGTACGAAAGTGTCAAGCGCTATGGACTGAAAACACCGCTTCGCTCCACCGTTGTATTTGGTGGCGTGGATATTGGTCCTCAAAAAGAAGCATTGCGCAACGGCTGCGAGGTGTTGATCGCTACGCCAGGTCGCTTGTTGGACCATGTTGAGCAACGTACGGTCAATTTAAGCCAGGTCGGTATTTTGGTGCTTGACGAGGCGGATCGCATGCTGGACATGGGTTTCCTCCCAGACTTGGATCGCATCATGCGACTCCTGCCTGCGCAACGCCAGACCTTGCTGTTCTCCGCGACCTTCAGTAATGAAATTCGCAAGCTTGGTCGTACCTATTTAAAAAATCCAGTCGAACTCGAAGTCGCCAAGCGCAATGCCACAGCCGATACCGTGACACAAATCGCCTATGCGATGGCGGGGGAGGCCAAACGTGCAGCGGTCGTTCATCTCGTCAAGTCGCGTGGTCTCAAGCAAGTCATTGTGTTTTCAAACACCAAGATCGGTACCAGCCGTTTGGCGCGTCAACTCGAGCTTGATGGTGTGCGCGCTGAGTCGATTCACGGCGACAAGACGCAAGCTGATCGGATGAAGGCGTTAGAGGCCTTCAAGGCCGGCGAGCTCGAAGTGCTTGTCGCAACCGATGTCGCAGCACGCGGGCTCGATGTGGCGGGTGTACCTTGCGTCATTAATTACGATTTGCCTCACAGCGCCGAAGATTATGTTCATCGCATTGGCCGAACCGGTCGGGCAGGCGCAAGCGGCGAGGCGATCTCTTTATTTTCTCCCTCCGAAGAAAAATACTTGGTCGATATTGAAAAATTGATCAAGGCGCCTGTTACCCGTGGCGTTCTCCAGATTCCAGGTGAATTACTTGTTCGAGCACCTGTTCGGGAGGAGGCGCGACCCGCCCGCTCACCGCGCAGCGGTGGCGAGCGCGCGAGTGAACGCGGTGGCGATCGTGGTAGTGAGCGAAATAGTGAACGCGGCGGGCGCCCAAGTCGTTACAGTGCA
>Ga0247843_1001223_pt1 | contig 53938 bp, 55 predicted proteins | sample LaCruzMarch2017__FD_192420 | JGI IMG/M metagenome (GOLD analysis project Ga0247843, IMG submission 192420) | Freshwater microbial communities from meromictic Lake La Cruz, Castile-La Mancha, Spain - LaCruzMarch2017_8m | ecosystem: Environmental > Aquatic > Freshwater > Lake | place: Spain...
CGTATGTCCTGTGACTTACATCAAAATCAGGGCTGGACGAGGTGAACACACTTGCAGTAAGCTTCAAGGTTTTCTAGGTAACTTGTTGTCAGTCATGGACAGTTTGCTTCCCGCCATTCCAGCCAAACGCTACTTCACCATTGGTGAGGTGGGCGAGTTGTGTGGTGTCAAGCCTCATGTTTTACGTTATTGGGAGCAGGAGTTCACGCAACTTCGTCCGGTCAAACGTAGGGGAAATCGCCGGTATTACCAGCGTCATGAAGTGATGATGATCCGCAGAATACGCGGGCTCTTGTACGACCAAGGCTTTACCATCAGCGGCGCTCGAAACAAACTGCTGGAACTGACACTGAGTGAGCGTCAACTCATGCGCTCCGGCGCATTCTTGGATGACGGGCTGGAAGATAACAGCGCTGAAATTGAGGCTGCAGAGGGCATGCCGCCAGATGAACTGGCCCATGAAATGACAACCCATCTGTCGTACCGACCTGGTTTTGAATCGGCCTTATCGGTACACCAAGAGCTTTTGCAAATTCGCGCCATGCTCACGGTCTGAATAGACTTGGATTCAAGCTATAATTCTCAGCTTGTCGGCGTGTAGCGCAGCCTGGTAGCGCACTTGCATGGGGTGCAAGGGGTCGCGAGTTCGAATCCCGCCACGCCGACCATTTTATCCATAAAATCAACGGGTTACATCTCAAAAAGTTGTAACCCGTTTTTCTTTTTGTACACCCCTCTTGATGTGGCCAAGTCTTCGTCTCTAACTTTCAATTGAACCCATGATCAGACCTGTACTCGCCGAGTCCGCCATCCATCCCGGCATTCGCCCGTTCATCGCGCAATGGCATGGGGCTGTCGTTGCTCAAGTGCAAACGGCCATCGCCCAGCACCCAGTGGTGGTCGTGGGTTTGTCAGGCAATCCTTTTGTGGCCAAGGCTCGCAAGGCCTTGACCGTGGCTGGCGTGGCGCATGAGTACATCGAATTCGGCAGCTATTTCTCGCAGTGGCGCTTGCGCAATGCCTTGAAGATGTGGACCGGTTGGCCCACTTTCCCGATGATCTTTGTGCGCGGCACCTTGGTCGGTGGAGCCGATGACCTGCGCCGCCTGATCGACAACGGTGAACTTAAGACCTTGCTGCAAGCCTGAAGCCAATGGCGTCCACCGCAAAACCCGAGTTGTGGCGCACCGAGGTGGGTGATGCGGTGGCCGTGCTCAGTATTCCCGGCGCACTCAAACGTTCACGCACGTTCGACATCGATGTGAGTTTGCTGGTTCGCGTGCCCGAAGACAACGCCGAAGCCTGGCATGCGTTGACGCTGGAGATCGACGGCAAGCGGCAATGGCACCGCCGCATCGCCAGCAACTGCCCGGGGCAGACCGATGGGCTTGATTACCACTGCCGCTTGGTGCTTGAAGCGGGTCCAGCACTGCGCATCCGCGTTGTGGCTGGCACACGGGGCGCGGTTGTGCAGCGACTGCAGATCGAAGCCCGGGAAGACCTTTAGGGTCAGCCGATCACCGCCAACTCGCGCAGCGGGCGGTTTTGCACCAAGCGCTCAAAACCCAGCTCTTGAACGTCGATGGTGTGCGCTTGCCCAAGCAGCATCCACTCGGCCAGCGCCAAACCGGCGCCCGCAGCATGTTGCATGCCATGACCTGAAAAACCGTTGATGAAATACAAGTTGCGCAGCCTCGGGTGCGGGCCGATCACGGCGTTGTGATCGAAGGTGTTCATCTCGTAGTAACCTGCCCAGGCCCGCTCCACCCGCAAGGCCGCGAGAGCAGGGATGCGGTGCGCCAGCGAGGCCCATTGTTCGTCGTTCCATTCGGCCCAGTCGGGCTCCAGTGGCAGGTTAGGCTCGGTGTGCAAAGGCTCTGCGCCACTGATCAAAAACCGGCCCTCGGGCCGCAGCCACCAGCCACTCGGGTCGATCAGCAAGGGGCACTGCGGCAGCGGCTCCGGACACGACAGCACAAACACCGTGCGCCGCGCTGCTTCGACCGGCAAGTGCACCCCAGCCATGGCAGCCACCTCGCCGGCCCAAGGCCCCGCCGCGTTGACGACTTGGCCGCAAGGCAAGCTGTCGCCACTGGCCAGCCGCACAGAGGTCACTTGGCTTGCCGTGTGGTCCAGGCTCACCACCCGGTCGTGCAGGCGTTGCACGCCTTGCGCCATGGCTTTTTTCAAGAACGCCTGGTGCAGGGCCGGGCCGTCAAACCAACCCTCGCCGCTCAGGCCCAGGTTGCCGAGCGACACATCGTCGACATTCAGCCAGGGATAGCGCTGGCGCAGGGCCTCGGGGCCCAGCAAGCTGACATCCGCTCCGGCTAGCTTTTGGATCTGGTGTGCGGTTTGCAGAACCGCCGCTTGTTCGGCTTGGGCCAGATACAAATAGCCTGGTTCTTGCAAACCCAGCGCCACCGGGTGACCGGGCAGGCCCAGGTGCTGCTGGGCCTCGCGCAAAAACGCGATGCCGTACTGGCTCAGGCGGATGTTGACGGGGCAGGTGAACTGCTGGCGAATCGAGCTGGCCGAAAGCGATGACGAGGCTTTTTCGTAACGCGTGTCCGACTCGACCAGCTTTACTTTCAAGCCCGGCTGCAAGCGCGTGAGCCACCATGCAGTGGCCGCGCCCATGACACCGCTGCCAACGATGACCACATCGGCCAATTTTGGGTGACTGCTCATGCGTTGATTTTTCAGGAAAGGTAGGGTGATCAAAAGAGCAGTCGTGATCGCACTGCTTTTTGCAATGCCGAATGGGCGATCATTCGTCCAGCCCACCGGGGCTCATCTGGATTCCAAAGTAAACAAGTTACGGATGTTACATGGGAGCGCATGGACAGTTGCAAAGTCTGAAAGTGATAATGAAATCACTAACTCGGCAAATTTGCAACGGGTTCGTTCAATCCTCTTGCTTGGACATCATGACAAAAAATTCTCTCATCGGCATGGTTTGTGCTGTGCTGCTTTCTGGTTGTGCAACCGTCGACATGCGTGTGGCGGGCGCAGGGCCCTCTTACCGGGACGCGACCCTGATTCAGCCTGACATCCTGTATCAAGAAACGCCGCAATCAAAATCAATCATTGTGGGCTCACAGCTGTACGCCACAGTCAACAGCTGTTCGCTCATCCAACGCTATCGCATCCGCACCAACACTGATTTCACATCGGCTTTGAACTTGTTCAAAAACCGGGCCCACATGATGGGGGGTAAATGGGTCACGATAGTGCACCACTCCGAGTTGGACAATGTTGAAAACGCCTACGTGGGTAACCATGAAATCTTTTTGCGTGAAGCCACAGACATGGGCAGTGCCCGGTACCTGACCACCATTGTGGGTGACATTTACGACTGTCCTTGCAACATCAACAGCTGCTCTGGCCGCTAAACCATCCGAAATATGCGCCAACCATCGTGCATCTTCCTAATCCCGAATTTCCAGCTCAGCCTGTTCCTCTTGACGTACTGAATGGCAGCAACACGGGCATTTTCGGCCAGCTTGAAGTCATCAAAAAACAAGCTGTCTCCGATGTCCATGCCATGAAATACATACCTGTGGCGTACAGGAATGTCGAACTTTTCCGGCGATTTGGTGAGGGTCAACATGGGTGCAATGAAACGATTCATTAAGAATCGTCAGTAATCCCCTTAACTTGAGCCTATGGCACAGTGAGAATCTGTCATTTGCACACTGACTGTCTGGGTTTCAAACACCCAGTTCGGCCAAGGCAGCCCGGTAGACCAAGCGCGCCGCCACCGTGTCCTCGACCGCCTGGCCCAGCGATTTAAAAATGATGGTCGTGCCCGCTGGTGGCGGCGCAATTCGGCCGCACAAAATTTCGCCTATCTCAGCCGCGACCTGTGCGCCAGAAAGCAGCACGTCGCCCGATTCTTTTTCCGCGGCTTCGCGTTGATCTGCCACCACCCAATGCGCCATGGCTGCGTTGTCCAGCTCGCGCCAGTTGGGGCGGGGTGCTCCCACAGCGGCCACAAAGGCACCCGGCTTGAGCCAGGCGCCTTGCAGCACCGGTTCGCTGGCGTTGGTCACTGTGCACACAATATCGGCGCCGCGCACCGCTTCTTCGGCGCTGGCGCAGGCCACGCCGCCAATGTCACGTGCGCACTGCTGCGCGTTCGCGGCTGTGGGGCTCCACACGCGGATCTCGGACACGGCGCGCACGGCCCGCAGCATTTTCGCGTGGCTGCGCGCCAGCACACCGCTGCCCAGCATGGCCACCACCTGGGGCGTACGCGGAACCAGTGCATCGGCCGCCACTGCCGACGCCGCTGCAGTGCGCATGGCGGTGATCGTGTTGCCCTCCATTACGGCCAGGGTCTGGCCCGTGGCTGGGTCCATCAACACGATGGTGCTGAGCAGCGTGGGTAAACCCTTTTGCGCGTTGCCTGGCACCAGCGTGATGAGCTTGGTGCTCAGGGCATCGCCCAGCAGGGCGGGTTTCAAAAACAGCAGGCCATCATTGGATGCCTCTCCAATGGGCATGACCATGCGCAGCGGCTGCACCACCTGGCCCAGCGTCAGCGCCACCAAGGCTTCGCGCACGCCTTGAAGCAAATCGGGCACGCTCAGCAGCTGCTGAACACGGGCTTCGTCAAAGTAGTGAACCATGGTGGGTCTCGGTTGCAGCAGGGGGCACCACCCAGGGGTTGGCTTTCAGATGCCGGGCTTCAAAATCGCGAATGTCTTGGGCGTGCGTCAGGCTCATGCCCACCGCATCCAGCCCAAGCAGCAGCATTTCTTGGTGCAGCGGGTCGATGTCAAAGCGCAAGGTCTGATCATCGGCCGGGGTGTGCAGCGTTTGGGCTGCCAAGTCCAGCGCCATCTGGCAGCGCTGTGGGTCCATTGCCAAAGCCATCAGGCGGTCTACCTCGGCTACGGGCAGCACCAGCGCGGGCACGCCATTGCGCATACAGTTGTCGCTGAAAATGCCGCCAAAGCTGGTGCCCAGCACGCAGCGGATGCCCAACTCGCGCATGCCCCACACCGCGTGTTCGCGGCTCGAGCCACAGCCAAAGTTGGCGCCCGTGATCAGAAATTTCGCCTCAGTCCACGGCGCTTGGTTCAACACAAAATCGTTGCGCGCTTGGCCCGCTGCGTCAAAACGCATGTCGTGCAAAAACCCTTGCGCCAGGCCTTGCCGGTCGATGCCCTTGAGAAACTGCTTGGGCATGATCTGGTCGGTGTCCACATGCGGCAAGGGCAGGGCACAGGCGGTGCCTGAGAGGGTGGTGATGGCTTGGAATGCGGAAGTCATCACATCGCCTTCAATGACAGGGCAGGAGGCGCAAGTCGGTCAACGCGCCCGTGACCGCCGCCGCCGCTACCATGGCGGGGCTCATCAGGTGGGTGCGTGCGCCCACGCCCTGGCGACCTTCAAAGTTGCGGTTGGTGCTGGAGGCGCAGCGGTCCCCAGTGTTCAGGTGGTCTTCGTTCATGGCCACGCACATCGAGCAACCCGCCTGTCGCCACTCAAAACCCGCTTCTTCAAAAATGCGTCCCAGGCCTTCCGCCTCAGCCTGCGCACGCACCATCGATGAACCGGGCACCACCAAGGCGCGCACGCCGGGTGCGACACGTCGGCCTTTCAAAAAACGCGCTGCATCGCGCAGGTCGTCGATGCGGCTGTTGGTGCACGAGCCAATGAAAGCGTGGCTGATGGGCAAGCCTTGCAAGGCCTGGCCGGGTTGCAGGTCCATGTAGGCCAAGGCGCGTTGCATACCGCACCGGCGTTGCGGGTCGCTTTCGTGGGCCGGGTCAGGCACCACGCCGTCGATGGGCACGCCCTGGTCCGGGCTTGTGCCCCAGGTCACGCGCGGGGCCAAGCTTCGAGCGTCCAGAATGACTTCTTGGTCAAACACCGCGTCGTCGTCGCTGCTCAGTGCACGCCACTGCGCCACGGCCGCGTCCCACTGTGCGCCTTGCGGCACACGCGGGCGACCATGCAAATAGTCAAACAGAGCGTCATCCGGGGCCACAATGGCCCCCCGAGCGGCAGCTTCCACGCTCATGTTGCACAGCGTCAAGCGGCCTTCCACGCCCATGGCGAGAATGGCCTCTCCCGCGTACTCGATCACATGGCCCGACGCCCCATCGGCCCCGATCTGCGCGATCAAGGCCATCACCAGGTCTTTGGCCGTCACCCCGGGCGGCATCTGGCCGTGCACCGTGACGCGCATGTTTTTTTGCGGGCGGTAAATCAGCGTTTGGGTGGCCAGCAGGTGCTCGATCTCGCTGCTGCCAATGCCAAAACCCAAAGCCCCCATGGCTCCGTGCGTGGTGGTGTGGCTGTCGCCCGCCGCCATCACCATGCCGGGCAGCACCCAGCCTTGCTCGCTGGCCACCACATGTTCAATGCCCTGGCGCGTGTCCAGCATGTTAAAAAGCTCAATGCCGTGCCGTGCACAGTTCTCTGCCAGAGTGCTGACCTGTTTGGCGCGGTCGGCATCGTGCAGCACCATGGTGCGTGCGTTGCGCAGCGGTGTGGTGGCGTTCACATGGTCGACCACCGCCAGAGTGGATGCGGGTCGCCACACGTTGCGCCCTTGCGCGTGCAAGGCCGCAAAAGCCTGCGGGCTGGTGTATTCGTTCAGCACCTGGCGGTCCACGTACAGCAAAATTTGCCCGCTGTTGCCCAGCGGCCGCACCGTGTGCGCATCCACGATGCGCTGGTACAGGGTGCGTGGGCTCATGGTTGGCGTGTTGTCGCCGGGCCTGCTGCATAGGCGGCGGTGGCCGCCACCACATCCTGAACGGCGATGTCGCCCGCTGTCAAACCTGTGGGCAGCACGATCACACCGTCGGCATCGACCACCACATGGTCACCGGGCGTGAAGGTCACGCCCCCAAAGTGCACCGGCACATCGCGCTCGCCTGCACCGGTGCGGCTGCCGCGCTTGGGCACCGTGCCCAAAGCCTTAACACCAATGTCGATGGTGTTCAGCTCGACGGCATCGCGCACCACGCCGTGAATGACCAGGCCCGCCCAGCCATTGCGCGAGGCCAGTTCGGCCATCACATCGCCAAACAAGGCGCGGGCCACCGAGCCCTCGCCATCGATTACCAGCACCTGGCCCAAACCCGGCTGGCTCACGGTGTCGCGCATCAGGGCAATGTCTTCGTGGATGCGCAGGGTGCGCATGGGGCCGGTGAAGGCCCGGCGCAGGCCGTAACTTTGAAACAGCACGGCGCAGGCCTGCGCGTCATCGCAGGCATCGCACAGGTCAGTGGTTTTGGGTATGGGTTTCACGCGTCAGTCCATGCGCACATTGGCGTCTTTGACCAGCTTGGCCCATGACGCGCTGTCTTCGGGAATGAAGGCCGCAAACGACTCGGGGGTGCCGCCAATGATTTCACCGCCTTGTGAGGCGATCTTTTCGGCCACATCGGGCAGCTTCAAGATGGCCGCGATCTCGGTGTTCAGGCGCCGGGTGATGTCGGCTGGCAACTTGGCCGGGCCCAACACGGCAAACCACTGCAGCATCTCGGCGTTGGGCACACCGGCTTCGGCCAAGGTGGGCACATTGGGCATCAGGGGCGAGCGCTTTTCGCTGGTAATCGCCAGCACCCGCAGCTTGCCCGCCTGGTAATGCGGCATCACATTGGGTGGGCTTTCAAAGTTCAGGTTCACCTGGCCCGACAGCAAATCCACAATCGCCTGGCCGCTGCCCTTGTAGGGAATGTGGTTCATCTGCGTCTGCGTGGCCAGCATAAAGCGGGCCGCCGCAAGGTGTTGCGCACTGCCACTGCCCGACGATGCAAAGCTCAGGCCCATGGGCTTTTGCTTGGCCAGCGCCACAAACGAGCGCACATCGGTGGCGGGCACGCTCGGGTTCACCGTCAACAGCAAAGGGGTGGACGCGACGCGGATGATGGGCGTGAAATCCTTCACCACGTCGTAAGGCAATTTGGGGTAAATAGCCGGGGCCACCGAATTGGAATTGCTGTGGCCGAGCAGCAGTGTGTAACCGTCGGGCCTGGCCTTGGCCACGATGTCGGCGCCCACGGTGCCCGCTGCACCCGCCTTGTTGTCCACCACCACCGATAGCCCCAAGCGCTCTTGCAGCTTTTGGCCAATGGTGCGCGCCAACACATCAGTAAAACCACCGGGCGCAAAGCCCACCACGATGCGGATCGGCTTGTCAGGCCAGTTCTGGGCAAAAGCGCCCGTGCTTAGGCACAGGGACAAAGCCACAGCGCTGCGGCGAGAAATCTTGTTCAAGTTCATGGGGTGTTTCTTTGTTGTCGGGGTCAGTCAATCTGTGCGCCAGAGGCCTTAACCACCACGCTCCACTTGGCCAGGTCTTTTTTCAGCATGCCCGCAAATTCAGCAGGTTGGGTGATCAGCACATCGGCGCCTTGTGCATTGAAACGTTCGATCACGTCCTTATTTTTCAGCACATCTTGCACATCCTGGTTGATGCGGCGAATCACCGCCGCCGGGGTCTTGGCCGGGGCAAACAAACCAAACCAGGGCGACACATCAAACTCTTTGAAGCCCCCTTCGGCAATCGTGGGAATGTTGGGGAAGTTACCCGAGCGCGCTGCACTGGTCACCGCCACCGGACGCAAGGTGCCGCTCTTGATGGCCCCCGAAACCGAAGGCAAGCTGGTGAACACCATGTTGATTTGGCCGCCCATCAGGTCCTGCATAGCGGGCGCTGCGCCCCGGTAGGGAATGTGTTCGAGCTTGGTGTTGGCTGCGGCATTGAACATGACGCCCAGCAAATGGTTGACCGAACCGTTGCCTGCCGAGCCAAACGTCAAAGGCGAACGCTGGCCTTGGTCCACCAGATCCTTGATGCTTTTGACGGGCGAGTCGGGGCGCACCACCAGCACAAAGGGCAGGGTGGCCAATGTGGCCACTGGCTCAAAATCTTTTTCGGGATCGAAAGGCAGTTTTTTGTACAAGGCCGCGTTGATGGCGTGCGAACCGGCGTAGCTCATCAGCAGCGTGTGGCCATCGGCCGTGGCCTGTGCCACATGCTCCATGCCCACGTTGCCACCCGCGCCAGCGCGGTTTTCGATCACCACCGCCTGCCCCCATTTTTCGCTTAACTTTTGACCCACGATACGGGCCAGTGCGTCCGATGCGCCGCCCGGCGTTTGCGGCACCACAATGCGAACGGGTTTTGACAAAAAATCTTGCGCCAAGGCCGCGCCCTGAACCATGCACAAGCCCAAGGACAGGATCAAAAAATTCCAACCACGATTGAACATGACAGCTCCAGAAAATAATCGGTCAAGAATGACACGAAGCCCCGCCAGCGCTTGTCTCGCGGCGGACATTTCAGATGGGGGTTTACCCAAGTGCCTGTGCAACAATGAAAAACATGATCATTCGACAAATCGCAGGCGCATTGGGCGCTGAGCTGCACGGGGTCGACTTGACCCAACCCCTCACGGCCGATCTGCAAAAGGCCATTCGCGTCGCCCTGCTGCAGCACCAGGTTATTTTCTTTCGCGATCAGAACCTGGTGCCTGATCAATTCATGCGCTTTGCGCAAACCTTGGGTCAGCCGGTCGAATACCCTTTTGTCAAAGGCCTTGACGGCTTTCCCTGTGTCATCGAAGTCAAAAAGCTCGAACACGAAAAAGTCAACTTTGGTGGCATTTGGCACTCCGACACCACTTATTTGGAGCAGCCGCCCATGGGCTCGATGCTGTTGGCCAAAGAGGTGCCGCCCTACGGGGGCGACACCCTGTTTGCTAACCAGTACATGGCCTGGGACACCTTGTCCGACACCATGAAGTCACTGCTGGATGGCCTGGTGGGTATCAGCAGTTCGGCCAAAGCCGATGTGTCCAAAACCCGCGAAGACCGCATCAAAAGCGATGGCAAAGACAGCGCCCCCAAAGCGTATTTGGCTCACCACCCACTGGTGCGCACCCACCCCGAAACCGGGCGCAAAGCGCTCTACGTGAACATTGCCCACACCTCGGGCATTGTGGGCATGACTGAAGCCGAAAGCGCACCCATCCTCAACTTCCTGTTCCAGCACCAGGTCAAGCCCGAGTTCACCTGCCGCTTTGTCTGGCAGGCCCACTCGCTAGCGGTGTGGGACAACCGCTGCACCCAGCACAACCCTGTCAACGATTACCACGGTTTTCGCCGGGTGATGCACCGCATCACCTTGGCTGGCGACACACCCGTTTGATAAAGTTCGCTGCGGCCCTGCAGGCCGCTTTTTTGATCGACAGGGAGCGTGTGTGAAATTCAAGATGTCTGAGAAATCATTGTTTGCGGTGCTGTTGCGTTCGCCGTGGTGGATCAGTTTTGGGTTGGTGGCTGTGGTTGCCCTGGCGGCTGGGGCCTTGTTGCCCGAGAAGTACGCAGGCGTGGGCATGTTGGGGGGCTTCCCGTTTTTTGTGATCGGGTGCATGGCCTTTTGGCGACAGCGCAACTTGCCCAGTCCAGCTCTGGTGGAAAAAGGTTTGCAAAACCTCGCCGGCATGAACTGGCGAGATTTCTCGGTGGTGCTGGACACGGCCTTCACCCGCCAGGGCTACACCGTCACGCCGCTCACAGGTGCGGCCGACATGCTGCTCGAAAAAAAGGGCGTGCGCACCGTGGTCAGTGCCAAACGCTGGAAAGCTGCCGCCATGGGCCTGGAGCCGCTGCGTGAATTAGTGGCCCACCGCGATGCGCTCGAGGCCAGCAACAGCGTTTGCATCAGCTTGGGGCAAGTCAGCACCAAAGCCGAGGAATACGCTGCAGAGCACCGCATCACTTTGATCACTGGTGCAGATTTGGTGATCTTGGTGGACAAAGAAGTCAAGGCCTTGTGAGCGCCAGTCATGTGGATCGGTTTTGGCAGCAAGCTCCCAGACATTTGTAATCACAAGCAAAATCCTCAAAGCTCGGCCACGCCGGGCACATCACTCATTCGACATAGAGGTTGAAGCATGTTCATCCGAAACACCTGGTACGTGGCCTGCACCGAGGCCGAACTCGAAGCCTTGGGCGACAAGCCGCTGGGCCGCACCATTTGCAACGAAAAAATGGCCTTCTTCAAAGGCCCGGACGGCAAGGTCGCTGCTGTTGAAGACTTTTGCCCGCACCGGGGCGCGCCCTTGTCGCTGGGCAAGGTGTGCAAAGGCCATTTGCAGTGCGGCTACCACGGCCTGGAAATGGGCGTGGAGGGCAAAACCGTGCACATGCCCGGTCAGCGCGTGCGCGGCTTTCCAGCGATCAAAGCCTACGCCGTGGTGCAGCGCTACGGCTTTGTCTGGGTTTGGCCGGGCGATCAGGCCAAGGCCGATCAGGCCCTTTTGCCCCAGTTCGAGTTTTTCGACAACCCTGCCTGGGCCTATGGCGGCGGGCTTTACCACGTCAAGGCCGATTACCGCCTGATGATCGACAACCTGATGGACCTGACGCACGAGACCTATGTGCACGCCAACAGCATCGGCCAACCCGAGATCGATGAGACACCCAGCGAAACCAAAGTCGACGGCGACCAAGTCGTTTTGCAGCGTCACATGCAAGGCATTCAGGCCCCCCCTTTTTGGCAAATGGCCATGAGCGCCAACGGCCTGGACCCCCAGGCCAAGGTGGACCGCTGGCAGATTTGCCGCTTTAGCCCGCCGAGCCACGTCATGATCGACGTGGGTGTGGCCCTGTCCGGCAAAGGTGGTTTTGACGCGTCACCCGAGCACAAGGCTTACAGCGTGGTGGTCGATTTCATCACGCCCGAGACCGAAATCTCGCACTGGTACCACTGGGGCATGGCGCGCCAGTTCAAGCCCCATGACACCGAGTTGACCGACAAGATCCGCGCAGGGCAGGGGGGCATCTTCAATGAAGACATGGAGATGCTGCAATTGCAGCAAGTCAACATCAGCAAGTGGCCTGAGCGCAAACTGCTGATGCTCAACATCGATTCGGGCGGCGTGCAGTCGCGCCGTATCATTGATCGTTTACTGGCCCAGGAAAACACCTCAGAGATCACCGCATGAGCACCCCAGACTTGACACAGACCCCCATCGATGCCGACGGCAGCTTCGAAGTTCACTTGCAAAAAAGTGGTCAGACCTTGAGGGTGGGCAAAGAGCAAAGCATTCTGAGTGCGCTGCAGGATGCGGGCCAAGAGGTGCCTTTTTCCTGCTCTCAAGGTGTGTGCGGCACCTGCCTTACTCAGGTGGTCGCGGGCACACCCGACCATTGGGACATGTTCCTCACCCCAGAGGAGCAAGAGGCGAACACGCAGATGCTGATTTGCTGTTCGCGCAGCCAGACGGCAAGGCTCGTGCTGGACCTGTGATCAGAGCTTCTTGACCAGCACCTGGCTCTTGCGGTCCCAGTTGTATTTGCGCTTTCGCGCTTCGGGGAGCCAGTCGGGATCTTGCTGAACAAAGCCACGCTTGATGAACCAGTGCATGGTGCGGGTGGTCAGCACAAAGATGCTTTTGACCCCCATGGCGCGGGCGCGCTGTTCGATGCGCTTGAGCACCTTTTCACCGTCGCCCTGCCCTTGTGACTGGGGCGAGACGGTGAGCGCCGCCATCTCGGCCGTTTTGCTCTCGGGGTAGGGGTAGAGCGCGGCGCAGGCAAAGATCACGCCGTCGTGGTCGATGATCGTGTAGTGGTCGATGTCGCGCTCAATCTCGGTGCGGTCGCGCTTGACCAAGGTGCCGTCTTTTTCAAACGGCTCAATCAATTGCAAGATGCCGCCCACATCGTCCGAGGTGGCTTCGCGCAGTTCTTCGAGCTTTTCATCGATGACCATGGTGCCAATGCCGTCGTGCACATACACCTCCAGCAATAATGCGCCGTCCACCGCAAAGGGCAGGATGTGCGAGCGCTCCACACCCTCTTCGCATGCCTTCACGCAGTGCTGCAAATAAAAGCCAATGTCGGTGGGCTCGGTTGGGGGGGGCAGCGAGGCCAGCAATTGTTTGGCCGCGGCCAACGGCAGTTCGGTGTCAATGGGGTTGTCCTCACTGGCCGGGGCATGGGGTTCGATGCGGATGCCCGGCACCTCGGTCACAAAAATCAGCTTGTCGGCCTGCAGCTCAGCCGCCACGCTGGTCGCCACTTCTTCCATGGAGAGGTTGAACGCTTCGCCCGTCGGCGAAAAGCCAAAGGGCGAGAGCAGCACCATCGCGCCCATGTCCAGCGTGCGCATAATGCCGTCCACGTCTACCTTGCGCACCAGGCCCGAGTGAATGAAGTCCACGCCATCCACAATGCCCACGGGCCGCGCCGTGATGAAGTTGCCCGAAATCACTCGCACCGTGGAGCCCGCCATGGGGGTGTTGGGCAAGCCCTGGCTGAAAGCCGCTTCGATCTCGTAGCGCAGTTGGCCCGCCGCCTCTTGGGCGCAGTCCAGAGCGACGCTGTCGGTGATGCGGATACCGTGGGAATATTTGGGAGTGTGGCCTTTGGCGGCCAATTGTTCGTTCACCTGTGGGCGAAAGCCGTGCACCAGCACGATCTTGACGCCCATGCTTTGGATCAGCGCCAGGTCTTGCGCCAGGTTTTGCAACTTGCCCGCCGCAATGGCCTCCCCTGCGATGCCCACCACAAACGTCTTGCCCCGGTGCAAGTGGATGTAGGGCGCCACCGACCGGAACCAGGGCACGAAGGTGAAATTGAAAACTGTGGACATGGGCTGTTGGGCGTTTTGTGCGGTCAATGCTGGGGGCTGGGATAATCCCAGGCTGTTCTTGCATTGATTTTCACAGAAGTTCTCGCCTTGTCCGACACCCCCCTCCAAATCGACTTTCCCGAAGGCCTACCGGTCTCTGCCCGCCGCGTTGAAATCATGGCCGCCATGGACCAGCACCAGGTCATCATCGTCTGCGGTGAAACCGGCTCGGGCAAGACCACGCAGTTGCCCAAGATCGCGCTGGCGCTGGGGCGCGGCAAGCTCAATGCCAAGCCGGGCGAGCGCGCCCGCATGATTGGCCACACCCAGCCTCGGCGCATTGCGGCCAGCTCAGTGGCCAAGCGCATTGCCGAAGAATTGAAGACGCCGCTGGGCGAGGTGGTGGGCTTTAAGGTGCGGTTTCAGGACCGTTTGAGCAAAAACGCCTCGGTCAAGCTCATGACCGACGGTATCTTGCTGGCCGAAACCCAGACCGATCCGCTGCTGCAGGCCTACGACACCATCATCATCGACGAGGCACACGAACGCAGCCTGAACATCGACTTCTTGCTGGGTTATCTGCGCCAGATCTTGCCGCGACGCCCGGACCTGAAAATCGTCGTCACCTCGGCCACCATCGACGCCGACCGCTTTGCCAAACACTTTGCGTCGCGCAACGGCCCGGCCCCGGTCATCATGGTGTCTGGCCGAACCTTTCCGGTGGAGCAGCGCTACAGGCCATTTGAGGAGACGCGTGACTACGGCCTGAACGAGGCCATGGCCGACGGCGTGGACGAACTTTGGCAAGGCGGGGCAGCGGGCGACATCCTGATCTTTTTGCCGGGTGAGCGCGAAATCCGCGAAGCCGCCGACCACCTGCGCAAACATCTGTCGCACCAGCCGCTCACACGCGGGGCCGAAGTGCTGCCGCTGTTCGCCCGGCTGTCGCAGGCCGAGCAAGACCAGATTTTTGAGGCGTCGAATGGCCGTCGCATCGTGCTGGCCACTAACGTGGCCGAAACCTCGCTCACCGTTCCCGGCATCCGCTATGTGATCGACGCAGGCACCGCCCGAGTCAAGCGCTACAGCCTGCGCAGCAAGGTCGAACAGCTGCTGGTCGAGCCCATCAGCCAAGCCGCTGCCAACCAGCGGGCAGGCCGCTGTGGTCGCGTGGCCAACGGCATCTGCATTCGCCTGTACGACGACAAAGACTTTGCGGGCCGCCCGCGCTTCACCGACCCGGAAATTTTGCGGTCATCCTTGGCGGGCGTGATCTTGCGCATGAAGAGCCTGCACCTGGGTGTGGTGGAAGACTTCCCGTTCATCGAAGCACCGTCCAAACGCGCCATCACCGATGGCTACCAACTGCTGGCCGAGCTGGGCGCGGTGGACGACGACAACGAGGTGACCCCCATTGGCAAAGAGCTGGCTCGCTTGCCGCTTGACCCACGAGTGGGCCGCATGATTTTGGAAGCCCGTGGCCGCGAAGCGTTGGAAGAAGTGCTGGTGATCGCCAGCGCCATGAGCGTGCAAGACGTGCGCGACCGACCCATGGACGCGCAAGCCCAGGCCGACCAACAACACGCCAAGTTTGACGACGACAAAAGCGAGTTCACCGGTTACCTGAAACTGTGGAAATGGATTCACGACGTCCGAGGCGGTCCCACCAAATCAATCGGGGTCAGATCCCAATTAAATCCAGCTGACCAGCCGGGTCAAAACAATCGGGATCTGACCCCAATAAAAGGGCGTCAGATGGCGGCGCAAGAAGCGCCGCAGCACAAGCTGAGCAACCGCCAATACGAGCAACTGCTGCGCCAGAACTTCATCAACATCCGGCGCGTGCGTGAGTGGCGCGACACGCACACCCAGTTGCTCACCGTGGTGGCCGAACACAAGTGGCGCATCAACACGCAGCCCACGAGCTATGAGCAGCTGCACCTGTCCATGCTGGCAGGCCTGCTGGGCAACGTGGGCTACAAGCTCGAAGACGAAGAAGCCTATCTGGGTGCACGCGGTATCAAGTTCCACAAACACCCCGGTGCGCACCTGAGCAAAAAGCCTGGCCGTTGGATTGTGGTGGCCGAGCTTGTGGAAACCACGCGCCTGTTTGGCCGGGGCATTGCGGCCATTGAGCCGCAGTGGCTGGAGCAGGTTGGCGCGCACTTGCTCAAGAAGCAACTGCTCGACCCGCATTGGGAAAAGAAATCTGCCGAAGTGGTGGCGCTGGAGCGGGCCACGCTGTATGGCCTGGTGGTCTACAGCGGTCGCCGCACGCCCTACAGCCGGGTGGACCTGCACGGCGCACGCGAGATTTTCATCCGCGAAGCGCTGGTGGGCGACCAGTGGGAAACCCAGCTGCCGTTTTTAGCCGCTAACCACAAGATGATCGCCAAGGTCGAAGAGCTGGAACACAAATCGCGCCGCCAGGACGTGTTGGTGGACGACGAGCTGATCTACGCTTTTTATGACCAGCAACTGCCCGCCGACGTGTGCAGCGGCCGTCTCTTGGAGAACTGGTACCGCACAGAGAGCGCCAAGCAGCCGCGCCTGTTGATGCTGAGCCGCGAAGAGCTGATGCGCCACGAAGCCGCAGGCATCACCACCCAGGCCTTTCCCAAACACATCCGCTTGGGCGGCACCGACTGCCAGGCCACGTATTTGCACGAGCCCGGCGACGCCCGCGACGGCGTCACCGTGAGCGTTCCACTGTTTGTACTCAACCAGGTGAGCGAAGACCGTTGCGAATGGTTGGTGCCCGGTTTGCTCAAAGACAAGATTCAGGCCCTGCTCAAAAGCCTGCCGCAGCGCCCGCGCAGCCGCTTTGTGCCGCTGCCCGAATCGGCTACGCGCCTGGCCGCAGAGCTGTCGGCCCCTGAGCTGTTTGGCGCCGGGTCGTTGACCGACGTTTTGCTCAAAAAAGCCCGCGACGAAACCAGCCTGGACATCAAACGCACTGACTTCAAACACGAGATGCTCAGCCCGCACCTGTTCATGAACCTGTGCGTGGTCGACGAACACGGTCGCCAGTTGGGCATGGGCCGTAACCTGGGCGCGCTCAAAGGCGAGCTGGGCGCCAAAGCGCGTGGCGCGTTCCAGGCGCTGGCGCAGTTGAAGGTGGCTTCATCTGTCATGCCCGCTTCATCTGTCATACCCGCGAATGCGGGTATCCATGAGCGCACAGGCTCAGCACCCGCCAAAACTACCCCCGTCAAACCAACTCCCATTGCACCGCAGCGCTACACCACCTGGACCTTTGGCGAGCTGCCCGAACTGATGGAAATCAGCAAAGGTGGCCAGACCCTGATCGGCTTCCCCGCGCTGGTAGACGTGCAAGACGCTGTGACCATCGAGGTGTTTGACGAGCCCGACGTGGCCGCCAGCAAAAACCGCGCGGGCCTGCGCCGCCTGTTTGCCCTGCAAATCAAAGACGCGCTCAAGTACCTTGAGAAAAACATCCCCGACCTGCAAAAGATGGCCGTGGCCTACATGCCGCTGGGCACCGCCGACGAGCTGAAAAGCCAGATCATCGACGTGGCGCTGGACCGCGCCTTCTTGCTCGACCCGCTGCCCAACGACGAGCTCACCTTCAAGCGCCGCATCGAAGAAGGCCGGGGTCGCTTGACGCTGATTGCCAACGAAGTGGCCCGGCTGGCGGGCAGCATCTTGCTGGAGTTTGGCGCGGCCACCCGCAAGATCAAGGACACCAAAAATACCCATGACGCCACCGCAGACTGCACCCAGCAACTGCAGCGCCTGATGCCCAAAAACTTCATGGCCGCCACCCCATGGCCGCAGCTGCAGCACTGCGCCCGCTACTTGAAGGCCATCACCCTGCGCCTCGATAAATACCGAGCCGACCCCGCCCGTGACGCACAGCGCCAGACCGAGTTGAAACCGCAAGAACAACGCTACTGGCGCCTGGTGGCCGAGCGCAAAGGCGCGCAAGACGCCCGCATGCTGGAGTTCCGCTGGCTACTGGAAGAGCTGCGCGTGAGCTTCTTCGCGCAAGAGCTGCGCACCCCGCAGCCGGTTAGCATCAAACGGCTGGAGAAGGCTTGGGGGCAGTTGAATCATTGAGGCTTTTTTCTTTGAGCTTGAATTCGGAATCGTTTTTGCGCAGACGCTGGCAATGAATGAGTGTGTAACGTTTGAATGATTTAACGCTCTCCAGTAACCAATCGCTTGAATCGGGCTTGCCCGAGATACCCCGTCCAATAATTGAATCAATCTCTGATGTTGTTGAGCAACCGGTGCCGCTCGGACAATTGGAGGCGTATTTTTAAAGTGCTTCACACTTGTTCGGGAATCGCAGGCTCTCGGCAGCGATCTGAAAGAGCGTCAGCCCGTGTTGCGCAGCCCCGCCGCGATACCGTTGATGCTGATATGAATGCCGCGCTGCAACCGCTCGTCGGCCAGGCCAGCCCGGTAGCGGCGGATGAGTTCGACTTGCAGGTGGTGCAGTGGGTCGATGTAGGGAAAGCGGTGGCGAATGGAGCGGTCCAGCGCCGGGTTGTTGGCCAAGCGGTTTTTCTCGCCGGTGATTTGCGTGAGCGCATCGGCCGTGCGGTGCCATTCGGCCTCGATGGCGGTGAAGATCTTTTTACGCAGGCGGGCGTCGCTCACCAACTCGGCGTAGCGCGAGGCCAGGGCCAGGTCGCTTTTGGCCAACACCATGTCCATGTTGGACAGCAGGGTGCGAAAGAACGGCCACTGGCGGTACATCTTTTGCAGCAGAGCCAGAGCCGCTTTGCGCTCGGCCGTGTCGGACTTGTCCAAAAAGGCTGCCACCGCAGAGCCAAAACCCAGCCAACCGGGCAGCGTCAGGCGGCACTGGCCCCAGCTGAAGCCCCAGGGGATGGCACGCAGGTCTTCGATTTTTTCAAGCGCTTTGCGCGAGGCAGGGCGTGAGCCGATGTTCAATTGGGCCAATTCTTTCAGCGGTGTGGCACCAAAAAAGTAATCGCTGAAGCCTGGTGTCTCGTACACCAAGGCGCGGTAGGCGTCCATGCTGGCTTCAGACAGTTCCGCCGCCGCATCCAGAAATGCGCGTGTGGCGGGTTTGGTGGGTTGCAGCAGCGTGGCTTCGAGTGTGGCGGCCACCAAGGTTTCCAGGTTGCGGCGGCCGATCTCGGGATTGGCGTATTTGGAGCCAATGACTTCGCCTTGCTCGGTCAGGCGGATTTGGCCGCGCACAGTGCCCGGAGGCTGCGCCAGGATGGCCTGGTAGCTGGGGCCGCCGCCCCGGCCCACGGTGCCGCCCCGGCCGTGGAACATGCGCAAGGTGATGCCGTGGCTGCCCTTGAGTTTGTCGAACAATTCCACCAGGGCGATTTCGGCGCGGTACAGCTCCCAGTTGCTGGTGAAGATGCCACCGTCCTTGTTGCTGTCTGAATAGCCCAGCATGATGTCTTGCTCGCCACCCGAACGTGCGATCAGCGCAGCCACCCCGGGCAGGGCATAGAAGTCGCGCATGATGGGCGCGGCGTTGCGCAGGTCTTCGATGGTCTCGAACAGGGGTACCACGATCAGGTCGTTGAGCGCTTGGCCGTCCAGCGTGCCGTGCATCAGGCCAGTTTCTTTTTGCAGCAGCAGGACTTCGAGCAAGTCGCTCACGGTTTCGGTGTGGCTGATGATGTAGTGGCGGATGGCTTGTGGGCCAAAACTGGCCAACATGCGGCGGGCCATCTCGAAAATGGCCAGCTCCGACACAGCGTGTGCGCTGTAGTCGGCGCCGGGCACGCGCAGTGGGCGGGTGTCGTTGAGCAGGCCCAGCAGCAGAGCTTGCTTGGCGTGTTCGTCGAGCTGGCTGTAGTTCTTTTCCATGCGAGCTGCGGTCAGCAGTTCGGCCACCACGTCTTCGTGTTTGTCCGAGCTTTGGCGCAGGTCCACCGTGGCCAGATGGAAGCCAAACACCTCGACTGCGCGGATCAGCGGGTGCAGGCGCTGGGCGGCCAGCGCTTGGGCATGGTGGCTGCACAGCGAAGCCTCAATCACGCGCAGGTCCGCCAAAAAGGCTTCGGCGCTGGCATAGGGGTTTTGCGGGGCCACGGCGTGGCGGGCGGCGTCGCCACCGGTCAGTTTTTTCAGGGTGGCGGCCAGGCGGGCGTACATGCCCGTGAGCGCCCGGCGGTAGGGCTCGTCCTGGCGGTGTTCGTTGGTGTCGGGGGACTTCGCAGCCAGGGCCTGCATTTCGGGGCCAAAGGGCACCAGCATGGCCGACAGCGACAGTTCGCTGCCCAAAAAATGCACTTCGGTCAGGTAGTGGCGCAGGGCCACATCGCTTTGGCGCGTCAGGGCGTGTTCGAGCGTTTGCGCGGTCACGTTGGGGTTGCCGTCGCGGTCGCCGCCGATCCACTGGCCCATGCGCAAAAAGCTGGCAATCGGCTGGCCAGGCAGGGCTTGTTCCAGTTCGGCATAGAGCTTGGGGATCTCGCGCAAGAAAGTGGCTTCGTAATAACTCAGCGCGTTTTCAATCTCGTCAGCCACGGTGAGTTTGGTAAAGCGCAGCAAACGGGTTTGCCACAGCTGCATGACGCGGGCGCGCATTTGCAGCTCTTTGGCGGCCAGCTCTTTGGGCGTCAGGGCGTCCTTGGCGGCATTGACTACGGCGGCGCGGGCCTTGATGGCGTCGCGTTCGGTCAGCAGGTGGGCGATGTCGCGCTCGGCGTCCAGAATGCTCTGGCGCTGCACTTCTGTCGGGTGGGCCGTGAGGACGGGCGAGACATAGCTGGTGGCCAGCATGTCAGAGATGCTTTTGGGCGTGATGCCCGCCCAACGCAGGCGCTGCAGCGCCACGTCGATGCTGCCTTCTTGGGTGTGGCCCGCCCGCTCGTGGATGGCGCGGCGGCGGATGTGGTGCCGGTCTTCGGCCAGGTTGGCCAAGTGGCTGAAATAGGTGAAGGCGCGGATCACACTCACGGCGCGGTCGCCCGGCAGGCTTTTGAGCAGTTTTTTCAGGGCCTTGTCGGCCTCGTGGTCGGCATCGCGCCTGAAAGCCACCGAGAGCTTGCGAATTTGCTCGACCAGCTCATAGGCCTCGGGGCCTTCTTGCACTCGGATCACATCGCCCAGAATGCGGCCCAGCAAGCGGATGTCTTCAACCAGGGGCCGCTCGCTGTCGCGTTTTTCGCGGATGCTGCTGGCGGATTTGACGGGAGGCAAGGCGTTGTCTGGCGTGGCCTGTTTCATCGTGAGCTATGGGTGGAGGATGTGAAAGTGCGGGTGCACCGGGTGCACGTTAGGGTCAATCGGGGGCGTCAATGTCTATTGACGCCATGCTAGCATCGACGGGAGAGACACGACGACCATTTGATTTCATTTTGATGGGGTCAAAATTTTTTCAGGAACCCTGCCGTGACCGAGACCAATAAGCCCGCCATTGTTATCGCCACCCGTGAGAGCCGTTTGGCTTTGTGGCAAGCCGAACATGTCAAATCTTTGCTGGAGGGGCTTGGCTGCACAGTCAAGTTGCTGGGCATGACCACACAGGGCGACCAAATTCTGGACCGCAGCCTGTCCAAGGTCGGTGGCAAAGGACTGTTTGTCAAAGAACTCGAAGTGGCCCTGCAAGAGGGCCATGCGGACATCGCGGTGCATTCGCTCAAGGATGTGCCCATGGATATGCCCGAGGGGTTTGAGCTGGCCTGCGTGATGGAGCGTGAAGATCCGCGTGATGCTTGGGTTTCGCCGCAATATGCGCGGCTGGAAGATTTGCCCCAGGGTGCGGTGGTCGGTACCTCCAGTCTACGCCGCACGGTCTTGCTGCGCGCGCTGCGCCCCGACCTGAAAATCGAGCCTCTGCGCGGCAACCTGGACACGCGCCTGCGCAAACTCGACGAAGGCCAGTACGAGGGCATTGTGCTGGCGGCTGCAGGCCTTAAGCGTCTCGAGATGAGCGAGCGGATTCGCCACATTTTTGAAACCGATCAAATGCTGCCAGCCGCAGGGCAGGGCGCTTTGGGCATTGAAATCCGCAGTGACCGGGCCGATTTGCGCGCCCTGCTGGCGCCGCTGGCCGATGCGCCATCGTGGCGGCGTGTGGCGGCCGAGCGGGCGGTGAGCCGCGCCATGGGTGGCAGCTGCTCCATGCCTTTGGCCGCGCACGCCACCATCGAGGGCGGGTTGCTCAAGCTGCAAGCGGCTTGGGGCGACCCGGAGGGCAGCACCACCTTGGTCACGGCCGATGCGCAAGCCAGCACCGATGGCCTAGAGGCCGCCGAGGCGCTGGGCCTGAGCGTGGCGCAAGCTTTGCGCAGCGGCGGAGCGCATTGAGGCAGGGCGCTGACATGGCGCTGGCTTCAGCCACTTCTATTACCGCTCCCCCTTGGCGGGTGATCGTGACCCGACCCGGGCGTGAAGCCCAGGCCTGGGCCGACGCTTTGCAGGCCCGAGGTGTGCCTTGCGAGACCTTGCCCTTGATCGAAATTGCCGCCTTGCCCGAGCCCTTGGCGCTGGCGCAAGCCTGGCAGGCGGTGCCCAGTCATTTGGCGCTGATGTTTGTCAGCGCCAATGCTGTGCGTTTTTTCATGGCGGCCCGGCCTGTGGGCTTGCCGATGCCCAGCTGCCGCGCATGGTCGACCGGCCCAGGCACCCGTGCCGCTTTACTGGCAGCGGGTTGGCCTGAGGTCTTGATCGATTCGCCCGATGAAGACGCGCCCCAGTTCGATTCGGAAGCCCTGTGGGCTTTGGTGGCGCAGCCGGTGCAGGCGGCGGTGGCCTGTGCATTGGCTCCGTCCAGGCCCTCGGTGCTGATTGTGCGCGGCGCCGATGCACGGGGCCACTTGGCCGGGCGCGATTGGCTGGCATTGCAGCTTGAGGGCGCGGGTCTGCATGTTTTGCAAGCGGTGGCCTATGTGCGTCAGGCCCCCGTGTTGACGTCTGCGCAGCAAAGCTTGGCGCGGCAGGCCGTGGGCGATGGCAGTGCTTGGCTCTTCAGCAGTTCTGAGGCGGCGCAGCACCTTTTGCAGGCCTGCCCAGACCTGCCTTTGTCACAGGCCTGGGTCTTGGCCACGCACCCACGCGTTGCCCATCGGCTGCAGCAGTTGGGCTGGGGGCGGGTGGATCTGGTGCCTGCGGGCGTTGACGCACAAGCTCAGTCGATAAAATCGCTTACATGACCATCCCAACTGAAGCTGTGACCGACGGCGAACCCAAGGCCAAGCCTGTGCCTGAGTCGACCCAGACCGTGCCCACTGCGCATATCTCCCGCTGGCTTTTGGCGGTGGTGGGGGCAGTGGCGGTGGTCGCCTTGGCCATGTCGGTGCTGCTGTGGGAAAAGCTCTCGCGCATCCAGGAACAACTGGCCCGACAAAGCGCCGATACGGGTTTGCAGGCACTGGAGGCCAAGACCTGGGCAAAGCAGGCACAGGAAACCGTGCAAGAAAGCACCGCCCGCGTTTCGCTTATGGAGGCTCGCCTGTCCGAGGTGGCCTTGCAGCGCACCCAACTGGAAGATTTGATGCAAAGGTTGTCGCGCTCGCGCGATGAAACCTTGGTGGTGGACATCGAGTCTGCCCTGGGCTTCGCGCAACAGCAAGCCCAGATGACGGGCAGTACAGAGCCTTTGTTGGCGGCCTTGCAGTCAGCCCAAAAACGGGTGCAGCGTGCTGCCCAGCCGCGCCTGACGCCAGTGTCGCGAGCCCTAGAAAATGACCTGGAGCGCCTGAAAAACCTGCCCGCCTTTGACATACCCGGTTTGATGACCAAACTCGACGATGGGGTCGCCTTAGTGGAGGGTTTGACATTGGCCAACACCGCACGTGCCTCGCTAAGCCAGATCCGCCAGCAGGACGAAGTCTCGGGAGTGCAAACGCCGCCCTCCTGGTGGATGTCCATCCTGAACCGCATGGGCGACCAGATCAAGGGTTTGGTGCGGGTCAGCAGTATTGAATCGCCCGAAGCGGCTTTGCTCTCGCCCGAGCAGGCTTTTTTCTTGCGTGAGAACCTCAAACTCAAATTGCTCAATGCCCGCCTGGGCTTGCTGGCGCGGCAAAAAGAGGGCGTGCGCAATGACTTGGGGGCCGCTGCCGTGCTGGTGCGTCGCTACGCTGAGCCCCAATCGCGGCGAACCAGCCAATTGCTTCAGTTGCTGGAACAGACCAGCGAGCAGCTGCGCACGGCCGAGTTGCCGCGCATCGAAGCTTCGCTGACAGCGCTGAACACCGCTGCGGCAGGAAGGTAAACCCCATGCGAGCTGCCTTGTGGCTGATTACCTTGTTCGCCTTGGCGGCTGCAGGGGCCTGGTTGGCGGGCAACAATCAGGGTACGGTGACCTTGTTTTTGTTTCCGCATCGGATAGACCTTTCACTGAACCTTGCTTTCCTGGTCGTCTTGTCGGTGGTGCTTTTGGTGGTCTTGGCACAGCGTGCACTTGAAGCCTTTTTAGCTTTGCCTAAACGCGCGCAACGCTGGCGGCTACAGCAAAAAGAGCGCGCCAGCCACGCGGCTTTGCTCGATTCGATGGGCCACTTGATGGCGGGGCGGTACTTGCGGGCACGCAAGGCCGCCGAGCAGACACTTTCCAAAGAAACCCTGTTGCAGGCCTCGGGTGTCGTGCTGGACCATGCGGTGTCTTTGCGTACGCTGGCCCATATCATGGCTGCTGAGGCCAGCCACGCTTTGCAGGACAAGGCCCAAAGGCAACAACACCTTGACCAGGCCCTGGCTCAGGTGCAAGCGAGCTATGGGGCTGAGCGCCAAACCTTGCTGGAGGGCGTGCAGTTGCGCGCTGCCAGGTGGTCGCTCGACGACCGTGATGCCAAGGCCAGTCTGGAGCAACTCCGAGCATTGCCCCCCGCTGCGGGTCGGCGCATGGCGGCCATGCGGCTGCAGCTCAAGGCGGCCCGATTGGCCGGTCAGCCAGCGCAGGCCCTGGAAACCGCCAGTTTGCTGGCCAAGCACCGTGCTTTTTCTCCGGAGGCAGCCGAAAGTCTGGTGACTCGCCTCATTTTGGAATTGTTGGCCCAGACACATGATGCCGATGCCTTGCTGCGCATTTGGAAGGGCCTGTCCCCTGGTCAAAGGCTGATGCCTCTGGTGGCGGCCGAGGCTGCTTTGCGTTGGCTGCAGCTCGGTGGCACTGCTGCTACGGCCCGAAATTGGTTGCACGACCTGTGGATTCCCATGCAAGCCACCCCCCCGATTTGGTCAGATGCTCAGCTGCTTCGCGTGGTCCTGGCCTTGGAGGCTTGTTTGCCCGACCCGGAGGCCGAGGACGCCTTCGTCTGGTTGTCCCGGATGGAGAGCGCTCAACAGTCGCGGCCGCGGGTCGGACATCTGCAATACTTGGCTGGCATGCTGTGCCTGCGCCAGCGGCTGTGGGGCAAGGCCCAAAGCCTGCTGGGTCAGGCCGTTAAAAACCTGCAAACCCCCATGCTCCAGCGCAAAGCCTGGATCGCCTTGGCCGAATTGGCCGAGCAGCGCCAGGATCCGGTGGAGGCTGCCACTGCCTGGAAGGAAGCCGCAAGGGTATCAATAGACTGAAGCGCGAACAGGCAGAAAAAACCGGGCATGAGCCCGGTTTTTTTCGCTTTCGCGCCTGGTTGGAGATCAGAACGGCACTTGGAGTGCGTTCAGGTCTTTGCGTGTTTCGACCAGGACCAGCGGGCCTTCATTCACCACCACGGCAGGTGGACGCTCGCGTGGAACGCGAATTGGTGTGGGCTCAGCCGCGATGGCTGCTTGCACGGCAGCGACTTTGTCGCTGTCCGAATTCACCCAGACCAGCCCCGAGCCTTGTGCGACTTGCTGCAGACTGTCGAGGGGCAGCGTGTAGCTGGCCACGGCAGGCAAGGCGGTCCTGGCTGCTTCGGTCTGGGGTGCGCTGATCGTGGAAGTCTTCGCCGTGTTGACTTCGGCCTCACAGGCTGTGGGTGCAGCAGGGGCTTGCACGGCGGCCATGGAAGCCTGGGCAGGCACGGCGGTTGCCATTGTTTCAGTCACGGAGACCACTTGCGGCAATGCAGCAGGTGCAGCTTGTTCACTGGCTTGAGGTGCTTGTGCCGTCTGGACTGGTGCCGAAGTGGCTGCAGCTTGCTGGGCCCGCTCGAAATAAGAACGTGGGGCTGGGCGGTCATCGGTCGGGACTTCTGCACTCTGGCGGTTGGGCTCGGCGGTGTCATCGCCAGGGGCTTGATCATCTGCAGAGTCCTGACGTGTTTCACCAGCGCGTTCGCGGCGGTCACGGCCATAGCGGTCGCGCGAGCGGCGTTCACGGCGCTCACTGTTTTCGGATGGGCTGGCACCATCGTTTGCCACATTGGCGTCAGTGTTTTGATCTGTGCCCAATGCCGTTTCGGACGCTTGGCCATTGGAGGCATCGCTTGGGCGGCGCTCAGTGCGTTCGCCACGTTCACGGCGGCCTTCACTTCCGCGTTCGCCACGTTCACGGCGGCCATCACGGGCCTCGCGTGGGGCGCGTTCTTGGCGCACTTCGCTGCCTTCGGCATTCAACTCGGGCTGGGGATCGCTGCGGCCTTCGCCCAGGCTCTCGGTGCGCTGACCTTCAACCAGGTTGTCACCGCGTGGGCTCGAACGGGCATCACTGCGGCCATCACGGGCAGGGCGGTCACCGTTTGGGCGCTCGCTGCGCTCACCTCGTTCACCACGCTCCGTGCGTTCACCGCGTTCGGCGCGTGGAGGGCGCGCTTCGCCTTCACGGCCTTCGATTCGGGCTTCACCACGGCGTCCACCCTCGCGTGGAGCGCGGACTTCGCCAGCCGCGCTTTCGTTGCGCTCGCCTCGGCGGCCATCGCGACCACCACGGCGGCCATCACGGCGCTCGCCGTCACGGCGGCCTTCTCGGGCTTTCTCTTCTTGCTTGACCACAGGTGCGGCCTCGGGCTTGGCGGATGCGCCGCCGAACAGGTTTTTCAGCCAGCCAAAAAAGCCACTCGAAGCGGCAGTTGCAGGTGCAGCCACCGGGGCTGCTGCGGCTTTGGTCGTTGGCTTGGCTGCAGCCAAGGGAGCCTCAGGCTTGGCGGGGGCGATCGGCGCGGGGGCGTCAGGCAGCACACCCTTGATGACGGGTGTTTGCTTGTTGGTGGGCTCTTGCGAACGGCGCGTCACGGTGGTTGCGTCTTCGATCTCTTCGGCCATTTTGTAGCTGGCTTCGATGCGGTCCAAGCGCGGGTCATCGTGCTTCAGGCGCTCGAGCTTGTAGTGCGGTGTTTCCAGCGACTTGTTGGGCACCAGCAGCACGTTGATGCGTTGCTGCAACTCGATCTTGGCGATTTCGGAGCGCTTTTCGTTGAGCAGGAAAGACGCCACTTCGACAGGCACTTGCGCGTGCACAGCCGCGCTGTTGTCCTTCATGGACTCTTCCTGGATGATGCGCAGGATCTGCAGCGCCGAGCTTTCGGTGTCGCGGATGTGGCCAGCGCCGCCGCAACGTGGGCAAGGGATCGAGGCACCTTCGCTCAAAGCAGGCTTCAAGCGCTGGCGGCTCATCTCCAGCAGGCCGAATTTGCTGATCGAGCCGAACTGCACGCGGGCACGGTCCTGACGCAGCGCGTCGCGCAAGCGGTTTTCCACCTCGCGACGGTTCTTCGACTCGTCCATGTCGATGAAGTCGATCACGATCAGACCGCCCAAATCACGCAGGCGCATTTGTCGGGCCACTTCGTCCGCGGCTTCCAGGTTGGTGCGGGTCGCGGTTTCTTCGATGTCGCCGCCCTTGATGGCGCGGGCCGAGTTCACGTCCACCGACACCAAAGCTTCGGTGTGGTCGATCACGATGGCACCACCCGAAGGCAGCTGCACGGTGCGGGCGTAGGCCGATTCGATCTGATGCTCGATCTGAAAGCGGCTGAATAGGGGTGCGTCGTCGCGGTAGCGCTTCACACGCGGGGCGAACTCGGGCATCACGTGGCTCATGAACTGCTGAGCCTGGTCGTAGATGTCGTCGGTATCGATCAGGATGTCGCCGATGTCGTTGTTGAAATAGTCACGAATCGCGCGAATGACCAGCGAGGATTCCTGGTAAATGAGGAAAGCGCCTTTGCCTTGGGTGGCGCCGTCAATGGCCGTCCAAAGTTTGAGCAGGTAATTCAGGTCCCACTGAAGTTCGGGCGCGGAGCGACCGATGCCTGCGGTGCGGGCAATGATGGACATGCCCTTGGGGTACTCCAGCTGGTCCATCGCCTCTTTGAGTTCGGCGCGGTCGTCGCCCTCTATGCGGCGGCTGACGCCACCGCCACGGGGGTTGTTGGGCATGAGCACCACGTAACGACCAGCCAAGCTGACAAAAGTGGTGAGCGCTGCGCCTTTGTTGCCACGCTCTTCTTTTTCGACTTGCACCAAGAGGGATTGACCTTCTTTGATGACGTCCTGAATGCGCGCTTGGCTGACGGACACGCCTTCAGCAAAGTATTGGCGTGAGATTTCCTTGAAAGGCAAAAAGCCGTGACGGTCTTCTCCGTAATCAACAAAGCAGGCTTCGAGCGAAGGTTCGACCCGGGTCACCACCGCTTGGTAGATGTTGCCCTTGCGTTGTTCGCGGCCTTCGATTTCGATTTCGTAGTCGAGGAGTTTTTGTCCGTCGACGATGGCCAGGCGGCGCTCTTCAGCTTGCGTGGCGTTGATCAGCATCCGTTTCATGATGCGTTCCTTCTCTTGTCAGCTTGGCCCCATTGCAGAAAAATGTCCGCTGTATGAAACCTGTTTACACAACCGGCTTTGGATTTTCGGAAATCTCAAAGCCCACGTTGCCGGAGCTGACGCCTGAAACGAAGGGAATTGCCGAGGTTGATCGCCATTCAGCTGTGCGTGAACACAGGAATGGGGATCGTGGCGCGTGGATGGGGCGAGGCAAAAGGCGTGCGCAGATTCGTCCACTGCCGAGGGATTCCCCCGGTGTCCAAGACAAACTGCCGGGCACCAAGCATGACGATGGGGCACGGCTTCGTGAGCCGTTCCAAGTACATCAGCAAAGTTCCGAACAATACAACCATCTCGCTTTGATCCGCCCAACAGCCCACGGGGCTGTTGAACTTGGGGTATTCCGTATCTGGGTTTCTGGGCGTCGGCCCAACCTCCGGGGCGTTTTGCCACTGTTGGCGCTGGCCTTCAGTCTGCAAATCGTGCCGGGGGTGGCATCGACCATCTGGTTTGGTGCGGTGGTGGTGAACTAAACTCCAGCTTTGCAGGAATTCATTTCCATTTGAATCAACCACTTACAACCAATTGCCAGTGAATCACATTATAGGGGTCAAGTCCGCTGCTGCGACGCCCGTCGTCAAATGGTTGTTGGTGGACGAAGAGTCGGCTGGCCAGCGATTGGACAACTTTTTGATGCGTCATTTGAAGGGCGTGCCTAAAACCCACGTCTACCGCATCATCCGAAGCGGCGAGGTTCGCATCAACAAGGGCCGTGCTGCCGCCGATACGAGGGTCCAAAACGGGGACGAGGTGCGTCTGCCGCCTGTGCGCGTGTCCGACAAGGTGGCTGAAAAGGCTGAGCGCCCGGCGCCAGGGCGCGAATTTCCGTTGCTGCTGGAAGACGACAGCCTGATGGCCATCGATAAACCAGCCGGAGTGGCGGTTCACGGAGGTTCTGGCGTGAGCTTTGGGGTGATAGAGCAGTTGCGCCAGGCGCGCCCAGAGGCCAATTTGTTGGAGCTGGTGCACCGATTGGACCGCGACACCAGCGGCATTTTGCTGGTGGCCAAAAAGCGCAGCGCCTTGAAGCACCTGCAAGAACAGTTTCGTGAGCGCGAGACCGGTAAGACCTATCTGGCGCTGGTCAAGGGCGACTGGCCAGACAAATTGAAGGTGATTGACCAGCCTTTGCATAAATTTCTTTTGCCCGACGGTGAGCGCCGCGTGCGGGTGACCACACCTGAAGACCCTGACGGCATGCGGTCGATCACCCTGGTCAAGGTGGCGCAGCGCCTGCAGGGCGCCACCCTGCTGGAGGTGACCATCAAGACCGGGCGCACCCACCAGATCCGGGTGCACCTGGCTTCGCAAGGACACCCGATTGCGGGCGATGACAAATACGGTGATTTCGAGTGGAATCGCCAGTTGCTCAAACCCGGGGCCCGTGTGGGTCTCAAACGCATGTTTTTGCACGCCTGGCGCTTGCAGTTCAGCCACCCGGTGACGGACGAGCGTGTGGCCTTGCAAGCCGAATTACCCCCTGAATTGAAAGCCTACATTGACCATGCCCCACACCAGACCCCGCCAGTTTGACCTGATCGCTTTCGATTGGGATGGCACGCTGTTCGACTCTACCGCCCTGATCACCCGCTGCATCCAGCGCGCCGTCGTGGACGTGGGCGGGCAAGAGCCCACCCGCGAAGCCGCATCCTATGTGATCGGCTTGTCGCTCTTGCCCGCGCTGGCCCATGCCGCGCCCGATGTGCCCCATGACAAATACCCGGCTTTGGGTGAGCGTTACCGTCACCATTACCTTCAGCACCAGAACGACATCAGCCTGTTCGAAGGTGTGCTGGATTTGTTGGACGCCCTCAAGGCGCGGCAACACTGGCTGACGGTGGCCACCGGCAAAAGTCGCCATGGCCTGAACGAGTCCTTGCAGGCGGTTGAGTTGCGCGGCGTGTTCGATGGCTCGCGTACGGCCGATGAGACAGCGGGCAAACCCAACCCTCTGATGCTGCACGAGTTGATGCGCGAATTCGGCGCAGAGCCCGAGCGCACCTTGATGATTGGCGACACCACGCACGACCTTCAGATGGCGCTGAATGCCGGGTGCGCCAGCGTGGGCGTGAGTTATGGGGCCCACGAGCCCGAGGCCTTTCATGTGCTTCAACCGCGCCATGTGGCGCACAGCGTGCGCGATTTGCATGACTGGTTGTTGCAACACGCTTGAAACAAGGATCGCAGATGGAGCCCATGGTCCCTTTGTGCAACAGCGCCGACCTGGTCAACGGTGGGCGAGCTGTGCCTTTTGACATCGTGTATGCCGGGCAGACTTGCCGAGCTTTTGCCATCCGTTACCAAGACAAGGTGCATGCCTACCTGAACCGCTGCACCCATGTGGCGATGGAGATGGACTACCAGCCCGACCGGTTTTATGACGACACGGGACGGTGGCTCATGTGTGCCACGCACGGCGCCACGTACCAACCCGATACCGGCGCTTGCTCTGGCGGCCCCTGCCGGGGTGGACTGGTCAAAATAGACCTTTCAGAGCTTGACGGCGTGGTTCACTGGCATACTGCCTACAACTTGAAAACCCCTGAATTTTGAACATGCAAGACCCCCAAGACCACGCGTCCGCCTCAGCCTCCCAAGAAACAGCCAAAGTCACATCGAGCACCGATGTGGGGTGGGAGCGCCAGACGTTGGAGCGTTTGGCCTTTGCCAATTTGGATGAACAGAAAACCGCCCGCCGCTGGAAGGTGGGCATTCGCTTGGCTTGGTTGGTACTTGTGGCGGTGGTTTTTTGGCAGCTGTTCACTTACAGGTCGACCACCATCAGCCCTAGCTCGCCACACACGGCCATGGTGTCCATCGTGGGTGAAATTGGTTCTGGAGCCGAAGCGAGTGCCGAAAACATCATGTCCTCCATGCGCTTGGCTTTGGAAGATTCGGGCTCCAAGGCACTGGTTTTGCTCATCAATTCTCCCGGCGGAAGTCCGGTTCAGGCGGGCCTGATCAACGATGAGATTGTTCGTTTGCGTGCTTTGCACAACAAGCCCATATATGCTGTGGTGGAAGAGTCCTGCGCGTCAGCTGCTTATTACATTGCGGCGGCGGCAGACCAAATCTATGTGGACAAAGCCAGCATTGTGGGCAGCATTGGTGTGCTGATGGACGGCTTTGGGTTCACTGAGCTCATGAACAAGTTGGGCGTGGAGCGTCGTTTGATGACGGCGGGTGCCAACAAAGGTTTTCTGGACCCGTTCAGCCCACAAACCGAGCAGCAGCGCAAGCATGCCCAGGCAATGCTGGACCAAATCCACTCGCAGTTCATTGAAGTGGTGAAAAAAGGCCGTGGCGATCGCTTGAAAGAAACCCCTGAAATGTTCAGTGGTCTGTTCTGGAGTGGCCAACAGGCGGTGGATCTGGGTTTGGCCGACAGCTTGGGCAGTCTGGACGGCGTTGCCCGTGAAGTGGTCAAAGCGCCAGATGTGATTGATTACACGCAGCGTGAAAACGTGGCTGAGCGCTTGGTCAAGCGCTTTGGCGCGGCGGTAGGCGAGGGCTCGGTCCGTGCCCTGCGCAACAGCACCGGTTTGCGCTGAGCCGCTAGGCCCACCGGGGCTTTACGGCCCGATGGCGTAAACCGCGGGCGTGTGTCCATCAGGGCCTTTGAGGCCCTTTTTCCATTGTGCAACTGTGTGGCTCTGAATATGGGCGGAGGGGAGCGTCAAGCCGCTCGATATGGCCAGTCGAGTGTTGGCGTTCAGGCTCTGCATCAGGCCGTCGAGCATGGCCGCGTTGCGGTAGGGGGTTTCGATCCACAACTGGGTTTGCCCGGTTTTGAGGGCCAGTGACTCCAGTTGCTTCAAGCGGGAAGCGCGCTCGGCCGCGTCTTGAGGCAAGTAACCCACAAAGGCGAAGCTCTGGCCATTGAGGCCGCTGGCAGCCAAGGCCAGCAACAAAGACACCGGACCCACCATAGGCACCACGCCTATGCCCAGATCGTGTGCAGCCCGCACCACCGAACTGCCCGGGTCCGCCACGGCGGGCATGCCCGCTTCGCTCACCAGTCCCACATCGTGCCCCTGCAAGGCAGCGGCCAGCAGCGGTTTGCCGTCAAAGCCCGATTGGTGGTCGCCTTTTTTGTGGACGTGACGCGGTAACTCGGTGATGTTTTGTTCGGGCAGGGGGGCGATCAGCGGATGTGTTTGACCCACGCGCTTGAGGAAGGCGCGGGTGCTCTTGGCGTTCTCGCAGACCCAATGCTGGATGCCTGAGGCGGTGGCCAGTGTGCTGGTGGGCAGCACATCGGTGATGGGGGCTTGCTCGGTGCAGCCGAAGTCCAGTGGCGTGGGCACTAAAAACAGACGACCTTTGAGTGATTTTGGCGCGTTCACAGCAGTTTCACTCCGGCTTGGCGCAGCAAACGCGCGGTGCGGATCAGCGGCAACCCAATCAGTGCGGTCGGGTCGTCGTTGTCGATGGATTCCAGCAACGCAATCCCCAAACCCTCGCTCTTGGCGCTGCCTGCACAGTCGTAGGGTTGTTCAGCTTGCAAATACGCCTCGATCTCTTCGTCGCTCAGATCGCGAAACACCACGCGGACCTCAGCCAAGGCCACTTCTTCAAAGCCTGCGGCCAAGCAGACCACGGCCAGCGCGGTTTGAAAGATCACCGTCTGGCCGCGCATCTGGCGCAACTGCGCCACGGCTCGCGCGTGTTCGCCTGGCTTGCCCAGGGGTTTGCCCGCCAAATCGGCCACCTGGTCCGAGCCAATCACCACCGCCTCGGGGTGCAAGGCCGCCACGGCCCGGGCTTTGGCCAGGGCCAGCCGCAGGGCCAAGGCCTGAGGCGCTTCTCCCGGCTGGGGTGTTTCGTCCACATCGGGCGCGCTCACGGTGAATGGGATGCGCAGACGCTCGAGCAGCTCACGCCGGTAACGCGAGGATGAGCCCAACACCACTGGGCGGTCAGGGGGGGCAGGGGGGGTCAAGATCGAGGTCAAAGCGCTGGCCCTGGTGAAATTCAGATGGGTGATTCTCTTACACTGCAGCCATGGAAAAAAAATTGAACCCCCAACACCTGGATGTGGTGACTTTTGCCCGCGACACACTCAGCCTGAATGGGCAGGGCGTGCTGGCCGATTGGCCGCGATTGGCGCAGGAATTGTTCGGCAGTGACATGCCTTCGGGGCCGGTGGCTTGGCAATTGCAAGGTCGATCGGTCCCGCAATCGGGCGGCGCTGACCAGATCTGGCTGGATTTGAACGCGCTGGTGAGTTTGCCCCTGCAATGCCAACGCTGCCTGACGCCGGTGCTGGAGACGGTGCAGGCCGAACGGAGTTTCCGTTTTGTCGCCGATGAAGCCACAGCGATGGCGCTGGATGATGAGGCTGAAGAAGACATTTTGGTGATCAGCCGCGATTTTGACGCTCTGGCATTGATCGAAGATGAGTTAATTTTGTCCTTGCCCTTGGTGCCTTTGCACGAGGAGTGCCCCGAAGAGATGCCAATGTCTGTTGCAGACCCTGAATTTGAAGATGCAGCGCAGCGACCCAACCCCTTTGGGATTCTTGTGGGTCTTAAAACAGATAAGTTGACTTAAAGAGGTCAAAAGTCTGTATCCAAACGGGTTCTGCTTAGGATATAATCGATGGCTAAGCCCAGTTATTCCGGGCGACACTCTCATCAACCAGAAGCTGCGTTTTCATTGGCGCGGCCTCCACAAGCTTCCAAGGAGCCATCATGGCCGTTCAGCAAAACAAAAAATCGCCCTCCAAGCGCGGAATGCACCGCTCGCACAATGCCCTGAATGTGCCAGGTATTGCGGTTGAACCCACAACAGGCGAAACACACCTGCGTCACCACATCAGCCCCAACGGTTTTTACCGTGGCCGCCAAGTGTTGAAGAACAAGTCCGAAGCCTGATCGGCTTCAGCCCTCAAGCCTCAAGAGGCCCGGCGCTACTTTTTTTGAGTAGCCTCGGGCTTTTGTTTTTGTGGCTTTTGATTTGTATTGCCCGGTTTTCAGCCCAAGGATTCCATGACCTCGCCCACCCCGATCACTCTGGCTGTCGATTGCATGGGCGGCGACCACGGCCCCCGCGTCACGCTGGCGGCCTGCCGACGTTTTCTGTCTTCGCACTCGGATGCGCGCCTCTTGTTGGTGGGTCGAGCAGAGGAACTCGCTGGTTTTGCCGATCCCCGAGCCGAGGTAATAGGGGCCACCGAAGTGGTGGAGTCGGACGACTCGCTCGAAGTGGCTTTGCGTAAGAAAAAAGATTCCTCAATGCGTGTGGCCATTGAGCAGGTGCGCGATGGCAAGGCCGCCGCCGCTGTCTCTGCGGGCAACACGGGTGCCTTGATGGCCATTGCCCGTTATGTACTCAAGACCATGGACGGGATTGACCGTCCTGCCATTGCGGGCCAGATGCCCAACTTCAAGGGCGGCGGAACCACCATGCTCGATTTGGGCGCTAATGTGGACTGCACGCCCGAGCATTTGCTCCAATTTGCCGTCATGGGTTCAGCCTTGGTCTCTGTGCTGCAAAACAAGGACCAACCTTCGGTTGGTTTGCTCAACATTGGCGAAGAAGCCATCAAAGGCAATGAAATCATCAAAAAAACAGGCGAATTGCTGCGTTCTGCAGGCAACTCTGGAGATTTGAATTTTCATGGCAATGTGGAAGGCAATGACATTTTCAAGGGCACTGTGGACATTGTGGTTTGCGATGGCTTTGTCGGCAACGTGGCACTGAAGGCGAGTGAAGGCTTGGCCACCATGATTGGCGGCTTTTTGAAAAATGAGTTTTCTCGCAACATCTTCACCAAAATAGTTGCAATTTTGGCTTATCCAGTTCTATCTGCATTTAAAAATCGCGTCGACCACCGCCGATACAACGGCGCAGCATTGCTGGGTTTGCGCGGGCTGGTTTTTAAGAGCCACGGATCGGCAGACGAGATCGCTTTCGAGACGGCCTTGAACCGGGCTTATGATGCAGGCCGAAACCAATTGCTGGACCGCGTTCGTGAACGCATCGCGCATGCGGCCCCTTTGTTGATGGGAGCGCACGCCGAGCGGGCAGAACCAGCGGTCACCACACCATGAGAATTTATTCCCGCATTTTGGGCACCGGCAGCTACCTGCCGGATAAACGCCTGACCAACGCAGACCTGGCGGCCGAACTGGCACAGCAGGGCGTTGAGACTTCTGACGACTGGATAGTCGAGCGCACAGGCATCCGTGCACGGCACTTTGCGGCCGACGAACAAGGCTGCAGCGATCTGGCCACTGAAGCCGCCCGCCAGGCACTCAGCGCGGCAGGCGTGGCTGCGCAAGACATTGACCTGATCATTGTGGCCACATCGACCCCCGAAATGGTGTTCCCGTCGGTGGCGACCATGGTTCAGCACAAACTGGGCGCAGCAGGTTGCCCCGCATTTGACGTCCAAGCCGTGTGCAGCGGCTTTGTTTATGCATTGACCGTTGCCGATTCGATGATCCAAACCGGTTCCGCCAAGCGTGCTTTGGTCATTGGCGCAGAAATTTTTAGCCGCATCCTCGACTTTAAAGACAGAACCACTTGTGTGTTGTTCGGCGACGGTGCAGGCGCGGTCGTGCTTGAAGCGTCTGAACAGCCAGGTATATTGGCCACCGATTTGCATGCTGATGGCAAGTACAAAGACATTTTGTGCGTACCGGGGCACGTCAACCGGGGCGGCATTCTGGGCGATCCCGTGCTCAAGATGGACGGCCAGGCCGTGTTCAAACTCGCGGTGGGCGTGCTGGATGAAACCGCTCGCGCCAGCTTGGCCAAGGCCAACTTGACAGAAGCCGACATCGACTGGCTGATCCCGCACCAGGCCAACATCCGCATCATGCAAAGCACTGCGCGCAAGCTCAAGCTGGGCGCTGACAAGGTGGTGGTGACGGTGGATCAGCATGGCAACACCTCGGCCGCCTCGATTCCGCTGGCGCTGGACACTGCTGTTCGCGACGGGCGCATCCAGCGAGGCCAGACCCTCATGCTCGAAGGCGTGGGCGGTGGCTTCACTTGGGGCTCAGTCCTCTTGCGTTACTGATTCGCTGTTGATTTGACAGACCCGAGTCAGTGATGCACGGCACGCCCCATTTCACTTTCTCGGATTCTTTACAGATACCCAAAATTTGCACATGACCTCATTTGCGTTTGTTTTTCCCGGTCAGGGCTCCCAATCGGTGGGCATGTTGGACGCCTGGGGTGACCACCCTGTGGTGCTCGAAACCCTCAAAGAAGCCTCTGATGCCTTGGGCGAAGACATTGCCCAGTTGATCCGCGAAGGCCCCAAAGAAGCATTGGCCATGACCACCAACACCCAACCGGTGATGCTGGTGTCAGCGGTGGTGGCTTACCGCGCTTGGTTGGCAGAAGGCGGTGCCAAGCCATCGGTGGTGGCTGGCCACTCATTGGGCGAGTACAGCGCCCTGGTGGCTTCGGGTGTGTTGACACTGGCCCAAGCTGCGCCCTTGGTCCGCCTGCGCGCCGCTGCCATGCAAGAAGCTGTGCCCGTGGGCGTTGGGGCCATGGCCGCCATTTTGGGTTTGGCTTCGGACAAAGTCATCGCCGGCTGCCAGGAGGCGCAAGCCACTTTCCCGGCAGGCAGCGCCGAAGTGGTGCAAGCTGCGAACTTCAACGACGCAGCGCAAACCGTGATCGCCGGCAGCAAAGCCGCAGTGGACAAAGCCTGCGAAGTACTCAAAGGCATGGGCGCCAAGCGCGCGCTGATCTTGCCCGTGTCGGCCCCGTTCCACTCGAGCTTGATGAAGCCCGCTGCTGAAAAGCTGCGTGAGAAACTGGCCGCATTGACGCTGGGCGCTCCCCAGATCCCTGTGCTCAACAACATCGATGTGGCCATCGAAACCGATGCCGACCGCATCCGTGACGCGCTGTACCGTCAGGCTTTTGGCCCGGTGCGCTGGGTCGAGTGTGTGCAAGCCATTAAGGCCCGCGGCGTGAGTACACTGGTTGAATGCGGCCCCGGCAAGGTGCTGGCAGGCATGACCAAGCGCATCGATGCGGAATTGAATGGCGTGGCCTTGTACGACCCCGCCACCTTGGCCGAAGTGAAAGGAATCTTGGCATGAGCGAAGCACAACAACACATTGCACTGGTCACGGGTGCATCTCGCGGCATCGGTGCATCGATTGCCCTGCATTTGGCCCAACAAGGCTATGTGGTGATTGGCACCGCCACCAGCGATGAAGGGGCTGCCAAGATCAGTCAGGCCCTGTCGGCCTTTTCCGGCAGTCGGGGGGCCAACCTGAATGTCAATGACGCCGACGCGGGCGCTGCTCTGATCGACGCCATTTTGAAAGAGCACGGCGGCTTGCAGGTGCTGGTCAACAACGCCGGCATCACCCGCGACAACCTGGCCATGCGCATGAAAGACGACGATTGGGATGCGGTGCTCGACACCAACCTCAAGGCGGTGTTTCGCATGAGCCGCGCCGTGATGCGCCCCATGATGAAGCAGCGCTTCGGCCGCATCATCAGCATCACCAGCGTGGTAGGTGCGTCTGGCAACCCAGGTCAAGCCAATTACGCCGCTGCCAAGGCGGGTGTCGCGGGCATGACCCGTGCACTGGCCCGCGAGTTGGGCAGTCGGGGGATCACCGTCAACTGCGTGGCCCCTGGTTTTATCGAAACCGACATGACCGCCAGCCTGCCCGAAGAACAACAAAAAGCCTTGTTGGGCCAGATTCCGCTGGGTCATTTGGGCCAACCCGACGACATCGCCCACGCGGTGGCCTATCTGGCAGGAACTCATGCAGGTTATGTCACGGGCCAGGAATTGCATGTCAATGGCGGCATGTTCATGGCCTGATTCACAAGCCGATTGGCGGAAACGCCTTCCGGACAGGTAAAATCTTCATTTTTCACAACCCTCAGAGGGACCCCATGAGCGATATCGAAGCACGTGTCAAGAAAATCATTGCTGAACAACTCGGCGTTGAAGAGTCACAAGTCACCAACGAAAAAGCCTTCGTGGCCGATCTGGGTGCCGACTCCCTGGACACGGTGGAACTGGTGATGGCACTCGAAGACGAGTTCGGCATCGAGATCCCTGACGAAGATGCAGAAAAGATCACCACGGTGCAAGCTGCGATCGACTACGCCCAAAGCAAAAAGGCCTGATCGACGATGACCCGGCGCCGCGTTGTTGTCACGGGTTTGGGATGCATCAGCCCCGTGGGCAACACGGTCGCCGATGCATGGACCAACCTGCTTGCCGGTCAGTCCGGCATTGGTCTGATCACTCGTTTTGATGCTTCAGCTGTAGCCTGCCGGTTTGCGGGTGAGGTCAAAAATTTTGATCTTGAGTCTTACATGTCCTCCAAAGAAGCGAGGACCATGGACAGCTTCATTCACTTTGGCATTGCTGCCGCTGATCAGGCCATTCGAGATGCCGGTTTGCCAACCGGTGATGCGCTCGATGAGGAAGAAGCTTGCCGAATCGGTGTCGTCATTGGATCTGGCATTGGTGGTTTGCCACTGATTGAAGAAACACACTCCGAATACACGGCTCGAGGTGCGCGTCGCATCTCTCCATTTTTTGTGCCCGCCTCGATCATCAACATGATCTCTGGGCATGTGTCGATGCGCAGTGGTTTCAAAGGCCCCAACCTGGCCGTTGTGACCGCTTGCACCACAGGTTTGCACAGCATTGGTGAAGCCGGACGTTTGATCGAATACGGCGATGCGGATGTGATGATCGCCGGTGGCTCTGAGGCTTGCGTCTCGCCGCTGGGTGTGGGTGGCTTTGCTGCCATGCGTGCTTTGTCTACGCGCAACAATGACCCCACAGCCGCCTCACGGCCCTGGGACAAAGACCGCGATGGTTTTGTGCTGGGTGAAGGTGCGGGCGTGATGGTGCTCGAAGAGTATGAGCACGCCAAGGCCCGTGGCGCCAAAATCTACGCCGAATTGTCGGGCTACGGCATGAGCGCCGACGCCGGACACATGACCGCGCCCAGCATGGACGGCCCCCGCCGCGCCATGATCAACGCCATGCGCAATGCCGGCATCAATGCCGACCAGATCGATTACCTGAACGCACACGGCACCTCCACGCCGCTAGGTGACATCAACGAAACCAATGCCATTAAGGCGGCTTTGGGCGACCATGCTTACAAAACCGTGGTCAGCTCCACCAAGTCCATGACCGGTCACCTGTTGGGTGGTGCGGGCGGCATTGAGAGCGTGTTCACCGTGCTGGCGCTGCACCATCAAAAAGTGCCGCCGACCATCAACCTGGTCAACCCCGACCCGGAGTGCGATCTGGACTACTGTGCCAACACCGCACGCGACCTCAAAATTGATGTGGCTTTGAAGAACAATTTCGGTTTTGGCGGCACCAACGGCTCTTTGGTTTTCAAACGCCTCTGACAGCCCATCAGGCAAGGTTCAAGCCATGTACAACGCCCCGCCTGTGGTTTACCCGGTGGGGCGTTTTGCTTTAGGCCGCATTTTGCTGGTGGCCGTCTGCGGGCTTTCGGCTGTGGGCATGGTCAGCTGGCAAATGCAAACGCTGGTCTCAGGCCCCAAGTTGTGGGCCGGTTGGTTGATGTGGGCCACATGCGCTGTGTCCGCTACGCTTTGGGCTCCCAGGCAAGCACTGACCCATGGGCGTTTGGGCTGGAGCGGCGATATCTGGTTTTGGCAAGCCGATGCAGACACGGTTGACTCAACCCAGCCCGTAGCCGTCTCGGTGGGCCTGGACACCGGCCAAGGCCTGTTGTTGTGGGTCCAGCCACTGGACGAGCGGGGCCGTGCTCAGGGTCGACGGGCCAGCGCCTGGTTACAGGCGGGCGCGATGCCCTCAAAGTGGCACGGATTTAGATGCGCTGTATATTCGCGCCCGAAGACGGTGGCGTTGTCAGATGGGAGATCGCAAGAGGGTGTTTGAGGTGGCTTGAAATGGCCGCTTTCACCCGCATATGTCATAGCGCTTAAATCCGGTTTAGACCGACACAAGGAGGCTTTTTGTGCTGAACAACAAATGGACGAGGACGGCCGCATCGGCCTGCATGGTCACTGCACTGCTGACAGGATGGGCCATGGTGTCCACATCTGCAGCCTTGGCGCAAGCCCCGGCTGCTGTGGTGCGTGGCTTGCCCGACTTCACTGATTTGGTGGAGCAGGTTGGGCCCTCGGTGGTGAACATCCGAACCCTTGAAAAAGTGCGCCCCAGCACGCCCGGCGCTGGCGGGCAGGACGAAGAGATGCAGGAGCTGTTTCGCCGCTTTTTTGGGGTTCCCATGCCCAACGCACCACGCCAGAGTCCTCGGCAAAACCGGCCCGAGCAAGAAGCCCAACCCCGGGGCGTGGGTTCAGGTTTCATCCTGAGCGCTGATGGTTACATCATGACCAACGCGCACGTGGTCGAAGGGGCTGATGAGGTGATGGTGACCTTGACCGACAAACGCGAATTCAAGGCGCGCATTGTGGGTGCCGACAAGCGCACCGATGTGGCGGTTGTGAAAATCCAGACCACGGGTCTGCCCGCAGTCAAGGTGGGCGATGTCAGCCGCCTGCGTGTGGGCGAGTGGGTCATGGCCATCGGTTCCCCCTTTGGTCTAGAGAACACCGTGACGGCAGGTATTGTCAGCGCCAAGCAGCGCGATACCGGTGACTACTTGCCCTTCATTCAGACCGATGTGGCGATCAACCCCGGCAACTCTGGCGGCCCGTTGATCAATATGCGTGGTGAAGTGGTGGGCATCAACAGCCAGATCTACTCCCGCTCGGGGGGCTTCATGGGCATTTCTTTTGCCATTCCCATGGACGAGGCCATGCGGGTCAGTGAGCAGCTGAGGTCCTCGGGCCGGGTCAGCCGCGGCCGCATTGGGGTTCAAATTGCGCCAGTGACCAAAGAGGTGGCCGAGTCCATTGGTTTGGGCAAAGCGCAAGGCGTGCTGGTGCGCGGCGTGGAAGAAGGTTCTCCTGCCGAAAAAGCCGGCATCGAGGCGGGTGACATCATCACCCGTTTTGACGGCAAGCCGATTGAAAAACCTGCTGATTTGCCGCGGGCAGTGGGCAACACCAAACCCGGCAGCCAAGTGGCGCTGACGGTGTTCCGCCGAGGCGCAACCCAAGACCTGAAGGTCACTGTGGCCGAAATCGAGCCAGAAAAAGTGGCTACAGCTGAACCCGAGAAAAAAGCCTCGCCCGTCAAGATCGCCCACTTGGGTCTGAGCTTGAGTGACTTGAGCGAGGCCCAAAAGAAAGAAGCGCGTGTTCGTGCAGGTGTGCGTGTCGACGCGGCAGTGGAAGCCGCAGCACGGGCCGGCATTCGCGAGGGCGACTTGATCCTGGCCGTGGCCAACACCGACGTCAGCTCGGTTCAGGTGTTTGAATCGCTGATGGCGCGCATCGACAAGACCAGGCCAGTCAGCGTACTGATTCGCCGGGGTGATGGGGCGCAGTACGTGCTGATTCGTCCTGCTCCTTGATGGGTTGCAAGCCTGGCATCCCTGAAACCCCTGTGGTTTTGGGGTTGTTGGGTCCAAACGTCATTTTTTAGGAGAGCGGTGCGGCGTTCGAAAATATTTGTGAAGTTTGTATTCGCTAACATATTTGGGGTCTCATGCCGAATTTGGATAAAATCAACCGTCTTGAACCACCATTCATGGCATATAGAGCAGGTCTTGATTCACCATGCGGGATTTGTCGCATGTGTCCACCGATGATCCACAGACAGCCCACAAGTTGTTCACCCGCTTGCAACGTCATTTGTGGATAAGTTGTTGATAAGTTTCATGTTGCATAGCAGCAACGACCTGCCCAACCCGGTAGCGGGGCTGTGCGATTGGGCTAATTTGCCTACAATGAAGTCCCAACTATCGCAGTTGCCATTGATTGTTGGTTCAGGGCGCGTCGCCACCAGACGCGCCCTTTTTTCTTTTCCGGATCGTTGATCCACCATCACTTGCAGAACTTCCTTGATGAATCACATCAGAAATTTTTCGATCATTGCCCACATCGACCATGGCAAATCCACGCTGGCTGATCGCTTGATTCAACACTGTGGTGGCTTGGATGCGCGCGACATGCAAGCGCAGGTGTTGGACTCGATGGACATCGAAAAAGAGCGCGGTATCACCATCAAGGCGCAAACGGCTGCGCTGCAATACAAAGCCCTGGATGGTCAGGTGTACAACCTCAACCTGATCGACACGCCGGGTCATGTGGACTTCTCTTATGAAGTGAGCCGCTCGTTGTCGGCCTGCGAAGGCGCTTTGCTGGTGGTCGATGCCAGCCAGGGCGTGGAAGCGCAGACCGTGGCCAACTGCTACACCGCGCTCGACTTGGGTGTGGAGGTGGTGCCGGTGCTCAACAAGATGGACCTGCCCAATGCAGATCCCGAAAACGCACGCACCGAAATCGAAGATGTGATCGGCATCGACGCGACCGATGCGATTCCCTGCTCGGCCAAGACCGGCATGGGCATTGAAGAAATCCTCGAGGCTGTGGTGGCCCGCATTCCGGCGCCCAAAGGCAACCCGGATGCGCCGCTGCGCGCCATGATCATCGACAGCTGGTTCGACACCTATGTGGGTGTGGTCATGCTGGTGCGTGTGGTCGATGGCCAGTTGCTCAAAAACGAGCGCATCCGCATGATGGCCAGCAACGCAGTTTATGAAGCGGGCAGCTTGGGCGTTTTCACTCCTGCCAACCAGCCCCGCGAATCGCTCAAGGCGGGCGAAGTGGGTTACATCATCGCGGGCATCAAGGAACTGCAGGCGGCCAAAGTGGGCGACACGGTCACTCTGGAAAAAAAGCTCCCCAACAACGCGGGCCCCGCCACTGAAGCTTTGCCGGGTTTCAAAGAAATCCAGCCCCAGGTGTTTGCGGGCTTGTACCCGACTGAGGCCAACCAATACGACGGCCTGCGCGACGCGCTGGAAAAGCTCAAGCTCAACGATGCGTCACTGCACTACGAGCCGGAAGTCTCACAAGCCCTGGGTTTTGGTTTCCGTTGCGGTTTTCTGGGTTTGTTGCACATGGAAATCGTGCAGGAACGTCTGGAGCGGGAGTTTGACCAAGACCTGATCACCACCGCGCCCAGCGTGGTTTACCAAGTGGTCCAGCCGGGTGGCGAAGTCGTCATGGTCGAAAACCCTTCCAAAATGCCCGACCAAGGCAAGCTTCAAGAAATCCGCGAGCCCATCGTCACGGTGCACCTTTACATGCCGCAAGACTATGTGGGCCCGGTGATGACGCTGGCCAACTTGAAACGTGGTGTTCAGCTCAACATGGCTTACCACGGTCGTCAGGTCATGTTGACCTACGAAATGCCTCTGGGCGAGATCGTGTTGGATTTCTTTGACAAACTCAAATCGGTCAGTCGGGGCTATGCCTCGATGGACTACGAGTTCAAGGAATTTCGGGCCTCTGATGTGGTGAAGGTTGACATTTTGCTCAACGGTGAGAAGGTCGATGCACTTTCCATCATCGTCCACCGTTCACAGTCTCAGTACCGGGGGCGCGCCGTGGTGGCCAAGATGCGCGAGATCATCAGCCGCCAGATGTTCGATGTGGCGATTCAGGCCGCCATTGGGGCCAACATCATTGCCCGAGAAAGCATCAAAGCCTTGCGCAAAAACGTGCTGGCCAAGTGCTACGGTGGCGACATCTCGCGCAAACGCAAACTGCTTGAAAAGCAAAAAGCGGGTAAAAAGCGTATGAAACAAATTGGCTCGGTCGAGGTGCCCCAAGAGGCATTCTTGGCCATTTTGCAGGTGGAAGATTAATGCAATTTTTAACGTCTTTGGTGCTGGCCACTTTTGTAGGCTATGCCGGTGCTTGGTATCTGGGTTACCTTGAGGGCAACTTCGCTTTGCTTTTGCTGATGGCCACCGTGGTCACAGGCATCTACTGGCTGGCCGAGCGCTTCGTGTTTTTGCCGCAACGGCAAAAAGCTGCGGCGCAGCTCGAAACCGAAACTGCCCAGCGCCGCGCCGAGTTGTCCAAAATGGGCATCGACAAGGTGGACACCGACATCCACGAGTCCCGCGAGAAGCTGCTCATGCAGCCCTGGTGGCTGGACTGGACGGCGGGGCTCTTCCCCGTCATCGTGGTGGTGTTTGTGCTCCGTTCATTTCTGTTCGAGCCTTTCAAAATTCCCTCGGGCTCCATGATCCCGACGCTGCACATCGGCGACCTGATTTTGGTGAACAAATTCCATTACGGCATCCGCCTGCCCGTGGCCAACACCAAGCTCACCGAAGGCGCGCCCGTGCAGCGCGGTGATGTGATGGTGTTTCGTTACCCGCCCAAACCCAGCGTGGACTACATCAAACGTGTGGTCGGTTTGCCAGGTGACGAGGTCGCTTACTTGAACAAAAGCCTGACGATCAACGGCAAACCAGTGCCCACCGAAGTGCTGCCCGACTTTTTTGATGAATCCACCATGCGCTATTCCAAGCAGCGCCGTGAAACACTCGGGGCCAAACCGCACCAAACGCTGCAAGACGATGACCGTCCGGCCTTTGTGCCCGGCGCCGACCAGTTTACCGGACGCGAAAACTGCAACTACACCGTCGAAGGCGTGACCTGCAAGGTGCCCGCAGGCCACTACTTCATGATGGGGGACAACCGTGACAATTCACTGGATTCGCGCTACTTTGGTTTTGTGCCCGACGCCAACATCGTGGGCAAAGCTTTCTTCGTGTGGATGAACTTCGGCAACCTCAAGCGCATTGGCGCTTTTGACTGAGGTGGGCGTGGCAACTTCCCCCGTTTTGTCCGAATTGCAAGTTCGGCTGGGTTATGCCTTTCGCCAGCAGGGCTTGTTGCAGCAAGCGGTGACGCACCGCAGCTTCAGCGCAGATCATAACGAGCGCCTGGAGTTTTTGGGTGACTCGGTGCTGAACCTGTCGGTGGCGAACCTGCTGTATGTACAACTGGCCAGCTTGCCTGAAGGCGATTTGTCGCGCGTGCGGGCCAACTTGGTCAAGCAAGACACCTTGCACCAACTGGCCAAAACCCTGGATTTGCCTGTCGTGATGCGCTTGGGCGAGGGCGAGATGCGCTCAGGTGGTCAAAACCGCCCGTCCATCCTGGCCAATGCCTTGGAAGCCATCATTGGGGCGGTCTATCTGGACGGCGGCTACAAGGATGCTCAAGACATGGTCGAGCGATTGTTTGCCCAAGTGGACATCAAACCCGATATGCAGGCGGTGGGCAAAGACCCCAAGACAGAGCTGCAAGAGTGGCTGCAAGGGCGCAAGCTCGCGTTGCCCAAGTACACCGTTGTCGGTACCTCCGGGGCGGCGCATCGACAGCAATTTGAGGTCTCCTGTGAGGTCACCGAATTGCGCCAAACCCAGCAAGGCTCGGGCGCTTCGCGTCGGGCTGCTGAACAAGCAGCGGCAGCCGCCATGCTGCAGACCCTGAAATCTGAAAGCGCCGCATGAGCACCGACAAAAAAACGCCTGAAACTGAACGCACGCCGCTAGAGCAAGCCATGCGCCGCCCCGTTCAAATTGCAGGCGTCACCATCCAGCCGCGCGACGCGTCCGAAGACGCCTCGTTGCCGCCGGTCGCAGCCGCCCCCTTGCCAGTGCCCGTCGAGGGCCAGCATTGCGGCCTGGTGGCCATTGTGGGCAAGCCCAACGTGGGCAAGTCCACCTTGCTCAACGCCTTGGTGGGTCAAAAGATCAGCATCACCTCGCGCAAAGCCCAGACCACGCGCCACCGCATCACCGGCATTCGCACCCAGGGCGCCGCCCAGTATGTGTTTGTGGACACCCCGGGTTTCCAGACCATTCACGGCACCGCACTCAACAAGTCGCTCAACAAGACCGTGGTCGGCGCTGTGAGCGACGTGGACCTGGTGCTTTTCGTGGTCGAGGCGGGCAGCTTCACCACGGCAGACGCCAAAGTGCTGGCGCTGCTCAAGCCCGGTATTCCTGTCTTGTTGGTGGCCAACAAATTGGACAACGTGCACCGCCGTGGCGACATCGCCCCTTGGTTGCGCGAGATGCATGAGCGCCACGCCTTCACCGAGTTTTTCCCCATGTCGGCCAAGCAGCCCAAAGACGTTGAGCGATTGCTCGGTGTTTGCGAAAAATTCCTGCCCGAACAAGCCTGGTGGCACGCCGAAGACGAGTTGACCGACCGCAGTGAGAAATTTCTCGCCAGCGAAATGGTGCGCGAAAAACTTTTCCGCTTGATGGGCGACGAGTTGCCCTACACTTCGACCGTGGTGATTGACAAGTTCGAGGAAGAATCAGGGCGCACCGCCAAGCGCATGCTGCGCATCGCGGCCACCATCGTGGTCGAGCGCGAAGGCCACAAGGCCATGGTGATCGGTGACAAAGGCGAAAAGCTCAAGCGCATCGGTACCGAAACCCGCGTCGAGCTGGAAAAGCTGCTGGACGCCAAGGTGTTCATCGAGCTGTGGGTCAAAGTACGCTCGGGCTGGGCCGACGACGAAGCCCGTGTGCGCAGCTTCGGCTACGAGTAATTCCACCGCCAATGGCCTCCAAGCGGATCGCAGACGAACCAGCCTATGTGCTGCACCGCTACGACTGGAGCGAAACCAGCCTGATTCTGGAAGTCTTCACCTGCCACCATGGCCGGGTGGCTTTGGTGGCCAAAGGGGCCAAACGGCCCACATCCAGTTTCCGCCCGGTGCTCTTGCCTCTGCAGCCTTTGTCGCTGGCCTTTGGGGGCGATGGCGACATCCGCACGCTCAAATCGGCCGAATGGGTGGGCGGCCACGTCATGCCCACGGGCGAGGCGCTACTGTCGGGCTACTACCTCAATGAGTTGCTGATGCGCCTGACGGCTCGTGACGACCCGCATCCCGCTTTGTTCGAGGTCTATGCCGCCGCCGTGCGCCTGCTGGCCAGTGGTGACCCCGACGCCCTGCAATGGGCCTTGCGCGGCTTTGAATTGCTGCTGCTGCGCGAAATGGGCTTGCTGCCCGCCCTGAACCAACAAACCCTGACCCTCAAGCCATTGTCGCCCACCGACAGTTATGCGCTTGTGCCCGAGGCGGGGCTGCAGTGGGTCAGCGATGACCCGCGCCACGCCTTGCGCGGCGAACAATGGCTGGCGCTGCACGCGGCTCTTGCATCACCCAGCCCCTTGGCGGCTTTGTTACGCGAGTGCGCCGACCTGCTGGTGCAATTGCAGCGCCCCTTGCGCCTTATGCTCAACTACCATTGCGGTGTGGGCGCTTTGCGCACCCGCCAAATGATGCTGGACTTGCAAACCTTATGAACACCTCTGCGACCCCTTCTTCCCGAGGCGTGGCCCTGTCGGTCAACGTCAACAAAGTCGCACTGCTGCGCAATTCCCGTCACTTGGCCATTCCCAGTTTGGTCCGTGCAGCCCAGCTGTGCCTCCAAGCGGGTGCCAACGGCATCACCATCCACCCCCGACCCGATGAGCGGCACATCCGCGCGAGCGACGTGCCCGAGCTCCACGCCCTCATGAAGGCCTGGCCCGAGCGCGAGTTCAACATCGAAGGCAACCCCTTTCACAACCTGATGGACCATGTGCGTGCCGTGCGCCCGCACCAAGTGACCTTTGTGCCCGACAGCGAAGGCCAGTTCACCAGCGACCATGGCTGGGCCTTCCCGCAGGACGCCGAGCGCCTCAAACCCTTGATCGACGAATGCAAGGCCCTGGGCGTGCGTGTGAGCCTGTTCATGGACCCGATCCCAGAACAAATGGCCGCCGCCCGCGCTGTGGGGGCTGACCGGGTGGAGCTGTACACCGAGCCTTATGCAGCCGCCTTTGGCAAGCCAGCGCAAGCCATGCAGCTGCAGCGCTACGCCGATGCCGCCGTGGCCGCCGCACAAGCCGGTTTGGGCCTGAATGCAGGCCACGACCTCAACCGCGACAACCTGCCCGCCTTTGTGGCCGCCGTCAAAGGGCTGCAAGAAGTCTCGATTGGCCACGCCTTCATGGCCGACGCGCTGGAGATGGGTTACACCGCCACAGTGCAGGCGTATTTGGCTTGCCTGAACCCATGATCTACGGCATCGGCACCGACATCTGCGACATCCGCCGCATCCGGGCCAGCCTGGACAAGCACGGCGAGCGTTTTGCCGCCAAGGTGCTGTCCGACGCCGAAATGGCCACTTGGAAGGCCCGCAGCGCCCGCTGGCCCGAGCGCGGTGTGCGCTATCTGGCCACCCGTTTCTCGGCCAAAGAAGCGTTCAGCAAGGCGATTGGTCTGGGCATGCGCATGCCCATGACTTGGCGATTGTGCGAGGTGGCCAAGCTGCCCAGTGGTCAGCCGGTCATCGTGCTGCATGGGGTTCTTAAAGATTGGTTTGAAGCCAAAAACCTCAGCGCCCACATCACCGTGACCGACGAATCCGAATACGCCGCCAGCTTTTGCGTGGTCGAAACCCAAAGCCCTCCGCGCCCTTGATTTGCCGCGCTGGCGCCCCACATGGAATCCACACCTCATGACACTGCACGCCCCCCTGATCATTGACATTGCTGGCACCACCTTGACCGAGGTGGACCGCGGCCGCTTGGCCCACCCCTTGGTGGGTGGCATGATTTTGTTTGGCCGCAATTGGCAAAGCCGTGCACAACTCACCGAGCTGTGTGCCGAGATCAAAAACATCCGGGCCGACCTCTTGATCGCGGTCGACCATGAAGGCGGCAGGGTGCAGCGCTTTCGTACCGACGGCTTCACCCATTTGCCACCCATGCGTGCCTTGGGCGAACTCTGGTCGCAAGACGACAAGGGCCAGCCCGGCTCCGGCGTGCTCAAGGCCTGCGAGGCGGCCACCTCGGCGGGCTTTGTGCTGGCCAGTGAACTGCGTGCTTGTGGTGTGGACTTCAGCTTCACGCCCGTGTTGGATCTGGACCATGGCGAGAGTGGCGTGATCGGCGACCGCGCTTTTGCGCGTGACCCGCGTGTGGTGAGCCTGCTGGCCCGCAGCCTGATGCAGGGCCTGCTGCAAGCGGGCATGGGCAATTGCGGCAAGCATTTCCCGGGGCACGGTGCTGTCAAGGCCGACTCGCATGTGGCGCTGCCGGTGGACAAACGCGGTCTGAAAACCATCCTGGCCGACGACGCGCAGCCTTACCGCTGGCTCACCAGTGTGCTGACCGCCGTCATGCCCGCCCATGTCATCTACAGCAAGGTCGACAGCCGCCCGGCAGGCTTTTCGCCGCGCTGGCTGCAAGACATCCTGCGTGCGCAGCTGGGTTTTCAGGGCGTGGTTTGCACCGACGATCTGTCGATGGCCGCCGCACGCCAGTTGGAGGGGCAGACCCTCAGCTACACCCAGGCCGTCATCACCGCGCTGCACGCGGGCTGCGACTTGGCCCTGCTGTGCAACCGCTCGGCGGTGAACGGTGGCGCCGAGCTGGACGAGGTGCTGGACCAGTTGGCCGAAGCCCAACTCAAGGGTCACTGGACCCCCAGCGAAATCAGCGAAGAGCGGCGCCTGAACCTCTTGCCCCGATCTTCCGCTCGCCCCTGGCACGAACTGGTGCGCTCGGCCGATTACATGCAGGCGCTGGACCGCCTGCCTTGACCTGAACAGGAACTTGGATGAACTGGATCGCCAAAATTTTCATGGCCTTGCTCGGGCTGGCCTTTCTGGTGGCCTTGCTCTTTGGCGTGGCCTGCTACACCGTTTATGCCACGCTGCGATGGCTGTTGACGGGGCGCAAACCCCAGGTGGTGCTGGTCTGGCAACAGTTCAGCGCCATGCGCCAGAACTTCAAGCAAGGCGGCTTTCGTGCCGGGCCTTCGCAGGGCTTTGAAGGCCCCAGGGGACACCACAGCACCCACGATGACCAGGTGGTGGATGTGGAAGTGCGCGAGGTGGTGGAAGACGCGCCGCGCTTGCCGCGCTGAGGTGCGGCCATGAATGGCTTCGCTTCCGTTACAGATTAGGGGTCGCCATAGCGTCACTCCGATGAGCACAACAACGTTGCCTGAAGGCTGCCATACCGTCACTGCGAGGAGCGCAGCGACGTCGCGAGAAGTTAGAAGGTCGCCATACCGGAACTGCGATGAGCACAACAACGTGGCCAGATGACTGCCATGCCGTCACTGCGAGGAGCGCAGCGACGTGGCAGTCCATGGTCACGATCTTGGTCAGTTCATCAGTTTCTGGATACGGTCTGCTTGCAGGCCAAGGACCGTTCTAGCGGATCACTTTTCCGATTTGCCACCTCTGGCAATTAGCTGCCCGAATCGAACACCCTGCGAGGTGAATACAAAAAACGGGATTTTCAACAAGACCACTTGAAGATGTCTGGTCTGCAGTGTTGACCTTACACTGTTGGATGCGACGTTTGAGGCAAAGCTGCCCATCCAAGCCGCCGCAATTTAGAGGTTCTTAAAGAGTTGCATAGAGCTGATTCAAACCGCAGGCGACGCATTGTGTCGCACCGGTTTTTAAACTTCAAGGTCGCTCAACAAGAAATCATCATGGACACCACGGCACTTCAAAAAATCGCAGACCAATTGATCCAGGCACGCCGCATCGTCGTCTTCACCGGCGCAGGCATGTCGGCAGAAAGCGGCATTGCTACCTTCCGCGACAAGCCCGACAGCCTGTGGGCCAAGTTCAACACCCGCGAAATGGCTTCACCTGCAGGTTGGCGAGAAGACAAGTACCGCGTTTGGGCCTGGTACGAAGGCCGTCGCGGCGCTGTGCTCGAAACCCAGCCGCACGCAGGACACTTGGCGGTGGCTCAATTGGCCGATACATTGCGCAGCGTCCATGGTCAGGCCGTTCAGGTGGATGTGGTCACGCAAAACGTGGACAACTTGCACGAACGCGCAGGAAGCTCGAGCGTCATTCACTTGCATGGCAGTTTGTTTGCGCCGCGCTTTGCTGCCTGCGCCCGCCCGGGTGAATTTGCGCCAGGGGTGCCAGATCAGACCTTGACGCATTTGGACCCACCGGAATGCCAGCACTGCGGTGGCTACATCCGCCCCGGCGTGGTCTGGTTCGGCGAGTCCATGCCGGAAAAAGAATTTCGCATGGCCGAAGACCTGGTGGACACCTGCGATGTCATGTTGGTCATCGGCACATCGGGAGTGGTTTTTCCTGCGGCTGAGCTGCCGATCAATGCCCACCAATTGGGTAAGTTCGTAGCCGAGATCAACCCTGAACGCTCAGAAGTGTCGGGCTACACCGCGGTGGAGTGCAGAGCCACAGCCGCGCAGGGCTTGCCCCAGTTGCTGGACATGCTGAAGAACCGTTGATGAGGCAGGCGCAAGCACCTGCGCCCAATTTGAAGTGGATCCAGTGCTCAGCCTGGCAGATCAACCAATGGGTCAAGGCATGTCACGCCCAGCGGCGCAAAGTGCTTGAGGTTGCAAGTGAGCAGCACCAAGCCGGCATGCTGTGCCAATGCGGCAATGGCCACATCGGCAAAGCCGGGATGACGTCCTTGGGCCATGGCGGCATCTGATATTTGACCAGCCAATCGGGCTGCTGCTGCGTCCAGTGGCAAGATGCGGTCAGCATAGGCCGCCAGCAGACCATCTAACCAGCGGTCCAGGCGGTCGGCCCTGTCCGCACCACCGTTGCGTCGCAACTTACCAATGCCTTGCGCCATTTCAGCGACAGCAATGGCGGGCAAAAACAATTGCTGGTGGTGTGCCTGAAGCCATTGCCCAAAGGGGCTGGGCACAAAAGCCTCTCGCCCCGGGGCCAAGACCGACACCACGCTGGTGTCGAGCAGATAACCCTTAGTCAAAGTCAATACCCCTCAAAGGCGTGTTGTCGCGCTCGGTCTCCAAGGGTTCTGGCAGTGCGAGCAGGTAGTTGGCCAAGTTGGGCATCTCCAGTGGGTAAAGACGAGCCCCGTCAGCCACGGGCACAATCATGGCGCAGGGTTGCCCATGCCGACTGACCAAGGTGGGGCGGCCTTTTTCAGCCGCCGCCACCAAGGCAGAAAAGCTGGCCTTGGCATCGCGAATTTGCACAGTTTCCATGAGATTGCCCCTTGTGACTACATGTGGTCATTTTAGATGCGGGTTCTTGCCAGGTCAATGGAGACTAGATTCCGACCAATAACCCTTATTCAAGTAGATAGGTGGCGGAAAGGGTTGGTGCTCCCCATAAACCGAGATTGAAATTCATTTGTTAGCGACAATGAGCTAATTCCAACTGCTGTGCTGAAGATTGCTACGAATCACACAGCGAGCACTTTCAATCAAATGCCTGACTGGAAATTTTTCATCATCACGCAGTACAACATCAACATCAATTTCATTAGAGCCTGCATTGAGCGGGCCTTTGAATGAGTCACCCGAAACCATTGCAACAGAGTAAATTTGTATTGACTTTTCTTTGCCTGCGATTGTTTGATGGCAGCCCAACCGGTGGCCGTGTGAATAAAGCTGACGAGGTGCGTTGACTTTTATTTTCCATGTGCTTTTGAAGGTGTTGTGTCCCAGCTCTTTGGCCGCTTGAACGAATTCAGACCGGGCAACAACTCCTTCTACCGAAACCCCATTCATGGCTGCAATGTAGGCCCTTCTTTGGTCTGGGTTGAAATACGAAAGCGGCAAATTGGGGAACTCGATGCTTGCGTTCATTGCATCAATTTTTGCTTTTTCATCACTGGCTTTTTGCGCCAGTTCGGCCTCATGTTCAGCTAGTGCTTTGCGTTTTGCTTCGAGTTGCGGCTGAAGAGCCTCCTCGCATTTTGCGTAAAGCTCATCAGCCTCGGCCTTGCGGCCAAGAGAAATGGCCAATGCGTTCCAATTTCTATTTGCCCGTTGCCGATGCGGTTCGCAGCGTTTGGTCTCAGCCTCAATTGACCTTTTTGCTTGCGCAACCGGACTTGTAGCAATTGCTCCAAATGCTTGGTTTCTACACTCATTCCAAGCCGCCTCTGACTCCGAAATTGACCAACCATTTTTAGAAACCACCAAAAGGTTTTCTCGGCGGTGGTCAACATCCCTTCGGATGATTTCGCAAATTCCGCTGATTGGACTGTTGGGGTATTGTCCTTTGTACCAATTTACGATTTCGACAGGTGGAGATGCATTTGCAGTCAACATGCAAAAATAAATTAAACTGGATGCCAAAAAATTAATAAATAATTTTTTATTCATGATAATTTTTCGTGTAATTTTTTTGATTGAATGTGAATTATGTTTGAAATGCTTTTTCAAGTTGTTTTTGAATTTCGTCCAATTGATTTTTAAGACCCTCGATGGTCACTTCTTCGCCATGTTCTTGAAAGTACTCTTCTGCACTTTTTAGATTGCCTGATCGCTTATTAAGCTTTGGCTCAATAACTTCAATTAATATCCCTTCTATCTCATTTAGTGCATCAGCATAAGTAAGATTTGAAATATTGGAATCAATTTCTTGCTTCTGGCTCAACTCCCCATTTGTTGTATTAACACCTTTGAAACCAATCCATGTAAAATACTCCCATCTATTCCATAATGCATCTTTTTCATGTGCTTTTAGTCGGCTAAATAATGTAGCATCTCCATTGCCAGCTTGTCCTACATAAATGATGTTCTGGTTCGAGTCGTACAAAACATATACACCGATCTGCTTTCTAAAATCAACAATTTGTTTTTTATTGCCCGGCGGATTCAAGCACGAAGTGCAACAAAGATGAACTGGTTATAGGTGGCTGAGGATGCGTTGGCATCATGGCCGCTTTAACCGCCAAGTCGAAGTTGCCCGATGTACAAGCACCTCAGCCGAGAAG